>Ga0335080_10001142_pt1 | contig 25580 bp, 25 predicted proteins | sample Lox_Sample_34_FD_206720 | JGI IMG/M metagenome (GOLD analysis project Ga0335080, IMG submission 206720) | Soil microbial communities from Loxahatchee National Wildlife Refuge, Florida, United States - Lox_Sample_3.4 | ecosystem: Environmental > Terrestrial > Soil > Wetlands | place: USA... | reverse complement strand
TCCAGGGAAAACTCATGGATCTCGGCTACCAGCTCACGCCGCGATAGCGGGACGCGTTACTTTTGCCGGAGCAGCCTCTCGAAGGTCCGCGTGTGGCGGATCAGGTCGACGGCGGCATTTGCCTGCTCGTCATCCGTCAGCGAACTCTGGATCCGACCTTCGTTTCCTTTCCAGTGTGCCATCAACTCCACTCTGATGCCCGCGAGAACTTCTTCCCGATGGCGGTCGAGCGAGCTGGCCTTCTCCTTCGTGATGTCTGATTTGAGTCTCTCGATTTCATCGCGAACCGCCGGGCTGTATTTCGAACTCACCGCGATCTTCGTCAGATCTTCGAGTTTTGACACGCCGGCATCTTCATAAACGTAATGATCATCACCGAGAAATTTTTTGAAGGGATCCAGAAGCGAGTCAACGCCTTCCGGAAGAGAGCCGTGAGATGATGCGTACCTGGTTGCAAACTTGAAGAATTCCGATTTCCGGAGGAGATCTCCATAGACGCCGCTGTGGTCCGGAAGAAGAACGCTGGTGTCCGGCGTAATTCCGCCGGCTTCAAACACAGGACGTCCGTGTAGAGTCTTAAATTCCTTTTTCAGGCTGTCCGGCGTAATCGCGAACACGCCATCTGAGCCCTTTTTCGCATAATCGATTTCCTGAATACATCGACCGCTCGGAGTGTAGTATTTTGCCGTCGTGATCTTCAGCTGGGTATTGTAGGAAAGCGGCGTGATTGTCTGGACGAGCCCCTTGCCGAAACTTCTTGTCCCGAGGATTACTCCGCGATCGAGGTCCTGAATCGCCCCGGCGACAATCTCGCTTGCGCTTGCGCTCCCGCGGTTGATAAGAACAACGAGAGGAACGTTCGGGAGAACCGGTTCCTCGGTGGTATAGTACTTTCGTTCCGACTCCGGCGTTCTTCCCTTTGTACTGACGACAAGACTCCCCTTCGGAACGAATTTTTCCACAACATCGACGGCAACATCGAGGAGACCGCCGGGATTGTCGCGCAGATCGAGGATCATGCCTCGGATCGGGCTCCGGAGCTGAAGTTCCTTGATCGCCAGGCGCAGATCGTCGCCGGCACCTCGGGCGAAGCGTTCGAGCCGCATATACGCGATCCCCGAATCCACGAATGCCGAATAGGTCAGATTCTTGAGTTGAATCTCTTCCCTGATGACCGTAAACTGAAGTGGTTTCGATTCACCTTCGCGCTGGATCGTCAGATGCAATTCTGTCCCCGGTTCGCCCCGCGTCATCGCGCGAATCTCGTCGGGCTTGACGCCGGTAAGAGTCTTTCCGTCAATCTCGACGATGCGGTCTCCCGGCTGGAGTCCCTGACGCTGGGCAGAGTATCCGTCGATGAGGGAAATGATGGTAATAAATCCGTCCCGCACACCGATGGTGACGCCGATCCCGCCATACTTGCCCGCCGTAATAAGTTCGACTTCATCGGCTTCCCGCTCACTGATGAAATTTGTGTAGGGATCCAGCGTTCCGAGCATCCCATCGATTCCCGCTTCCATAAATCTCTCGGGATCGACGACATCCACGTAGTTCAACGCGACCTCCCGGTAGACTCTCCCGAAAATATCGATGCTCTTGTTGATTTTGAAAAAGTAGTCGTCACCCGCCGGCCGAAATCCGATACTCAGGACGATTCCGGCGAGCATGATTGCGGTACAGAGAACGGTCAGAACGGTCTTCCCGCTGATGATCTTGCGCTTCATAACAAGCTCCAGGATGCTAAAGACGTGATTGAACGAATTGCCACAGTTGCTGATGAATTTCCTGCACCGATTTCTTCCCATCGACACTATGCCATCTCTTCGGTTCCGCCGACGCGAGGCAGCGATACCCGTTCCGGACGCGTTCATAAAAGTCGGTCCCGGAGGATTCCATCCTGTCTGAAGAAGCTCCCGCCTTCTGCTGGCGGATGATGACTTCATCCACCGGGATATCGACAAGAATCGTCAGATCGGGGACAAGACCCGAAGTCGCGATGCGATTGAGGGCAACAATGTCGGCAAGCGGGATCCCGCGGCCGTATCCCTGATACGCCATCGTGGAATCAACGTAACGGTCGCACACGACGACGGTGCCCTTTGTCAGCGCCGGAGCGATTACACGTGCGACAAGTTGGGATCGCGCAGCTGAAAAAAGCAATACTTCCGTCAACTGCGTGAGATCACGGTGTGCGGTGTCCAGAAGAAGAAGCCGGATTTTTTCTGAAACCGGAGTTCCGCCGGGCTCCCGGAGGAAAAGCACTTCCCGCCCGAGCTGTTCCAGCTTTGCGACAAGCAGCTGCGCCTGGGTCGACTTTCCGGAGTAATCGATTCCTTCAAAGGTGATGAACATGTACTCAGGGAGTATTGTATCATTATCAAGGTAACCAAAATCCGCCTCTAATTCAATTCAGTATCTTGCCTCTCTCTCGATTTTTTGGTATGTTATCGGAGTTTTCGGCAAGAATGAAACGGCACTCATCCACACCACGAAAGAAGGAGAAGCGTCAAGCGCGAGAGCATCTTCCGGATGCGCCGGGCCTGCTTTCACCCGCGAAAATCGAATCACGGAAGGAAGACACGCGGCTCATCGCATCCGCGCTCCGTGGTGAACAGTCGGCATTCAAGCTCCTGATGAAAAAATACCACGACCAGATTTCCAACCTCATTTTCCGCATTATCCACCAGCAGAATCACGTCGAAGATCTGACGCAGGAAGTGTTCATCAAGGCGTTTGGCTCGCTCCGGAGCTTCAATAATGAGTTCGCGTTCTCGACCTGGCTCTACAAGATCGCGACAAACAGCAGCATCGATTTCATACGAAAGCGCAAGCTCAACACTTTTTCCATCGATAAACCGGTCCCGATGGAAGAGAGCGATTATACGTTTGAGCTCCCGGATACAAGCAATGAGCCGGACAGGGATATAATTCAGCGCCAGCGTGCGAAATTGCTCGAGCAGGCGATCAACCGGCTCCCCGAGAAGTACAAACGGGTCATCATCCTCCGGCATACGGAAGAGCGGGATTACAGTGAAATCGCAAAAATTCTCAAACTCCCGATCGGAACCGTGAAAGCGCACATATTCCGGGCACGTGAGCTTCTCAACAAGTATCTGCGCGACAGGATAGCGCATTACTGAAACAATCCGGCCCAAAAACCGTACCTATCCAATGAGGCACATGAGTACGCGACGGACATATTATTTCCTCCTTATTCTCGTCGTCCTGCTAGCCACCACCGGATTCGTCTTCTTTCGTCATGCAAACACGATTGTCAAAGATATCCCTTTGACAAATGAGAAGGCCCTGAAGGTAACCGTGAATGCGGGGTTCAGCGACATCTGGATTTCGCGCGGGTCGCCCGGTTCCCTCCTTCACGCCAACATCGATGCCGACCTCAATCATGATATCGGCAATTATATCGTCTATTCGAACCGGGATGAAACCGGATATCTCGACATCAATACCTCTGAAGAAGTGAACACCTCCTCCCGGGAGGAACATCATCACACAATCAACTTCACGGGATTCGGCTCCAACACGTGGGACATGCACTTCACCGACGCTGTGCCGATCTCGTACGATATCCAGCTCGGCGTGGGAAAAGCCGATCTTGATTTCACCGGAATGATGGTGAAGGACCTCAATGTTTCGGCGGGGGCAAGTTCGTTCAACATGCATTTCGACAAGCCGAACCCGACCGTGATCGAGGATTTGAACATCGAATCGGGGCTCAGCAAATTTCGCGCAGAAGGTTTGTGCAACGCCAATTTCAGACACCTGAAATTTCAGGGAGGTGTCGGAACCTACGTCCTCGACTTCAGCGGTTCATTAAACACCGAAGTGGAGGTTGACATTGAAGTGGGTCTCGGAACGCTCACCGTGATTGTGCCGCACGGGGCGGGGGCAAGAGTGGATTACCAGAAGAGCATCATTGCACATCTTGCTGTTCCGGACGGATTTTCCGAACAGGAAGAAAACAGCTATTTCAGCAGCAATTATTACGAGGCGAAAGGAAAGATGAACATGCACATAGAGGCAGGCCTCGGCAGCGTTACCATCCGACAGGAATAAGCTTCAGGTTCTTACCTTCCGAAACAGTAGTACAATCCCCAATGATCCGGCGATTGAAATTCCGGCCTCCTTGTCAGTGCACGCATCGCGTCACGGTAAGCGATCGGCGCTGGAGTGCCGATCTGGATGCTCGTGTAGAACACTTCCCCGAAGTATTTCTTCCCCTTTCTCTCGCCCTGCCACATCGTTGTAATCACTGTTGACACGCCGTCGGCGAGATAGGCCAGCGGCATATAGCGCGAGAGCTCACCCGGAGTCGGCGTGATATTGCTGAAGACGAGTGTTTGCGGAGTAGGAATCTTCAGCATTTCACCGAGCGGGGCTTCCTGGAGTCCGAACGGGGTTTGTCCGTCGGAAAGCACCGCGACGGACCTGTCGGGTATCCGGGTATTGAGATGAAATTCCGCCGCAACGTGGATCAGCTGGTAGCGCAACGAATCGAGCCGGTCAAGAGTAGCAGAGGACGTGAAAAGCATACGCGCCTTGTCGTAGAATCCCCGGATGTCTTTTAGCTCATACTCCACATCCCATGTGGTTTTGCCGGGATGCCCGATCCCAACGATATCCGAAACGTACACCGGTTGCTGCCGGGGAAAAAGGAGGACCAGCGCTGTCGGGAGATAGCAGACATTCACACGATCGATAAGGGGTTCCGAGCCCGTGAGCAGTGTGTGAAACGGAAGCCAGCCAAAATCCGTCGGCGGAACAATGTACACGGAGGAGTCGAGCAGAGAACGGACCGGATCGATCAGTTGATTTGCGAGAACCGTGGAGAGTTCATTGCGCCGTGAGCCGGAACCGCCCGTGCCGGAACCTGAGAGTAGCCGGAGATATTCATGCATCACCTCCTGCAGGTGCGAATCATTCGTCGGCACCTTCTTCAGGTATTGAGAATCCGGCGTTGCGACAAGAAGATAGATCATATTCGTGAGATGAACATACTCCAACAGCCCTGCATGCGGTGACAGCGACTCCCTGATCTGGCGAAGCGTAAAAGGTTTCGGGGACAGAATGCACCGGAATCTGCTGTCAACCTGGTCCAGAGCGTTTGCTGCTGCAAGAATCTGATCCCGGTACCGCGGGATTTCCGCCTTCAGGCCGCTGACGATGGCAAGTCGTTTTCCGCCGGGCCGTCTCCATTCCGCCAGCAGATCGTCGGTCGCGAGCTGGAGGTAATGGTACTGCCGCTGAAAGAGTCGTATGGCATCGTTGGTTTTGCCCGACGGGGTAGTTATTGAGAGCTCTGTGAAAAACCGGATGATGTCCCGAAGGTTCTTCCGCTCAAGGAGCGTGAAGGCATCGGCAAGATCATTCCGGGTACATGCGCGCTGGAGGAGTGGATCGTACCAGCCGAGCTGATCCGCATCGAGAAATGTATTGATGATGGACTGCACATCCGGATCGGTTCCAGAAGAGGAGGGATGAACTTCATACAGCTCCAGGGCTTTCTCGTATTCGCCGACTGCGCTGTCTGCCCCAAAATTTGTTTCGATGATCCGCCCCCGGAGGAAGGAGGCAAACGCCTCTCCCATTTGAAACCCTGCCTGCTCGCAGGCGGTTTGCATTGCCGTACTGCGTTTCAGCAACTCGGCAACAGTCATGCCTGAGGTAGCTCCGCTGAGCCTCCACTCACATGCCACCAGCATACCGCCGATCATCTGGGCATCGACCAGATCATCCTGCTGCTGCACATCCTTCAGTGCATCGGTGTAATACCGGCGTGCATTGTCATAATGATGGGACCGATATGCCAGATTCCCCAATGCTGTGAGGATATGAATACGTTCATACGAACCGGAAAGCAGACCCAGCAGGTCGAGAGCTCTGGAATAGGAACGAAGAGCGCTGTCGGGAAAACCGAATTCCAGTTGTGCATCCGCGAGAGCGCTGTAGAGCCGGACAAGATTACTGCTGTCGGAAGCCGGAACTGATTCATTGCGCCAGCGATTCCAGAATGACCGGGTTCCTGCGTAATCCCCCGCTGCTGCATACGCTACCAGCTGCTGTTCAAGAAGTTCCGGTTTGCTCCTGCCGCCGTACATTGTCTTGTCGAGCTCAATGAGCTCCGAGAGGAGCGAGATTTCATTATCGAATTTACCGAGACGGTGTGCAGCTCTCGTTGCCGTATGCAGGGCTGCATACATATCGTTGACATCATTGAGCACTTTCGCGGAACCCAGCGCGTCCGAAGCAAGGGTCCAGGCGGCGGCGTTATCATGGATAAGGAAGTAAAATTCGGCAAGAGCGAGTCTCCCCTTCCGTTCAAGTTTCTGGGTACCGTTCGATTGCGCGTGCTCGATGGCATGCTCATAACACGTCAGGGCGGTGTCGTAGCGGCCGAGGTTCCGGTAGCACTCGCCCTCCAGAAGGTACGCTTCTGCAGAACCAGAATCGCTTTTCACTTCGGTGAACACATCGATCGCCCGGTTCAGGAGCGGGAGTGCGGAAAGGTAGTCGCCGTCCTTCATCAGCGCCGAGGCGTGATTCGACTCCTGCTCAGCATCCTGCTGGCCGTCTTTGTGCGAACAGCCGGCAAGAAGGAAAACTACGAATAGCGAGAGAGAGAGACGAATGGTCCGCCTGATCTTGTCCAAAATCATTCTACCGTCCTTCGATGATTCTCATGAATGAAAATCGTGTGGAATATAGAAAAGTCTTCAGAGAAATTCAATTGCCCGATTGATTTGGAGTGAAGAATTCTCTACATTATCGCCATTGAAACCAGATCAGGTTCTTATAAGTGACATACATCACCCCGGGGGCAGTTTTCGTTGATTCCCGAAATCTCTTTCGTTACCTTATCTCCCATTACATGAAGGAGTGTTTATGAACGCAGTTCCGGCGAACCGGATAATTACGTTGCTTTCTGCCATTGTCCTTGTGATTTCCGGATTCCAGACTATCGCACAAGCCCAGAATCCCATCGAAGATGCGATCCAACAGTTGAACTCCGATGCGGTCCGAGGATATCTTCAGCCGATGGTTACCTCGGTAGGAGCTGACCTGAATTCGGGCGTCTTTCATTCCGCGGAAATCACCGACGGAATTTCGCTGAAACTCGAGCTTATCGCCATGGGAACACTTATCGGTGATGCGGAAAAGATGTACAGCGTGACTGCACCATCTCCGTTCAATCAGACACCCGTACAGAGTGCCACCATTTTTGGGAATCAAGGCACCATCGTCCATGGCCCCGTGCCGGGAATCGATTATCAGTTTCAGAACGGTCAGCTCAAACTCAGCATTGTTCCGCTCGCGGTGCCGCAGGTTACTGTCGGAAATTTCTTCGGGACCCAGGCGGTAATCCGATACGTCCCGATTCCGGAAGTCAACAATTTCCCGAAGTCGACATTTTTCGGCATCGGCGTGCGACACAGCATCAGCCGGTATCTCCCCGGAGTACCCGTTGATCTGGCGGGAAGCGTCTTCTATCAGAAAATCTCCATTGGAGATCTTATGGAAGAAAAGACGATGAGCATCGGCGGTCAGGCAAGCAAGTCTTTCTCGCTTCTCACGCTCTACGGCGGACTCCAGCTGGAATCTTCGACAATGACCCTGGATTACACCTATAAGGGGTACGGCGCCGTGGGCCAGCCGCATATCCACATGGATATCGACGGAGAGAACAACGTTCGTGCGACGCTCGGGCTCGGACTCAATCTCATTATCCTCCACGTGAGTGGAGATGTGAATTTTGGAAATGTAACCGTCGTCAGCGGCGCCGTTGCATTCGGCATTTAAGTGTATCGAATACTACTTGGAAGGATGTTCTATGAATAGGTTCTTGGGGGCATTGTTGATCGTTGCGGCGGGACTCGCGGTGTTTCACGGATGTGATCTTCTGACGGATTTTCCGATCATTCTCAACGGCTCGGTAGAGCCCGGGGCGCTGCGCGTGGATCTTAATACCCCGCTCCCGATTCAGTATCAAACCTCGAGCTCCGTTGATCTGAGCCAGGTAAAGAACGCAGCAACATCTGATGTGGACTCCGTCAGATTCTACAATCTGACCGTCCGCATCGACAGCAACAGCACGCCGAATTCCACCATCTCGGGATCGATCATCGTTGATGGAGACACGCTTGTCACCATGAACAACATGAAGACCTCTGTTTTTTCGAGCGAGAGGTCGATCTTCTCTACCTCCATTACCGGCTGGCAATACCACGTTGCTGGTGTTGAAACTCTGATCGGCGCGCTGCGCAATTCAAGAACCGTAACACTCACCACAACGCTGAATTCCCTGACGCAGCCAATTCATTGCACCATACACATCAAGGTGTATGGTCAGCTGTTCGTGGCAAATAAGTAGAAAGAGAAGTACCCCGCTTTTGCAAAGCCCCGATGAGGGGCTTTGCTATTTTATTGAGGAAATGTAACGTCTCACCTTTCGCGGATCATCGGTAATCATCATATCGAGACCATACCGGAATGCCCGCCGTACCCGAAGGGATGAGTTCACCGTATACTCACCCAGCCGAAGCTCCTTCCTGCGGGCATTGCGGACGAGCCGCCGGTTCACCGCGGCGCCGCTCACTACAAGATACCGCGCCCCGACTTCCTCCGCGAGCGCCAAAGGCGACCGGGACCGGTGAGCAAGCGGATAATGGAGTAAGCCGGTGGCAAATCCGCGGTGGTGTGTCCTGACGCGACGAAGAGCTTCGACGGAAAACGAAGTAAGGAGGACGTTGCTCCGGGCATGAAACAAACGCACGATCTCACAGGTGCGATCAACCAGGGACTCCGGATTTTTTGTCCTCCTGTCCACTTTCATCTCAATATTGATGCCGATTTTCCTGCCAACCAGTTCAAACACTTCCTCGAGCGTCGGAATTCTCTGGATTCGCCAACCCGGGGAAGTACGGTAACTCGCGTTGAGAGACCTCAGCTCGCGTAGTGTGTGATCCCTCAGTCGGCCTTTTCCATCGGTAGTTCGGTTCAGGTGGAAATCATGAAAGATAACCACGCGGCCGTCGCGGGTAAGCTGGACATCAAGCTCGATGGCATCAGCGTAATCTGCGATCGCCTGCCGGAAGGCATCAAGCGTATTTTCAGGGTGAGTTGCGGACGAACCTCGGTGGGCAACGATCAGAGGATTTGGATCAGACCTCAGCCACAGATTCATTTCGGTAGTCCGAGTGCTTTGCGGATGTCGCAGTTGACCCGGTCGACAGTCCCCGACGCATCGATATCCTTCAACAGTCCTGCTTTCCGGTAATACTCTTTAACAGGAGCAGTGGATTCTGCATAGACACGCAGACGCTTTCGGACTGTCTCGGGCTTATCATCGTCGCGCTGAAACAGCTCCCCTCCGCAGTTTGGACATTTGGATGGATCGGAGAGATGGTCGATACCGAGATTATAAATCCGCCCGCACTTCCGGCATGTCACGCGTTTGCTCAACCGTTCGATCACCTGCGCCTCGTCGATCTCGAGGTTGAGAACGGCGTCGAGCTTCACATGGACATCTGTCAGGACTGTTGTCAGCGCTTCGGCTTGTGGAACCGTTCGCGGAAATCCATCCAGAATGAATCCTCCGCGGCATTTGGTCGAACCAAGAACTTCACGGATGATACCGATCATGATATCATCAGAAACTAGCTGACCGGCGTCCATAACCGCTTTGGCTTTCTTTCCGAGCTCAGTGCCGCGGGTAACCGATTCACGAAGCATGTCACCGGTTGAAATATGCGGAGTCTTCATCGACGCTGAGAGAAGCTTTGCCTGGGTACCTTTGCCGACGCCGGGAGGACCAAAGAGGATCAAACGCATGCAACGTTTCCTTTAACGGTGTTGATCTGTATGTGCTTTCTGAATTTTGTCGATCGCATCGCGTGCATCGTTGGCCAGGCGCGAATCCGGCTCGTGCTCCATGCTGTACTTCAGGGGCTCGATGGCTTTTTCGTTCCCGAGCCTCCCGAGAGCACCCATGACTGCACGACGCACGTAGAAGCTCGGATCGTGAAGGAGCGACAGGAGCGACTGGAAAATATCATCACGCTGCCCCCACTTGCTGGCAAGTATATTGATACACTGTATCCGGATATTTGTTTCGACACCATATCGCGTGTTCGCGAAGATCGTGTTGAGCGACGCGTCGTCCCCGACTTTCGAAAGGATCCGAAGGGCGGTAGAGCGTATGATCTCGCCGCGGGATGAACGAACCAGCGCCTCGGCACAGTACTCCTTGAGATGCAGGGAGTCTGCCTTTACAAGCGCGCCGAGCGCCGCAGCGGCTACGGAATAGCTCGAATCCTGATCGAACGCATGCTTCAACGTGCTGAGGGCCTGCGGAGAATGATAATTCCCCAATGCGGTAACTGCCGCCGCACGCACGCGTGCATCGCGGTCGCCGTAGGAATTCTCCAGAAGTTCGGAGACGTCGGTCTTTTTCACATCGCCGAGGGCAAAAACTGCGCCGCGCCGGACTTCCCAGAACGGATCATCTACTGCTGCCTTCCGGAGCGCATCCGTTACCACCGCTGAATCGGCCGCCCATGCCATTTCATCGATCGCCGCGTAACGGTCAACCCCTTCATCGGCATGCAGCAACTGATACGCGCATTCGTCGAGCGGTTTCAGGAAGGTCAACCGCTTCAAAACCCGGCTCCCCTTGTCGAAAATGACAAGCTGGGGCTTCTGATCCGCGCGGAAGGAAAAAGTCTCCTCCGCTTTGGAAACCCAGATCTTCTCGGTTCTCGGAATGTCATTTTCCCAGATCTCCACATTCACGGGCATCGAAAATACTCCCGTGAGCGAGTCGATCTTTTGTGTCTGCCGCACGGAGAGATTCAGCGATCTTCCACTCTGATTCCAATCGGACCTCACCTCGAATTCCGGATACCCGGCCTTGTATAGCCACTCGTCAAAAAACCACCCCAGGTTGTATCCCGTTGCCTCTTCGATTGCGATCTTGAAGTCATTTGTTTCAACATTCTGGAACGCGAACTTGTGGGCATAATAATTGATGGACTTCCAGAAGAGCTCTTCCCCGAGAATATCCTTCAGCATATTCAGGATCACGGTGCCTTTCGCATAAATGTGGCTATCGAAGAGATCATTGGGGTGCGCGAACCGGCTGCAGACCGTCGGACGCCGTTTGTCGCCCGAATCCACGTTGCGCGATGTTGTTTGCGACTCCATGTTCTCATATGCCCCGTCGTCATGACCATCGTGAAAGTACGTGAACTGATTCTGAAAGAACGACGCAAATCCTTCGTTCAGCCACGATTGCGACCAGTCGCGGCATGTCAGGAGATCCCCCCACCACATATGTGCAAGCTCATGGGCCACCAATCCTTCACTCGTGTAATCGAGGTGTGCACGCGCATCATGAATCGTTGCATCATTCAGCGTCGTCGCACTGACATTTTCTTCACCCCCATAGATGAAATCCTCCACAACGGTCTGGGCGTATTTTTCCCACGGGTACACATACCCGATCTTATTCGAATAGAACTCAATCATTTTCGGGGTGTCTCCGAACGAACGCAGAGCATCAGCTTTCTGGTACGGAAGGACATAATAGCTCAGCGGCACAGTCCCCCAGGAGTCCTTCACCTCATCATATTTGCCGGCAACAAGCGAAATGAGATACGACGAATGCGGTTTTCCTTCATACCAGTGATAGGTGACAAGATGATGCGCGGCATCCGGCTTAACATCCATCAACGCCCCGTTGCTGATCGCGGTGTATCCTTCCCGCACGGTCACGATCATTTCGCTGGTGGCTTTGTCATTCGGAAAATCATAACAGGGAAACCAGAAATGGTTTTCATCCGGCTCTCCCTGCGTCCATGCTTCATACTCCTTTTGCGGATACCCGCTGTCGGGCGAAACGAAGTAGAGCCCCTTCTTCGGTGCAATCGCCGAATAGGAAACCTGAAGATCGAGCGTATCCTGCAGACCGTATGCCCGGTCCAGTTTCACGAAGAGTGTTTCATCAACGGTATGATATTCGAGATTCTTCTTGTCAAGCGTTACGCTCTTGATGCCGAGATCCGCCGCGTCGAGTTTCACCTCATCGAAGACCGGCCGGAGCGGCATCAGCCTCACGTCCATGACGCCGATACAGCTCTTGGACGGAAAGTCGACGGTGACCGCAAGGCGGTAGTGCAGAACGTGAAAGGTTCTCTCTCTGGTAACGTGCTGTACGACGGGAGCAGGTTCCTGACCAAAGAACGAGCCGACGCTGCAGACGATCAGAAGAACGGCGAATAAAGATTTCATGATGCAGGCGCGAGTAGTGGTTGAGGAGACGACGTTCTGGGGTTTCGTGAGGGGCGATCATGGCTCACCGCAAGTTGTCCGCATGCGGCATCGATATCCTCCCCGGCGCTGCTTCTCACAAAGACGGTGACCTGGTTGTCCCGCAGCTCCGTGACAATTTCATCAATTCTCACCTTGTCGGCAGGGCGGAGTCGAGCGGCAACACCTTTCGGACCGATAAAATCGATGTTGTGAAATGGAATGATATTGATCTTGCTCGGGATTCGGCGGGTCAGCCGGATCAGCCGTTTCACGTCTTCGGCTCTGTCGTTCATTCCGCTGAAGAGGATATATTCGAACGTTACGCGGTTTTTTGTTTTCCGGTAATAGTCTTCAACTGCATCCAGGAGCTCATCAAGGGGGAACTTCCTGTTGAGCGGCATCAGTGATGTCCGGCTTGCAGGATCGAGCGAGTGGAGAGAGACTGCGAGCTTGACCTTTCGCCGCTCATCCGCCATTTGCCTGATTCCGGGAATCCAACCGGCGGTCGAAACCGTAATTCTTCGGGCCGCAATCTTCAGCCCGGTCGAAATGATCTCCACCGCTTTCATCACATTTTCGTAGTTGAGGAGCGGCTCCCCCATTCCCATGAAGACGATATTCGTGATCGGCTTCCGGGAGACATGCCTGGCCTGAAGCACCTGGTCGACAATTTCTCCGGCAGTGAGGTTCCTCAGAAATCCCATGCTTGCGGTCGCGCAGAAGGCGCAGTCGAGCGGACATCCGACCTGAGTCGAGACACAGAGTGTCAGGCGGCTTTGCTCGTCTTCCGATCGTGCTTCGGTTCCCCGGAAGGCTGTCTTCGGCGGAATCAGCACACTCTCGATCTTTTTTCCATCCGAAAGCTCGAAGAGCAATTTTGACGTCCGGTCGCTCGCGGATTCCTGCTTTCTCACCAGGAAGAGCGAAGAAATTTCTGCCCGCTCGGATAACTTTTCCCTCAGAGACTTTGAGAAGGTCGTCATGAGAGGAAACTCGTCAACTTCCTTGGTATAGATCCAGTCGAAGAGCTGCCTGCCCCGATATACCGGCTCACCGATACTGCGCACAAATTCTTCAAGTTCGGAGCGGGTTAGCCCTTTGAGGTTGGATTTTTTCATGACGGAGTACAATGTAAGAAACCCTGCCGCCTCAAGCAAGGGAAGATGAGGAAGATATCACACCCGCGGGCTGTAGGCACCCGATCCCGGCAGAATTTTCAGCCGATTCTCACGACCTTCTGTCTGGAACTTTCACCCCGGAGAATGGTCACACTCCGCTTCGGCCTCCCGAAATATTCCGCAAGAACTTCGATGACCATTTCGTTCGCTTTTCCTTCGATGGGAGGCGAAGTGACGCGTACGACGTACGTTCCATCCTCCAGCTCTTCCACCTCATTCCGGCGGGAATTCGGCTTAACACGAATCGTGATCGTCCGGAGTACGGATTCTTTCATCCCTCAACGACCTGAACTCTCATTTCTCAAAAAGGTCCTTCGACTTCACCACAACCGATTTTTCCTTGTTGATGTCGAGAGGAAACACCGTGATGATCTTATCCTGTTCCAGAATATTCGCCGGTTTCTGTGCTTCGTAGTGTATCAGTGAAGGAGCATTCGTCGCAAGCGAATCGTAAAAGGCCTGCGCTTTTCCTTCATCCACCACCACCGCAATTTTGATATCGGAAGCGTGGAGGTATTTTTTGATGGCTGCGTTCACATCGTCCACCGTGAGCTTCGGAAGCTCCGCCGCAATCCGGTCGATATAATACTCGCTACCATAAAATTCCGAATCCATCACGTACCCGAGCCGCCGATCGAGTGTCGAGACCCAGAGTTTCGAGTAGTTGAGAAGGAAATTGCGCGTCGCCTCGAAATCCTCGTTTGAGAGCCCTTTGTCGACGAGATTTTTCAACTCGAAGAGCGCATCGCGTATTGCAAAGTGTGTGTTCTCCGGCTGGACAGGACGGAGCCAGATGCTGAAGAACTGCTGGCGGAGGGGCGTGTTCGGTTCGGGAAACGGCGCACCCCCCAGCCCGCCACTAAATTTCTCAATGTAGGAATAGTCGCCGTAATTTAAACCACGGTCTCCACGAAGATGGTTCATCAGAATCCCGTTGAACGTGCGGTGCTCACCGAAGTACGAATTCGCCACAAGGAGAGCGTAATAGTCTTTGTCTTTCCTCGTCAACGGAATCGGATATCCCATCGATACCGCGTAGGCACGTGAGGGCTTTTCCACGACCATGACTTCCATCCCGTGAATATCGCCGGGCGTGGGAAGCGGCACTTCGTGAAATTCGCCCGCAGGGAGTTTTCCGAAATCCTTCTTCATCGTTGCCGTGAGCGCAACGGGATATCCGCCCGCAATCCCGATCCAGATTCTCGACTGCGTGTAGATGTCGGCATAGTAGTTTTTGACATCATCGAGGGTGATGGAGGTAATTCCCTGGACCGTTCCGATATCCGGGTTCCCATAGGGGTGATTCTGGAAGATGAACGCGTTCAGCGCTTCTTTGCCGAGAGCTTCGTCGTTGGTTGAGCGGAGCGTGGATTCTAGGTAATTGATATGCGCGTCCTTGATCCGCGCAAAATCAGATTGATCGAACCGCGGGTGGAGGAGTAGATCCGAGAACAGCTTGTAGAACTTGTCGAGGTGGTCACGATGGACTTCACCGGTGAATGTCGTAATCTCCTGGTCCGGATTGACATCGATTCTGGCCGCCCAGGGATAAAGCTTATCGACAACCTCGGAATACGTAAGATCCTTCGTACCACCTTCGGCAATAAGGGATGCGGTGAGGGAGTTTAACCCTTCCTTTCCCTTTGGATCGTTGATCGAACCGGCGCGAACGATGATCCGGAACGTCACAAGCGGAGAACCCGCGCTTCTCAGCTCCGTAAACTTCAGTTTCCCGGAAGTGCTCTGTTCAGCCATGGCGGTAAGCGTAACGGTGGTCATGATGATGATCGTCAGAAATATGCGCGTGCTCATTGATGGTCCTCCTGCTGGGTGAGTGCAACCGTACGATTGGTGTTCACGAAATATTTCTTCACCACGTTCATGATGTCCTTCGGCGTGATCTTGTCGTACAGCGCATAATACCGGTTCACCGATTCGGGATCGTTCGCCATGGCAATGAACTGGCTGATCGTTCCTGCAACATGGTCGGCATCGTCGAGGCGCATCGCAAAACTGTATTTCAAGTGAGACCTGACATCCGCAAGCCGTGACTGCGACACCGGTTTTGTCTTTGCCTCCTCAAGTGTCTTATCGATGGCATCACGGACTGCCGCGATATCTTTTGCCTTCTTGATGCGGGCGAAAATGAAAAAGAGACCCGGATCGCGATTCTGCCGCATCTGTCCCGACAATGACTCCACCATCTGGTCCTGGACCACGAGTTTCTTGTAGAGATCCGAAGTTTCCCCAAACGCCAGCTGAGAGAAGAGATTCAGTGCGGCCATGTCGGTGTGTGTATCGCTGAACGCGGGACCGTGAAAGGCGACGGTAAGGATCGGAAGCGTCCGGGATTTCCACGGAATCTGAACGAATTTATCCTCATTCTGCGGCGGTTCGGCAGGAACATTTAATGCGTAGGAACCGTGCTTCCAGCTTCCATAGTACTTCGTCGCGAGCGAGACGAGCTTCTTCTGATCACCGACGACCACGACGACACAATTTTCAGGCCGGTACCACCGGTCGAAAAATGTCAGACTGTACTGATACTGATTCGGCATGTCCTCAATGTCTTTCAGGAATCCCATCGTCGAATGTTTGTAGGTGTGCTCCATGTACGCGGCATCCCGCACTTTCTCATCGATGGTTTGGAACGGACTTGAGGAGTTTTTGTTATACTCGCCAAGAATTGCACCGGCTTCCGTTTTAAATGCAGCTTCGCTGTACTTCAGGTTCATGAACCGGTCTGACTCCATATCCATAATGGTTTCCAATGCGCTCGCACTCGCAACCGTATGATAGACGGTTTCATCGTCCGAAGTAAACGCATTATTGTCGGCACCGATAGATTTCAGCATATTGTTGAACTTCTCTTCGGGATATTTCTCCGTGCCGCGGAACATCATATGCTCGAAGAAATGTGCGAACCCGGACTTTCCCGGTTCGACTTCGTTCCTGGAACCGGTCCGGACGACCGTATAGTAGGCAATGATGCCCGGACTGTCGAAGGGAATCGAGACAATACGCAGCCCGTTCGGCAGTGTCGATTGATTGATCTTGTACGGAAAGATTTTATGCTGATGGGATTCAGCAGAAACTATCAGCATCGGTACGAGGAGCGTGAGGATTCCGAAAAATCGAACCATAGTGAACTCCATAATTGAGGATGAAAGCTGTATGTGGTTTCGGGAGACAATCGAATTCCGTGTAAAGGAACATAAGCAAAAGCGAGAATTTTTTCCAGACCGGGGCCTTTTAATCCCGGACATTGGTGCCTGTCAGCCGCTTCATTGCATCGATATACAGCTCGGAGGTTTTGATTATGACTTCTGCTGGCAGCCGGGGTGCCGGCGGTTTTTTATTGAAACCGATCGAAATAAGATAATCCCTCACATATTGCTTGTCGAAACTCTTCTGCGGTCCACCCGGTTTGTATTCTGCCTGCGGCCAGAAACGGGATGAATCAGGCGTGAGGAGCTCATCTATCAACATAAGTTTGCCGTCCTGCAGACCGAACTCCATTTTCGTGTCGGCGATGATGATCCCTTTCTTTTCGGCAATCGAACAGGCCTTCTTATAAATCGCCAACGTGAAGTGTCTTACCTGCTCTGCAGTTTCTTCGCCCACGATGGATGCAGCACGCGAGAAATCGATATTTTCATCATGTCCGACTTCCGCTTTGGTTGCCGGAGTAAATATTGGATCGGGAAGTTTGGAGGATTCCATCAACCCCTTCGGCAATCTCACGCCGCAGACACTTCCCGATTCGCAATATTCGTTCCACCCGGATCCCGAGAGATAGCCGCGGGCGACACATTCTATCGGAAGAGTCCTCGCTTTCTTCACCAGAATGCTTCGCCCCGCGAGCTGATCGCAGTACTGCCGACATTCGGCGGGGAATTTCCGGACATCGGTCTCAACGATATGATTCGGGATGATGTCAGCCATCAAGCCGAACCAGAAATTTGAAATCTGCGTCAACACTTTTCCCTTGTACGGAATCGGCTGGCTCATGATGACATCGTACGCGGAGAGGCGGTCGGTTGCAACAATGAGGAGATGGTCTTCAACCTCATACATATCCCGGACTTTCCCGCGGCGGAGAAAATGCAGCCCCGGAAAATCCGATTCGAACATCAGGTCAGCGGATTTCATTCTTGTAGATTTTGCCCTCTTTCATCACGAACTTCACATGCTCGAGAACCGAAACATCCTGCATCGGGTCACCTTGAACGGCAACGATATCGGCGGTCGCACCCGAAGAAATCTCCCCGAGCCTGCTGCTCATGCCGAGGAGATCCGCCGCCACGGTTGTCGCCGCTTTGAGTGCCTGCAGCGGTGTCATGCCGTCGTTCACCATAGCTCCGAATTCCTTCGCTTCGTTCACTTCCCACGGAAAACCGCCGACGTCGGTACCCAGTGCGATCTTCACACCAGCGCGGACACCCTTTGCAAATCCCTGACGCTGATAATCGATCATCTGCTTATAGATGGGACGGCCTTCCGCGGCCCTGCCTTCGGCAACATATGCTGTAATAAAGAGGGTCGGGCACCAGTAGACCCCTTTTTCTTTTGCCATTGCAATAAGCTCATCGTCGAACCCGTCGCCATGCTCGATCGAATTCACGCCGCCGCGGAGGGCATTGTTGATCCCGTCCCACCCGATGGCATGCGCCGCCACATTCCGGTGCAGTTTGTGCGCTTCATCGCAAATCGCCTTCATCTCTTCGGGCGTAAATGTGAGAATGCTTCGAAGTTTGCCATCGGGGGCAAAATAATAGCTTCGGTCGGCATACACTTTGATCCAGTCGGCGCCCCGGTCGACCTCTTCGCGCACCGCTTTCCGGCACTCGTCGACACCATCCACAACCTGGAGTCCGCGAGGCACTTCCAGCTCCCACGAATATCCGTTGAGCGGATACGCGCCGGTCACATCGAGAGCGCGCGTTGCGACGAACATTCTCGGGCCTTCGATGATGCCGTTCAGGATGGCGTGCTTGATATCGACGTCGGCGTACATCGCTCCCTCCGTTCCCACATCGCGGATCGTGGTAAAGCCGTTATGGAGCGCCGCCTGTGCCGATACCGCTCCGCGGATTGTCCGGTAAGGGATCGACTCTTTCAATAACTGCTCATCATAGTCCGCACTTGTCACATCACCCTGCAGGAGCACGTGCGTATGACAATCGATGAGCCCGGGGAGAACCGTCGCGCCGCTCAAGTCGATAACGTCCGCATCGGGGGGAATCTGCACATCCGGCCCGATTGCCCGGATGACGCTATTCGCAATGAGTACTGTGACATGATCGCGGTACTGGTCGCTTTTGCCATCAAACAATTTTCCGCACTTGATGGCAATGTACTTCGTAAACGGCTCCTGTGAGAAGGAGATCAGTGGAATCGACAGGACGATGAGCATAACAGAACAACATTTCTTCAGCATACTTCCTCCTGAATGCCGGTCAGCCGGCAAATGTACAATCGAGATTTATGGCTGATTTCAAAAGCCTCAGATAGTGGTCACGGGAGATTTCGACCGCCCCGAGTGTGAGAAGGTGCGGCGTAACAAACTGTGTGTCGAGAAGTTGAAACTGCCGTTCGCGGAGACGGCGCACGAGATCCACGAGAGCCACTTTCGATGCATCTCGTTTCCGGCTGAACATCGACTCACCGAAGAAGGCACCGCCCAGCGCAACGCCATACAGTCCGCCGTCGAGTGTCCTGCCGCTCCAGCTTTCGACGCTGTGGGCATACCCGAGGCGGAAAAGATTGAGATAGCTCCGGATGATGATTTCCGAGATCCAGGTATCTGCGCGTTCAGCGCAGGCCCGCATAACCTCTTCGAACGCGGTATCGATACGTATATCAAAAACTTTTTTGCGCAACGTTTGGCCGAGACTCCGGGAAATCTTCAACTTCTCGAGCGGCAGAATGCCGCGTGCCTCCGGCGAATACCAGCGGATCCCGCCTTCTTTCGATTCGGCCATCGGAAACCAGCCGGATGCATACGCCCCAAGAAGAAGCTCCGGCTCGATGATCGAACGGGAGGAAGTTTTCGCGGGCCTGGGCATGGGCACACCAGCATCAAAACGCTCGGCGCCTCAATCCCCGAAACTCACACCAACAGAGCGAGCAGCAAGGACAACCGGAGAATCAACCGGGACGAGCCGTTGACGCCGTATGGCATCTTCAAGCCGCACGGTAACAACATCGCGGCCATGCAGGCTCACCATGGTTCCGAAATCTCCCGTAGCCGCCGCTTCGAGCGCAGCCGCACCGAACCGGGTTCCTAGAATCCGGTCGTATGCCGACGGGCTTCCTCCGCGCTGCAGGTGCCCAAGAACGGTCACTCTCGTTTCGAGCGAGGTCTGCTGCTCGATGTTCCTCGCCACGAGATCGCCGATGCCTCCGAGCCGGACAGGGTCCGTCCGTTTGATGTCTTTCTCCTTCACGACAATCTGCCCGTCGAGGGGCTTCGCCCCTTCAGCGACACAGATAATGCTGAAGCGTGCGCCTTTGCTCCGCTTCCAGACAAACTCATAAATTGCATCCCACTTGAACGGAATCTCCGGGATGAGAATCATGTCGGCTCCGCCGGCAACGCCCGCTCCCAGCGCTATCCACCCCGCATATCGTCCCATCACTTCAACAACGATGACGCGGTGATGGGCAGATGCAGTAGTTTGAAGGCGGTCAATCGCTTCTGTTGCCACGGTGAGCGCCGAATCATACCCGAACGTCACATCGGTTGCTTCGAGATCATTATCAATCGTTTTGGGAACACCGATAACATTCAATCCCATCTTGGAGAGTTTGTAGGCGATATTCATCGTCCCGTCTCCGCCGATTGCGATCAGCGAATCCAATCCCCATTGGCGATAATTTTCAATCACCAGGTCCGAGCAGTCGGAGATCGTAATCCCGTTCGGTCCCTGACGCGGAAAATTGAACGGATCTCCCTTATTCGATGTGCCGAGTATCGTTCCCCCGACATTAATAATTCCGCTCACGTCAAGCTTGGTCAGTTCGCGCATGTGGCCTTCGACGAATCCTTCAAATCCATCGAGTATGCCGATGACCTTCGCATTGAAATAGGATATTGCGGGCTTTGCCACACTGCGGATCACGGCATTGAGCCCGGGACAGTCGCCACCGCCGGTAAGTATACCGATCTTCTTTAAGCTGATTTCTGGCATAAGTGTTGGCGGATCATTCTACATTGGAAAAGGATTCATACAAAAAAATGAAATGCCGCATGTCACCCGAATTCTTATTCTCCCATTGTCTGCGTGCATTCATCACACTCACAGATCTGACGGAGGTAATCATAGGTGTAGATTCCCGTACTGTGACCATCTCCCCATCGGAACTGGAGCGCATAATTGCCGACCTTCTCGATGCCTTTCAGCTCGTTCCTTCCGGGAACCAGCACCGGGAGAAGAACAGTCTTCTCGTGCTCCTCGGCTTCGATCTTGCATGCGGCACAGGGGCAGTAACGTCGGAGAACGTGGAGAGTGTGCTTGCCCTGATGACCGTCATCCCAATCCACTGCGAGCTCTGCGGGTGAAGTCTGTCTGATGCTTGTGGGAACCATGTTGTTCTCTCTTGTCTGCGGAACCGGAACGCGAATTGATGCGGTGATGCTATGTGCGGTATCGCTCCGGGACATACTGCACATACAGCGCTGTCAGACGCCGGCGCGTCATCTCATCAAGATCTTCATCATCGACATCCCGCTTCCTCATCATCTCAAACTCATCGAGATCCCGCCCGCGCATCTTGTGTGAGTACTCCTTCAGAAGTGAAATCATCTCATGTTGTTCTGTTTTGGTCATGGCCGGCGGTTCAAAAATATGCTCCACCGTTGGAATGGAATTCGGAGAACCATCACACCGAATCCGCCGAACGTAAAGATAGACTTCACCGGAATATCGTAGACCGTCATCAGTCCTGCTTTCTTTGCAAGAAGCAAACCGATCACATAGCCGATTCCTCCCCCGAAATACCAGAACGGAAGTCTGGAGCCGAAAACCGCGAGCGGATGGAAATTCCTCACGAGCGGCTCGGTGGTGGATTTCCAGATCCGATCCGACACAAAAGCAAAGAATGCGAGGGAAGCTGCAATCAGCAGATATCCGCTGATGTGTGCGGACCAGGGAACGTTTCCATACAACACATTGGATAGTGCAAGTGCTGCAGAAAGACAGAGTCCGAAGACAACCATCAGCAGAAAATACCCTATTCCCTGTTCGAAGGGCTGATCGCGGTGCACGGAGGTGGGGTGATGTTCGGTTGTCATGCGCGTCCGTCGACGTTCCACAGAGCGTTCTTCACGTACGGCCAGGTAAGATAGCGGAATCCGAAAATGTCGTCTTCGTGAAGACCGGTAAATTTGCTTGCCATAGCGACCGCCTTATTGTGCGGCTTCATGAGCTCAAGCCGGAGGATGCGATTATCGCTCCGCAGGATACGCCCCGGATTCTGTTCGGCCAGCTTTACTCCGCCCGAATCGATCACGGTCCCGTACGGCCCCGCAAGTTTCTGAAGCCGTGCACCGCAGTTCATGGGGTATCCGACAAAATCCGATTCATTGAATTCCGGAATGAACATATCGGGGTCGATACGGACGACTTCACCGCAGGAAATGCTGATCCCGAAGCCCAGCGGTGATGGAAACGACAACCGGTCGGCAATGTACCAGTACCGTTTATGAATTTCAAACGCAGCGGCGACCGCCCAGTGCAGCGCTTCCACGAGAGAGCCGTGATTGTTCGCCTCCCAGATGAGTACGAATCCGTCGCCCAGAAATTTATGGAACGTGTGCTTGTAGAAGAACGCAAGCTGGATAACGCGGTCGTAAACAATTTCGATCACCCGAGTGATCCTGTCCGCGGAAGACGTGAGGGACCATTCTGCAAAATTCCGAAGGTCGGCATAGACGACGGCCACCTCGAGCTTCTCGCCGTGGATCAGCGACGATCTATCGGTTACGGTCAGTGGCTGGTTCTTCAGATACATGCGTCAATTCGTGAGATCGTTTCTAGACTTCAAGCACACTTCCGATATCCCCTACACCCTCGCGCACGACCACCGGACGGTCTTCGGTAAAATCGATGATCGTCGAAAGATCGAGAAGGCTCGACCCGCCGTTGAGAATCAAATCGACACGATGCTCATAGAGATCTTTGATCACGTCGGGATCAGGAACGATGTTGCCGTTCCGGTCCGTTGCGCTTGCACTGAGGATCGGATGTCCGAGGGCGCTGATGAGTTCGTGGCAGATGATGTTGTTGGGAACCCGGATGCCGACGGTCTTCCGTTTCGAGATGAGGCTCTTCGGCAGCTGTTTCAGCCGGCTTGCGGGGAGAATAAAGGTATACGGGCCGGGGATCAGCTGTTTCATGAGGCGGAATGCGCTGTTGGAGACCTTCGCGTATTCGCTGATATGGCTCAAATCCGAACAGATGAAGCTGAACGGTTTCGTCCGATCCTGCTCTTTGATTGAATAAATCCTCTCAATTGCACGGGTATTAAATACGCTGCAGCCTATGCCGTAGACCGTATCCGTGGGATACACGATCACGCCGCCGTTCCTGAGAACCTCGGCAGCATGGTTAATATGCCGCCCCTGGGGATTAACCGGATGAACGTTCAGTACCATTGCAAGTTCGTGTGCTTCTGTCCGGTGAGGAGTTATGCATTATGATGCTCTGCAATCGCGGAGAGTTCGTGTTCCGCCAGTGAATGTTCGGCAACGCTGTCAAGTTTTGTCTCGAACGTAGAAAGGCGCTTATCCGCCTCATCATATTTTTTGCGTGCATTATCGATATGGCTTCCGAGTACGGAAAACGCTTCACGTACGCGTTCGATATCGCCGCGCAGGCGTGCAAGCATATCGACGATGTCTTTTGCACGCTCCTCGATTGCCATTCCGCGCAAACCGAGTGCAATCACCTGCAGATATGCGTAGAGAGTATTCGGAGATACAGGGATTACTTTTCGGTCGAGGGCGTACTGGTAGAGCGCACCTTCGTTTGACGCAGCATCCTTGATGACGATCTCGTAATAGATGTTTTCCGCAGGAATGTACATGAGGCCGAACGGATAGGTTCCTTCATCGGGGAGAATATACTTTGTTGCAATCGCATCGATGTGCTTCTTCACATCGCTCTGAAAAGTCTTCCGGAAGGATTTTTTCTCCTGTTCATTTTCTGCGGTGATCATTTTCCGGAAATTTTCGAGGGGAAACTTAGAATCCACGGGAACCATCCGGTCCGATGTGTGGATGACCGCATCGACCGCCTGATTGTTACGGAAGCGGTACTGCATCGTGAAGTGGTTTGCCGGAAGAACCTGTTTCAGGAGATCCTCCAGGAGAAATTCGCCGAGCCCGCCCCGCAGCTTCGGTGCACTGAGCAGTTCTTCCAGCTTCGACATGCTCTGACCAAGCTCTTTCATTTCTTTCGTTGCTTCATTCAGTTCGCCGAGATTTTTCTGCACGTCACCGATGACGCGCGCGGCAGTATCGAGGCGGTTTCCGACAGAAGCGGATTGTGATTGCACCTGTTGTGTGATGGTCGAAAGCTGTGTCCCCATCGCTTCGTTCAGGTTTCGGAGATTCTCGCGCATATCGGTACGGAGTGCCTCAACCTGCTGCTGCATGAGAAGCAAAGCGGAGGAATCTGTTGCGGGAGGGACCTGAGGGCGCATTCGCCACTGAAGAATGATCACAGCGCAGAGAATCAGAATACCTATTACGAGAAGGATCTCCATCATCTTGAAGGGGCAGGGATAGAATTCAAATTAGTCTAAGGAAATTTGCGGACATTCACAAATGTGCGGAAGCATCATCCAAATCTCTCTTCTTTCCATGGATCAGCCGGTGTATCATAGCCATTTTGTTCCCAGAAACCGGGGCGGTCGACCGAAATGAATTCGAGGCCGTTAATCCACTTTGCTCCCTTCCACGCATAACGGCGCGGAGAAAAGACACGCATCGGACCACCGTGCACCCGAGGGAGGGGCTTGTCGTTGAACGTGTGAGCAAGAAGGAAGTCTTCGTTCAGCATCACCTCGAGCGAGTTATTCGTCGTGTAGCCGCCATAAGCATGCTGCATCACAAATCTCGCCGCGGGTTTCGGCCGGATAACGGCAGAAAGATCCTTGAACAGCACGCCGGTCCAGCGATCGTCGAACCTGCTCCAGCGCGTGACACAGTGAAAATCCGCCACGAGAGTAGTTTGCGGAAGACGGAGAACTTCATCCCACGTCCAGACGTGTTCCTTTTCAACTTCACCCCACACGCGAAGTCGCCAGGCATCGAGCGCGATGTCCGGTGTCTCACCATAGGTCAGCACGGGAAATTTCGAAGTCGCAACCTGCCCCGGGGGTGTGCGTTCCTTACCAAAGGAGTTGAGTCCTTCGACTCTTCGTTTTCGCGGATCGAACAGAGCCATGGAAGGTGTGCGCAGGCAGGAGAACTAGTGGCGATCGCCCTTCATCATCCGGAACGCGTGGAGGATCGTGGGGAAGAGAGCGTTGAACCCATCTTCGACGGCTGACGGCGAGCCCGGAAGATTTACGATAATCGTTGATCCGCGAACGCCGACAACTCCCCGGGAGAGCATCGCAGTGCGGGTTCGATCCTGGCCGAAACTCCGGAACGCTTCTTCGACTCCCTCCAGCCGACGGTCGATGACTGCCTGTGTGGCTTCCGGCGTGATATCGCGCGGACCGAGGCCTGTTCCCCCGGAAGTGATGATAAGGTCAATTTCCCCGCTGTCGGAAAATTTCCGGAGTTCAGTTTGCAGGGCAGGCCCGTCGTCCGGCATAATCTTGAATTGCGGCACCTGAATATGAAAATCCTGGAGCCGCTGGAGGATGAGTTTGCCTGAACGATCCTCCGACATTCCCTTGCTGACCGAGTCGCTCAGTACGATGACGGCAGCTTTCAGGCCAGCACCGGGTCCCTGAACCGAAGATTTTCCCCCCTTCTTTTCCACCAGCCGGACAGAGACGATTTCCATGGTATCGTCGATTGCTTTCAGCATGTCGTACAGTGTCACCACTGCGGTCGCGGCG
>Ga0335080_10001141_pt1 | contig 25587 bp, 25 predicted proteins | sample Lox_Sample_34_FD_206720 | JGI IMG/M metagenome (GOLD analysis project Ga0335080, IMG submission 206720) | Soil microbial communities from Loxahatchee National Wildlife Refuge, Florida, United States - Lox_Sample_3.4 | ecosystem: Environmental > Terrestrial > Soil > Wetlands | place: USA... | reverse complement strand
TCATGGCGAGAGAGACAACGACGAAGATTGTTGCCAGGCGGGGAGTCCTGTTGGCCATGCCACCGTATGCAGCGATCTCGCTGGTGGCGTAGCGAATTTCCAGAGCGCCAAACAGGACAAAGAGCGCGGCATCGATGAGTTCGTTGTTGAGGATCTGAAATGCCGCGCCGCTCCAGCCGGTGAAGGTAAATCCGTAAATGCCGAGGGTGATGAGGCTGAGATGGCTCAGGGCCGCGAACGCGAGGAAGCGCCAGAAGTCGCGTTGAACGAGCGCGAGGCATGCCCCGTAGAGAATGCCGATCACGGCGAGCGCAATGAGAAGTGGCGCGATGGCGTGTGCCTGAACAGGGAAGAGGCCGATGTGGAAGCGCAGCATCGAGTAGAGGCCTAGCTTCCCGGCAACCACCATGGCCATGGCCACTGGTGCTTCGCCGAAGGTGTCAGCCAGCCAGCCGTGCAGCGGAAATACGGGAACCTTGACCGCGAAAGCGAAGAGGAAGGCCAGCGCGACCCAGAACGCTGCATCGGTTGGAACAGATCCGGCGGCAACTAGAATACGGAGTTCGCTGAAGTTAAAGGTTCCGGTGCGCGCGTAAAGATAAAGAATTGCCACCAGCAGTGGCGCCGATGGGATGAAGGTAAACAGGAAGAACTTCATCGCGGCCTTCTGGCCATCCTTGCGGCCATACATCGCGATTAGGATTGCCATGGGTACAAGCGAGAGTTCCCAGAAGCCGTAGTAGACCATCAGGTCCAGCGAGATGAAGACGCCGTACATCGCCGTCTGCTGAACGAGGAACAGCGAATAGAAAATCTTGCGGCGGCGCGTGATCGAATTCCAGCTGGCCAGAACCCCGACAGGCCCAAGCAGGCCGACGAGAACCACAAGCCACAGACTCAGGCCGTCGACTCCAATGTGGTAGTAAATCGCAGGGCTCTCAATCCATTGTCTGTTCACAACGAACTGGAAGCCGGACTGGCTTGAGTTGAAGTGTGCCGGTAGATGCCAGGTCAAAACGAAGGTTGCCAGCGTGGTGATGAGCGCAAGCCATGCGGGGAGCTTGCCACGGTCGGGTAGTAACGCCACGACGAGGGCGCCGGCGAGCGGCACAAGGAGGATCAACGTGAGTATCGTGCTGTCCATGCGCTAATCTCCTAGTGCCCCGCCCAGTTGAAGACGATCGCCGACGATCCCCAAACGTAAGGAGCCAGCACAAATACCAGCAGCACTGCCGCGCCAAGCGCCAGCCACGCTGCGTACGATCGCAGATTGCCGGATTGCCAGCGCTGCAGGATCGCACCACCGAGATTTGCGATACCGGCCAGAAGCCATGCGAGCCCGCCGAGGATCGCGACATCGACGATCCACTCGAGCACGTATTTGGAGAATGCCAGCAGCGGCTTGACGATGGCGACGCTGTAGATCTCGTCCACGTAATACTTGTTCGCCAGCAGGTTGTGGCCGACGGGCATTGAAGCGGCAAGCCCATCTGCGGTTCGCGCACGATGATACATGCGGTGAGCGATATACCAGCCTAGGAATCCCGCCGCCACGGCGAGCCCCATCATCACATATTCAATCGTTCCGCTTAATTCCTCCGCCCTCGTCCCCACTGAAGGCGAGAGGAATGCGCCGAAGCGGCGCGCCCCGATCCAGCCCCCGCCGACCGAAAGCACAGCGAGGATCACCAGTGGGCCCAGCATCGACCAGGGGCTCTCATGGGGATGTGCACCGTGATTGCGGCTGTCACCGAAAAAGGTGAGATACCAGAGGCGGAACATGTAGAACGCGGTGAGCGTGGCGGTCACAAGCCCGACAAACCAGAGGACCTTGCCTAGGCTGCCCGATGCAAACGCGGCTGCCAGAATCGCGTCTTTCGAGAAGAACGCAGACATGAACGGGAATCCCGAGATTGCCAGGACCGCCATCGTCATGGTCCAGAACGTGATCGGAATCTTTGTGCGAAGCCCGCCCATCCTGCGCATATCCTGCTCTCCTCCAAGCGCATGGATCACAGACCCTGCCGCGAGGAAGAGAAGCGCCTTGAAGAAGGCATGCGTCATCAGGTGAAAGATAGCTGCCGAGTACGCCGCGACACCGCAGCCCAGAAACATGTAGCCAAGCTGTGACACGGTGGAGTAGGCGAGCACGCGCTTGATGTCAGTCTGGACAAGTCCGATCGTTGCCGCGAACAGCGCAGTGGCTGCCCCAACAATCGCAACCACACTCAATGCGAGAGGGGAGCGATCAAAGATGAAATGGGTTCGCGCAACCATGTAGACGCCGGCCGTGACCATGGTTGCCGCGTGAATCAACGCAGAGACGGGAGTCGGGCCCTCCATGGCATCGGGCAGCCAGACGTACAGCGGAAGTTGCGCGCTTTTGCCGGTAGCTCCGACGAACAGGCAGAGCGCGATCGCAGTGAGAACGCCTCCGGTGGCAGCCGGGTTTGCATCGAGCCTGGCTGCGATTTCCGTGAAGGTGAGCGTCCCGAAGTTGGCGAGCAGCAGGAACAGCCCGATCAAGAAGCCAAAGTCCCCGATGCGGTTGACGATGAAAGCCTTCTTGCCTGCGTTCGCAGCGGAATCCCTCTGAAACCAGAAGCCGATGAGAAGGTAGGATGCGAGTCCGACGCCCTCCCAGCCCACGAACATCATCAGCGCATTGCCGGCCTGCACCAGTACCGTCATGAAGAAAAGGAAGAGGTTCAGGTAGGCGAAGTAGCGCCAGTAACCTTCTTCCGCGTGCATGTAGCCGACGGAATAGACGTGGATGATGAATCCAACCCCGGTAACGATCAGCAGCATTACCAGTGAGAGCTGATCAAGCACGGAGCCGAAGTCCACGTGTATCGAGCCAACCGAAATCCACGCCGGGGCGTTCTGTTCGATCACAGGCAGCGCCAGAGATCCGGACCAGACCAGAAGCGCGGCATGCAGGACAATCACGAAAGAAATCAGTGGTGCGACTAGAGCAATCGCCGAGACCACGGCCTTGGGCAGGCGACGGCCCAGCAAACCGTTGAGCACGAAGCCAACGAAAGGCACAAGCGGAATCAACGGCAAGTAGAGCATGGGTCCGTTCATAGTTTCATCAGGTCGATCCGGTCGACCGCCAGCGTGGCGCGTGCGCGGAACACTGCAATAATGATGGCTAGTCCGACGGCCGCTTCAGCCGCGGCCACCATCATCACGAAGAAGACAAAAATCTGACCCTTCACCTGGTGCCATTGGTGGGCGAAGGTCACGAAGGAAAGATTCACGGCGTTCAGCATCAATTCGATCGACATGAAGACCGTGATCAGATTGCGCTTGATGAGAAATCCAACGACCCCGAGACAGAACAATACGGCGCTCAGCAGCAGGTACCAGACGAGCGGAACTTCATGCGAGACCATGTGTAGCGAATTCATTTCGTCAGCTCCGTCCCGTCTCCATCCCCCTTGCGCGCCAGAGCGACAGAGCCAAGGATCGCCACCAGGATCAACACGGACGTGACCTCAAAGGGAAGCAGCAGTTTGGTGAAGAGTACCGTACTGAGGTCGGCTGTGCTGGTGATGTGGTCTTCGATAGTGGCGTCCCCAAATCCCTGCAACTTGAGAAATGCGGTTGCAATCACTGCCAGGATCGCAACCACAGCCGGAAATCCCACAGTCCGCGCAGCCCTGCTTCCGAGAGTACGCTCCTCCCGTCCGGCGTTGAGAAGCATGACCACAAACGTGAACAGCACCATGATGGCGCCGGCGTACACGATCACTTGTGCCGCCGCCAGGAATTCGGCGCCGAGCAGTAGATAGAGCACCGCCAGCGATGTCATCACCACGATTAGCGAAAGAGCGCTGTTGATGGGATGCTTCTGCAGCAGGAGATTCACGGCTCCTGTCAGGCAGAGTGCGGCAAAGACGATAAACAGAATCAGGTGCATCGTTCCATCACTTACGGCATGTGCCGGCAACCGCTTCGGCAAAGTTGAGGGAGGAACCGATAGAGCAGGCCCATATCCCACTCTTTGAAATCCCTTCCGATTCTAAATGAGCGTGTTGCGCAATTCGGTAATCGACAAACAACAGATCAGATTACGTGGCGGCTCATCGATACGCGAGCCATAGGCTCGTTCCCACAATGTTGAGGATGGCGAGCGGCATCAGCCAGCGCCATCCATAACTCATTAACTGGTCATAGCGGAAGCGGGGCAATGTGCCGCGCACCCACACGTAGAGAAACAGAAAACTGAAAACCTTCAGGACGAACCAGAAGACCGGAAGAAGTGCCCGCACAACGATGCTGTTCGGCGTGGGCAGCAAGTCGCCGAAGGGACTCGTCCAGCCTCCCAGGAAAAGCATGGTGGCGACGCAGCCGACGGTGATCATGTTCGCGTACTCGGCCATGAAGAACATGGCGAACTTCATCGAGCTGTACTCGGTGTGGTATCCCGCAGTCAATTCGCTTTCGGCCTCCGGGAGATCGAAAGGAGAGCGGTTGGTCTCAGCGAACGCTGCCATCAGGTAGATAAAGAACGCAACGAACTGGAATCCGCCGAAGATGTTCCAGCTTATAAGCCCGTGTTTCGATTGGCTCTCGACAATCTCGCGCAGGTTCAGCGATTGAGCGCGCAGAACTACGCCCACCAGCGAAAGCCCCAGGGCAAGCTCGTAGCTTACAAGCTGTGCGGACGAGCGCAGCGACCCGAGTAGCGAGTATTTGTTGTTGGAGGACCAGCCTGCGAGTGCGATTCCATACACGCCGATGGACGTGATGCCGAGAATGACGAGCAGGCCAATGTTGACATCGGCGATCTGAAAGATGCGGAAATTGCCCGGGCCCACGATCCCCGGATCGCCAAAGGGAACAACCGAAATCGAAATAAGAGCGCACGCGAGGGCAATGATCGGGGCAAGCAAATAGAGCGGCCGATAGACCCCGGTGGGAATAATGTCTTCTTTCAGAAATGACTTCGCCCCATCCACCAGCGGCTGCAGCAGCCCGAACGGGCCAACCCGGTTGGGCCCCCATCGATTTTGAATACGGCCTACGAGTTTGCGTTCCAGCAGGACCGTGTAAGCAACGGCGAGCAGGAGCACCACCGTCACCACAGCGACCTTCAGCAAACTCCACAGGAAAAACTGCAAAATCGTCACGTGCCTGGGCCTTTCTCAAAAAGTGCTTCAGTTTGCTGCTGTGGCTGCCACTTCGGCGGCCTGATGCTGTTCCAGGTCTTTCAAGCCGGCGCTGTATCGTCCCAGCGTTCCAGAGGTAAACAATCCGTTGTGTGCGGGTTTCACCAGGTCAGGGCCGCTCGCAGTGAGTGCGGAGACCGGAACAAATCCAGGTTCGGTGCGTACTTCATTCCCCCCAAAGAGATTCAACCGGTCCAGCTTGTAGGCGGGCACGAGACGTTCGATCTCATCGAGCAGAGCTAACGGATCAAATGGGCTCAGCTTCGGTTCCAGCCTGTTTGCAGCGAGCCAGATGGCATGGCGATCGGCTTCGCCCGCCTGCGCGCCGCGCGACTGGCCGAGGTCGGCGGTGACTCCCCCATTGCTGAAGGGTACGAGCGCCTTCACGTCTGCGCCCATGCTCCCTGCAAGCCGAACGAGGATCTCGAAGTCCGGCTTCACCCCTGAGCGGTCCGCAGCTTTGCGTACCAGTTGCAGATCCCCGAAGGTGTTCGTCACGGTCCCGGTCTTTTCATAGAGACTCGCAGCAGGAAAGACCACGTCGGCTGCGGCTGCGGTTTCCGTCAGGAACAGATCCTGAACCACCACAAACGCGTTCCTTCGTGAAGCCGTTTGGAGCGTTTCGGATTTGAGCGGATTAGCGCCGACAACCAGCAGCGCCTCCAACGTGCCGCCGGCCGCAGCCGACAACATCTGCGGTTCCGTTAACCCGATTGTGGCGGGCATCCCCGGGTACTCTTCGGCAAACGCAGCTGTCGCGCTCACCGGCACATACCCAGGAAGTCGATCGGGCAGGACGCCCATGTCGGCAGCGCCACGGGAATTTGTGTAATCGCCGAGGTACGCAAAACGGACATCGCCCTTGCCCAGGCCCCAGGTCACAATTTCATCTACAGCGGCCCTGCGATACTCCTCGCCAAAGATCACCACCAGATTCGGTTCCGCAATTACAGCTTCACGGAAATCGCGATTGTTGATCGCGGAGTCGTTGCCGCCGAGATACTGCGCCATGGCTGCGTAGCCGCTTGCAGGGAGCCGCAAAGCAGCCTTGGCCTGCCGTTCCAGCTTGATCTGCCGATGATTGGCAACGTAGAGTCTTGCACGGTTCAGCCGCACATTGCTGCGAATGGTCCAGGCAAGAAGCGGATGTTCGTTCGTTGGATCGCCGCCGATGAGCAGGATCGCCGGGGCGCTTGCAATATCCCGCAGGCTAGCGGACTTACCTTGATGCCCTGCGAGGGCGCGAGCGAATGAAACGTAATCAGTAGTGCGTTCATGGTCGATGTTGCTGGTCCTCAGAACCGTCCGTGCAAACTTCTGCAGCAGGTAGTTCTCTTCGTTGGTCGACTGATTCGACCCAATCACGCCGATGGCATCGCCCCCGCGGCTGTCGCGAATCTCCCTGAGCCTTGTCCCTGCGACGCGAAAGGCTTGTTCCCAGCTCACCGGCTCGAACTTGCCTTGAGCATTTCGAACCAGGGGCGTCGTCAGCCGTTCGCTGCTCCCGACGAAATCGAAACCGAAGCGGCCCTTCGCGCAGAGGAAGTCGCCATTGATGCCGCTTTTGTCGCGGTTGTCGGCCCGAACAATCTCGGAGCCGTCATTTGCTTGGCGTACCCCCAGCGTCACCTTGCAGCCATCAGCGCAGTGAGTGCAAACCGTGGAGACGTGGTTCATCTCCCACGGCCGGGTCTTGTAGCGATAACTGCCACTGGTGAGCGCTCCGACTGGGCAGACATCGATGCACATACCGCATTGTTCGCAGTCGAGCCGTTCGGGCTGATTGGGTGAGATGACTGAAGTGACGCCGCGATTCTGAATGCCCAGCGCCCAAACGTCCATACCTTCGCCGCACATGCGGGTGCAGCGATAGCAGAGAATGCAGCGGGGCCGGTCGTAAAACACCGCAGGAGACCACTGCTGCTCATCGCGGTGGCGCTTGGCATCGACCATCAAGCTTTCGCCGGCACCGTATTTGAAGGTCATGTCCTGCAATTCACACTCGCCGCCCGCGTCGCAAACCGGGCAGTCGAGCGGGTGATTTCCAAGCAGCAGCTCGATAGTGGCCTTGCGTGCCTGCGCAATTTCGGGAGAATCCGTCGTAAAGACCTGGCCTTCTGCGACAGTGGTGGTACAGGCAGTCTGAAGTTTCGGCACCTTCTCCTGGCGCACGACGCACATGCGGCAAGCCGCCTGCAGGCTGAGACCGGGGTAATAGCAGAACGCGGGAATTTCGATGCCGGCTTTGCGGCACGCCTCAATCAGCAGCGTCCCCGCGGGAGCCGTCAGCTTCTTTCCATCGACTGTGAATGTTACGTCTGCCATTGATCTCCAGAGCCCTATACCACTGCCATCTCGGTGTGCTTCGCGAACGGGCAGGGCTTCCCGTCGAGATGATCTTCAAACTCCTTGCGAAACTTCTTCACGAATCCCAGCGTGGGCATTGCAGCCGCATCGCCCAGTGGGCAGAAAGTTCGCCCCATCATGTTCTCGGCGAGGTAGCGGATATTGTCGATGTCCTTAGCCGTCCCGAATCCCGCATGGAAGCGCGTCAGCGACTTCTTCAGCCAGTCTGTCCCTTCGCGGCATGGAATACACCAGCCGCAGCTCTCGTGCTGATAGAAGCTGATCGTGCGCAGCGCGAACTCGACAATGCATGTCTGGTCGTCGATCACCACCACGCCGCCCGAGCCGAGCATCGATCCCGCCTTGCCCACCTGGTCGAAATCCATCCCCAGATTTTCAATTTCTTCCGGCAGCAGAACCGGTGTCGATGATCCCCCGGGCACTACAGCCTTGAGTCCGCGTCCGCCGCGAACGCCGCCCGCAACCTCGTAGATCATCTTCTTGAGGTTGTAGCCCATCGGCAGTTCGTACACGCCCGGACGCTCTACGTGTCCGCTGATGCCAAAGAGCCGCGTACCGCCGTTGCGCGCCGAACCAATCGCCGCAAATGCCGCGCCGCCCATGTCGATCACATGCGGCACCGTCGCAATGGTCTCAGCATTGTTGATAACCGTTGGTCCACCATAGAGACCGACGACAGCAGGGAAAGGCGGCTTGATGCGCGGAACGCCGCGCTTGCCCTCAAGCGACTCCATCAGCGCAGATTCTTCACCGACCTCATAAGCTCCCGCGCCGCTCTGCGTGATGATCTGGAATTCCAGGTCGGAGCCGAAGATGTTCTTGCCGAGGAAGCCTCTCGCGTAAGCGTCGGCAACCGCCTTCTCCATAATCTCCAGAAGATAACGATATTCACCACGCAGGTAGATGAAGCCCGTCTTCGAACCGATGGAAAGACCAGCAATAATCGTGCCTTCAATCACGGCGTGCGGATCGTGCAGGAAGATCAGGTGGTCCTTGCACGTTCCAGGCTCGCTCTCGTCGCCGTTCACCAGAACGTACTTCGGCTTTGCCGACTGCTTCGGCACAAACGACCACTTCATGCCCGTCGGGAAACCAGCGCCGCCCCGCCCGCGCAGGTTCGATGCCTTCATTTCCTCGATGATCCACTCGGGACCCTGCTCAATACATTTCCGGACTGCCTGGTAGCCACCTAGTTCGATGTACTTTTCAATGTCGGCCGCGCCTTTGCCGAAGCGTTTCGAGACGACCTTTACTTCATCGGGATGAGAGACGAGCTTAGGCATTCTTATTGGCCTCCGCTTTCCGGCGGTATTCGGCCAATATGCCCGGCACGTTCTCCGGAGTCAGATCGTCGTGGAAATCGTAGTTCACCTGGATGGCGGGAGCCCAGCAGCACGCCCCAATGCACTCTACTTCTTCAAGCGAGAAGACCCCGTCCGGAGTTACGCCCTTATGTCCGACGCCAAGCTCTTCCTGAAACTTCTCGAACAGTTCATAGGCGCCGCGCAGCATGCAACTGATATTGGTGCAGACCTGTACGTTGTATTCACCGGCCGGCTTGAAGCGCAGCATAGAGTAGTAGGTCGCAACGTTGCGGACGTCAAGTTCTGTGATCCCAATCCTCTCCGCAACTTCGGCAATAAGCGCATCCGAGAGATAGCCAATCTCATCCTGCGCATAGAGGAGCATCGGAACCAACGCCGAGCGGCGTACCGGGTATCTCTCAACCAGCGCGTCGAAACGGGCAGCGACTTCGGGAGAGAAGATCGACATCGTTTCCGGACTCATCGCATCAACTCCCGCGCCCACGCCTCGGCTGCCATATCCATCTCTTCCTCTGGATGTTCTGGAGCCGGGTCCGCCAAATCTCGATTCTGAGATGTGGGTTCCGCACGTCTCAACCGCCCGGCTTCCGTCATCTCCAGCATCCCGCTCCGTCCGTCGTCGCGCGCCCACAGGACCCGCGCGCCGTTCCGTTTCAAGTCAAGCCACGAATTGCCGTGGCGCACAGTGATCTGTTCTTCCCCCAACTCGACTGTCGCCTGCCTGTCCCCATTCAGCCCATGCGCCGCGGTGTAGCTGCGAAGCAGGGAAGCAAGCGAAACCCAAAGCTCAACGTACAACTGCGCCGTCTCCGGCATCAGCGATCAATCTCTCCCAGCACGATATCGATCGACCCGATCACTGCAACAACATCAGCCAACATTCGCCCCTTGCACATGGTTTCGAGCGCCTGTAACGAGGCAAATCCCGGATACCGCATGTGAACTCGATAGGGTTTCGCGGTCCCGTCAGAAATCACGTAATACCCCATCTGCCCGTGTCCCGATTCAATGCCCTGATAGACTTCGCCAGCGGGAACATTGAATCCCTCCGTGACGATCTTGAAATGATGGATCAGGGCCTCCATCTGCGTCTTCATCTTTTCGCGATCCGGCAGAACGACCTTCGGCGCATCGGCCTTGATCGACCCTCCCGGCATCCCATCCAGCGCCTGCTGAATGATGCCCACGCTCTGGCGCATCTCTTCGAGACGCACTTCGTACCTTCCCCAGCAATCGCAACGATCCGACACGGGTACCTTGAACTGGAACTTCTCGTAGCTCGAGTAAGGCATGTCGCGGCGAAGATCAAAATCGACTCCCGATGCGCGCATCGTCGGCCCGGTGACGGCCAGGGCAATCGCATCTTGTGGCGACAGATAACCGACGCCCATCAACCTGTTTCTGAAGATGGGGTTCCCGGTCAGTAAGTTTGAATACTCGTCGATCTTCTCAGGAAATGTCTTGATGAATGTCTGGATTCGGTCGAACAAATCCAGCGGCGGCTCCATCGAAAGCCCGCCAATGCGGAAGTAGCTCGTCATCATCCGCTGCCCGGAAACGGCTTCAAAGATACGCAGAATCTCTTCGCGTTCGCGGAAAGTGTAGAGGAATACGGTCAAAGCGCCGATATCCATCGCGTGCGTGCCAAGCCAGATCAGGTGCGAATTGAGCCGCGTCAGTTCCGTCAGTAGAACCCGGATCCACTGCGCGCGTTCAGGAATTTCCAGTCCGAGCAGCTTTTCGACCGCCAGACAGTAGCAGAGATTGTTGGCCATCGGACCCAGGTAATCCACACGATCCGTCAGCGGCACCACCTGCTGATAGAACTTCGCCTCGCAGGTCTTCTCGATGCCGGTATGGAGATAGCCAATCTCGGGATACAGGCGAACGATAATTTCGCCGTCGATCTCCAGCACCAGCCGGAGCACGCCATGTGTAGACGGATGCTGCGGTCCCATATTCAGGACCATGTGCTGGTCGCGTGCGCCCTCGGCCGGCGGGGCCTGCAGGATCGGGGTGCCTACGTCGATCGTCACCGATAGCCCTCCACCGGATAGTCTTTGCGCAGCGGATGTCCCACCCAGTCCTCCGGCATCAGGATGCGGCGAAGGTTCGGATGGCCGTCAAAGCGGATTCCAAAAAGGTCGAACACCTCGCGTTCGTAATAATTGGCGCCCGGCCAGACAGAGGTGATGGACTCGATCGACGGATCCGCACCATCCACCCATGCCCTGAGCCGAATGCGCTCCTTATATTGATGCGACAGGATGTGGTAACTGACCTGGAAGCGCGGCTCAGACGGCAGCCAGTCAACGGCGGTCATGTCTTCAAAGGCGTTGTAGCCGGCCGCCAGCACCGTAGCTGCCGCTTCACAGATACTTTCAGGGGCAACCGTGAGCGTCAATTCGCCCCGATCGAAAAGTGCGTCAGTGAGTGCATCGGCATTCCAGGCGAGAATGGCTTTCAGCGCCGGGTGATCCGGCAGTTTTTCAAGCACGGCTTGCTTGCCGGAGAGAGTTTCTGTGGGAGCTTCAGCCATCTATAAATCCGCCTTGTCCATGCTCCAGTTCAGAATGCCCTTGCGCACGATGTAATAAAGACCAACGGCGATGAATCCGAGATAAACCACCATCTCCCAGAAGCCGAACAGCCTCTGCCCCGTGATGTGCGGTAGCTGGCGGTAAATTACCGCCCACGGCATCATGAAAACCGCCTCAACATCGAACAGGATAAAAAGCATCGCCACCATATAAAAGCGCACGCTGAAACGAGCTCTGGCGTCGCCGACAGACTCAATTCCGCACTCATAGGCAGCCAGCTTCACTGGCAGATTGCGGTGCCGCCCAATGAACCACGACGCCAGCACCATAACGGCGGCAAGTCCAATGGCAAAAAGGATTTGCAGCATCAGAGACAAATACTGCCAGTGGTAGGGAATCATCGTGATCCTGTCCGCAATGTTCCGCAAAAATTAGCGGCGTTCGCACTCTGCCGAACCGACCTCACTGCGACAAGCCGCTGGTTTGAGCTTAGGGTCCCAAACTCATCCCGTCAAGGCGATGATGTTCGTCGGATTTCGTTCTTTCTACCGAGAATCATGCCGGTTCAATACCCGATCTTCAGCCTGGAACCAATCGCAAATATCGAACAATCCCGAGCGACAGCAGTTCTCTCACTCCGATGTGTATACTGGCCGCTCCAATTGCACATCAGTGAGATACGTCACAGGAATTCCAAACTGGGATTCTCGAATTGGCCGTTTCGAAGGAAACGGCGCCTGCGAATGCGTGAAGTTTTTGGAAGGACTCGCCGAAACAGCGGAGAGAGACCCTCATGTTCCAGCACTCTAATAGATCTTGCGATCTTCGGTGCCCCGACCTCGCTGAGAGTTGCGCGCCTTCTTTGCCATCGCGGCACGATGAGTCGGCATTGGCATCCGGCATGGCGCAGCGGATCCAGATGCGAGCCAGGTGAGAACGTTTGTTAGTCTGAATCCGTGATTCTTCGTGTTGAAGGGATGATGTGGCGGCGTGTGCAGGCGGCGGGAGCGGTTCTTTTTGCCTTTGCAATTTGTCTTTTCGCCAACGGCCAGAAATCGGAAAAGATTGATGTAAATCCCACTTTTACGATTTCGAAGTATTCGCCCGGCTCTCCCATGCATATGGTAGGTTATGGCGACATGCGTTTCACCGATCCTTCGGTGAAGATCGGCACCAATCCCCGGGTTCGCAAATGGCTCGCCGACCGTGTCGCTGAAGAGAATCCGGAGGTTCTGCTTCTCACTGGCGACATGCCCTACTCTGGCTCAGAAGACGCTGACTGGCAGGTCTTTCAGGATGAAACCGCCGAATGGCGTGCAAAGCATATTCTGCAACTGCCCACGATCGGCAACCACGAAGTTCGGGGCAATACGCCCAAAGGAATCGCCAATTATCTTAAGAATTTTCCTGCGATCAAGGGGCACCGGTACTATTCGGTGCTCATGGGCAGTGTGGAAGTCATCTCTTTGGATATGACGTCGCCTTCGGGAGGAACAAGTACCCAGGCGACCTGGTTTGCCGCGCAACTCGATCATCTTCCCAAACAGGTTGAGTTTTTGTTCATCCTCTACCACACGCCGATGGTCGTGGACGATCAGTCGCAGCTCTTCACCAATCTGCCTTCGAAAGAGGCCCTCACCTTGCGGCATCTTCTCGAGATTCATCTGCACAAGATGCATGCCAGGGTCATTGTCTTCAGCGGCCATATTCACAACTACGAACGCTTCGAGCGCAACGGCGTGGAGTACATAACCTCAGGCGGTGGCGGCGCGGAGCCATACCCGCTGCTGTTTCGTGGCTCAGCAGACCTCTATCGCGACAAGGCGTTCCCGGTCTATCACTACCTGACGCTGGACTACAGCAAGGGCACACTCCACGCTGTGATGTGGAAGGTGAAGGATCCGGATGCGCCAACTCTGGAAGTAGAGAGAAAGGATGAATTCACCCTCGTATCGGACCCGAACAAGACCGGGGTGTTCATCCCGCTCAAAAGGGCAGCCGTCCCACATCTCCCCTGAAGCATGATGCAGTGAGCCAGACCTCGCGAGTCGCAGTTGATTTCGAACGCAACCGCACTATCAGCCTGAGCCGCTTGATCTCATGTCAGCGGCTTTCGCGGAGATTGGACTTGATTCTGCAAAGATAGGTCGTGAGTTTGGAGAACGATTCAATGAAGACCAGGCTCGACCTGTCTTTTGCATCGATAGCGCAGGACGTTGCCAGGAGCCCGGCCCAGAAATCCTTCAGCCAATCTTCGTCGGTGCACGATCCATCTTCAAGAATACGGACAACGAGGTCAGCATCGGCCCGCAGCCTGTTTGTATCGGGTTCGCCTGCGAGCAGATTTTCAGCCTTAAGTGCAATTGCAGCGGCGTTCGCGAGCTGCTGACTACTCAATCCGCCCTGGACCAGCTGCCGAGCCTTCTCAGCTTCCCCTGGGCAAATTCGACTCAGGAATGCAACGGCTGCGACCAACCGGACCAGGCTGAGCATGTCTTCCGGTTTCGCTTGTTCTATCAGGCTCTCCCTCAGGCTCACCCATTGGCGCGATTCGGCGTCATCCTTCAGAACAAATTCAAGCCCTACGCCACCTTCTCCAAACCGGACAACTTTAGCATCCACCTCGATCCGGCGCTCAGGATTCAGATCAAGCGGGCCCGGCCTTTGCAGCGTCAGCGTAAGCACTGTGTCGGGGTGCCAGCGTTCTTCCGTAAGAATGTAGAGTCCGGTTGAACTGATGTCTTTAACCGGCTCTTCCGTCAGCCGCGAGCCGTTCCAGCGGTATGCGGAGAAATTCTCTACCGGTTGCCGCTCGGCAGACCGCCGCTCAACCTTCTCGGAATCGGGCACTAAAAAAGTCCTAAGCCAGCCTTTGGTTGCCGCCGTCATGGACCCCCCGCTGCAATCAAGATGAACTGATGCACTTTGATTCTACTGACGATAAACCTGCTTCGAACCAACTAGACTGATGGGGACAAATTCCAAAGTACCTTGAAAGGAGGTCTTGAGGCCGAGCAACGCCCGAGCTCTACAACTTTGGTGTGAGTTGTTCGCATGTCGAACTGTCGAGACGTGAGGAGAGTTCCTCGCAATCCTCGTCACTTTTCTCCAGAGTGAAACGACCCTCCGCAGCGCGAAGATTTCGCATTACTTTCAGATAGCCAGACAATACCCTCCGAATCCAGCCCTAGAAACCTCCCGATTGCCCGGCAGGGACAATATTGTGGTTCATGCAAAAGAGGTTCGTGGAATCGTATTGCGCCTTGAGTTGCCCCAACCGTTCATACTTTGAAGCGCCATATGCGGCCCGAACCCGATCAGGCGACTCATCGCCGGTCATGTGGTTGGAGTATACAGATGGCATTACAGAAGGTTGAGTCGCAGTCCAGAGATCGCGAGCCCAGGCGATGTTTGCAGCGTCCCCAGCCGGGTCGGTCCACTCGGCAATGATGGACATTTCGAAGTTCGCATCGCGATGGTCAAATGCCATCGCATCTTTTGGAACGCGGTGAACAGCGCCTTTCATTTCGAACAAAAGAATCATGGATCGGGGCGAAGGCATGGCATCAGCGCCGCGGTGCAGAATGTCGGCAAGCTCCTTGCCAACGGCGTGGGCAAAGCTGGATTTCCAGTAGTAGCGGGCGCCGACGGGGACCGCGTCATCGACCAGGCGCTGGGCTTCGGTGTAGCGCATCGGGCGGATGAGGTCTGCGATTGGCGGGCCAAATTTGCGCAGAGGCGCCAGGATTCTCTCGCCTTCAGCGATGGGGCCGCTATAGACGGCGATGACGCCAACAATCGGCGTGCCATCTGGAGTGTTGAGGAAAGCGAGGGTAGTGTAGAGCTCGTCTGGAGTATTCGGCAGGAATTCGCGATAGAAGTCGATGAACTCGTCGGCTCGATCGCGCGGATGGATGAGAAGACCGGCCAGGACTCCGGGAAGCGGATGCAGGCGGTAGCGAAACTGTGTAACAACACCGAAGTTCGCTCCGGCACCGCGTATCGCCCAGAAGAGGTCAGGGTGGATTTCATCGCTGACGGTCAACGCCTCTCCTGCTGCGCTGACGAGTTCAACCGAGAGGAGATTATCGCAGGCGGTTCCGTGCTTGCCCATGAGGTACCCGAGACCTCCGCCGAGCGTGAGGCCGGCGATCCCCGTGTGTGAGACCTGTCCGCCAGTCGTGGCGAGTTGATGAGTTTCCGCAGCCTGATCGAACTCACGCCAAAGCACGCCCGCACCGGCAACGATCTCGCGCCTGACGGGATCGACCGATATTTCCCTCATTGGAGTGAGATCAATAACAAGACCGTTCTGGCAGATCGCGTTGCCGGCTACGCCGTGTCCTCCCCCACGCACGCTGACGGGCAGGTGCTCGGATTGCGCAAGCCTGATCGCGGTGGCCACGTCTGCGCTTGTGGTGCAACGCGCAATAAGGGCTGGCGATCGATCGATCATTCCATTCCAGATTTGGCGGGCGGCATTGTAATCGTTATGAGATGGAGCGAGCAGCGGACCGTTGAAACTGTGTTGCCACCGATCAACGATGGACTTCGAGGCCGGGACTTGCATAGTGTCTCCGTCAAGAGGCCGTAGCCTGCGACTTTGGTGTTCTCTGGGGACTTCTCAGCGCGGGGATGAGATTAATTATGCGGGATTCTACATCGAACTGGTTGTGGTCGTATCGCCATCCATCCGGACATAGCCCAAGTTTTGGTGCAAGTGCGAAGTTCATCGGGTCGAATTCTGAACTTCCTCACCTCCTCTACCACTGAATCTCGAGGTCGGGCAGTCCCGCGATGTCAAAGCATGCGTAGCAGTAACCGTCTGCGCGTTTGCCGCTTCCATGGGCGGTTCTTCCCATGCCTCAGTAACTTAGGCAGCTGTGATCGCTCCAGCGCCAGGCATTTTCTGACGAATCAGCAAGCATGGCAGCTTTTTCTAAACAAGTTGATTGACATTACCCATACAGACCTGCAGAATTCTCGGTCTGGCTGCATTGACCAGCCAAACGATTGGCCATGTGCGACTGGCTAGCAAGGCGAGAGCCATCAAGCGCCGAGCCGGTCGGAACTGGACCTTTTCCCAGTCGGGACTATGGTGGGCCACCCATAAGCGAAAATGAAAAATCCTGATCAAGAGACAGCGGACTTAGCAGTACTGTCACAGGCCGACGGCATGGCCCAAGGATTGTTGCGCTGACCTGATTATCCGTGCAACCTGGAGGGCATTAATGAGCACTCGTGAGCACATCGTTAGACTGCTCCGTGGAACCGAAGCTTCGCGCATTCGATTCAGAATCCCCGCAGCAGGCGGACTCACGATCAACCATCGGTTGTTCCACCGGGTTGCGGATGCCATCGACCATCATCACATTCATGTCAAGGTTTCGACCACGTTTGCAGCCGGCGTCGGCGCGCTATACCATCCCGACACTAACACCATCGAAACGCCTCCACTGTTTGGACGTCCGAACGAGGGCTTGGTTCTGCATGAGTGTACGCACGCGGCATTCGACTTGGGCAGAGTAGTAATCGCCGCAGTTGCGGATGAAGCGGCCGCGTACGTCGTGGACGCGCTGTATTACCGCATGACCGGCCTGGCACGGCCGCGCTGGAATGCACAGCTTCATGCCCTCGCGGGCAACGTGGCCGATGGTTTGCTCCAGCAGTATCAAGTGGGAAACGTTGCAATCCCAGCCGTAGACACAATCAGGTGGCTAGCCCTGGGAGCCTTCATCGCGAGCCACCCGGTTTACATAGCCGGTCCAGCCGGCCACGGGGGCACTTACCTCCACAACGGCTGACTTTTCGAAGATCCACCGCTGCCTGGTGTAGGATCTCGCCATGCCGAAAATGCATTCACTCCTTCTCGTGGTAATGATCGCGATGATCTACCTGCTTGTCTCAGCACACGCTCAGCAGAGTCACTGGGCCTCAGCCGAAGATAAGACTGCGCAATACATCATCGATATGGAACGCAAATGGGCCGAGGGAGTATGCGTCGATAACGGTGTCGTTGCCGGGCTGCTTGCTGAGGATTTTCAGGGCACATCGACGAAAGGCGCCCGCTTCACGAAGGCTGATGAATTGAAGGACGAGAAAGGCCCGCGAACAGCCCGTGACTGCGGACTTGATGAAGCAAAAGTGCACTTCTTTGGAGACAGTCTCGCCGTTGTTTATGGCAGTGAACATGCCGTCGGCAAGGACAGGACGCTGCCAAACGCCAAGGTGTGCCAGGTCTGGACCGACACGTGGCTTCGGCGCGCTGGAACATGGCAAATCGTTGCATCGCATGACAATCGCATCGAATGCAAATAGTCGGAGAACGTCGATCCAGGTGAAGACTCATCAACGTGGATGAATGGCCGCACATCCGGAGCTATATCTGGGAGCGCTTGCAGGTTGAGAACGGTGACCCATCGGCGATTCCTGGATGTCAAAAACCGCATCCGCCGATTCTGCCGCATCTTGCTCATTCCATAGCGCGAAGATCTTCCCCAATCTTGCACGTGAATTCCAGGCATTCTCTACACTCGTCTTATCGCAGTTCCTGAGTAGCTGTATCCCGTATCCACGGCACTCAAGTCGACGCGACCCTTAGGGAGCGGCGAACCTGCTTGGGACACAACTGTCCTGCATATCGTGCAAGGGGCAATCTCGCTAAGCCATAATTCTTCGAGTATTTACGCGTAAGTCAAGGAGAATAACTTACCGGTATCCCCCAATGTTGACTCTCGTGAATTGAAATATTTGCCGGCCAACCCCTGGGGAGGAGGGGGAGGGGTGAGGGTGAGAGATATGCAGCGATGCGGTCGCGCAATTCACTGACCGATCGCCAGGACTGCGAACAGGACCAGCCAGGCCAATCCCATAGCGTGCCAGTACCAGGCCGTAGCGTCTACAGCGATCTGCCGAAGCTCGACGCGCTTCAGTCCGCGAACGATCGCGAGGCACACCGCCAGAGCCACCACACCAAGAATCAGATGGGCGGCGTGCAGCCCGGTAATGATGTAGAAGAAATAACTTGCGGGCGTCGACCAATGGTCGAAGGCAAATCCCTGGGCCGTAAGCTGCCTCCACGCGACCCACTGACCGGCGAGAAAGAGACCGCCGAGCGTCAGGGTTCCGGCCATCCACGGAAGGGTACGCTGAAGAGCCGGATGGCCGAGACCAAGCCACTCTTCGAGCACGTCGATCTCTCGGAAGATGTTCCGCCGGGCGATCTCCATTGTCAGGCTGCTCAAGAGGAGAACGGCCGTATTCAGAAAGAGGATGGGAGGAAGAAGTACAGGGTGCCAATCACCGATTTGCTCATGGGTGCGCGGGTCCATGTGCGTACCCGCCTGGCGCGCGAAGAACAGCGCCACCAGGATGGCAAAGAACATCATGTCGGCTGCCAGAATCGAGAAGACGGAGAAGCGAATCTTGTGCAACAGTTCGCGCGGGCCGTGGCGCTCATGTTGCCGATCATCATCGCCCCCACCCCCGCCGCCACCCGTTGGGCGTCGGTCAAGGGGAGGTTTACCGCCAATTCCTGGCTCTTTCCGTTCCGTTTCCGCAGGGGAATGCGTAAAGGTGACCGGCATCCGAAGCCTCTGTGCAAATCAGACTAACACTACTAATGGTTGGACGCGGACACATCTGAACGGGATGGCCTTTTTCTGGAATTCAATGCGAAGGTGTTAAAGCTGTTTGCGTCATTTTTCGAGATTTGAAATCACAAGATCGACAAACGCTTTATGAACTCGACGATCGGAAGTCAACTCCGGATGAAATGTGGCAGCCATCAGCCGGCCCTCGCGCACCAGCGTTGCCAGTCCTTCACGTCGGGCCAGCACTTCAACGCCAGGTCCTGTCTCCAGGATGCGCGGCGCTCGGATGAAGACCATCTCGAGCTTCTCCCCCGGGAGCTTCGAGTCGCCGAACATGATTGATGAATCGATCTGACGTCCATAGGCGTTGCGCTCAACCACGGCGTCGAGCACGCCCAGGCTCCGCTGCCGAGGGTTCCGCACCTCCCGTGCCAGCAGGATCGCTCCGGCGCAGGTCCCGAAGACGGGACGTGTTTTGCAGAACTGCTCCAACTCCTCGAAAAGATGACGCCGTTCAAGAAATTTCAGCATTGTGGTCGATTCGCCGCCGGGCAGAATCAGCCCATCGAGCCCCTCCAGTTCTTCGCGCTTTCTCACTTCAACTGGAGTAGCACCGCATGCAGCGAGCGCCTCCGCATGAGCTGCATAATCTCCCTGAATTGCCAGGACTCCGATGCGAGGCGGCGCAGGTTCCGCGTTCAACCTTGGGGCTCCTTGATCAACGGTTGTCATACGAAAGGGAAACGGCGATGGCAAAGGGAACCATCGCAAGTCATCGACTGCAGGAAATACATGTCAACTGACCGAATAGAGCGCGACTTTCGCCCGGAACGTGTCCTACCAACCCCGCGTCTGAAGCAGTTGTGATTCTTCGATCGCGGCCGCGGCAAGCCCCTTCATGGTGCCTGTCACCTGTTCACTTACCTCGGCCAGAATCTTCGGGTCGTTGTAATGCGTCGTCGCGATGACAATCGCCTTCGCACGAGAGACCGCCTCTTCACGTTCCGCAGAATCGTTTTCGACATCCAGCGGCGTCGCCCGTTCCTTCATGAAGATCCCAGATCCGACGAAGATTGCCTCCGCTCCCAACTGCATCATCAGCGCGGCGTCTGCAGGAGTGGCAATCCCGCCAGCCGAGAAGTTCGGCACCGGAAGCTTGCCTGCACGTGCAACCATCCTGATCAGTTCGTACGGAGCCTGATGCTCCTTCGCGGCTGCGTACAGTTCCTGTTCACTGAGTACCGTCAGCGCCTTCATCTCTTTCACGATCTGGCGCATATGCTGCACCGCGTGAACGACATCGCCGGTGCCCGCCTCGCCCTTGGTGCGGATCATCGCCGCGCCTTCGGCAATGCGCCGCAGTGCCTCGCCCAGATTGCGCGCGCCACAGACGAAAGGCGTGGTAAAGGCATGCTTGTCAATGTGGTGTGTTTCGTCGGCCGGCGTCAGGACTTCGCTTTCGTCGATGAAGTCCACACCAATCTCCTGCAGGATCTGTGCTTCTGCAAAGTGCCCGATGCGGGCCTTCGCCATCACCGGAATCGAGACTGCATGGATGATTTGCTTGATCAGGGCAGGCTTGGCCATGCGCGCTACGCCGCCTTCGGCTCGAATCATAGCTGGAACACGCTCCAGCGCCATCACCGATACCGCGCCGGCCTCTTCGGCGATGCGGGCCTGTTCGACGTTCATCACATCCATGATGACGCCGCCCTTCAGCATCTCAGCGAGCCCCACCTTCAGGCGGAGACCGGTACCGGCAATACTCTTGTTTTCATTCTCTTGGGGCATTTTCTCTGAACCTCGAATTCCAGCCGTCGTTCACAAATTGCTCGAGCGTTGCTTCCTCTAGTGTAGCAGCGATCTAAATGCGCATTCCTGAGGACAATCAAGACGCTCTGGTAGCTTTCACCGTGAATTATGAGCCCTTTCTGGTCGTACCTGAACTCATTCTGGCCCAACTTCTGTACCTGACCGTGGCGAATGGCAACTGACCACAAACCGCGCGGGATGCCCTGCCGAGCGGCACTGCGGAGTCCACCACAGAGGCTGCGCTGGCTAAAGCTCCAACGGGCACGTTCGACGGCTTCGATCTGGCACCGGATTCGCCAATATCGCGAATTCCCGTCGCCGTTCCAGTCAGGGGATTCCGGGGAGGGCCGATGTTGCAAACCTTGACGAGTCTTCAGGAGCAATCACTGACCAGGGTGCCCCAGCTGGGTGTTATCGCTCTCATCCTGCTCGTCGGGATGCGATGGTTTCTTGGGCAACGCTCGAAGGGCCATTGAGCTAGCTCGCTGTTCCGGCGCTGTTATGCTCATGGGGGGGAATCGCAAGCTTGTTTGGGGCGCTGAAGTTCATCTGGAATGCTACGCGGGGGCACCGGCTGGCGCCGTGGCGAAGTGAGTTTCTGAAGTGGCGGGTGGAGACGTATTCGGGCAAACCGGCGGAGAGCTTGCGGGCGCGGGATATCTTTGGCTTCATCTGGGAGTCGAAGTGGGAGTTGCTGGATTTTCTCTTCTGGACCGGAAGGGTACAGAAGGAGGCACGGCGCAGGCCGTGAGGTGATCTCTTATCCAAAGAAAAAGCTCCAATGGAAACTGATGAGAACGTCTGGTCGAGCAGGGCGGGCGCAGACTTCATACCGGATGGCAATCTCGATAAGCAGATCTGGACGAGCGCACAGCAGATTCGATTTGAACGCGATGCGTTCCAGGATCTGGCCTGCCCTGAAATCGAGACTTCCGTCGCCACGGTGTGGACGCCTCGATTTCTGTACTTGGCGTATTGGTGCAAGTTTGTGAACTTGCGTACTTTCGAGGGAGAAAATCCAGCTGAGGAACGATGGGGGCTCTGGCACTGCGACGTGGCCGAGGCCTTTGTAGCACCGTCGGCTGATGCGGCATCGCATTACTTTGAATTTGAAGTGGCGCCGAACAATCAGTGGCTCGATCTGGAGATTGTTTTGAATGAGAGCAACCTGAGCATAAAGAACTGGAATTCAGGTTTCCTCCATGCCACTCAGGTCGATAAGGCCCTCCGGATGTGGACTGCGGAAATGCGCATTCCGGTCCAGATCATGGGCGTCAATGAGATCGATCCAGGTTTCCACTGGCGGATAAATTTCTGTCGGTGTGACGGTCCGGTCGATCAAAGGCGTTTTTTGAGCTGGTGCTCCCTGAACGCGGACCATCACTCTTTTCACCAGCCGACGCGGTTCGGCAGGCTGCGGTTTGCCGACTTCTGAAGTCATTCCCGGGCGAGGTGTTCTCAGAAGATCGCACTCATTGAGAATTCCTGATCGGCGCGGATCAGTTTTTCTTCTGAGGCTCGAGAGGTTGCATGGTCAGGGCGGCCTGTTCGCACTTGTCGCCTTTTGCCTTGTACACCATTAGCATGACCGCCTCGAAATCCTGATGCCCCTCAGATTTACTGTCATAGCTCATGCGAAGCGTGCCGAATTCATAGGCCATATCGCCGGCCGGAGTTATCACGATACGGTGATCGTCCTCCCACGATTGCTGGACGTTCGTGTTACCCGAAAAAACTCTTCGTATTCGCCTCTTTGAATCCGGCGTTTCCAATTACAGGCCGGCCATAGGGAGGCATATACGAGAAGGCGTCTTCGGCAAGCGGCATGCTGCCCTTGCTAATGCTCTCTTGAGTGCAGGGCCCGGTTTGAGCCTGCAGCAATGCTGCCGAGGATAGAAAGAGGAGAAGCATAGATCCGAGCTTCACGACCGGACCTCCTTTCGTTTCCCTGGAGTTCGCCATTATGGCGCACCCTGGAGAGAGTGATCAATGCAATTTCTTCGGGCTGGATGGCCATGAACTTCCGGGCGGCAGACCGGGGTTTTGACATGCCCGTCCGTTTCGGCACCTTTCGCTCGCAGCGAGGTTGCAGCGTGCATACGCTGGCATTATGAAGACACATGTTCGCAAACTTCCCCGGAACGCGCTGATTCTTAGCGTGTTCTTTGCGACCGCACTTTCGATTTTCTGAGGGGCGGAACCGACCACGATCAGCATGACGGCTGACCGTTGGGAGACCAAGGAAAACGCTGAGTTCCTATGCTGGCTGGGTTTTTATCACGGATTGATGCGGCTGAACAGTGGGGACGCGGCACTCAAAGACATGACGTTCAGCGATGGAACCATCGAGTTTGATGTGAACACGATCGGGCGCACCCGGAATTGCCTTTCGTCAGCATGACGAAAAGAGCTTCGAGCTATGACGAAATTCCCAATGCTGCGCAGGAATGGAAGACGATCAGCACGGAGCGGAATGGGCCGGTAAATATCAGCCGCGTGTATGGCAAGCCGGTGCCCCAGGAGACGCGGGCCGTAGCGTGGTTGAAGACGACCATCACTTCAGACGGGAAGCAGACGAAGAAGGTCGATATTGGATGGACGCGTGAGCTGTGGGTGTTTGTGAACGGGAAACTGGTGTATGCCGACCAAAACCTTTTTGAGTCGGATGATGCAAGGAAAGTTCCCGACAGGCGGTGCTCACTAGAGAATGGTTCATTTACGTTGCCCTGGAAGCCGGCGAGAATGAGGTCGCGGTGGCACTTGCGAATAGCTTCTTTGGGGGGAATCAAGCTGCGCCTCGATCACCCGGAAGGGATTGATCTGGCTGAAAAGTGACAGACCCGAGTGTCCGAGAACCATGCCTGAAGGCCGTACCATGAATCGCAAAGCTATTGAGGCGAGCTATCGGAGTAGGGTGGGTGGAGATCGCGGCGGGACCAGGCGGCGTCTTCTTTGGTGCTGAAGATGCACTGGAGTTTCTTCATGGAATAACAGTACAGCGTGAACCCAGGTCTCACAGCGAGACCTGGGGCACCCAGTGTTTATGCTGCACGAAGCAATGAACGCTCGGGGGGATCACCTATGATCGGAGGCGGGAGTCTCACTTTCGGGAGTGTTGATTGAGGATGAGATTCGGATTGGGTCGGTCGGGATGGGGCGTGGCTGCAGGAATATTGTTCGGGGCATTGTTCGCCCGTGCGCAGCAGTCGCAGTTGCCGCCGATTGAGCCGCCGAAGCAGATGCCGGGAAGTGAGCCGACAGGCCCGACGATCCGCGTGACTACGCAGGAGGTGCTGGTTCCGACGCTGGTGGAGAAGCCGCGTGGGGGCGGCATTGTGTATGGGCTGAAGCCGTCGGACTTTGTGGTGGAAGACAACGGAGTGCCGCAGAAGGTTCATGTGCAGGAGGATCTGGATACGGCACCGATTGCTCTGGTGATTGCGATGGAGGAGGGGCGATCGGGCTGGCTGGAGTTTCAAAAACTGGGGAAGATGGGGCCGCTGCTGGATATGTTTCTTTCTGATCCGAGGAGTCAGGCGGCGCTGGTGGGGTTCAGTTCGAAGCCGCGACTGATTCATGACTACACGCATTCGGAGGAAGAGCTGGCGCAGAGTCTGCAACAACTGGAGCCGGGCGATGGCGGGGCGGCGATTCTGGACACGATCAGCTATGGGGTAGACCTGCTGGAGGATCAGCCAAAGGAGTTTCGGCGGGTGCTGCTGCTGATCAGTGAACAGCGCGATCACGGGAGCAAGCACACGAAGCCGGCGCAACTGGTGAGCAAGATCGGGCGGTCGGATGTGCTGGTGTTGAGCATCTCGTATTCGCCGGCGAAGGCGGAGATTGCGCATGATATCAAGGGCTCGGGCGAAGACCCCACACTGAGCATGGTGTCGACTCTGGTGATGGCGGTCCAGGCTTTCAAAAAGAATCTGTCAAAGCAGGTTGCCGTGATGAGCGGCGGGGAGTATATGACCTTTGTCGGCGACCATCGGTTTGAGGACCGGGTCATGGAGGCGGCGAAGGAGGTACGCAATCGGTATCTGATTACGTTCAGCCCGTCGAATCCGACGCCGGGGCTGCATACGATTCACGTACGCACGGCTGAAGACTATGGAGCCAAGATTGTCGCGCGGGCGAACTACTGGCTGGAACCGCAGCAATGAACGCGATCGACGCGGATGCCGGCCTGAGAAGGTTGTCCTGAATGGTGCTTTAGATCTAGTGCTTCATGGCACGATCCCTTTTCCCCATCTGAAGTCGAGGCTTTCAAAGAACACTCATGCAGAACACATTCAGGCCGCTTGCGCTACACGCTCGGATGGGCGGGAGTTTGGAAGGGCGAAGCCGACGGCGACGATCCAGATGAAACCGGGGAAACGCGTGAGGGGAATCAGGAAAAGAAGCTGCGGGAAGATGAGATGAAATACGCTCAGTTCGCCGCAGGCGGCGAGAAACAGACCAAGGATCATAATCCACCTGGGAATCAGCCTGGAAAGGCCCGCGGAGGCGGAAACTCCCGCCATCAGGAGGCCCATGGGGATGGAGAAACCGGGACCGCCGAGGGCGTAGGCGAAATAGTTCAGGGCAAGCACAAGCGACGGATCAGCATTGATAGCAGGCCGCAGTAATGTCCAGATGGCGAGTACCGCGGTGATGCCATTGAAGGCGGTGAGGAATCCGCCGAAGAGGGCGATGTAAGCGCCGGCAGCATGAATACGCAGGAATCGCAGCCTGCTGACTACGACAGCCGTAAACAGTCCGAGACAGACCG
>Ga0335080_10001140_pt1 | contig 25587 bp, 22 predicted proteins | sample Lox_Sample_34_FD_206720 | JGI IMG/M metagenome (GOLD analysis project Ga0335080, IMG submission 206720) | Soil microbial communities from Loxahatchee National Wildlife Refuge, Florida, United States - Lox_Sample_3.4 | ecosystem: Environmental > Terrestrial > Soil > Wetlands | place: USA... | reverse complement strand
CCTGGTAGCGATCCTGGCCAAGCCGGCCACAGCCGCCGAAGTGAACGCCGCGCTCAAGGCCGCTTCCGAAGGCCCGATGAAGGGCATTCTGGGCTACACCGAAGACCCGGTGGTCTCCACCGATATGCTGCACAACAACAACAGCTCTATCGTGGACGCGCAGATGACCAAGGTGCTGGACGGCAATCTTCTGAAGGTGCTCGCCTGGTACGACAACGAGTGGGGCTACTCGATGCGCGTTGTCGATCTGGTGGAGTTCCTGGCGAAGAAGGGCCTGTAAGGCTTACTCGCTTTGGTTTGAAATCGCGGCCCGCGGCAGACGATGTCGCGGGCCGTCGTGTTTCCGTAGGACAGCGCCACGCGCTGTCGGCTTGTGGGATCAGGAACGCCCCGGGAACCTTCTTGTCCAGCGTCGCTAGGATCGCGCCGTGCGCCCGCGCCAGCTCGGCGAGGTGTCCATCCGTAGTCTGCCTTGCTGTTTTCACCCAGGAAGGCAGATGCGATGTGTCGTGATCGTCCGCAATGAACGTAAGCTTCAGGTGACGCCCGGTTTTCAGGCGAAGAAACAGGGCGCGCGCCTGGCTGACAGTGAACCCGTACGCAGTCTCGAAAGGCGCGTCTGCACGGTAAGACGGCCCTACCACACGCGGCTCCGAAACCCCGTCCCTTCGGGCCTACGCTGCAGCCTGGGACTCTTCAGTGTCCGATTGACACCGGATGGCGAGTTCGATGCGAGCACGCCGGGATGCCTCGACTCTTGTCTCCCAGAGCACGTTCTGGGCGATGGCATACAGTTCCTGCCTGTATGTTTCTTCGTCCATGGCGCTTGCGGCGGTTACACCGATGGGGCCGGAGGAGGAGGGTTCGAATTCGGCGATGCACTCGGCCAGACGCTCCATCTGGGAGGCGGTAGACAGCAGCTCTTTGTAGGCGGCCTCGTCCATCTCATAGGATGAACCTGCGTGCTGGAGAGCGCGAAGAACGTGGCTCATTTTCGTGGTGCACAAGATAGTGGCCTGACGGAGTCATTTTTCTGTAATCCCGGAGATCCGCGCTGGCCGGGCTGCCGTCAAGGCGCGGACGTGGTGTCCGGGACGGGACCGGGGACGTTCGATCGGGCGATATCCCCACTGTCCGTCCATGGGACGAAACGTGTCCCATCATTGAACAAAGCGACGCCGCGCCACCTGTTAGCTCTCATCGGAATCAGCGGGATGGCGCGTTAGGTCCATGGCCAGCCGGTTGCACACTGGCAGGCCACCTATGAGATCGCTTCTTCGTTTCTCGCTCGCGATCGGCGCGGCTACCGTCGCGTTCGCGCAGTTTCCGGGACTGACTCTCCCGCCCAGCGGCAACAATCAACGCTCCACCGTCATCCAGGCGATCGGCCCGGTGAAGGTCACCATCGACTATTCAGCTCCCGCGGTGCACGGGCCCGACGGCAAGGACCGCCGCGGGCAGATCTGGGGCAAGCTGGTGCCGTACGGCATGCAGAACCTCGGTTTCGGCACGGCGAAGGAGAGCCCGTGGCGCGCGGGGGCCAATGAGAACACGGTATTTGCCGTTTCCAACGACGTCACGGTGCAGGGCAAACCGCTTCCGGCGGGGCGCTATGGCCTGCACATGATTCCGGGCGAGGACGAGTGGACCATCATCTTCTCGAAGAACGCCGGCGCGTGGGGCAGCTTTTTCTACAATCCGGCCGACGACGTATTGCGGGTTACGACGAAAGCGCACAAGAACGACTATCACGAGTGGCTCGCCTACGAGTTCACGGTGCGGAAGCCAACAGAGGCGACGGTCGAGCTGCAGTGGGAAGACCTGGCCATCCCGTGGACGATCAAGGTGGACAACGCCAACGACATCTACATATCGAAGCTGAAGTATGAGCTCGACAACACACCTGGCTTCTTGCCGGACGGCTTCGACGCCGCGGCGCAGTTCTGTGTGCAGAACAACACGCACCTCGAGCAGGGGCTGGAGTGGGCCGATGCGGCGATCAGCCGTCAGTTCATCGGCAAGAAGGACTTCGGGACTCTCAGCATAAAGGCGCTGGTGCTGCAGAAGATGGGCAAGGACGCCGACGCCGATGCGGTGATGCAGGAAGCTCTGCGGCTGCCGGGCACCACGGCGCAGGAGATCCACCAGTACGGGCGGCAGCTACAGGGCGCCAAGAAGATGGATGAGGCGATCAAGGTCTTCAAGTTCAACGCGGAAAAGAACGGCGACGCGTGGCCCGTTGAAGTTGGGCTGGCGCGCGCTTATTCGGCGCAGGGCGATTTGAAGCAGGCGCTGGAACACGCGAAGAAGGCGCTGACGCAGGCACCCGATCCCTTGAACAAGAAGTCGCTCGAGGGCATGGTCAAGACGCTCGAAGAGGGCAAGCCGATCGAGCAGTAGAAGCGCGACAGCGCAGGGCGCTGTCCCACATATAATAGCCGTGCGATGGTGCGGAGGCGGATACGCGCGCGCGGTATCGTCCAGGGCGTCGGGTTTCGCCCGTTCGTGTACCGGATCGCACGGGAGCACGGCCTTGCCGGCTGGGTCGCCAACTCTCCGGCCGGCGTAACCGTTGAGGTGGAGGGCGATGCCGCGTCCGTCGGCCGTTTCCTCGATTCGTTTCGTCGCGAGGCGCCGGCGCTGGCGCAGATCGACGAGATGGCGGTTGAGGACCTGGCCGCCGCTGGTGACACAGAGTTCGTGATTCGCGAAAGCGGTGGGGCCGACGCGGAGTTTGTGCTGGTCCCGCCGGATATCGCGACCTGCGCGGAGTGCCGGGGGGATTTCACGGACCCGGCGAATCGCCGTTATCTCTATCCGTTCACCAACTGCACCAACTGCGGCCCGCGCTACACGATTATTGAGGACATTCCGTACGACCGGCCATTCACCACCATGTCGGTCTTTCCAATGTGCGCGGAATGCCAGAGGGAATACGAAGATCCCGGTGACCGTCGCTTTCACGCGCAGCCGAATGCGTGCCCGGTGTGTGGCCCGCGGCTCGATGTGCCGCTGGAGGAAGTGCGCGGGCTGCTGCGGGCGGGCCAGATTATCGCGATCAAGGGGCTGGGCGGGTTTCATCTGGCCTGCAACGCCGAGGACGACGCGGCGGTCCGGCGGCTGAGGGAACGAAAACGGCGCAGCGATAAACCGTTTGCGTTGATGGCCTGGGATCTGGCCGAGGTGGAGCGGGTCTGCCTGGTGTCGGAGGACGAGCGGGCAGTGCTGACGGGGGCACGGCGGCCTATCGTGATTCTGGACCGGCGGCCGGGGACGGGGATTTCCGAGGCGGTGGCGCCGGGGAACAACACGATCGGCGTGATGCTGCCGTACACGCCGCTGCATCATCTGCTGTTCGGAGACGGGCTGAACATCCTGGTGATGACCAGCGGCAACATCAGTGAAGAGCCCATCGTCAGCCGCAACGAGGAGGCTCCGGCGAGGCTGGGGGGAATCGCCGACGCGTATCTCACGCACAACCGCGGAATCCGGACGAGGGTGGACGATTCGGTGGTGCGCGTTTATGCGGGGCGCGAGCGAGTGATCCGGCGCTCGCGCGGATTCGCGCCGCTGGCCATCGATCTGGGAATGCCCGTGCGGCAGGTGCTGGCGGTGGGCGCCGAACTGAAGAACACATTCTGCCTGACGAAAGACCACTACGCGATTCCCAGCCAGCACATCGGCGATCTGGAGAACTTCGAGACGCTGGAGTTTTTCGAGGAAACGCTGGAACACATGCGGCGATTTTTCCGCGTGGAGCCGGTGGCGGTGGCGCACGATCTGCACCCGGGCTATCTGAGCACGCGCATCGCGCAGGGCATGAGCGGGATTCCGCGCGTTGGCGTGCAGCACCATCACGCGCACATCGCCGCGTGCATGGCGGAGAACCACCTGCGGGAAAAGGTGATTGGCGTGGCCTTCGACGGGACCGGGTATGGGACCGACGGGCAGGTGTGGGGGGGCGAGTTTCTGGTGTGCGACTTCGCCGGATTCGAGCGGCGCGGGCATTTCCGATACGTTCCGATGGCCGGCGGCGACCAGGCCATTCGCGAGCCGTGGCGCATGGCGCTGGCATGGCTGAGGGAGACGTTTGGCGGCGCGGTACCCGAGCTGCCGTTTCTTGCCGCTATCCCCGAACGCCGCCGGGCGGTGGTGGAGGCGATGCTTGCGGGAGGCGTGCAGATCGTCGCGACTTCGTCCTGCGGACGCCTGTTCGATGCGGTTGCCGCCATGCTGGGCCTGCGGCTGGAGACGAATTTCGAGGGGCAGGCAGCGATTGAACTGGAAGCGGTGGCCGCCCCGGGCGTGCACGAGCCATATCCGTTCGAGGTGGACGGCGCGGCGATCGACCTGCGGCCGGTTATCGCGCGCATCGCCGGAGAACTCCGGCAGGGAGTGCCGGGGCCGGTCATTGCGGCGCGTTTTCACGAGACGATTGCGGCGATTGCCGTCGAGGTCTGCGGGCGCATTCGGGCGGCGGACCGGCTGGAAAGGGTCTGCCTGAGCGGCGGCACGTTTCAGAACCGGAGGCTGGCCGAACGGTGCCTGGATTCTTTGGTTTGTCACGGATTCGAGGTGTATTTGCACGCTCAGGTGCCTCCGAATGACGGCGGGATTTCACTCGGCCAGGCCGTGATTGCCAGTAACGCCGCCTAACCGCTTTTTCGCTGGAATTCGTTGCGCGCCAGATCTACAATCGGGGCGAAGGAGTGCGTGAGATGGAAGCTGAAGCTGTCGCTCCCGCGTTGGAAGAGGCCATCGCTTCCGAAGCGGAATCCAGAATCGTGTCGACAAACGACATCGCCGCTCTTGCATATCAGCTATGGCAGGACCGGGGATCCCCCATGGGATCGCCCGAGGAAGACTGGTACCGAGCCGAGGAAATGCTCCTCGCAGGGACCATAATCGAGGATAGGTAGCGTCCGCAGGCGCACCGCCGGGCAACCTCGCCCAGGTGCGCTGCGCGCCTTCACCCAGCGTCTGGCAGAGCGGGACAGCGGTTTGTCAAAGGCCCGACACTTAGCGCTTTGGGTGCTGGGTTGCTTTACGCAGTTTCGTGAAGCGACCACGTGAGGGCGTCGCTTCGCAGATTGTCATTCTGCGAGACGATCTGGACGAGCTGGTACAAGCTCTGCGTGCGAAGGGGTTTACAGTCGCTGGCCCCGTTGCACGAGACGGCGCCGTCACCATCGACACGATCGAAACGGCAGCCGAGCTTCCAGCGGGCTGGGTGGATGAACAGGAACCCGGCCGCTATCGCCTTTCCCCCAACGGCAACGGTGCTGTCTTTGCCCACACAGTGGGCGCCAATTCCTGGAAACGTCTTCTGAATCCACCCGACGCGCAGCTTTACCAGATCCAGAGCGACGGCAAGTCGTTCGCGGTTCCGGATCGTTCTGCCCCTGGGGTTAAGTATGCGCTGTTCGGTGTACGGCCCTGCGATCTCGCCGGGATCGCCATGCTCGACCGGGTGTTTGCCCAAGGGGCTTTCCCCGATCCGGACTATGTGGAGCGCCGTTCCCGAGCATTCATCGTGGCGGTACAGTGCGGGCGAGCCGCGGCGAGCTGCTTTTGCACGTCGATGAATACGGGGCCTAGGGCGACCACAGGCTTTGACCTGGCGCTGACGGAAATCTCCAGCGACCGGCACCGCTTCTATGTCGAGGCCGCGAGTGCAGCGGGACGCAGCATTCTTTCGGAAGTGAAACATCGCGCCGTGGAACCGGCCGATGAGGAGGCCGCGCGCCACGTGTGGGAGAGCACTATTGCGGCGATTTCGCGCACGCTCGAAACCGCGGGGTTGCGCGACACGCTGGGACGGGATACCGAGAATCAGGCCTGGCAAACCGCGGCCTCGACATGTCTGGCCTGTGGAAACTGCACGATGGTGTGCCCCACCTGCTTCTGTTCCACCTTCGAGGATTCCAGCGATCTTGCGGGGAAGACCGCGGAGCGGCGGCGCAAGTGGGATTCCTGCTTCAGCCTTACCTTTTCCTATATTCACGGCGGCAGCGTGCGCTCGTCGCTGGCGGCGCGGTACCGTCAGCGCATACTGCACAAGCTGGTCTGGTGGCACGATCAATTCGGAAGCTCCGGGTGCGTCGGCTGCGGGCGCTGCACCACCTGGTGCCCGGCGGGCATTGACTTCACGCGCGAGGTGAACAAGCTTCGCGCGCGATTGCATTAGGGCGCCCCGGCGCGCCCCGTGGAGTGGTGCGATGGTGACACAGTCGCTTGAAAGCGTGCTCAGGAACCACGCGTTCCTTTCCGATCTCAGTCCCGAGCACATTCAGACAATCATTTCCTGCGCCAGCAATCAGAGGTTCGAGAAGGACGATCTGATCGCGCGCGAAGGCACCGAGGCGGACTCTTTCTATCTCATCCGTTCCGGGACGGTAGCACTGCAAATCCACCGGCCCGAAAGCGGTGGCATCACGCTGAACACTTTGGGCGAAAGCGATGTGCTCGGCTGGTCGTGGCTGGTTCCGCCGCACCGCTGGCATTTCGATGCGCGGGTGATGGAATCGACGCGGGTGATCGCGCTGGACGGACGCTGTCTGCGGAATAAGTGCGAGCAAGACCACGAACTCGGCTATCACCTCCTCAAACGATTCTCGACGCTGATTGAGGACCGGCTGGAGGCCACGCGGCTGCAGCTTCTCGACGTATACGGGGTTCCGGCCAGATGACAGCTCTCGATCCCATGGCGCCTATCCCGGCGCAGGTGCAGAAGATCGACCGGGAGAATCACGATACCTTCACTCTTCACGTGGCGGCGCCGGGCGCCACACTGCCGCCGTTTCAGCCGGGCCAGTTCGACATGCTTTATGTCTACGGCACCGGCGAATTGCCCATTTCGGTGAGCGGGGACCCCGAGGCGCGATTCTCGCTCACTTACACTGTCCGCTCGGTGGGCAAGGCCACCAACAAGCTGGTGACCAGCTCTATCGGAGACTGGATCGGAGTGCGCGGGCCTTTCGGCGTGGGCTGGCCGATGGACAAGGCTAGGGGAAACGACGTGCTGCTGATCGCGGGCGGAATCGGGCTGGCTCCGCTACGCCCGGCCTTGTATCACATGCTGCGCTACCGGTCGGAATACGGCCGCATCGTTCTGGCCTACGGGGCGCGCGGCCCGAACGACATGATCTATCGCGGCGAGCTGGCTCGGTGGAAGAAGGAGCCGCGCACGCAGGTGCTCTCCACGGTGGATTACGGCGGCCTGCGCTGGCGCGGCAACGTCGGTGTGGTCACCACGCTGCTGACGCGCGTACGTCTGGACCCGCCGCACACCATCGCGCTCATTTGCGGTCCGGAGATCATGATGCGTTTTGCGGCGATGGAACTGGTGAACCGAGGACTGCCGCAGGAGCGCATCTTCGTCTCCATGGAGCGCAACATGAAGTGCGCGGTGGGCCACTGCGGCCACTGCCAGTTCGGGCCCTATTTTGTGTGCAAAGACGGCCCGGTGTTTCCGTACACGCAAATCGAGCCTTGGATCAACCGGCATGAAATCTGAAAACGGACAAAAGCCGCGGATCGCGATTTTCAAACTGGCCTCCTGCGATGGCTGCCAGTTGACTCTGCTGGACGCCGAGGAAGAACTGCTGAGCGTGCTGGGCGCCGTCGATATCGGCTGGTTTCCGGAGGCCACGCCGCAGGTGCTGAAGCCGCCCTACGATATCGGTCTGGTGGAAGGCAGCATCACGACCCACCACGATGCCGAGTACATCCATCAGGTACGGCGGCAATGCGACATCTTGATCGCGATCGGCGCGTGCGCCACTTCGGGCGGCATCCAGGCGCTGCGGAACTTCCAGGATCTCGGTTCAACGCTTCGGAAGGTGTACGCAACACCAGCCTCGATCAGCGCGCTGAAGATGTCCACGCCGGTCTCGGATCACGTGCCCGTCGATTTCGAGCTGCGCGGCTGCCCCATCAGCAAGGCGCAGCTGCTGGACGTACTGAGCGCGATTCTCACCGGCCGTGCGCCTAACATTCCCACCGGCTCGGTGTGCAACGACTGCAAGCGCCGCGGTAACACCTGCGTGCTGGTGGCACGAGGGATACCGTGCATCGGTCCGGCAACGCAGGCCGGCTGCGGGGGCATCTGCCCGGCCTGGGGACGCGGTTGTTACGGCTGCTTCGGCCCGATGGAATCGGCGAATACGGCGTCGCTGCGCGATCGCCTGGTCGGTCTGGGGCAGAGCAGCGCCGAAATCACGCGCACCTTCCGGCGGTTTAACGCGTGGACGTGGCCATTCCGCGAGATCAGCGAGAAGGCGGAGCGTGGGGAGATCACAAAATGAGCCAGACGCGCACGATCAAACTGGACACTCTGGCCCGCCTGGAAGGGGAGGGCTCGCTATACGTGCGCTTTTCGGGATCGCACGTCTCCGACGTGAAGCTGAGGATCCCCGAGCCGCCGCGCCTGTTCGAAGGCATCCTCGAAGGGCGTAGTTACGATGAACTGCCGGACATCGTGGCGCGGATCTGCGGCATCTGTCCGATCGCGCACCAGATGGCCTCAGTTCATGCAGTGGAGCAGGCGTTCAACGTCGCCATTCATCCCTCGGTGCGGGCGCTGCGCCGCCTGTTCTACTGCGGCGAGTGGATCGAGAGCCATGCATTGCATATTTACCTGCTCCATGCGCCCGACTATCTGGGATATGCCGATGTCATCGGTCTGGCGCGGGACCACAAGCCGCGGGTGGAAGCGGGGCTGAAGCTGAAAAAGACCGGTAACGACCTGATGGCGGTGATGGGCGGGCGCGAGATTCATCCGGTTTCAGCATGCGCGGGCGGGTTCTACCGCGTGCCAACGGTTGCCGAGCTGCGGAAGATGCGCGAGCCGCTCCAGGAGGCGCGAGACCTGGCCGTGGAGACGGTCCGTTTCGTCGCCGGTTTCGAGTTCCCCGATTTCGAGCAGAACTACGAATTTGTCGCGCTCTCGCACCCCGACGAATACGCCATCAACGAGGGGCGCGTGATCTCCTCGGGCGGGCTGGACATTGCTGTCGAAGCGTACCTCGATCACTTCGTGGAGCGACAGGTAGCCCATTCGCACGCCCTGCACTCCGCCATCCGCGGGCGCGGGTCGTACCTGGTGGGTCCACTGGCGCGCTTCAACCTTAACTTCGGCCGCCTGCCCGGGTCAGTGCGCGAGCTGGCGAACGAAGCGGGCGTGATGCCGCCCTGCCGCAATCCGTTCAAAGGAATCGTGGTGCGCGCCATCGAGACGGTTTTCGCGTGCGAGGAATCCCTCCGCATTATCGATGAGTATGAACCGCCCCAGGCTCCCTGCGCCGATTTCAAGCCACAGGCAGGCGTCGGCCAGGCGTGTACGGAAGCGCCGCGTGGACTGCTGTTCCATCGCTATGAGTTCGACGACAGCGGGACTATCCTTTCGGCGCGCATTATTCCGCCAACCGCGCAGTGTCTGAAGCGCATGGAAGAAGACCTGTATTTTCTGGTGGGTCAGATGGCATCCCTAACTACACCGGAGCTGACTCATCGTTGCGAGCAGGCTATTCGCAACTATGATCCCTGCATCTCCTGCGCGACGCACTTTCTCGATGTGACCGTCGAGAGGGACTGAACATGGCTCGCCGCATTGCGGTGATCGGGCTGGGGAATCCAGATCGTGGCGACGATGCCGCCGGCATCCTTGTAGTACGTTCTCTGATGGAACGACCGCGAGCGGGCGTGGAATTTCTCGAAGACGGGGAGCCTTTTTCGATCCTCGGACGTTGGGACGACTTCGAGGCCATGATTCTGGTGGATGCAGTGCGCTCCGGCTCACCCGCCGGAACCGTTCAGGTTTTCGACGGGCGCGCGTTGCCGCCGTCGGTGCGCGTGGGGGTCTTTTCGACGCACGGCTTCGGCATCCACGAACTGATCGGCGTAGGCGCGGCGCTGCACACGCTGCCCAGGGTCGTTCGAGTGGTGGGAATTGAGGCTGCCGATTTTACGCCCGGCGCGCCACCGACGCCGGAAGTTGAGCGCGCGGTGGCCGAGGCCGTTGAGATCGTGGTCGAGGAGATCGAGCGGATCCCGTTGTCCTGACGGACCTGCTGGCGGCCTAAACCGCAGCCAGCAGGGCGACGACGCCGATCCCCATCAACAGCGGCCATCCAACGTGCCGCCCGCGGCTGGCAATTGCGTCGAAGGTTCCCGCGAAGGTGAACGCGATTCCGGTTGCCGTGGCTGTGCTCTTCAGCATCGACGCGGGCTGCAGGGCCAGCGTCGTCAGCACGATTGCCAGCACCAGCCACGTGAGCGAAGTCAGGTGCCATGCGAAGCGCAGGACGAAGCGGGCGAGGTCCGACGATGCCAGCAGCCCCGCCGGGCGTCGCAAGACAGGTTGCAGAAGACGGCGCTCGCCCAGCAGCGAGTGCACGGCGGCCGTGATAGCCAGCAGCGCCGCGCCCGACAGCAGAGACCAGGTTCTCATTGAGATCTAGAGCGTTCCCAGGGTGACGCGGAGCACCTGCGGGGCCGACGTGAAGTTGAGTCCCCAGTCGGTCTGGTCGCCATTCCAGATGCGTATGGGCTGGAAGATGCCGCTGGCGTATGTGCCCTCTTCCACCCTGACGAACTCGCGCTGTTTGTTCGCAGCCTCGAAGTCGACGCGGCAGTGGACGCCGGTGACCAGGAATTCGTTGTCGCCGAGCTGAGCAATGAGCGCTCCGCCGACGGGTTCCGGGTTGCCCGGCGGATTGTTGGCGAAACCGAATTGCGGCACGCCATACCTGATGACGGCCTTCCACGGGCCGAACGACAGCGTCTCGACAGGCTTGCCGCGCTCTTCCGACACCGCCTGAAGCCGCCCCTCGTAGTTCAGGCGCGCGATCTCGCTCGCGATGGGCCCTGCCACCGCGTAATTCAGCGCGAATGGCGCGAGCATCTCGTCGTTGACGCGCGGGGCGCCCAGCGGAGCGTTGCTGTAGCCGGTCTGGTCCATGCCGAAGGGCGAGAAGCCGATGGCCCCATGGCCCAGCGCGGCAAAGAAGTAATGCGCGTAGATCGGCGAATTGCCGGTTTCAGGCACGAAGAGCGGGTTGTCGGCGCGGTCGTAGAGATCGAGTGCCTTCGTGTACCGTGCTGCGTCGGGCATGTAGATGTCAGGCGCAACCAGATCGAGCGACGGCGCGACCGCGCGGTAGATGGCGATGACGTTGTCCGTAGGACCGCCGCTCTCATAGCCCGGATAGCGCACGGCTTTGAGCGGATCGCGAAGGGCTGCGTTGGTGTAGAGCGGCAGAGGATAAACGGCCCTGCCCGCGGCCGCGACATGCTCGATGTAGCGAGCGACGGACCAGGCGTGGAAGAACTCCTCGGCGTCTTCGCCAAACACCTGCGACCACGCGCCGCCAGCCGATTTGTGCATGGCTGTCAGGACGGCCTGCGGCACGGGCTCGGCGAAGGCTTTCTGCGCGGCAGGCGAATAATCGCGAACGCACTGGTACGTGCCCGGCTCGTTCTCCACCTGCACCATCAGGACGGTGTGCTGCGCGTCGGCTGCCTTCAGATGGGTCATCAGGGCGGTAAAGGCGCGGGTGTCGGCTTCGAGCACTGCTTCGGCGAACGGCGACGGCGAATCCACGACGTTTCCTTTGGCGTCGAGCATCTGCGGGTAGCGGGCGGGATCGCGCTTCATCCACTCCGGGCGGTAGTGGGCGCTGCCGTTCTTCCAGGTGCCGAACCAGAGAAACACGACGTGCACCTGGTGCGCGCGCGCCCCGGCCAGCAGCGTGTCCATCACGGTGTAGTCATACTGGCCTGGCTGCGGCTCGAACTGCTCCCAGTAAATGGGGAACTCGACGGTGTTGGCGTGCAGTGCTTCGATGGCCGGCCACACCTTCGGCAGCATGGCGGGCCAGGCGCTGGAGTTGTTCACCTGCGCGCCCAGTATCAGGAACGGCGCGCCATCGAAGAACAGCGCGGCATGCCCGTCTTTGTTGACGATCTTCGGAAGCGACGGCACGTCGGTCACCAGGTAGATGGCCGATGCGTGCGGCGGCAGGGTCGCACGGATCGCATCGAGCTCGCCCGTGTCCTTGCGGGCCCAGAGATCGCGTATATTTTTCGGCCCGCCCAGCGGCACGTCGAGCGTCCGCGGCACGTCGCTCAGGTTGAATAGCGCCAAATAGCGGCCCGGGCCCGCCGCCGGCTTTGCTTCCCAGATCGCCTCATCGCGCGTCACCCGCAGCGGCCGGTTCCCGGTGGAATTCTGATCCACCGCGATGACTTCCGGATTCGTCAACAGGGACAAGGTGTAGTCGTCCATGGTGAGCAGATCGCCGCCCATCACGAGTGGCGAGCGCGCGACGGACCACAGCGTCACCAGCGTCCGCTCCTCGTCGTTGGTGAAACCCGAGTGCCGCGGCGGGCCTTCGCCAGGCTTGGGACGCAACTCGCCCAGCGGCATCATGTCGCAATCTGGCCAGTGGCCTCCGCCCGAGAACGGCGCCCATCCCGCGGCGGTGGTGAACTGCGCCAGCAGCCCCTGTGACCACGGCCGGTCCTTCCATTGCGCCCAGTGATCCCAGAAATCGTCGGAAATGCGCCACATCTCCGAGGCCTCGCGAACCTCGAGGGCTTTGTCGAGCGCCGTGGGTCCCGGCGAGAGGCTCAGTACAATGGGCCGGCCAGTCTTGCGCAGAGCGGCGCTCAGCATGCGGATCTCGTCACCCTTGTAGGGGTGGTCGGAGATGCAGTCCACCTTGAGGAAATCCACGCCCCAGCCCGCATACAGCTTCGCCACCGAATCGTAGAACGCCTGGCCCGCGGCGTTCGCGCGCACGCCCCAGTTGTCCTTGTTCCATGGGCACGCGTCGGAGGTATCGGCCACGTCCGAGGCGCGCCACGCCGAATCGGCGATGGGCACGTTGTCGGCAACGGCCTGCCGCGAGATGCCTCGCACCAGGTGAATTCCGAACTTCAGGCCGAGCGAGTGGACATAATCGGCCAGCGGCTTGAAGCCCGCGCCATTCGCCGCCGAAGGATAACGGTCGGGGGAGGGAATCAGGCGGCCGTCCTCGGTCATGGTGAACGGCGCGCCTTCCTTCTTCGGGATGAACCAGCCTTCGTCGATGACGATGTACTGCCAGCCGTACCGTTTCAGGTGCTTCGCCATGTAGTCGGCTTCGGAGCGCACACCGGCTTCGTCGATGCTCATGGCCCACGAATCCCAACTGTTCCATCCCATGGGGGGCGTGGGAGCAAGATCCTGAGCGAAGATCGGCGCGGCGGCCAGAAGAAGGAGAACCAGCAGACGAGGCATGTCGCCATCCAGTGTATTGCAGGCGCGACTCACCGGCAGCTACGCGCCACTCGCCGATGCGCCGTTTCCCGCTCGCGTCGGCCCGGTCCACACTGAACCATCATGAGGTGGATCCTGCCGATGCTGCTATCCGCTGTAAGTGCATGGACAGCAGTGCCGGAACCAGAAAAGCCGCTAGGGGTCGCGTGGGGCTTCCTCTACGGCTACCAGGGCGTGAAAGCCGAGCGGTACATACCGCAAATGCGGCAGCTCGGCGCCAGCATCACCAAGATCTACGTCTTCTGGAACCAGATCGAGCCGGCAAAGGGCAAGTACGACTGGTCGGCCACCGATGCCTTCGTCAACCAGCTCCACTCGCCTGGCGAAGGCCTCATCTCCGTCTTCTCCGCCTCCACCTGGGCGACTCGCCGTGCCAGCATCATGCTGCCGCCCTCGCCGGCGAAGAATCCGGACGACTATTACCAGTTCATCCACGTCATGGTGAGCCGTTACCAGGGCCGAGTCCGCTACTGGCAGAACGACTGCGAGCCGAACAACCCCATCTACTGGAGCGGGACGAAGGAGGAATTCGCCGACGAGCTGCGCGTCTTCCACAAAGCCGTGAAGGACGCCGACCCAAGCGCCATCGTCGTCGCGGGCGGCTACGACGGTCTGTTCAACCCGCCGGGCATGTTCCAGTACCCAACCCAGAAAGCCGGCCTGGAGTTTTTCGACTACGTGATCGCCAACGCTTCCGATTCATTCGACATGTTCGACCTGCGCCTCTACGCCGATCCCTACACCATCCCCTGGCGCGTGGAGCACATCCGCGAGATGATGCGCGCGCACGGCCACGAAAAGCCCATCCTGTGCACCGAATACAACGGCCCGGGCTTTTTCGAATTTCCTCAGAACATCGCTTACGTGGGAGCGGTGATGAAGTGGTCGCAGTCGGTGGCGAGTGGCGACGGACGCGGCGGGGAGAGCGAAGTCGCCGCGCTGTACGAGAAGATGAGCGCGCTGGCGAAGCAGACGCAGATGTTCATGGAAGGCTGCTCGGCGGACCTCCAGCACAGGTACGAGCGGCTGCAGGCGCGGGACCTGGTGATGCGCAACCTGCTCGCGCTTTCGGCGGGTGTGAAGAAGACCATGTACTGGGATTTCTGGCACGACACCAGCCGGCGCAACGACATGATGCACCTCATTTACTCGAAGCAAAAGCTGATGGAGCATGAGGGCGGCGAACTGACCAGGCGCTATCCGATCGCCGATGTATTCGAGCGGCTGGCAAAGGCGCTGTTCGGTGTCGAGTCGGTGAAGCGCATTACCGTGCCCGACCGCCCGGCGATCTACCTGTTCGAGGTGCGGCGCACGAAGCGTCCAACGTTCTATGTCATCTGGGAAAAGCGCGACGTTTTCTCGGGCGAAGACCAGCCGCCGGTACCCTTCGACTGGCCCTGGGAATCGTCAAAGGCCACTGCCATCGATGTTTTCGGTCAGACGGTAGCGGCCTCCGTCGAGAACGGGCGTGTCCGACTACCCCTTGCGGTCACGCCCGTTTTTCTGGAATCAGTCGCGACTCAATGATGGTGATGCGGGGCGCGGCGCAGAGCGAACTCGTTTTCCAGCGTATGGTAGCCGAGATAGAGGAAGCTGCCGCCGGCCACGCCGAGGAAGGCTCCCGACCATCGGACTCCGGCCCACGGGGCGAGCCAGAGCGCGACCATGCCGCCGATCACGGTCATGAACTGGGCCAGGGCCGCCCCGCCGCCTGCCCGCCAGCGCGCCCGCAATGACGCTCGCAGAATCGCTCCTAGGGCAAGGCCCTCCGGCAGCTTGTGCACTGTGATTCCAACCAGGAATGCAAGCTGAAGCGCCTGCGAAGGATCCTGACGGCTGGCCATGAGACTCCAGCCATCCATGAAGGCGTGAAGGCCTGACGCGAAGATCATCGGGACTGCAAACCCATGAAGCGGCACTGAACAGGAGCCGTGATCGTGGTCGTGCGCGCAGGAGGGGCAGAGCGGATAGACGTAGCGGTTGATCGTCCAAAGCGCCAGAAAACCCACCGCCATCCAGAGCAGGCCGCCGGTCCAGCCGTAGTGCTCAGCCAGTTCGGGAGCCACCAGAAGGAGCGAAATCGCCACCAGCAGGACTCCGCTGGAAACCAGAACGGTGCGGGAAACGCGGGGAATCTGTTCGAGCCACATGCCCACCAGCGCGCCGGCGAGGCCGAGCCCGAATATGCAGAAAACGGGGAAAAGGGACACGGGACCTTCAGGTCCACTCTAGCATCAGCCCGCTCCCACCCTTAATGGGTATGCAGCATTACAACCTCGCCGCCGATAGGTGAATTGTGCGATTGCTTGGCGTCGTCGTCGGGCTGTTGGTGTGTTCGGGACTCCAGGTCCGGGCCCAGGATCCGGCGGCTATCCGGGCCACCATGCAGGCCTCTATCGAGAAGCAGAGGGAGTCGGTGCGCAAGCAGGCGAGCACCGCGCCACCCTCCACCGTAGGCATAAGTCCCATCGTTACAACAAAAATAACCACATCGGACACTGCGCCTCCGACCGGTCCGGACGCCAGCCCTTCGTTCTTCACGGTGGACTGGCCGACGTCGCCAGAATACGCGGCGGCGCTTGCAGCGCCAATTGTTCCGGATTGCGATCCGCTGCCGGCCCAGGACGTGGATGCCCTGGTGGATTCGGCTTCGCAAAAGGAAGGCGTCAAGCCGGAGCTGTTGAAGGCCGTGATGGAGCAGGAATCCGGCTTCAAGCCCTGCGCGATCTCTCCGAAAGGGGCGCAAGGGTTGATGCAACTGATGCCGGATACTGTTGACGAACTTCACGTCAACGACGTGTTCGACCCTGCACAAAACGTCAGCGCGGGAGCGAAACTGCTGCGGATGTTGCTCGATAAATACAACGGTGACACCCGGCTCGCCCTTGGCGCCTACAACGCCGGCGGGGCTCGCGTGGATCAAAGCGGGGACGTCCCGAGTATCCCCGAGACGCAGGATTACGTGAACAGCATCCTGAACCGGCTGTCCAAGGATGCGGCAACGGCCAAACCGGTCAACGACCCGAAACCTGCGGAGGGGCCCTAAACTCCGGGCGCGCAAGGTCGATAGTACGGGTGTCGGTTTAGTACCAGATGAGAGCGGAAATATGCCGGAAGAGCTGATCGCAGGCGTCGATGTCGGCATCGCCGAGTGGGAGGATACTACCTCCGCGCCGCCAGCGATCCTGATTGTCGACGACAACGAGATCAACCGCCGGCTGATCCGCGCCATGCTCAAGACCACGGCCTATCACATCGTTGAGTGTCACCAGGCTGACGAGGCATTGAAGATCCTGGCGAGTGATCGTGTCGATCTGGTGATCCTGGACCTCATGTTGCCCGAAATGGGCGGGCCGGAGTTCTGCCGCCAGTTGAAGACCGACCGCCGGATGCGTTTCATCCCCGTGCTGATGATGACCAGTGTGCAGGGCTTCGAAAACGAGGTGATGGGCATCACTTCCGGCGCCGACGAATTCCTCACCAAGCCGCTCCATCCGGCGGTGCTGCGCGCGCGAATCCGCTCGATGCTGCGCAACAAGGCGCTGATCGATTCGCTCGATGAGGCCGAGAGCATTCTGTTCGCCCTGGCACAGGCGGTGGAACAGCGCGATCAGTACACCGGTTTTCACTGTCAGCGGCTCTCAACCTACAGCGTCGCCCTCGGCGAGGCACTCGGGCTTTCGCGGGCCGAGCTGCGGGCTCTCTATCGGGGAGGCTACCTGCACGACATCGGCAAGATCAGCGTGCCCGACGCGATCCTCTACAAAAAAGGTGCCCTGTCCGAAGAAGAGTGGGTGGTGATGCGGAACCACACCATCAAGGGTGAGGAGATCTGCCGGCCGATGAAGAGCCTGTCGCCTGTGTTGCCGATCATACGAAGTCATCATGAACGCTGGGACGGGACAGGTTACCCGGATTCCCTGAAGGGCGAGGATGCGCCGCTGCTGGCGCGCGTGTTGCAGACCGCCGATATTTACGATGCCCTGACCACGGCGCGCTCTTACAAGCCCGCTCTCAGTCACGAACAGGCGGCTGCGGTGATGCTCCAGGAAGTGGATAAGGGCTGGCGCGACCCCGAGCTGGTTTCGCTGTTCCTCGACATCGTAGGCGATGTCCGGTCGCGGGATCTTCCGGCACTGACCTCCATGCAGGTGTCGCTCGATAACATGCGTTTGCAACTGATGCGCTAGCCGGCTGCGGGGGCTGGCGGTCACACGGCCGTCAGAAAACTTTCAGTCAATAAAAACAGCCACATAGATGCAGTTTGGCGTTTACCGCTGCGCGCGGCCTGTGCTATTGTGTTATTAGCTTTCATCGGCCTCCTCGACCGGAAAGCGAACCCCCGAAACCGCGACGGAGCTAATAACACCTCAGAATGAGTTACACCGTTTTCCTTGGAAATCTTCCTGTCTGGGTAACAGCCGACGACATCCGTTCCTGGCTCAGCGCCGAGAACCTGGTCGCCGACGCAATCAAGGTCATCCGCAACCCCGAAACACAGGAGTCCAAGGGCTTCGCCTTCATTGACGCCCCGAACTCCGAAGAAATGCAGTCCATTATCCGCCGCTTCGACCGTGCCCCGCTGGAGGATCGCCTCCTGCGCGCGAATCCCGCTCAGCCGCCGCGGCAGAAAGGACAGGCGCCTGTCGGCGTGAGGAGCGTGGCGGGCACGCCGGCGGCAGCTCCCAATTCCGCCGCTTCGAATTTTGATCGTCCTCGCCGTGAACGTGGTGGGCGGAAGCACAAGCGCGGAAACCACACCCACGGCGGACAGAGCGCATTCGCCGAAGAGCTCGCCAAGGCGCTCTAGTCGCGGACCGTAGGTCCGGTTACAGTACTGCCATTCTCCTCAGCGTATTCCAGTCCGTCGCTTTCCATAAGTTATTCACCTGTCGAGGGCATCCCGTCGTTTCGGTGGTATAATCCAGTCACTGGAATTCTGGGTTCCATGATACTTTCCGGCTTTCTCTCCGCCCAACGAGGGGCGGTGCTGTGGACAACTTATTATTCTTTCGTGGTCTCTTTGTACTCTTACTTGGCTGTGCCGCTTTCTTCCTGCGTCCGTTCGGTCTGGACCGGTTTAGTCCGTGGGCGACCGGGGCTGCGGGCGTTGTGCTGGGCGTCGGAGTGGTCTTCTTCGAGCTCCAGGTAAGAAAGGTCAGCCTGAAGCGCCTGATCGGGGCGGCCATCGGATCGATTCTGGGGATCATCGGGGCCTATCTGGCGACGCTGATTCTCGGATCGGCTTTCCCGAGCCCTGAACATCACGGCACGGTTTCGTTCCTTCAGGTCGCGCTATTGTTGTGGATGTCCTACGTGGGTTTGATCGTGGGGGCCAGCAAGGGCGACATGCTGAATCTGGCAGCCTTGGGCGGGCTGTTCGGCGGCGAGGAGAATGTAAGGACATCGTTCAAGATTCTGGATACCAGCGTTATCATCGACGGCCGGATCGCCGATATTGTCGAAACGGGTTTTCTGGACGGATCGCTGGTGATTCCGCAGTTTGTGCTGCGGGAGCTCCAACTGGTAGCCGATTCCGCGGACTCACTCAAGCGCAATCGCGGCCGGCGCGGGCTGGACATTCTGCAACGGATTCAGAAGGTGCCGCACCTGCACGTGCAGATCATCGAAGACGACTTCCCGAACATCCGGGAAGTGGACATGAAGCTGATCGAGCTGGGACGGCTGTACAATTGCAAGATTGTCACCAACGATTTCAACCTCAACAAGGTGGCACAGTTGCACGGCGTCGAGGTGCTGAATATCAATGAGCTGGCCAATGCGCTGAAGCCGATCGTGCTGCCGGGCGAGATCATGCGGGTGTTCATTTTGAAGGAAGGGAAGGAATATAACCAGGGCGTGGCTTACCTGGATGACGGCACCATGGTGGTGGTAGACAACGCGCGCAAGATGATCTCGCGGACCGTGGATATCTCGGTGACGAGCGTTCTGCAGACCACCGCGGGTAAAATGATCTTCGGCCGCTTCGATGAGCGCGTACACGCGGTACACGACAAATCGCAGCCTGCTGCCGGGGAGCGCCACGAGCGGCGCGAAAGCGCGCCGGCTCCGGCCGAGCGCGGCACGGTTGGATGAGTTCAAGCTGATTTCGAATCTATGAAGGTATCGGTCATTCTGCCGGCCGCCGGCCTGGGTACGCGGATGGGGCGGTCCTCTCCGGAGAAGTTCGGCACCAGCCGCAAGCAGTTCATGCTGCTGGACGGCTCTCCCATTCTGCTGCACACAATTCGGCGGTTTGTCGCTTCGCCTTCGGTGACCGAGATTGTGGTCGCGCTGCGCGCGGAAGACTCGGACTGGGCAGCGGAATTGATCGGCAGCGAGGGCTTCGCGAAGCCGGTGCGCCTGGTGCAGGGCGGCGATTCGCGGCAGCAGTCGGTGGAGAACGCGCTGGCGTCGATTGAAGCGGACACGGATCTGGTGGCCGTACACGACGCAGTACGCCCCTTCATCGAGATCGAGACCATCGAGAAGGCGATCGCGGAAGCGTCTGCGACGGGCGCCGCCATTGTCGGCATTGTGCCGGTGGACACGGTGAAGCAGGTGCACCTGAACAAGGTGCGGGCGACGATTCCGCGCGAGAGGCTGATGCTGGCGCAGACGCCGCAGGTATTCCGCTACGATCTGCTGCGGAACGCGTTCGACAAGGCGCGCGAGGATGGCTTCATCGGCACCGACGAATCGAGCTTGGTGGAGCGGCTGGACGTGGACGTGCACGTGGTGCCCGGCAGCGACCGCAACATCAAGATCACCAGACCCTCCGACATGGAGCTGGCGCGTCTCTTTCTCTCCGAGGAGACCGCGAAAGTGGCGAGCCAGCCCTGATGGCCGAGTGTCGCTTCGGCCAGGGCTGGGATGTACATCGCATTGCGCCGGGCCCCCCGCTAATTCTGGGCGGCGTGACGGTGCCCAGCGAGTTCGGGCTCGAAGGGCACTCCGACGCGGACGTGCTGGCTCATGCGATCACCGATGCGATTCTGGGCGCGCTCGCGCTGGGCGACATCGGGATGCACTTTCCCGACACTGACCCGCGCTGGAAGGGCTGCGATTCACTGGTCTTCCTGAAGCATGCGCGCGATCTGGCGCGCGAGCGCGGGTTCGAGATCGCCAACATCGATTCCACGGTGATTCTGGAACGGCCGAAGTTGAAGGACTTCCGGGCGGCGATCCGCGAGCGGCTGGCAGGGGCGCTGGAACTCGATGTGGAGCGCGTGTCGGTGAAGTTCAAGACCGCGGAGAGGGTGGGGCCGGTGGGCGAAGGGCGATCGGCGGAAGCCCAGGCTCTTGTCGCACTGATTCGAAAAGACTGACAGCGTGGACCGCGCTGTCGCGCGAGGTTTCCATGGACAGACGGACTTTTCTGCAGAGCGCCGGAGCGGGCGCGGTTGCGATGCTGGCTGGCGCTCCAAGCGCATCGGGCGCGCCATCGCTGGGCGAGTGGGCTGACGACGAACAGGGGATGCCGTGCTACCGGTACACCGGCCCGCTGGAGTTTCACTCAAAGGACATCCCCGACGATCCGTACTTCCTGCTCGGCAATTACCGGCTGACGTTGTTCGTCCATGCCAGCGGCCGCTACGAGATCCTCACTGGTGAGCGCGCATGGGCGAGGATGAACGGGCTGGTGGAAGCGTTCGTCGAAGTGGATGGCAAGCGGTTCGATCTGATCGGCGACGCCGCCGCGAAGCGTGTCTTCGGCATCGGCCACGCGCGATTCGATCATCTGGCGGCGCCTGACCTTGGTGTAAGTCGGACGATCTCTGTGCGGTCGTTGGCGACACCAGGCGAGGGGATATCGTCGTTCCTGGTGACAGTGGGAGTTCGAAATCGTGGTGTGAGCGCGGCGAAAGCGGCGTACTCCGAGCGCGTGCAGGCCGCCTACTCACCAATTCTGGCAGAGTGGTCCGAGTTGCACGGGATGGTGACATACGCGCAGGAGCTTGTGGCCGATGACGCGCGCGGGATCGCACGAGCCGATGTTCACGCCACGCCGATGCAGACGATGGGATTCGCGCCCGCGGGGCAGATGTCGCGGTTCGACAGCGCTCCACCATCGTTGTTTGTGAAGGCGGTCACGCCGGGGTTGCGGGTCTCGTGCGATGGCGCGTGGCTGACGGTGCATGGCGAGCTCTCGGTGGCGCCTGGCGCCGAGAGCGAACTGAAGTTCGTCGTGGGATATGCGCGCAACCCGGCCGGAATCGAAGCGCTGGCTGCGCGTGCCGCGGCGGGCTCCGCAGATGAGTGGTTGCGTTTGATTCCCAAGTTCGCCAACGAGCCCGATCCGCAGCTTCGGCGCGAGATGCGCTGGAACGCGGGCGTCCTCGAGATGATGGCCACCTGGCGCGAGTATTACGACGAGACCGTGGTCCCGCAGGGGACCGTCTACGACTACGACTGGGGGCAGATGCTCAGCAGCCGCGATCTGGCGCAGCACGCTCTGCCGCTCTGTCATACCAATCCCGCGCTGGCGCGCTCCGTTCTGCGATTCATCATGAAGCGGATGGTGCCCGACGGCGAAGTGAAGCTCTCGGATGAGGGTTTTGGATGGGCGGCACATGGGCCCATGCTTACCAGCGATCAGCAGCTCTGGTTCCTGATGCTGATGGCCGAATACCTGCGTGTGACGAAGGACACGTCGATCCTCACCGAACAGATTCCTTACTATCCGGTTGAGCGCTCGGCGACAGGCAGCGGGCTCGATCGCGTGCGGGAGGCCTTCCTGTTTTTGCGCGACCGCATCGGCGTTGGCGCGCACGGTCTGGTGCACATGTGGAATTCCGACTGGAACGACATGTTCTACTTCTGGCCGAATCGCATGGCCTACAACGCAATGTTCGCGTCGGCGGAATCGCACATGAACACCACCATGGCGATCTCCATTCTGGGCGACGTTACGGCGGTGCTCGATCCGGTGGCCGGGGCCAGTGAGTTGTGCGCGGCGCTGAGGGAGTATCGCGGCCAGTTGCTGGAGGCGTTTCTGCGGGACCTCGGTACGCGCACGTTTCCGCGGCGTGCGTGGATCGGCGATGGCGAGGTCTATGGCGAGAAGGACATGTGGCTGGAGCCGGTGGGTTTCGCACTGCTGATTCCGGAACTGCGCGATCGCAAACAGGCGCTGTTCGGAGAGGTGCAAAAACGACTTCTGCCGGGTGAAACGATGGGCGCGCGGCAGATTGAGAAACCGCTGGATAAGCCGGGGACAAAGGCAGGTTCTAGGGAAAACGGAGGCTTCTGGTATGCGCTCAACGGTCCGCTGATTCTCGGCGTGGCCACATTCGATCGCGCGGCCGCCGTCGATTTACTGAAGAAGATGACGTTCGCGAACTTTGCGCAGAAATTTCCGAAGTACTGGACGGGGCACTGGTCCGCGTCGGACAGCCTGGATTCATCGCTGCTGCCAACCGCCGGACTCTCCGGAAACGTGATCTACTGCGCGCACGCGCACGCCTGGCCCTTGTATTGCTACTTGCGGCTGACGTCGGGCTGAGCGGCGGCATGGAAGAATGCGCCGGCTGGCACTTCGGCCAGCGCGATACCGGGTCCTTCCCAGCGCAGTGCGAAGCTGTACGGGCCCGCGGTCGCGGTGACGGCGATGCGGATGGCGTGCAGACCTGCCTTCAGTCCGATGCTGCCGCGCTCGGCTTGCATCATGTTGCCTGGCGAACTGCAAGCCTGTGCGACAGGTTCAGGACTAGTGGCGGCAACAACATCGCCAATTTCCAGCCGGCCGCCATCTTTCGATAACAACGTGAACGTGTAGCCACCGTCGGCGGGTATTGCGATGTAGCCTTCGAAGGCCATCGCGTAATCCTCCTCGCGCAGACGAATCGCGAGGCCGGGCTGGGCGGCAATGCCGCTGCTGACAGTAGTGAGTTCCTCGAACTTCGGCGGACGGCTCCAGGAGCCTTCGTAGTAGCGGTAGTGGAGACCGGGCTCGGCGCCAGCGACGTCCACCGTCGGCTGAAGCGATGTGGTGACGACGACGCCGTGCGAAGCCCAGTCGGTGCGGCCGTCAGCGGAGGCGGCCTTCAGCATCACACGGAAGCGGCCGGAGCCGTCTCGCACCGTCCCTTCGGCATCCGCGAAAGCATGGTAAGCGACGCGGCCTTTTGCCGAGGTGCCGTCGCCAAACAGCCACGTGTACGTGACGTGCTTCGCCGGTGCGGCGGCGAAGCGCGCCTTCCGGTGAGGCGCGACCACGCTCGGGGTTACCGTGAACGAGGTCTGCGGGCCATCCCCCGGTGTACGCACGGGCGTCGCCGCGCCGGACGATACCTCCAGCGGCAGATCGCCGACCTTCACGTTTTCCAGAGTCACTTCATCCACGGAGCCGGAAAGCACCGACGGCACCATCGACGTGCCGTCGAGCGCCCACACGTCGCGCAGCTTAATGTCGTGAATTCCAGGATTGGGCTGACGAAGCTGGAGCAGGGAATACCAGTCCTCGAGACGGACATTGTCGAACAGATAGCGCGAGTGGTTGCCGTGTCCGCCAGGGTCGGCCCAGATCTCCAGCAGCGCAAACGGCACCGTGCAGCCGCCCATGCCCATGTGGATCACGTCGCTGTCGCGCATGATGAAGTTGCCGCTGTTGAATTCCTTGCGCGGCCAGTTGACGCGCACCGTATTGGAGATGCTGGTGGAGAGAACGCAGTTCTCCACGGTGATGTTGCCGGCGTCGTGGCCGGGCGTGGTCCAGTTCTCTTCGCCGTAGCCGAGCCAGTTGCCTTCGAGCGCGATGTCGTCATCGGAAGCGCGGATGAAGCAGTCGCGCACGGTAGCGTCACCGGAACCGATGAAGTCGAGTCCGTCCTGATTGGCGTTGCCGGGGCAGCCGCCGATCTCCTTCACATTGTCGAAGTGGATGCCGTGCGAATCCTGCATCTGAATCATCCAGGTCCGGCTGCGCACGACGCAGACGATGCCGCTGACCTCGATGTTGCGGGCGTTGTCCATGACGATGGCGTGCCAGTTGGGCTTGTGCATCCAGCCGTCATCGCTCAACGTATTCTGCGGCCCGTCGTAGACAACGATGCCGCGGCCGAGCACCTTCACGTTTTCGACGCCCCAGATGTTGATGGAGCCGAAGATCACAGCGCCACCGGCCAGGTAGATGGTGTCGCCGGACTTCGCGTCGATGTTCTCGCGATGGAGGCCGGGGCCGTAGTAGCGCACGCCGGGGTCGCCATCGCGTGGTGGGTCTTTCTCCGGAGCGTTCGCGAAGAGGAACAGCATTTCCGACGTGGCGGAGAAATCGCCGGGGCGCGTGATGGAGAGCTTGATGGGTCCAGCGATCCGGAAGACGATGGTGCGGCCGCGGCGGATGGGGCGGATGTTGTAGCGCCAGGGCTGAACCTCAACACCGCGCGACCAGAAATCATCGTTCGACGCGGTGACGGCGATGGTCGCGGCGCCCTGAATCTCGAAAGACACGAAGTAGTAGTTCGATGCGGCGTGCGCGATCGGGGCGGGCTGGCCGTTGATGGTAACGGTGAAATGGTCAGACCGCATTTCAGGCGGCAGCGGAAAGACGGTGACCCTGGCCAGCGCGTTGGCAGCGATGAAGAGCAGCAGCAGGGCGGCTCGCGACATGAAATTGCGTCCGCCAGTTTATCAAACTACAATTCAGACTTGAGCACGGAAGCCCGGTTGCGTGAACTGCCTTCGGTGGAGGATGTCGCTCTGCGCCTGGCTGAGTTGCACCCAGACGTTCCGCGCGCGCTGGTAGTGGCGGAGGCGCGCCGTGCCATCGCCGACGCAAGGGCCGAGATGTTGGCCGGCAACGAGTGCGGCTGCGGGATCGATGCACGCGTGGAAGAAGCGCTGGCGCAGTTGGAGCGGCCTTCACTGCGGCACGTGATCAACGCGACGGGTGTGGTTTTGCACACGAATCTGGGGCGCGCGCCGCTGCCCGACTACCAGAATCTTGAATACGATCTGGAAACCGGCCGGCGCGGGAAACGCGACGCGCACGTGGCGTCCCTGATTGAGCGAGTGGCCGGGGCGCCGGGCATCGTCGTGAACAACAATGCCGCCGCGGTGTTCCTGGTGCTGAACGAACTCGCGGCCAGCCACGAGGCGATCGTTTCGCGCGGAGAACTGATCGAGATCGGCGACGGATTCCGGATTCCGGAGATCATGCAGCGATCGGGCGCGGCGGTGGTCGAGGTTGGCACTACGAATCGCACGCGTCTCGAAGATTATGCCGCCGCGATTACGGAGCGGACCCGGCTGCTGTTGCGCGTACA
>Ga0335080_10001139_pt1 | contig 25597 bp, 20 predicted proteins | sample Lox_Sample_34_FD_206720 | JGI IMG/M metagenome (GOLD analysis project Ga0335080, IMG submission 206720) | Soil microbial communities from Loxahatchee National Wildlife Refuge, Florida, United States - Lox_Sample_3.4 | ecosystem: Environmental > Terrestrial > Soil > Wetlands | place: USA... | reverse complement strand
GCGCGATGTGAGCACAGGAGCCGTGCATGAGGTGGAAGGCGCCGATAACGCGACGTTTCCCTTCTGGTCGCCGGAGGGCAAGTCCATTGGATTTTTCTCGGGAGGCAAGCTGAAGAAAGTTGGCGCTACGGGCGGCCCGGTCGAGATCGTTTGCGATGCGCCGGAAGGAAGAGGCGGATCGTGGAGTTCGCGCGGGGTGATTCTGTTCGCGCCGAATATTTTCGAGCCCCTGTACAAAGTGGCGGAGGGCGGAGGCACACCGGAGAAAGTCACGGAGGCAAAACCGGGCTGGACGAATCGCAATCCGTATTTCCTGCCGGACGGCGATCATTTCCTGTTCACGGTTCGCGATACGACCTCAACGAATGTTCCTGCGGCTGCTTTATATGGCGCTTCCCTCTCGGGCGAAAAGCCGCGGCAGATTCTGGAGCGGGCATCGAATGTGCAGTTCTCGGGGGGATACCTGCTGTACCTGCGACAGACAATATTGGTGGCACAGCCCTTCGACCCGAAAGCGCTGAAGCTGAGCGGCGATGCAAAGCCGGTGGCGGAAAAGCTCGACTACTGGAATGCACGCGACGTGGCCGCCTTCACGGCCGCCGGAAACACGCTGATTTATCGACGGGGATCGCTGCAGAAAAGCCAACCTATGTGGGTCGATAGCGCGGGCAAGGAACTGGAACGCTTCGGGGAACCGGGCATTTATCAGTCTGCAAGAGCCACCAACGACGGCGCAACGGTGGGATTGGTCCGGATCGATCCCGACGCGGGCCGGGGCGATGTTTGGATCGCGGACACAAAGCGGAACACGATGTCGCGGAGCACATTTGCCGAAGGAGCCACCAGTAACATCTCGTTCGTATTTTCTCCCGATTCAAACCAAATCGTGGTCGCAACGACGCAGGGAGCGACCTCGGGAGGAATGTGGATTCAGCCCACCAATGGTTCCGGCAAACGGGATGCGCTGGAGACACCCCAGACACCGGGTGGTGTGACGAGTTGGTCGCGCGACGGGCGTTACATTCTTCTCGATTTGCAAAACAATGCCACCCGGTTCGACGTGTACTACATAGATCTGAAGGGCGACAGGAAAATAATTCCCTTCCTCACCTCGCCGGCGAATGAGCTAATCGCAACCTTTTCGCCGAATGGCAAATGGGTCGCGTACGAATCGGATGAGACGGGAAGATATGAAATTTATGTCGGGGCATTCCCTGGCCCTGGCGGGAAGTGGCAGATTTCGAACGACGGCGGTGTAGCAGCCTCATGGAGCGCGGATGGAAAGCAGCTCTACTATGAAAACGGAGACAAGCTAATGATGGCGCCGATTCAAAATGCGGAGACATTTGAATTCGGCTCACCGACAGCCCTGCCAATCCATTTGAACGAGTTTGCAACCGTCGGAGCGGTGACGCCGGGAGGACGCTTCCCTGCCCTCAAACCCTTGAGCGGGGGCCAATCGCTTCCGCAGGAAGTCATTCTGAATTGGACTGGAACGCTGAAGCAGTAGTTCCCGATTGACAGCCCTGGAGAATTCCGGAAATGGTTGCGGGCGCGGTTAGAGAGCGGCTGCCATACTTGTGCCTGCGGCGGCAAAAACGTCAGCAGCCTCCTGCTCGGCAATGGGAATGAACGCGCGCAGTACGTCAGAGTCGAACTGGGTGCCGCTGGAGCGGAGGAGGCGCGAGATCGCTTCGGAGTGCGGGAGCCCCTGGCGGTAACAACGATTCGAAACCATGGCGTCGAAGGAATCGATGACGCTGATAATTCGCGAAACCAGGGGTATATCGCTGCCCTTGAGTCCGGCGGGGTAACCCTTTCCATCGATGCTCTCATGATGATGCAGCGCGTAAAGGCTCGCCTCTTCAAGGCCGGGAAACAACCGCAGGATCGACCAGCTGTATTCCGGGTGTCGATTGATGAGAGCGCGCTCGTCGGCGGTGAGCGGACCCGCTTTTTTGAGAATCGAATCGGGCACGCCAATCTTGCCGATGTCGTGCAGCAGAGCGGCAACTTCGACCTGGTACAGGCGATCTTCAGGGATCTCCATTTTGCGAGCGACACGGAGCGCCCACTCCGCCAGCCGCGTGCTGTGCACACCGGTGCTGATGTCCTTCAAATCGAGCATCTGGTTGAAAGCGCAGACCAGGGAATTACGAAAAGTCAGATGCTGTTCTTCGAGTTCCTTGATCCGGAGTACAAGTCCAGAGACATGGGCGGCCGGATTCGACGTTGCTGACATATCGCAGTACGCTCCCCACTACAGCAGGTGGCAGGTCTGAAGGGCCTGGTATGTATCCAGCCGACCGAATCCGAGGTTGAGATTTCCGATGTAGTCGGCGTTGGCCAAACCAATGGGAACGCTCCAAACGGGGCAGTTGGCGTTCGCGCCGAGCATGAGGGCTGCGGTTCCGGCTACGAACGGGGTGCTGAACGAGGTGCCCCAGCCAGCGGCATACGTGCCCCATGGATAGGTGGTGACGATACCCTCGCCGGGGGCGGCCATGAAGACGGGCGGCGCGCCGTAATTCGTAAATGTGGACTGGACATCGGTGTTAGAGGTCGATGCCACGTCAATGACTCCCGGAAGACCGCCCGGATAGACCATGGTGTACTTGCCGTCGTTTCCAGCGGAGGCGACGGTAAGGACTCCGTGGCTATTCGCATACTTGATGGCAGTTGCGAGTTCGGCGGAGTAACTCGTGTAATCGAAGCTCATGTTCATTACGTTCGCATTGTGGCTTACGGCATAGTAGATCGCGCGCAGAATGTCGGAGTCGTAAGCGGTGCCGTCGGAGGCAAAGGCCTTGAGGGGCATGATTTTGGCCTGTGGCGCGACCAGATGAACGATGCCGGCGGTCATGGTGCCATGCCCGAAGTCGGCATAGGCGGGCCCATCGAGCACAGCGACCGTGCGCTGATCGAGCACCGCGACCGTGCGCTGGCTCAGGGTCGCAACTTGCGCCTGTGAGAGGTTTGGCTTCACCTGAACATCGCTCATTTCAGAGCCACCGCTGGTATTGGTGGTGAAGTCGTAGCCGTTGACCAGTACGCTTTGCAAAACCGGATTGTTCGGGTCGACGCCGGTATCAATTACGGCAACCGTGGTTCCGGCGCCGGTCACGTTGAATCTTCCCTGCGTTTGAGCGGTGCGCACTAACTGATTCCCAGGCTGCGCAAGATAACCATGCCAGACGGTCGCACCGTAGTATTGCGTTGGTTTCTCATCGGTGAGGTAGCCGGGATCGGAATCGGCATAGGCGGGTATGGAATTCACGGTCTGGTCGACTTCGACGTCGAGGATGCCGGTCTGAAGGCTGATTTTCAGCAAGGCAGTAACGGGATTCAGAAGCGGGGGGAAAGTCACCAGGAACAACTGCCCGTTGGGGTCCCCAAGGCCGGTAGCCACCTTGCAACCGGTGAGAAGACAGGTCAGCTTGATACCGGGAAGACCGAGCGAGTCGCGCACAATGAGGCGCGTTTGGGCTTGCGCCGATGAAGCGCTCAAGACGGTCAGCAACAAAAGCAGAGAAGCGATAACGGCTGCGCGCCGAGCGCGCAAGTGAGACTTCACTTCCGGAACAGATTTCGCCATATAGTCCTCATCCCCAGTGATTGCGAGTTTAGAGCAGGTGCTTTCTGCTTTCCACTTACAGCCGTACTCTTTCCGTGGTGACTCGTTCTGATTTCTTAAGTAAGGCATGCCTTGTTACCTTTGTTTCGGGTTGGTCACGGGGATCCGCACGTCGTTGCGGCCCTCCGACTTAACCGATAGCCACAAATTGTCATTCGGCTCGAACTCGATGAAGAACTCTCCCATATCGCTGATGCTGGTCGCCGCAAGCAACTGCTGCTCTTCGGTGGAAAGCTCGACACTGGCTTTGTTGTGGAGGGCCTGTACGGTGTGTTTGTCGAAAACCTGCCCCACCAGATAGACGGCTTTGGAATGTGTGCGATGAGCAAAACGCAGATCTACTGTCAGACCTTCCGCCTCGTAGATCACCTGCCAGAAATTGAGTACGCCGCTGCGCACTCCGGCCAGCAGCGGCTGTGCAAAGGTATCGAAAACCAGGTTGGCCAGGGTCCAAGGTTGCGCCGTTGGCGCAGGCTTTGGGGAAAAACCCAGTTTGACCAGGCGCACCAGATTTTCTGGTGGGGTATAGGCAGCTTCGCTAGCAGAAAGCCGTCGAACGCGGTTCCAAGCATCCTGAGCCGTCTTGCATTTCGGACAGCCCATCGCAAGATGCGTGAGGATATTCTTGGATACTACTGGAGCGCTAAGACCGCGGACAAAATCGGCGAGGGATTGTTCTGAAATATGACTCATGCTCTGTCCTCATTCACTTCGGGGGGTTCTAGTACAAAAGGGCAAGCAAGGCGCGGGAAAATACAGGGATCGCAAGAAAAAGACGGACGCGCAGTTAGTCCTTTCCTATCAATAAGAAAGGAGCCCAATGGTAAGGATGGGGACGGCGTTCGCGCAAGCTGATGGAGGCCCTCCGCATCGCTTCCGCCTTCGGGCGCCCTTGCTGGAGCTGGGAATAGAACTCGACCATAAAATCCCTCGTGCTGTCGTCGTGAACATCCCAGAGACTCAAGACGAGCGACCGGGCGCCGGCCTGCAATAAGCCCCGGACGAGGCCCACCAGTTCGTCGCCTGGCGTGATCGCATTTAATCCGGTAGCGCATCCGCTAAGCACCACGGATTCCACTGGCAATCGCAGGTGAGCCATATCGTAGAGGCTGAGATAAGAGGTTCCCAGGCGGATCGAGGAAAACATGGGGTTGTCCTGGCGAAAGTATCCGTGGGTTGCGATGTGGACCATCCTGCTTTGCGGCCCATGGGTCCGCAAGACGTCTTCGGTGGCCGCATCGCCGACAAAAAGGCTGGCCTCCGGCAACATGCGAGCAAGCGCATCCACTTCCTGCAGGATGGCGGGTGTGCGCTCGTCCGGCACGCCGAGGATCAGCGCCGGACCGGCGACATTGGCCGGCTTGGTCTGGCAGTGCGCGTAAATGCTGGCGCTGGGCGCGTAGGAAATAGAAAAGCGATCGATGAGATAGGACTCGCCGTCGTGCAGCGCGTGCAACGGGACATGGTGAAGCAATCCGTGCTGCACAAAGACAACGTGACGAGCGTCGAGCAGGTGGCGGATGGGCGCGATCAGTTCCTGGTAGAGGCTCTTGAGATGCGCCACGGTCGATTCCAGCAGGGGCTGACTGAAAGCGGCCACATACTGAGGATCCAGGCGGAACTTCGACATCTGAAATTGCAGAAGCTGAAGCAGCTTTTGAACTCTTGACTGCACGGTGACGGGGCAGATATGGAGGGAATCGCGGGTGAGTACGCATACAACAGTGCGATCATGGACGCAAAAAAACTCCACCAGGGCAGTGTCTGGGGCGAGAGCGGACCGGATCTCCTCCAGAGACAGGCAGGACGGGACCTGCACCCCGGCTTCATTGGCTTCGGCTACGGTGGCCTCCTTGACGGCCCGCATCAAGTCGGCCTCGCGCGATCGCGCCTGCTGCTCGAGTTGCTCAACGCGTTGTTGCGAGCGCGCGTCGGGCCTCAGTTGCTCACGTTCAATCAGGTTGTAATACCAGTTCAATTCCTCCCGCAGGTTGCGGATGGAGCGCACCAGTTCGCTTTGTCCAGGATCGGCAACGGTTGGAACGTGCACGGGCTGGTTGAGCAGATCCATAAGAGTGCGTGATTTCGCCTGCTCGATGCAGGCAAACGCCTCTTCGAAACTGTTCGGGCGGCGCAGGCAAATGTCGACCAGGCTCTCGTAGACCTCAAGCTTGTTCTGGAAAAAAGCGATTTTCAGTTCTTCTCCACGCAGGCTGCTCCGCAAACGTTCGACGGCCACACGCGCGCGGCAATAGGACTCATAGGCGGCACCTTCATTTCCGGCTCCACGCTCCGTCTGGCCCAGGAGAAATTCCGCCTGGTAGAGAAGCGAGGGTGAATCCTGATTCGCGAGGTCGGCCAGAGCCGAAGAGCAGTGTTGTCTGGCGAGCGAGGTGTCACCCAGGCGCAGAGCAATTCTGGCCAGCAAGAGCTCAGCCAGCACCGCCTTGCCTCGCATCGGCGAGGTGCGGAAGAATTCCTGCGCCGCAGTGCAGAGGCGGCGGGCTTCAAACAGGCGCCCCTCGGTAAAGAGCACGAGGGCCTGGTACAGATCAATCAGCGAAGGCCACACCTGGTTCTGGTCGCGGACAAACATCTCTTTCGCTTGCGCAAACAGCTTGACCGCCTCAAAAGCCTGCCCCTGGCGGCTGCATGCAATGGCCGCGAAACCCAGTGCCTTCGCCGCTTCATAGCCAAAACCGAGATCCTGGAAGGCCCCATTCGAGGCGCGGCCCAGTTCGCCCGCCTCGGCATTCAGGTTCAGTTCAAGATAAATTTCAGACAGGTCCAGATTGCAAAGGGCAAGCTGATAGGCATCGTCGGCTTTCCTGGCGCTGACGGCCGCATCCCGAAGCATTTGAATGGAACGGCCGTATTCCCCTCGCAGGAAATACAGGTAAGCGATGTTGTAGTCGGCATAAGCGACGAGGATCGGCATGGCCTTCTCATGGCAGTGCCGCCGTGCAACCTTGTGCAGCTCCAGGGCTTTGGGAAAGTCGTTCAGGCTGATGTGGCACAGGGACAGGTTGCTGAGGACGGCCGCTAATCCTTCGGCGTCGTCGTGCGCGAGCATCTGCTGGTAGGCACGCTCGTAAAACGCCAGCGCTTCGGTGAAGCGGTCCTGCCGGTGATAGATATTGCCGATGTTGATTTCCAGCCGAGCGAGCCGCCGGGTATTCCCTTGTTCACGAAAGATTGCGCCGGCGCGATCTCCGGCTGCGAGCGCCTGATCGTACCGGCCCAGCAACAGGAGCGGCTGGATCGATCCACTCAGCGTGCGCGCCAGTTCGGCCCGCTCCCCGGTCTTCTCAAACAAATCAATGGCCTTCTCATGCAGTTGGATAGCTTCCGGGTGCTGGTCGAGTGCATACATCGCGTTGGCCTTGGCGCGAAAGCTGCGGGCCAGCAGACTTGGATCGTTACGCGCTTGTGCGACATCCTGGGCGGCGTCCGCCAGCCGGTTGGCGCGGTGCGTATCAATGCGAACCTCCTGCCAGACTCTCTCGGTAAGGGTTTTTACGACCTCATCCCATGGCGCGGATGGATGTTGGGTGACCAACTGCACCCGGCTGGAGGAATCGTCGAGAGCGAACAAGCGCTCAATCAGAGCGTCCACTTCGGTCTTCTGAATGGCCCGGACGCCCACTAGAAGCCTCGCTCTTCGAGATACCTTCTGAGATGGGCGAGACAGCGGCCGCGGATCGCTCCGATCGACCCTGTCGCCATGCCTAACTCACTGGCAATGTCTTCGTAAGGCCGGGGAGGAATTTCAAAGAACAGCATGCGGACCATTCGGCCACACTTGTGGGGTAATTCCGAGATGGCATCGCGCAAGGTTTGTTCCTGCTCCAGTTGCACGAGCATCTGTTCCGGAAGGTCTTCGGTTGCGCTGGCGGGATGCGCACGGTCGCTGTCCGCCCCTTCGGGAGCGAGTTCGACACGCCGGTCGGCGGCACGCCGGTAGCGTAAGCACTTGTGATAGCAGGTTTGCATGAGCCATTTCGGCAAGGCACGGGGTTCGCGCAATCTCGGCAACTCGGAAAGCAGATCGACGCAGACAGACTGAAAAATGTCGCTTGCATCCTGGTGCATACCGAACTTGATGGGAATCGAGTAGATAAGGTTCTTATATCTGTCGATCAGGGCCGACCAAGCATCCTGATTGCCCTTCAGGCAGCGGTCGATGAGCTGTTCATCAGAGAAATGGGACCGCGAAGCGTGTTCCGGGGAAGAGCGATCTGAAGGCTCTGGCGCCCTGCCTGTGGCTGTTCCGGTCATCGGACTCCCGCACTCTCCGTCGCCCCACCATGAACATAAAGCTCGTCCGCGTTCCACAACGTATAGGGGTCGAGCAGCGCCGGATGGAAGTTGCCAACGCGGCTGCTGGCGCTCGCCAGAATATTGGGCGTTCCCAGGAAAATGAATGGGAGATTCTGGGCGATCAACTGCTGTGCGCGATCGTACAGCTGTTTGCGTTTGGCATAATCGAGCGTGACCATTTGCTGTTGCATCAACTGATCAAGCTCGCGCTCCCAGGTGGTGGCCGGCTCGGTCTCGCCCAGGTGCCACAGGTGGGACGTTCCGCGGAAGGACCAGACGTTCATCTCCGGATTTGGGTCCGCGTCTCCGCCGCCCAGCCCCATGATCGCAGCGTCGTAATCGAAACTCTGAAAAACGCGGTCGACCATGGCGCGAAACTCAAGGGGCACGATATGAACCTGAATTCCGAGGTGCGCGAGGTCATCCTGCAGCAACGTCGCCATCTTCATCCGCTGAGTATTTGAGGAACTGGTAATCACCGAGAATTCGACCGGGCGGCCCGCCGGATCCTGTAGTTGACCCGCCGAGTTCCATGAATATCCGGCTGACTTTAGCAACTGGCGAGCGGTATCGAGCGAGCGCGGTGGGTGTGGAAGATTCTGATTGATCCACAGTTTGTTTCCCGGTCCCACATTTCCCCACAGGGCCGCGCCCCGGGTTCCATAGACCAGGCGCACAATTGAATCCCGGTCCACTGCCGCCGAGATCGCCTGGCGGAATTTCAGATCGCCAAACCATGCCTGCCTCGCGGCCACGCCATCGAGTTTTTTTTCATGAAGATCGTTGAGGTTGAACAGCAGGAAGTTGTATTCGAGGCTCGGACCCATGTCTGCCAACTGCGTGCCGAGACGCGACTTTTCTCTCGAGAGTAGGCTGTAATTCTCGGAATTGAGGCGGGAGACGATGTCGGTCTCACCAGCCTCGAAGCGCATGACCTGGGCGTCCTCGGTGCCCACCGACAGGAAAACAAGTTCGTCCAAATATGGCAAGCGCTGGTTTGCCTGGTCCACCTTCCAGTAATACGGATTACGTTCAACCACAATTCGCTGGCCCGGGATGTACTGCTTGAACCGGAAAGCTCCTAATCCTGCGATCTCGCCGGCCTGCACATTCAACGACCACGCCTGCGCAAAATGTCCTTCGCGGTATGGTTTTTCCAGCAGATGCCTGGGGAGCATCGCCAGTCCGTCGAACAGCCTTTCCGCGGCCGCATAGGGCCTGGGCAACACGAAGCGCACTGCATACCGATCGAGCTTGGTCACAACTATTGGCTTGCCATCGATGATCAGCAGATCTCTCTGTGGGGAATCAATCGCTTCGTCCATGTAAACGTTGAACGAGAACACGACATCGTCCGCGTCAAAGAGCTGGCCATCGGAAAATCGTATGCCTTTGCGGAGTTGCAGGGTAAACGTGCGGCCGTCGGGCGAGATCTCCCACGATTTCGCGAGGGCCGCTTCGGTCTGCTGGGTTGAGCGGTTGATTTCGATAAGATCGCCCATGAGGCGGCCGATGACTTCGCGTGAAATAGCATCGGTCGCAGTCACCGGGTTCAGCGTTTTGGGTTCGGAGCGTTGGCCAATAGTGAGGTGACCGCCATAGCGGCCCGAGACGTTCGCCACGCGTGCAAGTTCCTCGCCTGGTTTCGCCGCATCTGGAGCGGGCGCTGCGGCAAAGCATGCAGCGGTAAAGAAGCACACGTGTAGGGATAGGCGGATCAGCTTCATCAAAAGACCCCTTACCCCACAGAACGGTTTTCTAGGTTGTTTGAGATTCTAACCGGGAATGAAGTACATCAGCGAGGGAACTATAGAGTACGGAAGTAATGACCAACGCGCAGGCCGGGGCCCACAGCCACCGGTAAGAAATCAGGACGCTGTATTGCTGCAGGCCGCTCAGCATGTTGCCCCAGCTCGGCACGGGCTCGCTGACTCCAAGGCCGAAGAAGGAGAGCGTGGCCTCGGCGGCAATGTAGCGGGGAACCAGCAGAACTGCCTGAGTCAATAGGAGGCCCCAGATTTCAGGGAGAATATGCTTTCGCAGGAGATAGACGTGGGATCCGCCGAATCCGCGTGCCGCGAGAACGTAGTTACGACTTCGGACGCTGAGCACGAGCCCCCGCACCAGGCGAGCGGGACGCGCCCAACCGATCAAACCAATCACCCCGGTCAATAAGAAGAAGGTGCGAAGGGCGCTCAGGTGCAAGGGCAGGAATGCGCGCACTCCCAACAGGAAATAGAGCCATGGCAAGGAGAGAAACACCTCAGTGACGCCCATCAGTGCCTCGTCAACCCAGCGGCCAAAGTACCCGGCAATGATGCCAACAAGGCCACCCGAAAGGAGCGCGATAAAAGTGGCGATGAGGCCGGCTGCGATGGAAATTCGACCGCCGCACAAGAGGCGCGAGAATTCATCGCGCCCGTAGCCGTCCGTCCCCGCAAAAAGGATTTTGCCCGGCGCATCCGTTCCGAAGAGGTGCAGATTTGCTTCATACACTCCGGCGAACTTGTAGCTCGCCCCCCGGACGAAGAAACGCAGTGGATATTCATGACGGCAGTCTTCCTTGTAGCCGCCAGCATCCTCGCCCTCCATCACCGTCGTCCATGCGCACACAAACGGCCGAAGATGAACGCCAGTGGATCCCTTGAAATGCGCCGGCGTGGGCGGGGCATAGGAGAGTTCGCGGTCCTGGAGAGCAGGATCATAGGGCGCGCAGAAATCGGCCGCGAGCAGAACCAGATGTATGGCCGCGAGCGCTGCGATCGTGATAGAGGTCTTGAGCGCCATGCTAGTTTTCTTCCGCGACGTCGTTGCGAATGCGCGGATCGATTGCGAGCAGTAATAAATCGGCGACCAGATAGCCGCCCGCCATAAATAGCGACGAGAACAGGATCCCTCCGATGACGAGATACAGATCGCGGGATAGTGCGGCCTCAAGCAGAAGCGGCCCCAGGCCGGGCCAACCGCAAACGACCTCAACAATCAACGAACCGCTGAGCAGGCCCGCCAGGGAGAAGCCAAGCAGGGAAATCGCGGGATTTGCCGCGACTGGCAGCACATGTCGAAACAACAGCCGCACTTGTCCGATACCCAACGCGCGCGCGGCCTGCACGTGAGGAGCACCCAACTCCGCAAGCACGCTGGTGCGAACGTGCCTGAGAATGATGGCAATTTCCGAAAGGACCAGGATGCTGACCGGCAACGCCAGGTGGACCAAGATATCCTGCACCCTGGCCCAAGGGGAGAAAGACTCGAAGTCAGCCGACATCATTCCGCCAACGCGCAACAGGTGCCAACGAACGGCGATGGCCAGGAGGCCGATGGCGATGATCAGTTCTGGAACAGACAGGAGGAAGGAGCAGGCAAAGCTCACGGTCCTGTCCAGGAATCCGCCGCGCCTGGCGGCAGTCCACACCCCCAGGGGCACGCCGAAAATCCAAGTCAAGAGCAGTGCGGTGCCGGCAAGCAAAACGGTATTCTTCGCCCGGCTCCAGAGCAGCGGCGTGACGGGAGAGTTGTAGGCAATGGAATATCCAAGATCGGCGCGCAAGGCGGACCTCATCCAGCGCCCATATCGCACGATCAACGGCTGATCCAATCCGTAGTGAGAGCGGAGTGCGGCGATCGTTTCCGGTGAAATCTGCGGATTCAGCCTCATTTCATCAAAAAAGCTGCCTGGCGCCATCTCGGTGAAGAGGAAACAGAGAAACGACAGGGCGATCAGCAAGAGGATTGCGCGCACGAATCTTCGGCCAAGATACCTCAATCCGTAGCTCACGAGGACGCATCCGTGATCGCGGCCAGGGCGGTTGCGGATGCTTTCGCCGAGGCCACGAGTTTTCGGGTTGCCGCGTGTTGAGGATGGGAAACAATTTCTGAGGTTGGGCCAAGCTCCACGGTTTGCCCAGCGGCCATGATTCCGATCACATCGGCGAATTGCGCCACCAGCGCGAGATCATGAGAAATCAGCAGGTAAGTCAGCGAGTGCGCTTCCTGCAGGTCGAGGAGCAGATTGACGATCTGGGCTTGTGTCGACAAGTCCAGGCCGGAGATCGCTTCATCCAGAATGAGAATTTCGGGTCGCGAAGCCAGTGCCCTGGCAAGGGCGATCCTCTGGCGCTGGCCTCCGCTGAAGTGACGGATTGAACGATGGCGCCAGTCGGGCGAGACTCCAACCTCCGTCATCAAGGCACAGGCCCGACCACTACCTTCAGCGGCTTGACCGGCGATCTGCAAGGGCTCCTCGATAACCTCAAGAGCAGAAAAACGCGGGTTCATTGAGGTGATCGCGTCCTGGAACACCATCTGAATGCGGGGGCGAAAGGAAGCTAACTCGCGCGAACCAAGCCGTGTCAGGTCAGTCTCCTGGAAGAAGATCTGGCCAGATTCGGGCTTCTCGAAGCAGGCCACGCATCTGGCGACGGTCGACTTGCCGGATCCCGACTCTCCTACGAGCGCGAGCGTTTGACCGCGCTGGATCTCGAAATGCACGTCGCGTACGGCGGCCACGCGCACGCGCTCCCGCCATAGACCACCTCGGACGTATCGTCTGGACAGTCCCTTCACGCGGAGCAAACTCGCGCAGGGCTCGGAAACAGACGAAGACAATGAATCGGTCGTGATGTCATTCCCCATACTTGAAACAGTTCACGGGCCGCGAGGGCTCGGGCACAAATTCCGGGGGATACCGATGTGAACAGGCATCCATCCGTTCGTGGCAGCGCGGCTCGAACGTGCAGCCAACCGGCGGTTTAGCCGGATCGGGGGATTCACCTGCAATCGCGGGAAGCCGCGCCCGTGCGCCCGATCGCGCAAGCACAGAGGATCTCGCGATCCGGACCAGGGCCTGCGCGTAAGGATGAAGAGGCCGTCCCAAAATATGGGCGCTGGCGCCCGCTTCGACAATGCGCCCGGCATACATCACCACGATGCGATCGGCAAATCCGGCAAACAAAGCCGGATCATGGCTGATGAAGATGATTGCCGTTCCGTGTTGCTGGCGAATCCGCGAAAGCAGCGCGAGGATTTCTCCCTGCAACGTCGCATCGAGCTTGCTGGTTGGTTCATCGGCAATCAGGAGCGCGGGCCGGCAAGCGACTGCCTGGGCAATCGCGATCCGCTGCCGCTGCCCTCCACTTAGCTGATGAGGATAGGCTGGGTAGATTTCCTGGGGCTGGTTGAAGCCGACTTCCTGCAACAACTCAAAGACTCTCGATCGCCGTTGCTCGGCCTTGAGGGGCAGGTGGACACGCAGCACCTCGCCGATTTGCGCGCCAACCTTCATCACGGGATTCAGGCTTAGAGCCGGATCCTGGGGAATCAGCGACACTTCCCGTCCGCGGATGGAGCGCAATTCCTTTTCCGAGAGTTTGAGCAGGTCGCGGCCATGGATGAAGATTTCACCGCCTGCACACCGGGCTTGCGGTGGCAGCACCCGGAGCAGCGCGCCGGCAAGAGTGCTCTTTCCGCACCCGGATTCTCCCAGAATCCCGACGATTTCCTGCGGCAAAATCCGGAGAGTAACGCCGTCAAGGGCGCGAATGGGTTCGCCACGCCCAGGGTAGTAACGGACGGCAAGGTCCTGGACCTGCACAAAATATGCTCTTGAGCCATGCACCCGGCAGCAACCCCGATGGTCAGATCTTACTCACAATACCCGGACCGGGGATAGGGCGCCGGCTGGCCCGACCAAAGTTCGTAAATGGGTGATATGCGAACTCATGAACGAAGAGCGGCCATCATGCTGCGGCAGTGGCGGGCGATCTCTCGCTCTTCCTCGGTGGCGACAATCTGAATCTTGTCCGGTGTGATCCCGAGAACGTCGAGGCCAGCGGTTGCGGCTGATCGAATACGCTCGCTGTGCTCTCCGATGCCGCCGGTGAAGACGAGCAGATCTACCCCGCCAAGCAAGGCCGCGTAGGCGCCGATCACTTTTCGTATCGAAGTGGCAAAAACATCCAAGGCCAGGCAGGCTCTGGCATCGCCCGCTCGGGCACGCTTCTCCAACGTCTTCACATCGCTCTCGCCAGCGGAGAGACCGAAAAGGCCGCTCTGATGGTTGAGCAAATCCTCAACTCCACCGCCATCGAGCTCTTCGCTTCGCAGAAGATAGACAATCACGCCGGGATCGAGGTCCCCCGAGCGTGTTCCCATCGGAATGCCGCCCGTGGGAGTAAGACCCATGGTGGTATCGATCGACTTGCCGTTTGCGAGGGCACAGAGACTGGATCCATTTCCGAGATGCGCAAAAATAGCTCGCGGGGGAAGATGTCCACCGAAGTGACGCACCAGCGATTCATAGGAAATCCCGTGAAAACCATAACGACGAATTCCAGCGTCCGCAAAACGTTGCGGGAGCGCAAGGTTCCATGCGACCTCCGGGATTGTCTGATGGAAGGCGTTGTCGAAGCAGGCGAAGTGGAGGGCCGATGGAAAAATCGACTGCGCAGAAGCGAGGAGAGTTAAGGCTTGTGGAATGTGCAAGGGCGCGAAGTGTGTTGCCGAGCGCAGTTGATCGAGGACCTGCGGCGTAATCAGCTGGTGTTTACGGAGTTTGGGGCCACCGTGCACCAGGCGGTGGCCGACCGATACCGGCGGACGGCTCAGGTGCTCACGGATTGCCGTAGCCAGCGCGGCGAGTGCATCGCTCTGCGATTCGTGGATATGATCGCGCTGGATGAGCGATGTTCCGTCGGCGGCGCGAATATGTAAGCTGCCTTTGTCCCGTCCAATGCCTTCGGCGCTTCCGGTCAGCACTGGCTCTTCGTCGGTTGCCCCATGGCGGTACAGGCCGAACTTCAGCGACGACGATCCGCTATTGAGAGCGAGGATGATGCCGTCTTCTTCGACACCGTTTTTCGCCATTCCGCTATCCGGGCCACGTCCAGTTGCGAATCTCAACCTTGTCGATGCCTTCCGCGTGCGCGTAGTTGATGCTATCGATGATCTGGCCCTTCAGCCACTCCTTGACGTGGGCGCCGATCGAGCGCAGTCGCGGAACGCGGTCAATTACATCGATCGCCAGATCGAAGCGGTCAATCTGATTGAGAATAGCGAGTTCGAGCGGGGTATTTATGTTGCCTTTTTCCTTGTACCCGCGCACGTGAATGTTCTCGTGGTTGGCACGCCGGTAACTGAGTTTGTGAATGAGCGTGGCATACGAGTGGAAGTTGAAGATGACCGGCTTGTTGACCGTAAAGAGCGAATCGAAATCGCGGTCGGAGAGCCCGTGGGGGTGCTCGGTCGCGGGCATGAGCCGGAACAAGTCGACGACGTTGACGAATCTTATTCTTAAATCGTGGAAGTGTTCTTTGAGAATCGCGACCGCCGCGAGGGATTCCATGGTGGCGATATCGCCGGCGCAAGCCATGACCACATCGGGCTCCTGGCCATCGTCGGTGGAGGCCCAATCCCATATGCCGATGCCCTTGGTACAGTGCGTTATGGCGTCTTCCATCGTGAGGTACTGCAAATGCTCCTGCTTGTCCGCGACTATGACGTTCACATAGTCGCGGGAACGCAGGCAATGATCGGTCACACTCAGCAGGCAGTTCGCGTCCGGAGGCAAATAGATGCGAACGACATCGGGGCTCTTGTTCGTGACCACATCGAGAAATCCAGGATCCTGATGAGTGAAACCGTTGTGATCCTGCCGCCACACCAGAGACGTAATGAGAAGGTTGATCGAGGCCACCGGGGCCCGCCAATCGAGTTCCTTCTTTGATTTCTCCAGCCATTTCGCATGCTGGTTGAACATGGAATCGATGACGTGTATGAAGGCTTCATAGCTCGAGAACAAGCCGTGGCGACCGGTCAGGACGTATCCTTCAAACCAGCCCTCCAGCGTGTGTTCGCTCAGCATTTCCATGACCCGGCCGAAGACATCGAGTTCGCCGCCGTCCGCGTCGTCCGGCTTGTACTCGCCAAGCCACGTTTTCTTCGATGCGGCATAAATGGCGGTGAGCTTGTTGGAGGCAGTCTCGTCGGGTCCAAAGACCCGGAATGAGCTCATGTTGCGGCGCATGACTTCGGCAAGAAAGTGCGCGAGCACGTCGGTGGGAAGGGCGTAGGCCCCGCCATGGGCTTTCACCTCGACAGCGTAATCGCGAAAATCCGGCATTAGGAGCTCTTTTCGCAACAGACCGCCGTTTGCGCTTGGATTGGCAGAGATACGGCGCGATCCGGAAGGCGCCAGTTCCTGGAGTTCGGGGAGCAACGTCCCAGTGGCATCGAACAGCTCTTCGGGCTTGTAACTGTGCAACCACTCTTCCAGCAGTTTCAGGTCCTGCCGATTCGTGACCGGATCGGCGATAGGAACCTGGTGCGCGCGCCATGAGCCCTCTACCTTGTGACCGCCTACGGTCTTCGGTCCTGTCCATCCTTTCGGGGTGCGCAATACGATCATCGGCCAGCGGGGCCGCTTGGCATCCCCGGTCGCACGGGCGTATTGCTGGATGGAACGAATGTCCAGAACACACTGCTCCAGAATGGAAGCCATCTCCTGATGCACCGCAGGCGGATCCTGGCCTTCCACAAAATACGGCTTGTGGCCGTACCCGGCCAGCAACGACTCCAGTTCTTCGCGCGGAATACGGGCAAGTATCGTCGGATTCGCGATCTTGTAACCATTGAGGTGGAGTATGGGAAGGACGGCTCCATCGCGAATCGGATTGAGAAATTTGTTCGAATGCCAGGAGGTCGCAAGCGGACCCGTCTCCGCCTCGCCATCACCGACGGCGACGGCGACGATGAGATCGGGATTGTCGAAAGCAGCCCCATAAGCATGCGAAATCGAATAGCCCAGCTCCCCACCCTCATGAATGGAGCCCGGCGTCTCCGGCGTGCAATGCGAGCCAATTCCTCCCGGAAACGAGAACTGGCGGAGGAACTTGAGCAGGCCGGCCTGGTCGCGTGTCTTGTCCGGGTAAATCTCGGAGTAGCGGCCTTCCAGATAGCAATTGGCGAGTGTGGCCGGGGCACCGTGCCCGGGGCCGGAGATGTACATAACATTCAAGTCGTACTTCTTGATGAGCCGGTTCAGGTGCACCCAAATCAAAGACTGCCCCGGGTCCGAGCCCCAATGGCCGAGAAGCCGGTTCTTGATGTGTTCCGGCTTCAGAGGCTCGCGTACAAGCGGGTTCGCCCGCAGGTAGATCATGCCGGCGGAAAGATAGTTGCAGGCTCGCCAATAAGCGTCGATCTTGCGGAGTTCTTCGGACGTGAGCGACAGGGGGACTTCCGTCATGCTAGCCATTCCATGTTCTCCGGCACTTCGAGCTTCGGGTTTCCCGGGGAGGATACCCTGCTCTGGCGCCTGGGTCTGTGATGCGGAGGACTGAGCTAAAGATTTGAGAATATTTTGGTTAAAAAAGGAGTTGTGTTTGCCAAGTCATCGAGGACTTAGCCCCGGATCAAGGCGGCTGGGTCGACGCGACGGGGCGGGGGCTTGCAACGAGCAAGCACGCCTCGCGCTACGCCGCTTCCGTCTTCTTCGGGGCTCTGTCCGGGACTCTCGCGCCCTTCTTACGGGTCTCGGAAAGGCCGATTGCAATGGCCTGCTTCCGGCTCTTTACCCTGCCACCCTTGCCGCCCTTCCCGGACTGGAGCGTGCCCTTCTCCTCGCGCCGCACCGCACTTGCAACAGCTTTGCTGGCAGCTTCGCCATACTTCCGGCCACTCGATTTACCTTTCGTTGTCATGGCTGTTTCTCTCCTTCTGCGATGTTGTGGTTGGGATGAGTTGCCGGGGGAGGAGGTTGCCGATGACCTGGATTGAAAACGACGCATCGGAAGCGAACTCGACTCATGGCCGCGGGGCGGCCGGGGCTCCCGCGTTCAACTGGTTCATCAAGTCCTTCGGCAATCCTCGGAGGAGTTCCAGGAAGACGGCGTTGGTCCACCCGAAACCGATGATGTTGCCCCGGTAACCCTCCGCAACCCGGATGTTTGATGTGTCAGTCACCACGTTATATTTTTCGCGGATATTTCGATCACGCTCGAAGTTGGCGAGAACCATGGAAAGGAATTTGTGGGAAATGCGGTCGGCATCGGCATCGTATCCATAACGACGCAGTCCTTCGACGCCGATTAATTGGATGGGGGCCCAGCCGTAAGGATAATCCCATTGCACTCCAGTCTCTTTGGCGCTCATGGCCAAGCCGCCATTTTGTTCGAAGCGCTTGAGATTACTCTCTACCAGGCGAGCTTGCGCAGCCGTCGCCAATCCGACCCAGAGGGGGTAGAATGTGCTTGCATATTGATAAGAGGACAATTCCTTTTTCTTAAACTCGTAATCAAAGAACAAGCCCGTCTTCGGGTTCCAGAGCAGCTTCGAAACAAGTTGCCGCCGGCGCTTTGCCCGCTCACGCCATTGCTGAGCAGTTCGCTTGTCCCCGAGCCATGTGCTCATTTTCTCCATGTCCGTTTCCGTCTTGTAGAGCAGGCTGTTCAGGCACACCGGGGCGTAATGATGGGTGTCGGCGCCGTAAGGACCGAACCGGAAAGTAATATCGAACCCCGACTCCCGCATGCTTCGATCACCTTTGTAATACTCGGAGCTTAGAGAAACGTACTTCGGGAGATCGCATTTGTGGCCGGGTGAGGGATGGGCCTCCGCGCATAGTTCAACCGAATACCCGGGATGAGGGAGGGAATCGGCGGTGGCGGACTCAATCAGGTAAGGACTATTTTTGTCCTGCTGCACGAAGTAGGCAAGTACGTCGTGGTAATAGCCGATTTCATCGTGCAGACCCTCCGGAACCGGTCCGTCTCCAAAATCATAGTAGCGTGACAGGCCGGTTGATCCGGCCAGATGCGGAGCATCGGTCCACATTTCATAATCTTTCCCGACATACCGGTAAGCCCTGGCAAGCCAATCACGGCGGGCTTGGCCGTGCGCCCGCTCTGCCTCATATAGCGCTGTGACCATCGAACTCAGAAATGGAGGTTGGGAACGGGTAAGGTAATAAGTCCGGTTCGCGTTAAGCACTGCACCATAATGCTCGATCTCAAAGAAGAAGTTCTCAACCATGCCGCGAGCCAGGTCAATGTGGCCGGACCGCAGCAGACCGCGGAGGATGAAGTAACTGTCCCACCCGTACATTTCATTGAAACGCCCGCCGGGAACGACGTAGGGCTTTTCCAGGTACAGCAGTCCCGGAGGATCGATGCGATTGATTGTTATCTCCCCGGGTTTGCGGATCACGAAGGGAAGGTGCTGCACGCTGACACCGCATTGTTGCAGGCCCCTGGTGAGTTCTGCCGGGACCGCAAAATCGGCGGGTACATAGAGAGTTGAGCTCTGGGTCAGTTTCGCGTCGGCAACCCCCTCACAGCTGGTGGTTGAACGGGTAAGGGTCTGCCATCCTGACGAGATGTAGTCGAGAATCGGGCGGAGATTCCCTTCCCCGCGCTCGCGAGGGTCAAGGGATCGGGCGTCAGGATCGCCGCGCCATGCGCCGAGAACCATCATGACTGCGAAACAGCTGGCCAGCGCTATCTTCTCCATTGCGTGGTATCTCCGAACTGCGTGGAGTCATTCATTATCTCCCGATTATTCTCCCGGCCGAGCCGCCGCCTGTCGACGCAGCGCTCGCACAGCGTGCCAACGTCTTCAATGCTTCGCAACATTGTCAAGCTGGTCCCGATTGCGCCCATTACAGGATTTGGACGAGCCTGTTCAAGGGGTGCCGTGGTCCGACGTAGATTGGCTTGAGAGCGGGCCGCGAGATCAACGCGGCATCGTCATTGGCCGAGCTGACATGAGCAGAGTAAAAGCTGGTGCGGGCGGAGGGAGTCGAACCCTCACAGGCCTTTTGAGCCCTGCGGATTTTCTTACCGTCTACGGCTTTCGCCGCCCGGAGCCGATTGCGCGAACAATGTGGGTCCGGTTTGCGGTCTGGACTATCCCTTCACCGTTCCTCAGAGATCTGAGGCTTAGGTGCTGCCCGTCTAGTCTCTACACCTTCCCGGCTGATTTGTTCGCCAGGCTTGGCTCGGGATTGCCACATGAATGAGGGTTCCCCGACTTTGAGCAGTTCTGCATCGCCGGTTTCCCGGCGAGCACTCAAGTCCTACTTAAGTCCGCTGCGTCTGCCATTCCGCCACGCCCGCGTGGAGGGCTGACTGCCTTTCTATCATAGGGCAGGATCATCCGGAATACACGTCCGCTTCATGGCCGGCCCGTTCCGCCAGAAGGATGGAGGATGGCAACTTATCCTTGAGCCCTGCCTACAGCTCGCTAATCCGAGCAAGTGCGGCTTACATTCCCGTAGTTTGCGCAACGGAGGCATTGAGATTCCGCCTGCGTTCCAACCCGGACAGTGTTCTGGACGCTTCGCTTACATCGTTAAGACGACGCGGAACTGCGCGTCACCGCTCATCATTCGAGCATAGGCTTCGCCCACCCTTTCGAGCGGATAGGCTTCGATCATGGGACGAACGCCAGTCAGTACACAGAAATTCAGCGTGTCTTCTGAAGCAGCAGGGGTTCCCGAAGCCCACCCTTGGATCGTTTTGCTGCCAAAAATAAGCTGTGCCGGCGTGACCTCAATGGGATCGGGTGCCGCACCAACCACAACGAGTGTTCCGTTCGGCCCGAGGCCGTTGAACAGTTCGGACATCGCCTTCGAGTTGGGAGCAGTGGCGATGATGACGCGCGCACCGCCCAGTTTTTGTAGCTCCTCGGCGGCATTCGTGGCCTGGCTGTCGATGTAGACGTGTGCTCCCAGCTTTTTGGCCAGCACTGCGTTTTCGGAACCGCGCCCGATGGCCGCCACGTTGTAACCAAATTTGTTGGCGAACTGGAGGCCGAGGTGACCGAGGCCGCCGATGCCCTGGACGGCGACCAAGTCGCCAGGCATTGCGCCGCTGTTGCGGAGAGCATTGTAGGTGGTTACTCCAGCGTCGAGCAGGGGCGCAGCTTCGACGTCAGTAAGGCCATCCGGGATCGACACCAGGGCTTCTACGGGAGCCACCATGTATTGCTGATATCCGCCGTCATAGCTGACGCCGCTGATCTTGCCATTGCGACAATTGCGAAAATCGCCGCGGCGGCATTCACGACAGGTATTGTCGTGGCCACCGTGCCAGCCGACGCCCACACGCTGACCCTTCTTCCACGTAGTCACGCCCGCGCCAACTTCATCAACGACGCCCGCGACTTCGTGTCCCGGAACACGCGGATACTGAATTCCCGGCAGCAATCCTTCTTTCACGAGAACATCACTGTGGCAGATGCCACAGGCTTTGACCTTAATGCGCACCTGTCCTGTGTCGGGTTCGGGAATATCACGTTCGACGATCTCGAAAGCCGATCCGGGTTTGGAAATCTGCGCGGCTTTCATGGCGGCTACGTCTGGTTTCGATGCGACTCTTAGTGTTGCCATAAATCCTCCTGACAATCAGCAAGCACGTTTGAAAACGTCATGATGGAAATTGATTCGATCAGCCAGTCGAGCCGACGCCGCAATCGTGACAGCGCGCCAATCTCGCATTTCCGATCGAGGCGGGCTGTCCATGAGTTCCGATTCGTCGAGCCAATCGTTCGCGGAAAGTCTCGCCTCTTCTGGACCGTACAAATCCTTCACGGCAGCCATGAACGATGAGAGTTCGCGTTCCGCCAGGCGCGTCTGCTCCTCGTAGGTCGAATTGGAAAAGGGTCGTTCGTTCATTGCCGCTCTTCTTCCTCGTCTCTCAGCCAAACGTGAACGAGAAAGCCTCAACGCCCGGATCGAGAAATTCGATTTCGAATTGCCGATCGGAGATTGGGGCGTGTTGCCGGATCAGTTGGTACATGCGTGGTTCCCTAACTGTGCCGATGCCATCCCCATCCACATCTAGTCCGTGGTCCTCTCCCGGTCGGCGTCCATCGATGTACACGCGAAACCGCGCCGGGGCGCCTTGAGAGACCGGCCCCATGACGAGATGAAGATCCCGGGCATGAAAATGGTAGGCGATCCGACCGCCGGGCTGATTCAAATGAAGTGCTTCTCTTCCCATGGCCCAATCGCCAGAAAGAGCCCACTGGTTGAGAGTCAGGTGTTCGGGAGCAGAATAGAAGTGAGGCTTGTCTGGAGTTGCCTTAGACGCAAAGTTTTCCGTACGCTCGTAACCGACGTAGTTCTCACCGGACTGTAACTGCTTCCAATCGGCTTGAGCCTCGGAGCCGCTGGGGTCAACCGAGACCAATTCGTTCCCCACTTCGGCAACTCCAGTCTCGGCAAGCAATTTCTGAATCACCTTTTCTGACTGCTCGTAGGCACCTTCTCCAAAGTGTTGATGCCGAAGTCTACCTTTCGCATCCACAAAATAAAGAGCGGGCCAGTATTCGTTGTGAAATCCACGCCATACCGCGTGCTCGTTATCAACAGCGACGGGATAGTCGACCCGCATGTTCTGCACAGCCCAGCGAATATTGTCGATCTTTTTCTCGAAGGAGAACTCCGGAGAATGCACGCCGACCACGACGAGGCCATGTTCCTTGTACTTGTCGGCCCACGCGCGGACGTAAGGAAGTTGGCGGCGCCAGTTGATGCAGGAATAGGTCCAGAATTCGACGAGGGCGACTTTACCGAGCAATGCTCCATCGGTTAACGGTTGCGAATTGAGCCACGCAGTGGCATAGGTCAAAGGAGACAAATCGGACTGAGCCTTCGGCGCAACCGCGGCTCTCAGAGAGAGGCTGGTGACTGTCATAGCAGCAGCTCGCGCAAATTGGCGGCGACTAACATTCATTGTTTCCTCACCCGTTGCCACTGCGACGTTTCCATACTCTTCGCGAACATGATGCGCGCTCCTGGGTTGCACTCATTGTGAGTTCCAAAGCTCCACCAAAAAACTACATGCGATTAAGCCAGAAGAATCCGTTACGGTCTATTGGACGAACGTATCGGTATGGGTTGGACGACAATGCGAGCGATCAAACATCAAATGCAGCCTGAAGAGGCATCCGCCAATACCAAAGTACAATAGACGCTCTTTGCTGACTGGCGCATTGTTTTGCGATGGACTTCCGTCGAGGAAGCTCGGAGCGTCCGCTTGTATCAGTGGTTGACGATGACGAGTCGGTACGAGAGTCTCTGCCTGACTTGCTCCGGGAATTCACCTTCGCAGCAACTGCCTTCTCCTCCGCCAAGGAGTTCCTCTCATCCGATAGAGTCGATCAAACGAAATGCTTGATTCTTGATGTGGCAATGCCGGACATGACAGGACTTGAACTCCAACAGGAATTGAAACGTCGTGGGCAGTCGATTCCGATCGTCTTTGTCACCGGTCAAAGGGACGAAAAACTTCGGAACCAGGCACTTAAGGAAGGAGCAAGGAACTTCCTCTACAAGCCATTCAGCGACACTGCTCTGCTGGAAGCCTTGAGCGTGATACTTCGCGTTCGTTAAATTACCCACTTGCTACGCTTGTGGTAACACCCAGAACCTCTGACAGTGCTAAGCCCTGAAGGCAACAGCCGAGCTAACGTCGCTTACCCGGAAAGGGGAGCCATCCCGTGACGAGGAGCAGGCTACAACTCGGGTCCGCCGCCCTTAGCGCCAGCCTCCGCGGTAGCCTGCTTTCAGTTTCCGTTCAGTAGCTCGCGCCTGACGGCCATCAAGGCTTCAGCTTCTTATTTCGCCTGCGTCAGCCCCGCAACAACTGCGGCAAGTTTATCGAGTATCTGGTTCCAGCCCTCCATTTGACCGCTATTTTTCGCGCTCTCCATGGGTTCATTTCCAATGAAGGTGAGTTTCGTCCGGCCGTTTCCCAGATCCTCAAAGATGGTCACGTCGTACGCACCGTCTATGGCCTCATGTTCTATTCCTAGTTGCGCAGGATCAATCTTGTTTCCCTTCGAGTCCGAAAAGTACATCAAGGAAACGATCTTCTCGTGCGGAACAATTTCGTGGTATTCGACCGCATTCCAGAACTCCTGCCCATCCGGCGCCTTCATGCAGCAGAGGAGTTTCCCACCAACGCGAAAATCCATCTGGCAAACGGGCGCAGTAAATCCCTCCGGCCCCCACCACTGCATCACATATTTTGGATCTGTCCACGCCTTCCAAACCAGTTCGCGTGGGGCATCGAAAACTCTGGTGACCACCATCCGCTCCGTCTCATTCACCGTGTTTTTTGTCATCTCTGATCTCCGTTCTTTTCATTCGATTCACAACCACCTCCAGCTTGTCGAAACTCTCTTCCCAGAACTGCCGATAGCCGATCGCCCAGTCGCTCACGGTCTTAATGGCCTCCGGCCTGAGCGTGCAAATACTCTCTCGTCCACGCTTCTTCTTGATCACAATCCGCGCCCGCACCAGGTAGGCAATATGTTTTGAAATCATCTGCTGCGAGAGAGCAAACCGGTCCGTCAAGCCGTGCACAGAGGCAGGCCCGCGGGTGAGCCGCTCGACCATCGCCCGCCGGGTTGGATCGGACAAAGCCGCGAATGTTGTACCCAGCTTATCCACAACCATATGGTAGTTGATTTCCGCTGAATGTCAATTGCAATTCTCGAGCGCCGGTTTTCTGCTCCCTGATCTCCGAACCCTGACGCCGGCACACATCACAAACGGATCACAGAGTTGCGGCTCCGAGCTCGGCCTTCTCATCCCACCTGTTAGCGACAGCGAGTGATAAGCTCGTACCAGCGCTCGATCGAGTGACTCGGAATTTTGAGTTGTGGATCGTGCACACAACGTTTCATAGCTTGCCGTGCGACAGCAATTCAGGGGATACAGGGAAATTGAATCGACCAGCCTTTGTACAGGGGGCTGTTTTGTGTTTGCTGATCGCCGGAGCGCCCGCGACCGCACAATCGGTTACCAAAAAGTCGGTGCACAGCCAGTCTGACCTGCCCCGTTTCAGCTACTGGATCACAGAACCTCCTTCACAGCTAATTCAACAAGACACGGCAACCTTCGCGATCCTAGCGGGGAAAGTCCGCTCCGACCTTGAAGAAGTGTTTCGAGACTACGAAATTAATGACAAAGCCACACTGCGGTCTTTGCTTTCGGCCAAGCTCGACCTGCAAGAAATTACGGGAGACTACCAGGGCGGTTTGCAGACCGTTGAATCTCTGCGAAACCTGGAGGAAAAACCCGCGGCTAAACTCACGGGCGGCTTGATCGTACGAGCTCGCTTGCAAGCTGCTCTCGAAAGCCACTCGACAACCAGTTCGGGCTTCGTTCAAGCCTTCACCAAACATTACAAGGAGGCAATCGACTCGCTTCCATGGAACGTAGTCCGGGATGAGGTGAAAGAGTCTTATCGTGCGAGTCGTATCCGGACAAAAGCGGTCGTCATTGGCCTCATTCAAACCGAGCTTGACCCGGCCGAAAAAGAATCAGGAGCGCTCAGTGGCCAAGAGGTATGGAGCCTGGTTTCGGCGCGAGATGAATTGCAATTTTCGATACCCCAAGGCTTTTTATTGGGAGGACAATCAACAGTGGACGGATATTCTCGTGGCGTTACGAGCCGGACAAGAAAAATGCGGGACATGGAAATGCGGGGACAGACGGGACGTTCCCTAACATCTAAAGCCCGGCTCGCCCGAGAAAACTGGCGGAGAGAGTGGGATTCGAAAAGGCTCTTTCGGACAGACTCTTTGGGTTCAATAAGATGTCAAAAACCGACGTCTTTACCGTTACTTACCTTTTAC
>Ga0335080_10001138_pt1 | contig 25601 bp, 19 predicted proteins | sample Lox_Sample_34_FD_206720 | JGI IMG/M metagenome (GOLD analysis project Ga0335080, IMG submission 206720) | Soil microbial communities from Loxahatchee National Wildlife Refuge, Florida, United States - Lox_Sample_3.4 | ecosystem: Environmental > Terrestrial > Soil > Wetlands | place: USA... | reverse complement strand
TGGGAGTAGAGCCCGAGCTTGGTGGCGTTTTTGCTGGAGACGGCCTTGCCCTCGGGGGTGCGGGGGCCGGTGGAGTGCTGTGCGTTGGCAACGGCGGCGGTGATTTGAGCCATGGTGGCCATAAAGAATTACCTCGTAAATGAAAATGGGGCAGGCCCGGAGGCCTGCCCTCTGGGGTCAATGTAGCGCGAGGGGAGGCTGGAGTCTGAAATTAGAAATTGGAAGTGATTGAAGGGGTGGGAAATATAGGCATGGGTCACGAGTGAATGAAAAAGGTTTCTTCAGCTTGCGGCAGTACGGGACCGACCAGCAGGCTCGGCTCCGAAGCCGCAAGCTGATGAAACCGTGCGGTGAACTAAACCGCAATGTGAAGGTCTCTCTGGAATGGGTTTTGTTCGGTCGTGGGGCGGGTGAAGATTGGCTGGTGCCTGGCTTTGTGGCAGGCCGGTTTTCCCGATGCGCCGGCGGTGCCGATGCCAGCGAGTGCGTGCGCGGATTGCAGCCGCGCTGGTTGGAATCGTACGCCTACTGCCCAAGCTGGAATTACCGCTCATATCGTGCCCGCCGGTGTCAGCCTGCCGTCCGATCGGCCTTCCACAAGGCCGTCTCCACTGCCATACCTGAAAAATAGGCCCAGATTGGCCGCATGAGTGACCGCTTGCAAAAGTCGCCGCGCCTCGCCGAGGCAGTCGCGTCCCGGTAGGGGTCACAGCAGCGGGAACGCCCAGCGGTCTTCAGCTTTTTGTCGCGCTAACAGGGACCGCCATACTCGTCCTGAAAGCTATTGCGACTCCAGTTCGCGGCGGGGAGCGAGCCTGCCAATCGGGCCAGCGGGACTGAAGTCCCGCGCAGGCTGAAGCACTGCCCCACGGTGCGCCCGTGATCGGAATAACAGTGGCAGGGAATGACCGGCGTTCTTCCGCAAGCGGACTCTGGCGGCAGGCCGGCTGGCGGGCCACGCCGCGTCTGGGGCTTTCGTACAGGGCATGCTGGCGGCAGGAAGCGGCGCAGCGACGGCGGAAATCGGATTGGGAGTAGATGCCGTGTCGCCGCCGGCGTCTTTTTCGACGTGATCGATCACGGGCCCTGCGGCCTTGCCGACCCAACCGGCTGAAGCGCTCACGATTACTCGTCGCGCAAAGCTGCCACAGGATCGATCCGGGCCGCCCGGCGCGCGGGAATGCATCCCGCGATCACGGCGGTCGCAGTCAGGAGACCGGCGCCGGCGAAGAACACGACAGGATCCGCGGGTTTGACGCCGTAAAGGAATCCAGCCAGCAGCCGTGTTGCGCCGAATGCCGCAGGCAGCCCGCAGGCGATTCCCACTCCTGCGAGGGCCAGCGTCTCGCCCAGGACGAGAGCCAGTACCCGCCGGGGCAGGGCTCCCAATGCCATGCGAACGCCGATTTCCTGGGATCGCCGGCTTACCGAGTAGGCCACTACCCCGTACAACCCGATGGCGGCGAGTAACGCGGCGAGCGCTCCGAAGACTGTGGAGATCAGCGCCATCAGACGTTCGCGCATCAACGCGGCATCCACGTCATTAGCCAACGTGCGAACCTCGAATGCCGGCAGATACGGGTCTATGGCGGCGATCTCGCGCCGCAGGTGGGCCGGCACACCGGTGCGGTTCCCTGCTGCCCGGACCATCAACTCCATTTCGCCGCGCCCGGTCGGGGCCTGAAGAAAGGTCATGTAGATTGCGTTCCGGGGCTCGTCCTTCAGGGTCGCGTAGGGGATATCGCGCGCCACCCCGATCACCTCGCACGGGCTTCCGCTTTCACCGATGGAGATTCGCCCGGTGCATACGATGCGTTTGCCGAGTGGGCTTTCGCCGGGGAACGCTCGCCGGGCGAGTGTCTCGTTTACGATCGCGACGAGGGGGGCGCCTTCGGCCATGTCCGCGGGCCCAAAATCGCGCCCCTGTACGATCGCCGATCCCAAAGTGGCGAAGTAAGCCGGGTAGACCGGATACTGATGAGCGACGACCTGCCGGCCGTCGTCGATACGGAACGGACGGCCGTACCCGCGCATGGTTGGCGGCTCGCCGGCGAGGGAGGCGGAGACCACGCCGGGAATGGCACGGACGCGCTCGAGCAGATCCAGGTAGAGGCGGTTGAGGCGCGGTCCGTTCGGCCCGTTTTTCTGGTCGCTGCCGCGCGGCGAAAGGGAAACCGTGTAGACGTGGCCGCGCGGGAATCCGGCATCGATGCGATCGAGATGATGCAGGGTCCGGACCAGAAGGCCCGCGCCGACCAACAAGACCAGCGAGAGGGCAACCTGCACGACGGAAAGGGCGCGCGCAAAACGCTGCGGCGGACTCGCGCCGCGGCCACCCTGTTTCAGCACGGAAGCCAACTCGAAGCCGGCGCCGCGAATCGCGGGCGCCAAACCGAAGAGAATACCCGTGGCCACGGAGATGCCGGCGGTGAATCCCAGGAGCCGCCAATCCGGCGACAGGTCGAGGCGGAGGGGAGGCCCGCCCACCGAGAGGAAGCGCACCAACAGATCGCTTACCCAGTAGGAGAGGGCAATACCCAGGGCGCCCCCGAGGCCGCTCAACATCAAGCTTTCCACGAGCAACTGGCGGATCACGCGGGCGCCGCCGGCGCCGATGGCCAGGCGCACCGCGATTTCCCGCTGCCGTGCCGAGGCTCGGGCCAGAAGCAGGCTGGCGACATTGGCACAGGCGATGAGCAACACCAGCCCGACCGCGCCCATGAGGACGTACAGGGCTCCGGTATACGGGCGCCTCAAGTGCGAAAGGCCGGCGCCCCCGGGTACCAGGACCAGTTTGGCCTCTACCCATTCCTGCCGCCAGGTTGCCTTGCCCAGTCCGATTTCGTCGGCGAGCTGCGATTGAATATTGCGAAAGAGCGCCTGCAGGCCGCTGGTTGCCTGAGGGATGGTCACGTCCGGCTGCAACCGTCCGAAGAGGATCAGCCAGTCCACGGTGTTGTGGGCCCGGCCGAGCCAATTCTCTTTGTCCGGCATGACCTGCGGCTGCATCATGATCGGGACGCTGATCTCGGGCGCGTCGCCGACCTCAAGCCCGAAGAAGCCGGGCGGAGTCACGCCGACGATGGTGAAGGGCGTTCCATCGATCAGGACCTTCCTGCCGATTGCGCCGGGGGAACCTGCCAGGCGGCGCTGCCAGTACGGGTAGCTGATCACGGCCACGGGGTGGGCTCCGGGGATGCGATCATCCTCGGGAGTGAAAACGCGGCCCGCGACCGGTGGAACGCCGAGCACCGCGTAGTAATTCCCGGATACGAGCTGGCCCATGGTGGATTCGGCCATGCCATCGACGCTGACGTTCATGCGGACGCGTTCGCCATATGCCGCCAGTTCCCTGAAAAACGGCTGCCGGGCGCGGAGCCTCTGGTATGTCTCATAGTAGAAATCGGGATCCCAACCTTGCGGAGCCTGTTTGGCAAGAAACAGCAACGATTGCGGATCGCGAACCGGCAGCGATTTGAGCAGCAGAGCGTCGATCAAACCGAAGATCGCGGTGTTGGCACCGATGCCGAGCGCGAGCGAGAGAATCGCAACGATGCCGAAGCCGGGATTCTTGCGGAGCAGCCGAAGGCCGTAGCGGACGTCCTGCCCAAGGCGCTCCAATGAGGTCCATCCCCAAGCTTCACGGACGGTTTCCTTGAGAACCGTGATATTGCCCAGGTGCCGCTGCGCGGTGAACCGTGCCTGTTCCGGGGACAGGCCGGATTCCTGCTGTTCTTCGGCCTCGGCTTCGAGGTGGGCGCGCAGCTCGCGGTCCAGATCTTCCTCTCGTACTTTACGGCGCCACCAGTGCATTTCAGCTCTCCTCGGCAGGCCACATGATTCGCGCCACGGCGCCGGTGAGTTTCTTCCATTTCGACTCTTCGGCCACGAGCTGCTTGCGCCCTGCCGGGGTAAGCCGGTAGTACTTGAACTCCCGTTTCCGATCCTTCGCGGCAGGCTCCCATCTGGCGGCAATCCAGCCTTTGCGCTCCAGGCGGTGCAGGGCCGGATAGAGCGAGCCGTGCTCGACTTGCAGCAGGTCATCGGTGGTCCGCTGGATATGCTTCGCGATCTGATGACCGTGGGCGGGCCCAAACAGCAACGTGCGCAGGATCAACATGTCGAGAGTGCCTTGCAGCAACTGGAGCCGATCGGAGGATTCGTTCGACATAGGGATAGCAGACATTCTACCCAGAATCAGATCACGCTGGGTAGACGTCCTACTATGATTTTGGTTAGCAGAAGGGCGGCAGGAGGGTTGGCTTGAATCCGGCTAGCCGTGGACGGCGTGCATCAGCCAGCTACCGGCGATCACCGCCGCCACGCAATAGACGAACGTCCTGGCAGCCACCCATCCGCGCTCCCGGGGCGTCCGATTTTCCATGGCTGCCATCACGCAGGCCACCAGCAGCGCACACAACAGCGTAAATATCGGATGCGACATTCATCCCTCCCGCTGGTCCAGCGCGCTCGACACGCCGAGCACGTTCACCACTCCCGCCATGATGAGGAGGACGCTGCCGTACTCATGCAGGCGGCTGCTCAGAAAGCCGCCCGCGTCGTGGATGGCGGACGCCGCCAGAAAGGGTGCGCCTGCCAGGAACTTCGCCGCCGCTCCCGCCTGGAACACGAGCGCCGTAAATCCATCCACCCCCGCCAACTCTTCCGGCCGCGGCCATCCCGAGCCGCCCTGCAGAGCGACGCCGGCGATGACAGCCGCCGTGACCGCGGAGGCGAAGACGGCAAACTGCACGTACCGGCGCATCAGCAGGTGCGCACCGCCCGGCACCAACCACCCGAACACCACCATGGCTGCTTTGTTCACGGCCGCTCCTCGGCGTTCTGCGATCGCGGCACCGTAAACATCCGATTCCATCGCGTCCTGGTGAAGAAGTGCGTGGTCACATCGACGACGTGTCCGAGGCTCCACTCTTTCAGATCCTCGCCCGGCGCGTCGAACGACCAGTACACGGCCAGCGGCTTTCCGATGACGTAACTACGCGGCACGAACCCCCAATACCGGCTGTCCTCGGAGTTTTCGCGATTGTCTCCCAGCGCGAACAGCATCCCTGGCGGCACCACCAGTTCGCCATTGACCACGTAGTGTTCCAGCATGTCGCGCCCGCGGGGCATGGTAGACGCGTTCGGCGCCTGCGGAAAGTTGTCGCGGTAATTGTCGGGATAGGCGGCGATGTGCTGCGTGTACGCCTCCACCAACCGGTGTCCATTGCGGATCACCTGTCCGTGCTCCATACGGATGCGGTCTCCGGGCACACCGATGACGCGCTTCACATAGGTCTCGCGCACGTCCTCGGGATACGAGAAGATGATGATGTCGCCGTGCTGGACGTCCCGGTACGGCATGATGTGGCGGCCGAGCGACCCCGGATCGGCGTAGGCGGTACGATCCACCAGCACATGGTCGCCGACGAGCAGGCTGCCTTCCATGGACCCGCTGGGAATGACATATGCCTGCACCAGGGTAGTGGTGGCGAACAGATAGATGAGGATCGTGCCGGCCCACTCCGTAACGGAGCTATGGCGCCGCTGTTCGCGACCGGCATTCCAGAACCCGGCCGCGCGCTCCCGGAGGGCTGAGCGCATCCAGTCTGTCATTACGAGCGACACAAACCGCAGGATGTGGAACGCACCCGCGGTACGGGCAACGTCGCGGCAGCGGTCGCGGAAGAGCTGTTTCATGGGACCCGCGTAGTCGCGACGGAACCCGGCCGGATAGGCGTAGAGCATCATCGAGTACAGCCGGCAGAAGCCGGCCATCACAGAGGGATTCATGCGTGTTCTCCCGCGAGGCGCGACATCGCCACCGTTACCGCACCGGCGAGCCGCTGCGCTTCCGCGCGTACCGTACGCTTGCCCAAGGGTGTCATGCGGTAGTAACGCCGGCGTTCGTCGTCCAGCGCCGGGTCGCGACGTTCCTCGGCTTCCTCGACCAGGCCGGCCGAGAGCATGCGTTTGAGGCACCCGTACAGGGTTCCCGGCCCGAGTTGCAGCGCGCCATCCGTCTGCCGCGCCACGTCCTGCATGATGCCGTACCCGTGGCGCTCCTCTTCGGCAAGCGCCAACAGAATGTGAAAAACGGGCGGTGTCAGGGGCAGCAATTCGCGAGGCGATGGGTTCTTCGGCATAGCTACATCCGCTACGGATATAATGCACCCGGGCGGGCGGCGCTGTCAAGCCTGGTGGGATGGGGGCAAGGACTATAATATTTTCCTGGCAGGAGTCCGCTTCAAGAATCGATACCGGGGCGTGAGCGAACGATCCTCAGTCTGGCAGGGCATGCGAAGGGTGATACATGCTCTGCGTTTGCGCGGACCACTGGCGGCCGATCCCACGGCTCAGATTCTGCACGCTCTGGTTTTGGCGCTGACCATCTGGTCTGCCATCTGGACGATCGCCACGCTGCCTGTTTATCCGGACTCAATGGCCAGGCTGCTCAGGCTGCGATTCGTGATCGTGGCCGACCTGGTTCCGGTAACGACCTTGGTTCTTCTTCGCCTGGGCCATTTCCGGCAAGCCGCCTACGTCTACCTGGCCGGCACATGGGTGCACGCCACCTATAACATCGCCATCAACGGTTCGATCCAGATCACCAGCACGGCTTTCTACATCACCCTGCCGATTCTGGCAACGTGGCTGTTGGGATTCAGAGAGGCGTTCTGGACTGCCGGCGTATGCCTGGGCAGCGCGCTGATCTTGTCATTGCGGCAAGGGCCCAACAGCGTTCTTCCAACCGCGCCGCTGAGACCGCCCTTGCTCATATGGGCGAATCTCGTGCAGCTCACACTTACAGCCGCGGCGCCGCTTGCCCAAATTTTGCGGACGCTGCGAGAGACACTGGCGGAACTGCAGGAATACAAGCAGCACCTGGAGCAACTGGTGGAGCAGCGCACCGCGGAGTTAGTGGTGGCGCGCGACCAGGCACTGGCGGCCAGCCGCGCCAAGAGCACATTCCTGGCGAACATGAGCCACGAATTGCGCACACCGCTGAACGCGATCCTGGGCTTCTCCAACCTGCTTCGGGAACGCGGCGCTTCGGAACAGCAGCGCCACGATCTCGACATCATCAACCGAAGCGGAGAACATCTTCTCGGTCTCATCAACGACGTGCTGGATGTGGCGAAGGTGGAAGCCGGCCGGAGTGAACTCGAGATCGCGCATTGCGATCTGGGAAGACTCATTGAAGATGTGACGGATATGGTCCGGCCCCGGGCTTCGCAGAAGGGCCTGGCGCTGCGCGTGGAACGTCCGCAGGTCCCGCTGTTTGTCCGGACAGATCCGTCGCGCCTACGGCAGGTGCTGATCAACCTTCTCAACAACGCGGTCAAGTTCACCGATCAGGGATCTGTAACCCTCCGAATGAACGCCGCTCCCGCGATCGACACGGGAGAAGTGCGATTGACGTTTGAGGTGGAAGACACGGGCGAAGGTATCGCGGCCGGCGATCAGGCGGCGATCTTTGAGGCGTTTGTCCAGACCAACGCGTCAAAGCGCCAGGAAGGCGCCGGGCTGGGCCTGACGATTTCGCGCCAGATTATCGAGCTGATGGGAGGGAGCATCCAGGTAGAAAGCGCGCCCGGCCAGGGATCGTGTTTCCGAGCGGAAATCAAGGTGGAACGAGCGCAAGAGTCCGAGGTAGATCGAGGCGTGCACCTGGAACGCGTCACCGCGCTAGCCGAAGGACAGCAGGAATACCGGATTCTGATCGTCGAAGATCAGCCGGAAAACTGGATGGTATTGGAGCGGCTGCTCGAGAATGCCGGGTTTCGCGTGCGGGTCGCGCAGAACGGGGCGCAGGGAGTCGCGGAATTCCGGGAATGGCGCCCCCAGTTTATCTGGATGGATCTGCGCATGCCGGTGATGGACGGTATGGAAGCGACCCGGCGCATTCGCGCCTGCGAGGGGGGAAGAGAAGTGAAGATTGCGGCGGTAACGGCGTCGGGATACGTCGCCGAGCGGCGGGAGATCCTGGCGGAAGGCTTGGATGATTACGTCCGCAAGCCCTACCGTCCGACGGAGATCTTCGAGTGCATGGCCCGCCACCTCGGGGTTCGCTATCTGGTCGGCGCGGCGGCTGCAAAGTCCGACGGCGAGGGAACCAGGGAGTTGATGGCCGAAGACTTATCTGCCTTGCCGGACGAATTGCGAAAGGAGCTGGGAGATGCCTTGGTAGAGCTGGATCCGGCGCGGATATCGGCGGCGATCGAACGGATTTCGCAGGAAAACAGAGCACTAGGTTCGATCCTTGCCCGGTACGCGAATCGCTACGCCTTCTCGAAGATATTCCATGCAATGAGGGAAGGCGAAGCCAAAGCTCTGCCTCTGCATTGACACCATTTGACGTTTTCGGAGGGAGTCAACTTGCCTCGCTATGGGTTTCTGCTCTTTGTGTCCTTCCTACCCCTGGCCGCGCAGAATGCCTCGATTACGGGAACAGTCATAGATCCTCAACGGGCGCCGATTCCGAACGTCTCGGTCACCCTGACCAACGTGGATACGGGAATCGCGGTGCGCGCCAGCACCGACGCGGAAGGCAATTACGAGTTTGGGTTCGTGCGTCCCGGGAATTACAGCATCAAGGTAGAACGTCCAGGCTTCCAGGCCTTTCAAAAGGGCCCGATCAAGCTCGAAGTGGATCAGCGGGCGCGCGTCAACGTGGGGCTGGAGCTGGGCGAAACGACGTCGACGGTGAATGTCGAGGGGGGCGCGGCCGGGGTGCAGACCGAATCGTCCACCCTCGGAACCGTGACGGACACGCGCAAGATTCTGGAGATCCCGCTGAACGGCCGCTTTATTCTCGATGTGGCGCTGCTCTCACCCGGGACAATGGTGCCCAGCACCAACAATCGGACCTTTCTCGCCGCGCCCAGCGGGGTCGGCAGCTCCGGCATCAACGCCTCGGGAACGCGCGAGGATTCCATCAACTACCTGTTGGACGGGATCAACCTGAGCGATATGGTGCAGAACCAGATCACGTTGCAGCCGAACATCGACATGGTGCAGGAGTTCAAGGTCCAGCAGAACTCCTTCAGCGCCGAGTATGGCCGCAACGCGGGACTTATCATCAATGCCGTGACCAGGTCGGGCGCCAACGCCATCCATGGATCGGTCTACGAGTTTCTGCGCAACGAGCGGTTCGACGCGAAGAATTTTTTCGACCCTCCCGGGCCCATCATCCCGTTCAACCGGAACATCTTCGGATATAGCGTGGGCGCGCCGGCGATCAAGGACCGCACGTTCTTCTTCACCAGCTACGAGGGCCGCGTCGGCCTGGAGGTGGCTTCGATCAAGACTCTGGTGCCGGGCGACGCGCAGCGCGCCACTGTCACGAACCCGATTGTCCGGCAACTGCTCGGATTGGTTCCCAGCGCGAACGACCCGACGGGCACGTTCTTTGTCGGGTCCGCTCCGCGCGATCGCCGCCAGGACCAGTGGACCGGCCGCGTGGACCACAACTGGACGTCCAAGGACTTCACATACGGGTCATTCGTTATCAATCGCGACAACCGCCTCGAGCCAACGCTGCAAGGCAACAATCTGCCGGGATTCGGCGATCACCGGCCGGCGCAGCGGTATTTCCTCTCGCTCGGCTACACAAGGATTGTCACTCCGAGCCTGACCAACGAACTGCGCGCAGGTTTCAACCGGCTGAGGATTTCGTTCAACCAGGCCTTTACGGAGGATCCGTCCAGCTTCGGCATCGCATCTCCCTCCACGGTGTTCCCGAATGTCACGGTCCCGGGAGCGATGAGCTTCGGCGGCATCAACGGAGAGCCGCAGGGGCGCGGCGACAACACCTATCAGTACAGCGACACGGCCGGCTGGATCCGCGGCAGGCATTCCATCCGCATGGGCGGCGAGTTCCGGCGTTTCGCCAACAACGATTTGCACCTCGGCACCGGCGGCATCCTGACATTCGGGACGATAGCCGCGTTCCTGGCCGGCACGCCTACCCAGGCCACGCAGACATCCCTGCCGGTTACGCCGTCGCTCCACGTGAACGCGTTCGGGGCGTTCGTCCAGGACGATTACAGGGTTTCGGCCAGGCTGACGTTGAACCTGGGCCTGCGCTGGGAATACAACGGAGTCGCCTACGAGAAGCACGATCGGCTCGCGGTCTACGATTTTTCAAACAATTCCCTGGTCCCGGCGGGCGTAAACGGGGCCCAGCCCTACCGGCGGCGTTTCACGAATTTCGGGCCGCGCGTAGGATTTGCGTACGATCCGTCCGGCGCCGGCAAGACCGTCGTGCGCGGCGGATTCGGTATCTATTACGATCAGCCGACCACCAATATCGTGCAGAGCCTGGGCTCCAACCCGCCGTTTTCCGCGTCCGTGAACAACACCTCCAACATCAGCTTGTCCAACCCGTTCGCCGCGCCTCCCACGGGAGGGTCGGCAATCAACGCCGTCGATCCTAACTACCGCGACGCGATGGTCCTCTCGTACAACTTCAATGTGCAGCACGAAGCGGCCGGGGTTGTGTTTCAGGCGGCGTATGTGGGAAGCGAGGGCCACCACCTGCGGATCTTCGGCGATTGGAACCAGGGCATCAACGGCGTGCGCCCGATTCCCGGCTTCAGCAGCATCACGATCCAGCAGTCGGTCTCGAATTCCAACTACAACGGTCTCTGGCTGAGCGCCAACCGGCGGCTCACCCACAACCTGACCTTCAACACGTCCTATACGTTCTCGAAATCGATCGACGACAACTCGGTGGGCAGTTCGAATCCGCAGGTGCAGGACTACCGGAACCTTCGCGCCGAGCGCGCGCTGTCCGATTTCGACGCCCGCAATCGATTCGTGCTGAGCGCGATCTACCTGTTGCCAGTCCGGGGCCAGGGCGCACTCCTGTCGCGGCTGGCACAGGGGTGGAGCGTCGCTCCGATCGTCAACCTGCAATCGGGAAATCCGTTCAGCCCCATCATTCAGGTGACGGATACGCGCGGGAGCCTGGAAGCCTTCAACCGGCCGTTCCTCGTGCCGGGCGTTCCGTTGATCCAGCCGAATCCCTCACCGAACCAGTGGATCAATCCGGCGGCGTTCGTGCGGCAGGCCACCGGGTTCGGCGACGCGGGCCGAAACATTCTCACGGGCCCCGGATTTTCGGATGTCGACGTGTCGATCGCCAAGGACACGAAGATCACGGAGCGGGTATCGCTGCAGTTCCGGAGCGAGGCGTTCAACCTGTTCAACCATCCGAACTTCGGGCAGCCGCAGAACAATTTGGCGGTGGCGAGCTTCGGTCAGATTACGGCTACAAGGACGACCCGGGGGGACCTGGGGAGTTCGCGCCAGATTCAGTTTGCGTTGAAGTTGCTGTTTTAGAGTGGAGCGAGATTTCAAGGCGTCCGGCCACGGAGGAGGACAGCAGAGAAGGCTTCGACCGCATCACAATTTTCTATGTTCTTAGAAGGCATGAATCGCGGCGCGCCATCGCAGACGCCATTGCCAAGATCGAGGCGTTCACTTCCGAGATGTCTATTCCCTGAGGTGCACCACTTTCGCCGGGGCGAAGCCGTTGAACCACGTCGACGATGCGTTGCTGTAGGCACCGATCCGCTCCGAGTAGACCAGATCGTCGATCTCGAGATGGGGCAACGCTTCGGATTGCACGATGGTGTCCATCCCGTCACAGGTCTGGCCGAAGACCGTGCAGAGCTCGCGAGGGCCGCTTTTGAACGACTTGATGCGGTACTGACAGTGGTCGAACACGATGCCGGAAAACGTGTGGTAGACGCTGTCGTCGATGTAGTAGCAGGTCTTGCCGTCGCGGAAGGCTTTGCCGATGATGCGGGCGACGGCCGTGGCGGCGGTGGCCACGAGAAAGCGGCCGGGCTCGGCCAGGATCTCGATGTCCCTGGTGAAGAGGCGGTCGATTTCGGCGTTTACCTTCTTGGCCAGTTCCTGGAAAGGCTTGACGTGCGGATCGTAGGGCACCGGAAATCCGCCGCCGATGTCCAGGATCTTAATCTCGTGGCCGCGCGACATGGCTTCCTGACGCACCGCCGCGGCGATATTCAGCGCCTGAACGAAGTTGTCGAAATTGGTGCACTGGCTGCCGACGTGGAAGCTCAGGCCCTCGACCACGAGGCCGATGCGGAAGGCTGCAGCGATGAGGTCCACCGCCTCCGCCGAGTCGCAGCCGAATTTGGAGCTGAGCTCGACCATCGAGCCGGTGTTGGGCACGCGCAGTCGCAGCACCAGGCCGGCGTGCGGGGCGTAGCGCTTGATTTTGCGCAGCTCGTCGAGGTTGTCGTAGGTGATCAGGGGCTTGTACTCGTCGAGGGCCTGGAGGGTTTCCTTGGGCTTGATCGGGTTGGCGTAGATGATTTTGTCCCAGATGTAGTCCTGGCGCTGTTTGGCCGGCAGGCGCTCGATGTTTTCGTGCACGAGGAGGAACTCGGGAAACGAGGCGACATCGAAGCTCGCGCCGGCTTTGTAGAGCGTACGCACGATCTCCGGCGCGGGGTTGGCCTTCACGGCGTAGTAGGCCTGCACCTTGGGCAGGTGCCGGCGGAACAGGGCGTAGTTACGCCGGACGATTTCGTGATCGATGACCACGATCGGGGTGCCGTGTCGGCGCGCCGCCGCTTGCAGGTCTTTCCGGGTCATCGGACTAATCGAGCACGGGCTCGGAGCCGTCGATCATTTTGACCGGGTTGTGCGTGAAGTACTCTTTGGTGAGCGCCTTCATCATCGTCCCGCGCTGATCGTAGAGGCGTTTCAGCTTGCGGGGCTTGTGGCGCGCGAGGGCGTAATGGGTGAAGAGCGGCATGGCGATGGTGGAGTCGGTGTAGCAGACCACGGCGTCGGGCAGACGGTCGGGGTCCACCTTGCCCCAGCTCACGGCTTCGCTCGGGGTGGCGCCGCTCAGGCCGCCGGTGTCGGGCCGGGCGTCGGTTACCTGCAGGAAGTAGTCCTGCCCGAATTCCTTGATGCGGAGCACCTCCTGAATCTGCGGCTCGGTCTGGAGCATGAAGTTCTTCGGGCTGCCTCCGCCCCACAACACCACGCCACTCTTGCCCCCGCCGCGCTTGGCGGCGAGCACGTAGGCGGTGGTCTCGTTGACGTCGATGGACGGGTTCATGCGGAGCTTGTTGCCGCGCAGCTCGACGCCGGCCACGTTCATGCCGATGGTGGAATCGCCGGGCGAGGAGGTGTAGCACGGCACGCCGGCGCGGTAGGCGGCCGCGAGCACGGATACGTCTTTCAAGCCCGCTTTTCGCTCCCACTCGGCGCAGTATTTGCCGAGCAGGTTATGCAGCTCGGCGGTGCCCATCTCCTTCTGAAATTCGGGCTGGACCAGGATGCTGCGCAGGATCTCGTCGGTAGCCATGAGGCAATCGCTGTATCCGATGAGGACGTCGTAGACGCGCACGATGTCGTTGTCGCGCAGCTCGGTGTCGTCCATGCGGAAATCGCCTTGGCGCACCGGATAGTTGAGCGCGAAATGCATGTCGTGATAGAGGATGGCGCCGGTGGAGACGATCCAATCCACGAAGCCCGCTTTGATCAGGGGCACGATCGAGGAGCAGCCGAGGCCTGCGGGCGTGAGCGCGCCGGAGAGGCTCATGCCGATGGTCACATCCTGCTCGAGCATCTTCTGCGTGAAGAGCTGGCAAGCCTCGCGCAAGCGGGCGCTGTTGTAGGCCAGAAATGCGTTGTCGATCACGTCGGGGAACTTCTCGCGGCCGGTGATGTTCCTGGGGAGGATGCGCTTGCCGGCGAGGTATTTTTCACGGTTGGGGCAGCGCTTTTTCTTGAGCCAGTCGGGCATTTCGGCGAGATCTTCGCGGCGGCCGCGACGCACCAGGGCGCGGCTGTGGGAGGTCTTGGTGGTTTTTGCCATGTTGTTGGAGTTCAAGACGATTTTATCAGTCTTAAGTGAATTATCCTCGACTTATATGACAGTTTCGCGAAAGGCGTGGGGGAGTCCCGCGTCTCTCGGGTATTCGATGCCCGCCGAGTGGGAGCCGCACGAGGCCACATGGATTGCGTGGCCGCACAATCCTACGGATTGGCCCGATAAGCTCGACACGATCCGGTGGGTGTATACCGAGATCGTGCGGAAGATCTCGGCGGGGGAGCTGGTAAGGATTCTGGTGAACTCGAGGGCGGAGGCCAAGGGGGCGGCGCGGAATTTGACGCGGTCAGGGGTGGAGGAGAAGCGGGTTGAGTTTATTACGCATGCTACGAATCGCGGCTGGACTCGCGATAGCGGTCCCGTATTTGTGCGCAAAGCCCGGCTCGCGATCGTGCATTTTCATTTCAACGCATGGGCAAAGTACGACGACTGGCAGAAGGACCGGCGGGTTCCGGAGACGGCGGCGAAACGTTTGGGGGGACCGTTGTTCGATGCGCGTGCGGACGGGAGGGCATTTGTGCTCGAGGGCGGTGGTATCGATGTCAACGGGCGCGGCACTTTGCTTACCACCGAGGAGTGCTATCTGGATCCCAAGGTGCAGGTGAGGAATCCGGGGCTCGATCGTGCGGGATACGAAACTGCGTTTCGCGAGAACCTGGGCGTGACCAACGTGCTCTGGCTGGCCGCGGGGCCGGCGGGCGACGATACGCACGGCCACATCGACGACATTTGCCGGTTCGTCAACGCGAACACGGTCGTGCTGATCAAGGAGGACAATCCTAGGGACGCGAATTATCGCCCGCTGGCCGAGAACTGGGAGCGCATCGGCGATCTGCGGCTGGAAGACGGCTCGAAGCCGGAGGTGGTGGCGCTGCCCATGCCGGGGCCGCTGTACTTCGATGGCGACCGGCTTCCCGCGAGCTACGCCAATTTCTACATCTCGAACGCGGCGGTGATTGTGCCCACATTCAACGACCCCAACGACCGCGTGGCACTCGGCATCCTCGGCGAGCTCTTCGCGCCGCGGCCGGTGGTGGGCATCCATGCGGTGGACCTGGCGCTCGGCTTCGGCACGCTGCACTGCCTGACGCAGCAGCAACCGGCGGGCCGATCGCGATGACCCGCCTGGATCGGCTTCTGCTTCGCATTCCGCGCCTGCGCCGGATTGTGCGGGACCGCGAGGCGTTCGCCGCGCATTGCGCACGCCTCGAAGCGGAGCTCGCCGCCAATCTCAAGCGGGAGGCGGCGCTGCGCAAGGAGCTACAGGAGGTGGAGCGCGAGGCTGCCGCCCGCGAGCGCGCCATCACCGCCGAACGCGATTCGGCGAACGCACACTGCGAGCGCCTGCAGCGCGAGCTCGACGAGAGCGCCGGCTTCGAGCGCGTGACGCTGTCGGCTCCGGCCTCGCCGCAGTCGCAGGCCGAGCGGATGCGCGCCGACTGGGACGCGCGGGCCCGCACCGAAGGCACCTTCTTCATCGCCACCGGGCGCGACGCGTGGACCGACGAGGCCTTTTTCGCCAGCGGTGAAGAGAACGTGCGCCAGCACATTCTCAACGACATGGAAAACATCTGCCACGGCATGGATCCCAGGCAGATGCGTGTGGTGGAAATCGGCTGCGGCGCGGGGCGGCTGACCCGGGCGCTGGCCGCGGTTTTCGGCGAGGTTCACGGCGTCGATGTCAGCCCGGAGATGATCGAGCTGGCCCGCCAAAAGCTGGCAGGAAGTAACAACGTCTGCCTTTACGCGAACAGCGGCGCGGACCTGGCCGTCCTGCCGGAGCGGCCGTTCCATTTCGCGTTTTCATATATCGTCTTCCAGCACATTCCGGAGAAGGCGATCGTGGAGGGCTATCTGCGCGACGCGCACCGCGTGCTGGTGCCCGGAAGCCTGTTCAAGCTACAGGTGGACGGCGGGCCCACGGAGGATCGCACTCCCGATACCTGGCATGGCGTCAGCTTCACCGAGGCTGAGGCGCGCGAAATGGCGCAGCGCTGCGGGTTCGAGCTGCGATACACGGAGGGCGCGGGCACGCAGTACTTCTGGCTGTGGCTGTTCAGGCCGTGACGGGCATCGCCGCTTCGGCCAGCATCCAGATGTTGCCGGTGCGATCGCCCTGGCTGAAGACGATGCGGTCGCGATTCACGGCGATCTCGTACCACTGGATCTGCATGTTGAAGGGAGACCGGCGCGTGCCGGAGAAGGCCAGCAGCTCGATCGAGTCACCTGTCGGGCGTTTGGTGGCCGGGTCGAGACGCTGTGCGCGCAGGCTCTGGGCGCCATCGCGGATGGAGAGGAAATAGAGAGTATTGCCGTCGGGCGACCAGCGCGGCTTGACGTCGAATTTACCGTCGGTGGCCTGAATCCACTCCGAAACCGGTGCGGCCGCGCCATTGACGAAGGGCGCGATGTACACGAATTCCTGCCCCAGATACGAGGCGCTGACCAGAATCCACTTCTCATCCGGCGAAAACATGGGCTGGAAGAGGTCGTATTGGGGGTGGCGCATGATCTCCACCGTTCTACCAGTACGAATCGTCAGCAGTTCCGCGACCTTGGTCTTGGAATAGCGCTCGATAAGCAGACTCTCGCCATCGGGCGCCCACTGCGACAAATGAATGCGGCCCTCGCCCGTGAAAATCTTCTGGGGAGCGCCTCCCGCGGCGGGCACAACATGGAACGTCACACGGGGCCCGTCCGAAGTCTGATAGGCCACCCTGGAACCATCGGGACTGAGGATCGGATTCGTCTCGTCAACGTTCGAATCCGCAAGAGCGATTTCATGACCGCTCGCCAGGTCGCGCAGCCAGACGTCCCATTGCGTGCCCTGAAAAGAACCGAACACCAGTTTGTTGCTTTCGGGCGCGAGGTAGGGGTAGGCGTCCATGGTGCGGCCGGTTCGCAGGCGAGCCGGCTCGCCAAGCCTGGCGGCGCGGTTGGTGTCTACAGGCAGGCTCCAGAGATCCCAGGTCGTATCCGTGCTGGCGAAAACCACCCGGCCGTCGCGCGATACTGCCGGCGACTCTACCTGGCCACTGCCGGAGGTCAGAGGCTCCAGGCTACCCACGCGCAGGGTTTTTGAATCCACCGGCAAACGCCAAATGTTGGAATTGTCGCCTTCGAGGGCCGCCAGGTACACCTGGTCGTCCACCCAGGTGAAATTCCGGGTGAGGCGCAGGTTGCCGTCGCGGAACAGGTGCCCCACTCCAAGCGGGACCGGCTTGCCCAATTTCGGCACCCCGCCAGCAGGAAAATCGACTGGGCAGGCAAGCAGGTCGAAGGTCGATACCACACCGACGTACTCCAAGCTGAATGCGCCAAACAACAGCAAGCGGCCATCGGGCGACCAGGCAGGTGAGAGGATGTTGGCGCCGGTATTGAAGGCTGAAGATCCGGAAAAGTCGGGCGACAGCAGGAAAGGTGTCCCGTGCGGCACGCCAACCACAGAGAGAGCGCCCAAGAACGTATAGACGACCCTATTGCCGTCGGGAGAGAACCGGGGATTGGCGCCGCCGGGGGCGATCCTGACCGCCTCGCCGCCGAGCGCGGGCATTACGTAGAGCCCGCCGCCATCGCGGGCGGAGCTGAAGACGATGCGCGAACCGTCCGGGGAGAAGCCGGGCTGCGAATCATCGGCATTGCCGCTGGTGAGACGAATGGCTCCACCGCCCGACACCTGCTGCACCCAGATATTGGAATGATCGTCGCCGGCGCGGTCGGAAACATAGGCGATCAGCTTGCCGTCGGCGGAGATGGCGGGGTCGGTGGTGAGGCCGGTATCGCGGGTGAGCTGGGTGAAGACGCGCCTGGAAGCCGCGGGCCGCGGGCGGGTGAAGAACCACGCCGCGGCTCCCGCGCCGGCGACCAGTCCCACGCCGGTGGAGAGCGCGACCGAGGTGAAGCTGCGACGGGTGAGGGACGGGGCGGCAGCAGGCAGTTGGCCGGATTCGGATTCCTGCTGTAACTCAGCGAGAGCCACCCTAACGTCGTCCAGGTGCTGATAGCGCCAGGCGGGGTCCTTTTTGAGACAGCGCGCGACGATCTTCTCCAGATCGCGCGGGATGGCGAAGGAGAGCTCGCTGACGGGGCGGGCTTCGCGGGTGAGGATGGCCGATAGCGTGGACAGGGTGGTGCCGCCGGAGAACGGGCGCTGGCCGGCGAGCATCTCGTACAGCATCACGCCGAACGAGAAGATGTCGGACCGGCGGTCGAGAGGCTTGCCTTCCGCCTGCTCGGGCGACATGTAGTCGACCGTGCCCAGGATGGCGCCTTCCGCAGTGACGGGCGCCGCGTGCATGGTTTGCGTGTCGCCGGGCGGCTCGAGCGCGGACGCTTCGGCGAACTTGGCGAGTCCGAAGTCGAGCACTTTCACCAGACCCTTTTCGGTGATCATTACGTTGCCGGGCTTCAGATCGCGGTGGATGATGCCGGCCGCATGGGCCGCGGCCACGGCGTCGGCGATCTGGACGGAATAGCGGAGTGCATCCTTGAGCGGAAGGCCTTTGCGCGGGAGGAGCTGGTGCAGCGTCTGGCCGCTGACAAACTCCATCACGAGGAAGTCGGTGCCTTCGTGGCTGGAAATCTCGTGAATGGTGACGATATTGGGATGGTTCAAGGCCGAAGCGGACCGAGCCTCCTGCACAAAGCGGCGGAACGACCCGGCGCCACGGCCGGGTTGCAGCACCTTGATGGCGACGAAGCGGTCGAGCTGGGTGTCGCGGGCTCTGTACACCACGCCCATGCCGCCCTCGCCAAGCTTTTCGAGGACCTGGTAGTGAGAGAGAGTCTCGCCGATCATTGCGGTGTGTATGAGTGTAACCCGGCGCGGGTGGTGTACACTGGCTGAAGCCGGGATGCTCAGGGGAAATCCCGGGTTCGGAGGGGTATCGATGTTCCGTACCAGTCTGCTGATTCCCGCGGCGGCGGCGGCTCTGGTTGCCGCGCCGGCGCAAGACGTGACCTTCCATAAACAGATCGAGCCGATTCTGCAGGCGCGGTGCCAGGGATGCCACCGTCCCGGCGAGGCGGCGCCGATGTCGCTGCTGACGTATCAGGAGGCCCGTCCCTGGGCCAAGGCGATCCGCGAAGCCGTGCTGGTGCGCAAGATGCCGCCATGGTTCGCCGATCCGGCGCACGGGCATTTCGCCAACGATCGCCGCATGCCGCAGGAGGAGATCGATCGCATCGTGGCATGGGTGGACGGGGGCGCCAAGGAAGGCGACCCGAGCGACGCGCCGAAGGCGCTCAGCTTCACCGATGGCTGGGTGATGGGCAAGCCGGACGCTGTGATCGAGATGCCCGTGGATTTCCAGGTGCCTGCCGGCGGGACGGTCGAGTACACCTATTTTGTCGTGCCCACCGGGTTCACCGAAGACAAATGGGTGGAGAACGTGGAGGTGCGCGCGGGGAATTCGAAAGTGGTACACCACGTGGTCCTCGAAGTGCGTCCGCCGGGAGTGAAGTACCTGACCGACGCCAAATACGGCGAGCCGTACGTGCCGCCGCAGAGAGCGAAGCAGCACAGGCCGGACACGGGGCAGGGGCTGTTGGAGCTGGCCTCGATCGAGGTGGCTGGGGTGTATGTGCCCGGCGGTGTGCCCTACTATCTGAAGCCGGGGCAGGCGCGCCTGATTCCGGCGGGCAGCGACCTGATTTTCCAGATGCACTACACCACCAACGGCAAGGCGGGGACGGACCGCAGCAAAGTGGGATTCCAGTTCGCCAAGCAGCCGCCCACGGAGCGGGTGGTGAACACGTTCGTCAGCAACCGTAATCTCCACATCCCGCCGGGCTCGGCCGACGAAGCCGTGCTGGCGAAGGTGACTTTGCAGGCCGATTCCACGCTGCTCGCGATGTTTCCCCACATGCACGTGAGAGGCAAGGCGTTCGAGTACCGGGCGACCTACCCGAGCGGAGAAAGCGAGACGCTGCTGAATGTGCCGAAATACAACTTCAACTGGCAGCTCACCTACTACCTGGACCAGCCGAAAGTGCTGCCCAAGGGAACGGTGCTGGAATGCGTGGCGCGCTACGACAACTCGGCCAACAATGCGTTCAATCCCGATCCGGCCAAGGAGGTTTATTGGGGCGACCAGACCTGGGATGAGATGCTGGCCGGGTTCGTGGACCTGGCGATGCCGGTAACGATGGACCCGCTGAGCCTGCTGCCGCCGAAACCGAAACCGGCTGCGGCGGCGAACAACGGTGGGGAACCGCGCTGAGAAGCAGGCCGCGCCTGCGGCGCCGGGCAGGCCAGGAGGGCTACCCTACAAAAACTAACCCTTCTTGGCCGGGGCCGGAGCCGCGGGGCCCTTGCCCATTTTCTCGATCTCGTTGAAGTAGACTTTGCGGCCTTCGTCCATCGCGATATTGGAGAGAATCACCGATACCGAATCGGCGAGACCGACTTCCACGTCGGCGAGCGGCTTCTTCAGGTCGCGGCAGCTTCGGAAGAAGCTCTCGAGCTCGGTGTCGACCGGGTTCTTCTCCTCCTGCTGGATCATGATGCCCTTGGAGGTGAGCCAGCGGCGCGCGAACTTGACTTCGCGATCGAGGAAGCCTTCCTTGCCGGTGAACTCGAGGTCGCTTGTCATGATGGGGATGGGTCCGTTGGCGCCGCCCGCGGTCGCCATGGTGGCGCCGGCCACGAACACTTCCTTCTTCTTCTCCGCGGCCTTGGTGGTGGAGGACGCCTTCTTGGGAGGCTCGCGGTACCACCAGGCGATGGCCATGGTGGGGTAATCGAAGCCGACGGTGATCTCGACGGTGCCTTCCGTCCCCATGATGATTTCGCCCATCTGCGCGCGGGTGCCGTTGAAGTAGGGCAGGAACTGGTTTGTGCTGATCGAGGAATAAGTCAGCTTCTGTCCCTTGGGGTAGCGGTAGATCAACTGGATGTTGTCGTAGACGTCGCGGCCGTCTTTCAGCATGTCGAGGCTGCCGAGGCCCATGACGAAATCCGGCGCGGAGCCGAACATCCAGTCGGCCACGTCCACCTGGTGCGAGGTGAGCTCGGCGGTGAGGCCGCCGGACATGGAGCGGTAGACACGCCAGTTGGCGATGTTCTGTTCGCCGCCGGGCTTCATGGTCCACAGCGAGCTGGGCTCGTTGATCATGTTGCGGTGCCACTGCGCGTGCATGTGGTGCACGTCGCCGAGAATGCCCTTGTCCACCATCTGCTTGACGGTCTGGTAGAAGTAGCTGTAGCGCCGCTGCAAGCCGGTTTGCAGGATCTGCTTGGGGTGCTCGGCCACGAGGGCGCGCATGGCGTGCACTTCTTCGGGCTTGAATACCAGGCACTTCTCGCAGAAGACGTGTTTGCCGGCCTGGAGCGCGTCCTTAGTCACCGGAAAGTGGATGAACAGCGGCAGGGTGACGAAGACGGCGTCCACGTCCTTGGAGGCAAGGAGCTCGCGATAGTCCTTGTAAGTCTTGGGATTATTGCCGATGGTATCGATGCCGTGCTTGAGGTTTTCGTCGTTGATATCGCACAGGGCGACGCAGCGGCCGTTGTCGATGCCCTTCAGGTGTTTGAGGAGGTAGCTTCCGCGGCTCCCGGTGCCGATCATGCCGAACTGCACCTGGTCGTTGGCCGCACGAACCTTCTGAATGGCGGGCGCGCCGTTCACGGCGGCGGCGACCGCCGTCACCGCTCCGGCAGTCTTCACGAAATCGCGGCGGGTGACATCTTTGTCTTGTGCCATAACTTTGGCTACCTCGTCTGTTATTTCCCCGATTGTAACGCAAAATGGTGCGGCGCCCGCGGTGTATATGCGGCGTGAGATGATGTTGAATCCATGCCCGCCACCCCGCACGTAGAAACTCACTTCGAAGCGTCGGAAACCGTCCGCGACGTCGTCATCGGGATGAGCGACGGACTCACCGTTCCTTTTGCATTGGCAGCGGGCCTTACCGGCACCGTGGCGGCGACCAGCAAACTGGTGGTCATCGCAGGACTGGCGGAGATCGCGGCGGGCTCGATCGCGATGGGGCTGGGCGGCTATCTCGCCGCCCGCACCGACCGGGAGCATTACGAAAGCGAACGCGCGCGGGAAGTCCGGGAGACCGTGGAGCTGCCGGACAAGGAGCGCGACGAAGTGGCCGACGTGTTCCGCTCCTACGGCATGCAGGAACACGAGATCACGCCGGTGGTGAACGCCATCGCCGCGGATCAGAAGCGCTGGGTGGATTTCATGATGCGTTTCGAGCTGGGCTGGGAGGAGCCCGACCCCAAGCGGGCCCGCAACAGCGCGGCGACGATTGCCGCGTCGTATATCGTCGGCGGCCTGGTGCCGCTTTCGTCCTATATGCTGGTGGCGGACCTGCGCACAGCCCTGATGGCCAGCATTGCGGTCACGCTGGTCGCGCTGTTCTTTTTCGGGTATTTCAAGGGGCGGCTGACGGGAATCTCGCCGGTCCAGGGCGGCATCCGGACGGTGGTGATCGGCGGACTGGCATCCGCCGCCGCATTTGGCCTGGCGCGATGGATCAGTTAGGCACAACCCGCCGCGCATTTCTGATCATGCCGCTGGCTGCCGCGGGCTTCGCGGCGCTCCTGTTCCGCCGCGAGCGTCCGCTTCCGGATCCGCGCATGCCCGGCGCCGGCCGCAGCGTGCGGCTGGTGTTGTTCGCGGATAATGGAAGCAGAGGGGAGGCTATCCAGGTGAACAAGATCGTCAAGAGCGATGCCGATTGGAAACAGGAACTTTCGCCGGAGGAGTTCGCCGTGACGCGCAAGAAAGGCACCGAGCGCGCGTTCACCGGCCGCTACTGGAACAACCACGAATCGGGCATGTACCGCTGCGTCTGCTGCGGCACGCCGCTGTTCCGGAGCCAGGAAAAATTCGATTCGGGCACGGGATGGCCGAGCTTTTGGAAGCCCGCCGCGGAGGAGAATGTCGCGACCGAGACCGACAACAGCCTGTTCATGAAGCGCACTGAAGTTCTGTGCGCGAAGTGCGACGCTCACCTGGGGCACGTTTTCGACGATGGGCCGGAGCCGACGGGGCAGCGATATTGCATCAACTCGGCGGCCCTCCGGTTTGTCCCCGAGTAGCCGGAGGCTTGGCCGAAATGCACCACCCGCGCGGCCGAACCGAACCACGCGTCGAGGCTGCAGTGCACAGAAATTCAAGCACTTACGAGTGGCGAGAGGATTGCACTACCAGTGCCGGAGGCAGTCATGAAAAGCAAACTATTAGTCCTGATTCTTTTTACAGGCGCCACGGCTTTCGCGGCCCATGTTGCAGTCGGCATCGCAGTCGGCTACCCCGCCTACGCACCGGCTCCGGTGGCTGTTTATGCGCCGCCGCCTCCGTCGCCCGCCTACTATGCCCCGCCGCCGGCTCCCGGCCCGAATTATTCATGGGTCTCCGGCTACTGGTACCCGTCCGGCCCGCGATACGCGTGGCGCGCGGGATACTGGGCGCCCCGGCCATATGCCGGCGCGCATTGGGTCGCACCGCGGTACTACCGGGGAGCTTACTATCACGGGTATTGGCGCCGGTAAGGCTGGCGTGGACAGGCTGAAGCCGGTCCCACAAGGCTGGTTTCGTCGTAACCTAGGTGTATGTGGCTTGCGGCTGTCCTGGGTTTGATTCCGCTCGTTCACGCGGAAATTGCGAAACCAGCCGCATGGGTTCCCGCCCGTTGGCCCTGGGCCGATGCGCGCTCGCTGGATCTGCTCGACGGCTCTCCCGTTAATTGCCTTCTACTGAAGTCTCCGCCCGCGGAGTTCGTGGCCGCCGCCAAGGCCCGCGGGGTGGTGGTGCTCGCGATCGGCGGCGATCCCGATGACCTGGTGCTCACCGGTGAGCCCGGCCTTCCCACGATCCACCTCACGACGCGCCGCAAGATGGCGCTCGGGTCGGGCGATCCGATCATCGGCACCACGCAGGGCGTCTGGCCCGGGATCGCACCCGAGGAGGCAGGCGCGCACAAGGCAGGGCCGACGTCGAGCGTCTGGATCGACACCAACACCGGGTTCCTGCGGGCGGTTCGTGCGTGGGGGCCGGCGACGGTCTGGATCGCCAACATGCCGCCCGAGAAGACCGTGATCACCACCGCGCGATACCTTCAGGCGATCGCCGATGCCGCGATCATCGGGGCACGCTGGGTCATCGCCCTGGATAGCGACCTGGCCGCACGCCTCGATCGCCGCGAGGAGGCAGCGATGGGCACCTGGAAGCGGATGGGCGCGCTGCTGGACTATTTCGAGCACCATCCGGAGTGGCGCACGATGCGCGAGGCCGGCCAGCTCGCGATCGTGCAGGATCCCGCGAAGGGCGGCCTGCTCTCCGGCGGCATCCTCGACATGATCGCCACCAAGCACACGCCGGTGCGGCCGGTGCCAAGCGAGCGCCTGACGCCGGAGGCACTGGCCGGCGCCACCATGGCGGTGAACATCGCCGGCGATTCGCTCAATCCGGAGCAGAAGGAAGTCCTGCGCGGATTCGCCCGCGGCGGCGGGACGCTGCTCAACGGTCCGCCGGGATGGAAGGACCCCGCGCCCGCCGGCGGCGCCATCACGCTCGAAAAGCCTGAGCTGGAGCGCCTGGGCGACATGTGGCGCGACGTCAACGGCATGATCGGCCGGCGCAACCTGGGCGTGCGGCTGTTCAACGTGGCGTCGATGCTTTCGAACTACGTCTCCGCGCCAGGCGGGAAGAGCGCGATCGTGCAGCTTGTCAATTACTCCGACTACCCGGTGGACAACGTCACGCTGCACTACCTGGCGGAGCTGCCCCGCGCCACGCTGATCACTCCCGAGGGCGCCGAAAAGAAACTCGAAGTCTACAAAACCGAGGATGGCTGGGGCGTGGATATCGACCGCGTGTCCACCTGCGCCGCCATCAGGCTGGAGCAATAAACGCATGACCCGAAGAGAATGGCTCGCACTCCTTTCCACGGCGCCGCTTCTGAAGGCCGCGCCCGACGCCCCGGTCGCTCCCGTCTCCATCGCCAAGTGCGCTTCTTACGATGAAGACGTGACGGCGAAGCTGGCCGCCATGTTCGACCAGCTTGGAGGGCTCGACAAGCTGGTGCGCAACAAGACGGTCACGGTCAAGCTCAACATGACCGGCGGTCCGGGGGTGCGCCTGCGCGGCATGCCGCCGGCGATGACGCACTATGTTCATCCCAAGGTGATCGGGGCGACGGCGTACCTGATGGGGAAAGCCGGGGCGACGCGCATTCGCTTCGTGGAGAGCGCGTGGGCCACGGCCGGCCCGCTGGAAGACGTGATGCTCGATTCCGGCTGGAACGTGCGCACGCTGGCCTCGGCGGCGCCCGGCGTCGAATTCGAGAATACCAACGGACTCGGCAAGGGGAAAAAGTATTCGCGGTTCAAGTTTCCGGGCAAGGCATACATGTATCCCGAGTACGTGCTGAACCACGCCTACGAAGATACCGACGTCTTCGTCAGTCTGGCCAAGCTCAAGGAACACGCCGATTGCGGCGTCACCCTCTCACTCAAGAACTGCTTCGGCATCATCCCGGCATCGATCTACGGCGATGACGCGGGCGTGAACGATCCCAACGAGAAGCCCACCAAGGGACGCTCCGACGTGGTCCACTTCGGCAAGCGGCAGCCGGCGAAGATCGCGCCGCCGGAGCTGTACCCGGGTGTCGGGAGCAAGACGGGCGGCTATCGCGTGTCGCGCGCGGTTGCCGACCTGTCGGTGGTGCGGCCGATTCACCTGGCGATTATCGACGGCGT
>Ga0335080_10001137_pt1 | contig 25610 bp, 26 predicted proteins | sample Lox_Sample_34_FD_206720 | JGI IMG/M metagenome (GOLD analysis project Ga0335080, IMG submission 206720) | Soil microbial communities from Loxahatchee National Wildlife Refuge, Florida, United States - Lox_Sample_3.4 | ecosystem: Environmental > Terrestrial > Soil > Wetlands | place: USA... | reverse complement strand
GCTGGTTCTTCGCTTCGATCGAGTCGCGCTGCGCCTTGTCTTCGGCCGAATGCGCGTCGGCTTCCTTCGCCATGCGCTCGACCTCTTCTTTACTTAGACCCGAAGACGACGTAATCGTAATCTTCTGGTCTTTGCCCGTGGCGTTGTCTTTCGCCGTCACGTTCAAAATGCCGTTTGCGTCGATGTCGAACGTTACCTCGATCTGCGGCACGCCGCGCGGAGCCGGTGGCAGCCCAGTCAAGTGGAACTTGCCGAGCGTCCGGTTCTGCGCCGCCATCGGGCGCTCGCCTTGCAGTACGTGAACTTCGACCGAAGTCTGCGAATCCGCCGCCGTCGAAAACGTCTCCGTCTTCTTCGTCGGAATCGTCGTGTTGCGCGGAATCATTGGCGTCGCCACGCCGCCGAGCGTCTCGATCGCCAGGGTCAGGGGAGTCACGTCGAGCAAGAGCAGGTCTTTCACCTCGCCCTTGAGCACGCCGCCCTGAATCGAGGCCCCAACCGCGACGACCTCATCCGGGTTCACGCTCTTGTTGCCTTCCTTGCCGAACAGCTCCTTCACCAGCGCCTGAATGCGCGGCATACGAGTTTGTCCGCCGACCAGCACCACTTCGTTGATCTTGCCGGTATCGACGCCCGCGTCCTTCATGCACTGCCGGCACGGGCCAACCGAGCGCTGGATGATGTCTTCCACCATCGACTCGAACTTCGCCCGCGTCAGCTTCTTAACCAGATGCTTCGGACCGGACGCGTCGGCCGTGATGAACGGCAGATTGATCTCGGTTTCCATCGTGGTCGAAAGCTCGATCTTGGCGCGCTCGGCCGCGTCACGCAGACGCTGCAGCGCCATCTCATTGCCTTTGCCGCGCAGGTCGAGTCCTTCATCTTTTTTGAACTCGTCGATCAGCCAGTCCACCAGCTTCTGGTCGATGTTGTCGCCGCCGAGGTGCGTGTCGCCGTTAGTCGCTTTGACCTCGATGACGCCCTCGCCGACTTCGAGAATCGAAATGTCGAAGGTGCCGCCGCCAAAGTCGTAGACGGCAATCGTCTCGTCCTTGCCCTTGTCGAGCCCGTAGGCGAGCGCGGCCGCTGTCGGTTCGTTGATGATTCGCTTTACCTCGAGCCCGGCGATCTTGCCGGCGTCTTTGGTCGCCTGCCGCTGCGCGTCGTTGAAATACGCAGGAACAGTGATGACCGCTTCGGTGACTTTCTCGCCGAGGTAGTCTTCGGCCGCCTTCTTCAGCTTCTGAAGAATCAGCGCCGAAATCTCGGGCGGGGTGTATTCCTTCCCCTGCGCGAGCACGGCAACGTGGTCGCCCTGGCGCGTGACTTTGTATGGGACCATCTTCAATTCTTCCGAAACCTCGTCATAGCGCCGCCCCATGAAGCGCTTGATCGAGTAGACCGTGTTCTCCGGATTGGTGATGGCCTGCCGCTTGGCGACCTGCCCCACCAGCCGTTCGCCGGTCTTGGTGAAGCCAACCACCGAAGGGGTAGTCCGGCCACCTTCCTCGTTCGCAATGACCTTGGGCTCGCCGCCCTCCATAACGGCCACGCAGGAGTTGGTGGTGCCGAGGTCAATACCGATGATCTTGCTCATGTCTTTCCTCCTGAAATCTTGCCAAATCCCCTATTTCCTTGAAAATAAGTGCAATAGAATCAATCGACTATGCATTGCGTTCATTGCAATGATAGGACTTGAGTGAATCATTGTCAAGGTATTGGATGAGCTAGAATAGTGATAGGTTTCAGGAGGTCGAAGCATGAGATGCTTCGTTCTTGGCGCGGGAGTTTCAAAGTCCGTTGGATACCCATTAGGTACTGAACTGTTTGGCGAGATGGACAAGTTTGTTAAAGACAGCGGAGCCTGCGTTGATCGGTTCGACTACGCGAGGGAATGGCCGGAGCTCCATCGTTGGCTCGAAACCAACACCAATCCAACAATTGCTCAAGCTTACCGCACAAGAAACATAGAGCACATCTTCACTGCATTGGATCTCGCCGAGCATCTGCGAAGCGACGCATTGTCCGGGATAGTTCACGCGCGTCGCGATCCGGAGATGAGCCGTCTGAAATCTGACCAATTTGAGTTCTACGACAAGGTGATTGAAGAGTATGGGCGGTTCAGGAGTGTGCTTCTCTGGGCATTGGAGCACTACTTTTCCTATCGCCATTCAAAAGACCTTGAGGGTTTCAGAGGTAGCGACTGGGATGGCTTGAGGGACTTCGCCGACACCTTGTCGCCGGGGGACGTAGTCGTAACGTTTAACTACGACGCAACAGTCGAGAGAGTGCTCCTCTCACGAGGAAAATGGTCGCCTAAAGACGGTTTTGGATTCGAGTTGGTATTCGAGGAGACGTACAACGGCAATGCGAGGGTGGACTGGGGAAAGTCCAGCGTGAAGGTACTGCACTTGCACGGAGCTACGGGATGGTATCGTAGGCCGCTTTTTGCACCCGGGTACCAACCTGCAGGAAGCGGCGCTGTCCCGTTCGCGGTTTTTGGCGCAGCGCCAATGGGCACGAACATTTCTCTTGATCCTGAGTTCTTGAAGGGGTTTGGTATTTTCACCGCTGTGGACGCTTGTCTTCCGGACACGCTCCCTGTCGCCAACGAGAGGCATGTTGTGCTGCATCCGAGTTTCTTGAAAGACTACTCGTCGGGCGAGGGCGCATTGACCGATCTTTGGCGACAAGCGGCCGAGGCTTTAAGAAGTGCAGATAGAGTTTTCGTCGTTGGCTACAGCCTTCCAGGGGCGGATTCGGCAGCTCTCACCCTGCTTCTTACCAATTTGCGGAGGGGTGTCGGCCGAATTGTGAATCCAGACGGAGGGACAAAGATGAGGCTTGCACAACTACTCCAAACCGGGGATGGCTTTCAGGGTGCGGCGTATTTTCAAGACTGGGCAAGATCAGGATGTCCGGACAGCGTACAGTGGACTTCTAGCAAAAAGGTTGCTGTCTAGCGGGTTTGCCCTAAGTCTCGGCCTTCCCAAACCTCGGCCAGCGGGGCCCTCTCGCTTTCCGAGCTACAAACGCGCTACTATCGCCATATGACCGTCGCGTGGAAGCAATACATTGTGAGCGATCCGGAAGTCCTAAGGGGCAAACCGCGGCTCAAGGGGACGCGGATTCCAGTCGGCGTTGTGCTCGGATACCTCGCGGCCGGCAAAACAGCCGAGGAAATCATTGCGGAATTTCCCGACCTCGCGCGCGAGCAGATTGCCGCCTGCCTCGACTACGCTCGCGAACTGGCTGAGTTTGAGGCCGTTGTCTAATGGCTCTGCGGTTCCTCGCCGATCACTGCATTTCAAACTGGCTCATTCAAAAACTGCGAGAGCAACGCCACGAAGTTCTGCGCCTGCGGGATGTCTCGCCGGCTGACTCGCCCGATGGGCTCGTCATCCGCAAAGCCCAGGATCTCGGGGCTGTGCTCCTATCTCTGAATGGAGACTTCGCGGACATCGTGACCTACCCACCTAGGAAATATAAAGGGATCATCGCGGTCCAAATGCGCAATCACCCGGAAGTCCTGCCGCAATTGTGGCCGCGACTGAATGGATATCTGGAACTGCATCCCACGATGGCGGACTATGTCGGGAAGCTTCTCGTAGTCGGGGTTGATCGCATCCGCATTCGGGACTGATCTGGACATCCGCCTGCGCGGCGCACGGCTCGCGCTCATTCCGCGTCTTTAGTGCTCGCTTGAGCCACTAGACGAACCATTGCCGCCGGCGACACAATCCGCGTCGCCTTGTAACGCTTTAGAGCCTGCAATTCCTTATCCCCCGTTACCAGACAATCGGCCTCGCTCGCCTCTGCCAGCGCCAGCAAAAAGCTGTCCTTTGGGTCGGGAGCTTTCGGGCCGAACGGCAGGTGATCGCAGAAGAACGAGAAGTCTCGCAACCCGGACATCAGCAACTCGACCGCGCTGGCTTTGAGCCTCGCCTTGAAGAATGGCCGCGCCGCCACCGCCCGGAATTCCGCGATGAGTTCTTCGCAGGCGACCAGCGTGAAGCGATTTTTCTCCCAGGCGTCGATGAGTTTTACCGGAGGGCCCTCCGATACGAGCAGGCCGGAGAGCAACACATTTGTGTCGAGGATCACTCGGGTGTCGCGGGCGACGCGCATCAGGAGCGTTTGCCGCGCGTCCGGTAGCGCTTTGCCCGCACCTCATCCACTGCAGCGTCGATCTGCTGCTGCATCTCGCGGGCAGGCACGTCGGCGAAAGCGGCGCGGCTATCCCGAACCGTTTCGTGGAAGATGCGCCAGCGCACTGCCTCCTCAATGAACTTCGAAAGATCGCCCTTCTTCATGCCTTGCGAGCCAAGGTAGGAGCGTAGAGCGAGATCGGCCTCTTTGGACCAGCTGATGGTGAGGCGGGTGGTTTCGGCAACAGGTACATTAGCATCAGTCATATAAACGTCTATCCGTATATATCATTATACGCCTTCCTCCATCACGGGCGAGAGTTGACATGTGCAGCACATGAAAATATGCTATAAGCATGTCACACACGAAGATGATCCAGCTCCGCAATGTTCCCGAGGCCCTGCATCGCACTCTCAAGGCCCGCGCGGCCATGGCGGGAATGTCGCTGTCGGATTATCTGTTGGCTGAGATCAGGGAAGTGGCCGAGCGGCCTACGCTGGCCGAATTTCGTGAGCGGCTTCACCAACGCAAGCCGGTAGCCGCCGAATTCGATACCGTGCGGCTCGTCCGGGAAGAGCGGCCGGCACGGTGATTGTCCTCGATGCGTCTGCCGCGATCGACTGGCTTCTGCAGATGCCCGCGGGGCAGGCCATCGAAAAACGAATCTACTCGCGCAACGAATCACTCCACGCACCACACCTGCTCGACTTGGAAGTTGTTCAGGTCTTGCGGCGTCTTGTACGGGAGGGGACGATCTCGTTAGCGCGTTCCGAACAGGCGGTCGACGATCTGCTCGCTCTTCGCGTCACCCGCTACCCGCATTTCGCCCTGCTCCCGCGAATCTGGCAGCTCCGGCAAAGCTTGTCCGCGTATGACGCAACGTACGTCTCGCTCGCTGAAACAATCGGCGCCCCCTTGCTTACGAGAGATGGCCGTCTCGCTTCCGCGTCAGGTCACCGCGCAACGGTCGAGCTTTTCTAGGTCGCCGCCAGCCACAGCGTGGTAGAAAGTGATAGCCCTTCGCGCTGTTCCGGCGATGGTTACTCGCCGTCCCGCCTCAGCTTATTTGCAATGGTCTTTATCTCTTTTTCCCGCGGTGTATTCACGATTCCTCTTGCATCGTCGTAAAGGCTTTCGCGCAGGAGGGTAATCAGGCGAGCCTTGAGTTTTGCGCGGGACGCGAGCCGGGCAGGAACGGCGACGGTGAAGGGTTGTGAGGAGCACGTCAGAGCACTCCGGACGCTCGAAGTTTGGAGATCAAGGTTGGGTCGTCCGAGAACGGCGGCCGGCGATTGAGCGCAAGCCAGGGCAGCAACAAAAACGACAGGCAGCAGAAGAAAACACCTTTTGGCCACATTTCTACCTCCTTCATTTCCCTGGCCACGCGAAAGCACGGTGTTCCAAGGCTCAGCCCGAGGGCTGACTCGCCTCCCAACGGAAGAGGCTGGCACAAAGATGAGGCGGCACGTCGGGACAGTTGTTCGCTACGGTGATTCCAGACGAGCAGTACTGTTCACATGGGATTGCCGCCATGCAGCGGAGGATCGAACGCGGCGTTGAGGGCCGGCTCATTGACTCGGGCATTCGCCCCACGTAAGATTCGCCCACAAGACCGCGTGCTCGCGTAGTCACCCATGATCGGCGAAACCATCTCGCATTACCGCGTCTTAGAGAAGCTTGGTGGGGGCGGTATGGGTGTGGTCTACAAAGCAGAGGACACGTCGCTCGGACGCTTCGTTGCCCTCAAATTCCTTCCCGAAGAGGTTGCCGAGGATCCCCAGGCGCTGGAGCGGTTCCGGCGGGAGGCGCGGGCCGCGTCGGCGCTCAACCACGCCAACATCTGCACTATTTATGAAATCGGCGAGCACGACGGCAAACGCTTCATCGCGATGGAGTTTCTGGATGGGCTGACCCTGAAGCACCGGATCGCGGGCAGGGCGCTGGAGGTCGAGACCGCGCTTGGCCTGGCCATTGAAATCGCCGACGCTCTGGATGCAGCGCACAGTGAAGGCATCATCCATCGCGACATCAAGCCCGCCAATATTTTTGTGACCAAGCGGGGGCACGCCAAGATTCTCGATTTCGGCCTGGCGAAATTGACCGGGACGCAAAAGACCGACGCAGCGGGGAGCGAGGCAACTGCCGGAGTGAGCCTCGAGCACCTGACGAATCCGGGCTCGGCGGTTGGCACAGTCGCCTACATGTCGCCGGAGCAGGCCAAGGGTAAGGAACTGGATGTGCGCACGGACTTGTTCTCGTTTGGCGCGGTGCTCTACGAGATGGTGACGGGCGCGGTGCCGTTCCGCGGCGACACATCGGCCGTGATCTTCGAGGCGATTCTCAACCGCGCGCCTGTGCAGGCGCTACGCCTCAACCCGGATGTGCCACCGCGACTGGAAGAAATCATCGAGAAGGCCCTCGAAAAAGACCGCGATCTGCGCTACCAGCATGCTTCGGAATTGCGGGGCGACTTGAAGCGGGTGCAGCGGGACAGCGGGTCCGGCCATCGGCCCGGAGTACAAGGGCAAGGGCCGCAAATTCAGGAAGCGGCGGAAGGGGCTTCCTCGGCGGCGTCCGTACAGCCGGCTTCCTTTCCTGCCCCATCGCACGGGAGCGGTGTGAACATCAGCGGTCTCGCGCACTCTTCCGCCGGCCAGCCGTCTCATCCGGTTACCGGGAGCGGCTCCAGTGTCAGCGCGGTGGCGCGCGAACACAAATTCGGGCTGGCAACCCTCGTTGCGGTCATCCTGGTTCTTGTTGGGGCGGCGGCGTTTGGCGTCTACACGCTCGTAAGCCGCACCGGACCGGCACCATTCCAGAACTTCACGATGACGCAGGTTACAAACACGGGCAAGGCGGAAGACGCCGCCATCTCGCCCGACGGCAAATATGTTCTGAACGTGCAGAATGATAATGGCCTCCGCAGCTTGTGGCTGCGCAACGTGCCGACCGGCAGCGATACACAAATCCTGGCACCGGCTTCGGCGTTTTACCGGGCGCTCACATTTTCACCCGATGGCAACTACGTTTACTTCCGAAAGGCGGGGCTTGGGACGCAGAGTGTGTGGAATCTCTATCGGATGCCGGTGCTGGGGGGCGCGCCGCAGGTGGTGGTGAGCGACCTTGACAGCAACGTCGCGTTTTCGCCCGACGGGCAGCGCATGGCCTACGTGCGGGGGAACGATCCGGAGGTCGGGAAGACGAGACTGCTGAGCGCCAAGCTGGATGGGACGGACGAAACGGTACTGCGCATCGCGCCGCTGCGGGAAGAATTCTCGCGCGCTCTGAGTTGGTCGCCGGATGGCAAGACCGTCACATTCAGCGTTGTTTCGAGAGGCGCTGGCGCTCTCGGGACGGTCAAAGCGTTTGACGTTGCCAGCCAACAAGTGCGGTCTTTGGCCGCCTTCTCCGACAACCAGGTGTTGGAGGAAGCGTGGTTGCCGAACGGCCAATGGTTGCTGGTGCGGTACACGGAGAAGGGTCCAAGTCTCAGACGCGGGCAAATCGGACTGATTGGGCGCCGGGGCGGCGCCATACAGCCCGTGACGCGCGATGTCAACGCCTATGAGGCGCTGACTGTTTCGGCGGATGGCAAGGTGGCGGCAACGGTGCAAATCAGAAGCGCACAGAGTCTGACGATGCTCGCCGGTTCTGGCAAGCCGGTCGGCACGTCGGCGGAATCAATGGCAGGGACGCAGGACGTGCAGATGGTAGCGTGGACGGGCGACGGCAAGACCCTGGTCTCAGACGGACAGAGTGTGCGGCGCATCAGGCCGGATGGCGGCCTTGAGAGCACATTGCTGAACGATGCGAACGGCTGGATTGCGGGCACGGCGGGCTGCGGCAATCGCTACATTGTGGTGGCGTGGTCGTTTCATGGCGGCACAAACGATACCGCGATCTGGCGCGCGAATGTCGACGGCTCGAACCTGAAGCAACTCACGAGCGGGTCTTTCGATATTCATCCGGTCTGCTCGCCGGACGGCAGGTGGGTCTACTACTACGGAGGCGAGCCCCACTTTCTGATGCGGGTGCCAGTCGAGGGCGGCAATCCGGAACCGGTTCCGAACAGCGATGTTCCCCGCATGTTCGGAGGAGGCGCGGGGCACGCGGTTTCGCCCGATGGAAAGCTGCTGGTATTCAATGCGGACGTCAACGTGCCGGAGGGACCGTCTGCCCTCAGCAGGCTGGCGATCGTGAACCTCGATTCGAATGCGCAACCCACGCCTCGCTTGATTGCACCCGACCCGCGCATGGCTGGCGGACCGAGCAGCGACAACTTCAACAACAATTTAAGTTTTGCTCCTGACGGAAAGTCGGTAGCCTATATCGTTCGCGACAAGGGCGTGGATAACATTTTCGTGCAGCCCCTCGATGGCACGCCGGGAAGCCAGATCACCAGTTTCACCTCGGACAATATTTCTCACTTCCAATGGTCGCCCGACGGCAAGACCCTGGCTGTCGCCCGGGTCCATAAAGCGTCGGATGTGGTGCTGCTACGCGAAAAGTAAATGATTGACGAGACGTGGATGATGCCCGCTGGACGGACTCGACGCTGGCGGGCGCTAAGTTCGCGTCAAGCGGGCAACATCCCGGTCAATCCGCAAACACTATGAACAGAAATCAGAAACAACCCGGCACCTATTTTGACTTCTGGACGTCAGGTTGGGTGGTGGGCGCGTCTTTCGATTGAACGAAAATCTTGTAGTCAGAAAACTGATGCTTTTCGCGAAGGGCGCCATCTTTTGCGGATCTGGTGACTATGGCGTCACTCGGCAGCCAGAAGGACTTGGCGACCACCGGTAAATGGACCTCGCTAAACCGGACGTCGGTCGCTTCCGTTCCCACCTCCGGCCTGGCTTTGAGCAGGTCGATTCGCATGCGGACAATCTGGAAACTATCGGGGTCAATCCAGGCGATCCCCTGATAGGCAACCACAACGTCGGAGCCGTTGACACGCACCGTTCCCAGTAATTCACTCTTCTCAGGCTGCTGGGAGAAGGCAACCACATAGTCCTCCCGACCCTCCTGAGTTTGCCGGCCGAGATACCGGAAATTTTCGGCGTCACGGTGGTAAGGATGGAAGTGAATGGGTGAGAGTGCAAAACCCTTGACCAGGGAATAGCCAGTCGCGATTTGGGGTTCGACAGCCCGCCACTGCTCGTCTGTCCGGCCCTCGGTAAATCGCACGCCCTCGCCGGTGACATGAGCACGGACCAGATAGCTGTAGTGGCCGGTAAATACCGGCAAACCTCGGACAAAGCCGTGTCTGTCTAATTGCTCCTGCACCACATTCTCGTTGGCTTCGATAGTGGGAATGGTGCTCAAGAGTTGAGCTTCGTTCGCGCCAACTTTGTCCAGCAACTTCGGAAGCTCGTCCTGTGATCGCGCTATTACGAGACCCTTCAATTCCGGGTAATAAGAAAGAAGCTTCTTATCGGGAAGGTCCACAATCACATACCGCGGCGGGCCGTTATGTCCGATGCTTTGTCTTTCGAGGTCGGCCAGAGTGGGATTCCAGGCACTGCTTTCGTGCTGAGCAACTACGACTGTAGAGAACAAAAAAGAAAATCCGATCAGAAATGCAGAGCGGGAAATATTAGTGAGCGATTGCACGGTTACCTCCTAAGGTCATCAGGTGGCTAACACAGGATTCTACGCTGAATGAGCGCGAGTTACATAACATGCTGAGAGGACGGTAGTGGTTTAGTTTGAAGAATGCTGTCCCTCAGCGGCCAAAGCGGCAAGGAAAGAACGATACTTACGGCACGACTGAAGCCGTGCCCTTTCACAACCCGATTCAAAATGGACTACTACGGAGAGGACTCTTTGGTCGCGGCGATTGGTGATACCGCGCGCCGGCGAGCGGATGATGTGTTCGAGGAAGCGCCGGGAGTCAAACTTCTCCATTGCTCCAGCACCACCAGCGATGTGCTTCGGCTTACTGCATTAACTGCCAGGCGCGAAACGCCCAGACCACGGGCACAGCAAAGAGCATGGCGTCGATGCGGTCGAGCATCCCGCCGTGCCCGGGAAGAATGGCTCCCGAGTCTTTCACGCCCGCGCCGCGCTTGATGAGCGACTCGACCAGATCGCCGAGCTGTGCCGCAATATTGAGGACGATCGAGAGTCCAACAATGGACCAGAGGCGCGGCTGCTCGACCCGGAACATGCCGCTGCGCGGGTCGACCAGGCCGACGCGGAGTAAAACGTCGGTAAGCCGCACAGCATACTGAAACCAGAGCAGGCCCACAATCACGCTGGCCAGGATCGAAGCAACCGCGCCCTCCCAGGTCTTGTTCGGGCTGATGCGTGGCGACATGCGGTGCCGGCCGATCGCTTTGCCGACGAAGTAGGCGAAGATGTCTCCGGCCCAGACGGCGAGCAGCGTGTAAATCACCCAGATGGCGCCGGCGGGCTGGCGGCGGATTTCAATCAGCAGCGCCATGGGAATGGCGATGTAGCCGAAGGCGAAGGTGGAAGCGGCTGCGGCGGGATAGCCAGAGCGCAGGTTGTTACCGCGCATGGCGAGGCTCAGGAAAAGGAATGGAGCGAGAACGGCGGCGAGCGCGGTTCCATAGATGGCGGCGGTTGCTTCCATCAACGGTGTGAGATTGGTCGAGGAGAGAAGAATGAAGAGGAAGTAAAACACGGCGAAGGCATAGGTGGGCTGCGCGAGCGGGAGAACGTCGTAGAGGGCGGTCAACTTCAGGAATTCGGCGATGGCAAGCAGCGCGACAATGGAGGCGACGATCACCAGGATATAAATGGGCGCTTTCAGTACGAGAAGCAGGACGAGTGGGATTAGAACTGTGGCCGTCGCTATACGCTTGATCATTTGGAGTGGAAATCTTAAACCAATCAGGACACGGAGGACCACAGAGGATTCGCGGAGGGATGATTCCGAGCAATAGCGTTTTTGAAAATGCAATCCCGGGAGCCTCGCCCTCGCCGGACCGGATCGCCTTCGGCTTAGCCCGCCTGGGCCGAAGTGGACCCCGAGGGCCGCTAGTCCTGGTGGAGAACCGTTGAGGGATCGATTCCAGCCGCCTGGGCAGCCGGTACGAACGACGCCAGGAGAGCAACGAGGATAAGAAATGCACCCGCAACCGCATAGGTCAAAAAGTCGAGATTCGAAACCCCGAAGAGCAGGTTCGACATCGCTCGTGTGACCCCAATCGCGATGAGCAATCCGACCGCGACGCCAATGGCGGCCATCATCAATCCTTCGCGAACGACCAAGCGAACGACATGGTCGCGGGGTGCACCGAGGGCCATGCGGATGCCGATTTCCTTCGCACGCTGGCTTACGGAGTAATTGATCACACCGTAAACGCCGACAGCCGCGAGGATGAAAGCGAGGGCCGCAAACAATCCGAGCAATATCATGGAGAATCTTCGCGATGCCATCGATTCATGCAACAGCTTGTCCATGGTCTGCACGGAAAAAATGGGCTGATCCTTATCCATGTCGCGTATCGTCCTGGCCGCAGCCGGAAGCACCGACTCTGCCGGGATGAAAGTTCGCATCACGACGAACAGTTGGTTCCAGGATTCCTGCGATTCAGGAAGATAGATTTCGGAAACCGGACCTGTGTCCAGGCCATCCTCGCGTACATCGGCGACCACGCCGACGATCTCGCGCCACGGCGTCTTCTGTTCGGGCCAGCCTTGCTTCACTTGTTTTCCGATTGGATCTTCATTCGGAAAGAAACGGCGAGCTGCGGTCTCGCTGATTACCGCAACCGGAGGAGACTTCTCAACGTCACTTTCCTGGAAGGTCCGGCCCCGCAAGAGCCGTATACCCATGGTTTCGAAGTAATGTGTAGTGGCAACATTCCACTGCGAGGTTGGCAGTTGGGAGCGTTCCGGAATCGGGCGATTCGCGATAAGAAATATCGAGCCCCAGCATGTTCCGTCAATGGGCAGGCAACCGACCGCTGCGGCATCCTTGACAGCGGGCAAATGGCGGAGTTGTTCGGTGGCTTCGCGGAAGAACGCGGCCTGCTGAGGGTCGGTGGTGTATTTGTTGGTGAGGCGCACTGAGAAGACCAACAGGTTCTCTTTCTGAAAACCGGGATCCACTCTTCCGAGGTTCACGAGGCTGCGAATGAGCAAGCCTGCGCCGATCGAGAGGATCATTGCCAAGGCAAGTTCGGAGGCAAGCAGCATCTGCCGGAAACGCGGCGACCCGCCCGACAGGCTCCGACTTACCGCCTTCAAAGCCTCGTTGACATCGGCACGGCTGCCTTCGAGGGCGGGGATCAGTCCGAAAATGATTCCTGTCACAACCGACAACACCAGCGCAAATACGAGCACGCTGCCATCGACGTGAACTTCGTTCATGCGCGGAACGCTGGCAGGAACAATCCTGAGGAGCAGCTGCGTTCCGAAGATCGCGAGCAGCACGCCGAGAATTCCGCCGAGCGCGGATAACAAAAGGCTTTCCGTAAGAAGCTGGCGAAAGATTCGCACACGGCTGGCGCCGAGTGCTGTACGGACGGCCATTTCTCTCGCTCTGGAGGCCGCGCGGGAGAGCAGGAGATTGGCGACGTTGGTACAGGCAATCAGGAGGACCAAGCTAACGGCTCCGAGCAGCATCAAGAGGGCAGTTCGCAGCGAACTGCCGATCCACTTTTCGTACAAAGAGACAGCGTCGGCGCCTACGCCGCTGTTCGAAAGAGGGTATTCCTTTTCAAGTCGAGCAGCGATGGCTTTGATCTCGGTTCTGGCCATCTCGACTGTGACGCCCGTCTTCATCCGGCCGAGCCCGAAAATTCCCTGGTGGTTTCCGCGTTCCTCGGCGCTGTGATTGCCGCTCATGTTTGCCACCATGGGCAGGAAGACTTCATCGACGCGATTGCCGAACTGAAAATCCGGTGGGAGTACACCGATGATGGTTCGCGGGTGATCGTCGAGCACCAAACTCCGGCCTAGAATGTGAGGGTCGGCTCCGAAGCGGGATTGCCAGCACGCGTGGCTGATCACAGCCACGGGTTGGGAATTCGGCTTGTCCTCGTCAGGACCGATGGAGCGGCCGAGGAGTGGCTTGACGCCCAGAATTTCAAAGAAGCCGGCAGAGACCCAACGTCCGTTCAGACGCGTGGGCGGATCGATGCCGGTGAGAGTGCCGGCATAGGCACGATAGCCTGCCATTCCGTCGAAGCTTTGGGACTGGCTTCGCCAATCAAGGAAACTGGGAAATGAGACGGACATTTCCTCGCCCGTGTTCGGCATCCGCTCGGAGAGCACGACGAGACGATCGGAGTCCTTGAACGGTAGGGGCCGCAGCAAGACAGCGTTCACGACGCTGAAAATGGCCGTGTTCGCTCCCACGCCCAGGGCGATTACCAGAATGGCGATTGCGGTGAAGCTTGGGCTTCGTTTGAGGGTTCGTAAGCCGAAACGAAGATCGTTGATGCTAGCTTTCATAGGGTGGCCGTCTCTTCACGGAAATTCAATCTAACAATGGTCTCCGTCGTTGTGGTTGCTCCGGTGCAAAAACAGGGCCAAGTGTTGAGATGGTAACCTGTTGAGGGTAAAAGCCGGAACAGTATCGGGGATGAGATACGACGCCGTGAGTTGACCACATCCGGCACGGAACGTCCGAAAGCGAACAGGGGTTGTTGCGCGACGAGAACTGATCTAGGTTTTGGATTCGGTCTGGAGCCGAGGCTTGGCGTGGGTGTGCGGGTGGCCCGGGTCCTGGCCTAAGCCCCCGTATCGCCGTTCGCGCTTCTGATACTCCTCAATGCCTTCGAGCAGCTGAAGTCCACGGAAGTCGGGCCACAGAGTCTGGGTAACGTAGATCTCGGCGTAGGCGAGCTGCCAGAGCAGGAAGTTACTGAGCCGCATCTCGCCGCTGGTGCGGACAACGAGGTCGGGATCGGGCAGGTCGCGGGTGTAGAGATTTTCGCTGATCGCCTGTTCGGTGAGTTGGAGATGATCCAGCCCTCCGTTGCGGGAGGCAGCTTCGGCGAGCGAGCGGAAGGCGTCGACGATCTCACTGCGCGCACTGTAGTTGAGCGCCAAGGTCAGAATCATGCCGGTGTTGGCCGCGGTTGCTTCGCTGGCCTCCGCCATTTCGCGCTGCACTACGGCCGGCAGTTCGTGCTTGCGTCCGATGTAGGCCAGGCGAATATTGTTTTCGTTGAGGGTTTTGATTTCCGCCTTGAGGTAGTGACAGAGCAGGCGCATGAGGAAGTCCACTTCCGATTTGGGACGCTTCTTCCAGTTCTCTTCGGAGAAGGCATAAAGCGTGAGAGCGGGAATGCCGATGCGGGCGGCCGTCTCCACGGTCGAGCGCACCGCCGCAACACCAGCGCGATGCCCGGCCACGCGGGGCAAATGACGGCGACGCGCCCAGCGTCCGTTTCCGTCCATGATGATCGCAATGTGGCGGGGAAGCCGCGCCGGATCGAGCCGCAGGTAAGCGTCGCTTTCCTTGCGGTCCATGCCGGCCGGGACCGTGTGTCGCAAGCAGGACTCTCCGAAGTTGAAGCTAACACAGGGATTCTGGAGAGTGCAATGCGAGCTTCGTGCTATGAGCTAACCGAGATAAGTTGGTCCCCAATGGGCTCACGTTATTGCGCTTCTTCTGGAACTATGAGAAGCGCCAGTCTCTCGGTATGCCGGATGACGGTCAGTTCGCAGCGTGTTCCCACCTGCGCATCCGTCAGCAGGCGGTGGAGGTCGTCAACACCAGCCACAGGCTTGCGGTCGAGTTCGACAATCACGTCGCCCTGGCGAAGTCCTGCGGCTCGCGCCGGACTGCGCTCTTCAACTCCGAGCACGACAACGCCGGTTTCTTTTGACAGGTTGTAGAAACGTACGACGCGGCGATGGATAGGGGCCGTTTGGGCAGAGACTCCGATATAGCTGCGGCGAATGCGCCCATCGCGCAGGAGTCGGCCGGCGACGAATTTAGCGGTGTTGATGCCGATGGCGAAACAGATACCTTGCGCCGGAAGGATGGTCGCCGTATTTACGCCGATGACTTCGCCTTGCGAGTCAACCAGCGGCCCGCCCGAATTGCCGGGATTGAGCGCAGCATCCGTCTGGATGACATCCTCGATGAGCCGTCCAGAGTAAGAGCGCAGCGAGCGGCCGAGCGCGCTGATGACGCCGGCGGTCACGGTCGATTGAAAGCCGTACGGATTGCCGATCGCAATGGCCACTTGACCGGCGCGGAGTTGCTGCGAGTCTCCGAGTTCGGCGGCTTGCAGACCGGGTGAATCGTTGGCAATCAAGTTTATGCGGATAACAGCGATGTCCGTGGCTGGGTCGTCGCCGATCGTGTGAGCGGGAACGCGACGCCCGTCCGTGAATGTGACTTCGATCTGTGTGGCGTCATGCACGACGTGGCTGTTGGTGAGGATGAGGCCGTCGGGAGTGAAGACGAAGCCCGAACCGCCGCCCCGGCGTTCGCGAGGCTCTGCCGATCGCGCGCCGGGAGCGGGTTGGCGAACCTCGATGTTGACGACCGAGGGGCTGACTTTTTCAACGGCGTCAATGACGGCGCGCGAGTAGGCGTCGAGGAGTGGGACGTCGGCTGAACGGGCTGGGCGATCGATTCGTGGCGCGGATAATTCACCGGAAGAACGTGACGGCGCGGGGGAAGGAACGTCGGATGAGACAACTTCGGAGTACATGCTGCATAGATGTTGGCAGCCATATTTTGGATTCGCTGGCGTGGGTCGGCCGCGAAGACGCGGACGCGAGCTGCCGCTTCCGGGGGCGAGCGTATCACACCAAAAGAGAATAGTTTCCGCTTGCGTCCTCAGTTTGTGAAATCGACTTCAGTTCCGGGTAGTGCTTGACCAGCGTCTCCGGAGCGCGCACCTTCCTACCTTCCAGCAGATGACGAAGTTCGAGCGCATTGACCGGGGCTTTTGCCTGGTAGTGATTATTGGCGATCACGAATATGGAGAGCGCTTTTCTTGCGATGACATCGATTTTCTCTTTCCATTTTGTGAGTTCCGCCGGCGTATAGAGATAGTTGTACCGGTCATCACGGTTGCCGGTGCCGGACCCGCTCTCGAACCAATGGTCGTAATTGCGGCCATGGAGGCGAACGTACCCCAGGCTCGAGGTGACGTGCTCGGTAGGGGCGAGCGAGCGGCCGAGCTGAGGCTGATCGATGTTGCAGAAGCCGACATTGTAGTGAAGAAAGTGGGCAAGTGTTTCGGGCTGGTTCCAACTCTCGTGACGGACTTCCACGACACGCGGATACTCGATGAACTGGCGAAGGAGCTGATCGAGATATTCGCGGTTGAGGCCGGTGTTCTTGAATGAGACCGGGAACTGGATGAGCAGAGCTCCCAGCATGTTTTCTGCGGCGAGCGATTCCAGGCCCTCTCGTGCAAGGCGCTCGTCTTTATCGCTGGGTCGAATGCTGGCTGCGGATGTGGGCTCCATGACCGCGAGCGGGGAATGGGTGAACGAGCGATGCAGCTTGGCTGTGAAAACAAAATTTGGGTTGACAGAAACCGCTTTGCGGCACCACAGGCGTCCGAGTTCCGGACGGATATGTCCGTAAAATGACGTATTGATTTCGATAACGTCGAAGAAGCGGGCCAGGTATTCGACCGGATGGATTCTCTTGCGAGTGACTTCAGGTGGGTAGAGAATGCCCTCCCAATCTTCGTAAGACCAGCCAGCCGTGCCGACGCGGATTTGCGGGGCTTGTTCTTCCTTCATACGGGCAGGCCAGATGTGGGCAGGTTAGCACAGGAATTGCAGGCCTGGACTGGCGCGGGCATGGGTTGCGGGGCGATGGATCTGCGCCGGTGTGAGGCGTCCTCTACGGTGAAGAGGTTCTAGAAATCGACGACAGCTGGCGCGCGAAATCCTGGACCACGTAGAGCCGCCCGTTGCTCCAGAAAGCCGCGAAGCCCGCGGAATTGAAAGCCGCATCGAGCAGGTTGCGGCGGTGCGGCGGAGATTGCATGAGTGCTTTGAACGCTTTCTCAACGTTCGCGTTGTAAGCCACATTCTCGCCGACGCGATCGAGCCGCAAACCGGTTTCAAGTAATCTCGGCATCAAGCCCGCCTCGCCGTCAAACTGGTGAGAGAGTTGTTGGCGTTCCACCATCAGCCGGGCATGCGCCCGGGCGGCGTTGCGCAGGGATTCATCCAGGCGCAGGAGCGGCGCCCCGGCGTCGCGGCGGCTCTGATTCGCAAGATCCAGCAACTCCAGCTCCGCCTCGGAATCCTCGAGTGAAGTGGGGGAGGAAACCGTTTTAGGCGCGGGCTCGGGGCGTTGGTTCGCCGAGGCATGCTGCGCGAGGCACAAACTTGTGTTCAACGCCAGCATCACAAGGGTCGCACACAAGGCTCTGGGCATAGAGTTTGAGATGGATTGGAGAACCGGGGAAAGTTCCGCTTTCCATCTCTGACGCTAGCCTCTAGAATTCAGCTAAACCACTTACCATGGAGACCATTCTGCTGGTTACCGTTCTCGCTGGAACCCTTGCCCTGCTTGGGGTTTCGGTCGCATTGCTGCGGCGTGTTTCGGCGTCGGCGCAAGTGGATGTAAAAGCGGAGGTTGCGGGCGCGCTCGAAAGGCTCGATGCGACCCTTGGCCAGAAGATCAGTGTCAGCACTGCCGACATGGCCAGCCGGCTGGAGCAGACTAAAGGGGACCTGCGCCAGCAGGTGACAGACCGCATCCAGCAAGGCTTTTCGGAGATTCGCGGAGCAGTCGAGCAGCAACTTGCCTCAGGCCGGGAAGAGCAGAATCGTAGTCTGGCGGACGGACGCAGTGAGTTGACGCAGTCTTTATTGCTTACCACCCAGCAGCTGAAAGTGGAATTCCAGGGGTTGAACCAGCAGACCGCGCAGAGCCTGGAGGGAATTCGCGATCGGGTAGACGCCAAACTGGCCGCGATTACCGAGCAGGTGCAGGTCAAGCTCGATCAGAACATCAAGGAAGGATTCGCGCAGTTTGAAAAAGTGCAGCAGCACCTTCGAGCCGCCGAAGAGCAACTGAAGGAAGTCAGCACTCTGGGGCATTCGATCAACGATTTGAACAATCTGCTGAAGCTGCCGCACTTGCGCGGGCAATTTGGCGAGGCCAGCCTGGAGCGGTTGCTGTCGGATTTTCTGCCGTCACACATGTTCGCGCTGCAGGCGTCCCCCGGCGAAGGCGGGGGGCGGGTGGACGCGGTGATTTATTTTCCCGACCGTAAGCTGCCAATCGATGCCAAGTTTCCGCGCGAGCAGGTGATCGCCCTTTTTGAGGGCGAGGACGCAGCCGAGATCGAAGCGGCACGCGTCTCGCTGGTGCGCGTGATGAAGGCGGAAGGGAAGCGGATACAGCAGTACATTCAGCCGGAAAACGGGACGACTGACATCGCGCTGATGTACCTGCCGAGCGAAACGCTGTATATGGAGGTCATCCGCAATCGCGAGATTGGCGACGCACTGAACACGCTGCGGGTGTTTCCAGTTTCGCCCAACACGCTGATGATGACGCTGCAGACGATTGCCCTGGTGCACAAGTGGTATGAAGTCGCCAGCCGATTCGAGAAGAGCCGCGCCGAACTCGCGAAGGCGCAGAAGTCGTTTGACTTTTTCCAGAATCAGTTCGAGAACGTCGGCAAAAATCTGAACAAGGCGCAGGAGGCCTTCGAGACCGCGCAGCGCCACTTGAAGACCTATCGCGGCAAAGTGACAGCGCTGAGCGGACAGGAGCAGTTGGAACTGGACGCGGCAGCGGAAGCGGCCGCTCCGGATGCAGCGACGAGGCAGTTGCCGCTGATCGACAAAGCCAGCGCGTAGTAAAGCGGGGCTCACCTGCGGTAGAGATGGTTGAAAAATGTCTCTCGAAGGCAAGTTTCGCGGCTTATCGAAACATGCGCAGGTCGAATTCAAAGGCCTTTGGCTTTGTCATCCGCAGGCGGTGAAAATCGCGGTGCTCGGGATTCAGCAAGACGTTCCATTCCCCGTGAATCGCTGCGGACGGCACGTGCAACGCGACCGTGCTTCCGCGTCGAATCCAACGATCGCCAACGGCCCTTAGTGAGTCGTCTCTCGACTCATACCATTTGCGGGGAAGAGCATGCAGATCGAGGCGCTCGGTGGCGAGGCTGTCGGGAATGTCCGCCTCGATTGAAACCAGATCGTCGGGGCGCAGGTTAGGTTCGAGGTGGACAAAGGTTTCGACAGCGGCGAGAGCAAGAGATGAGGAAGCGTAGACAACGTTAACGCCCTGGTTATTCCAGCGGCCTCCAAAAAGGCGGGCGCCATCGCCCGAAAAAGCGCCGGCTGCGTGGATTCTGCGGCAGATTCTCCAGAGCTTCATTCCTCAGTCTCATCCTTGAGTGTCATCGTCAAGAACGTCACGGACCAGTCGTTAGCTGTAGACGCCATAGGCGATGCGCCCCAGGATGTTTTCGACTTCTCTTGTGCCCAGGTCGGTATCGAGACAATCGATGGGGACGGCGCCGCCGAGCGCGCGATTCGGCGTGCGGAGCCAGTGCGCCGCCTTATCGGCGTTGCCAATCATCTCGACTGCGGTGGCGTAAACGCGCGCCAGACGCACGGTTCGATCAGACTCGGCGGCGGTGAGGCGGGAATGCCGGCTGAGGCGTCGAGTTAGAGTGCGCTGCGGAATGCCGAGCTTTTCCGAGAGAGCGGCGTTCTTGAGGTCGAGTTTTTCGCCGAGCACCAGGAGCGAGCCGGACGGTAATCCCTGCCGGATCAGTTCGGCAAGTTCGGCAAAGCTCTTGACGGAGCGTCCCAGAATCTTCTTGCCGCCAAGAACTTTGGCAATGAGCGAGGAAGTCATGATAGCCTATTGGCTATTTATGATACGCCAAATGGCTAGCGCCAAGCAATGAGCTGTCCTAGCCCTTTGCCGCTTTTATCTCCCAGACTCCGTCAAACTTCACAAAATACGGCTCGACGGAGACCCCGGGGAAGTTTGTCGTCACGAGATCAGCTGCACGGAGGAGTTCGCTACGGTGGTGGGCGGCTTCAGCATCGCGGTCTCCCTTGAAGTGCGCGAGCCCGCCATAGGTGGCGCAATCGGAGTGGCTCATGACAAAGACGCGTTTGGCTTTGTGCAGGCGGATCGACATGCGGACCTGTTCGAGGATGAAATCCTGCTCGAAGTCGTTACGAGGAGAAGCCAGCGTTTTTGCGCCTCCGGCGACGATAATCATGTCGGGGTTTTCAATGCCCTGTTTCTTCAGGAATTTGCGGACCGCCCGGTTGATGCGGTGGTCGAAGCAGCAGAGCACCGCGGCCTCGGCGATGTAGGGCGCGTCGGGGGAATCGAAATGGAAGATCTTGCGCATGGGCTCAACTCGATTGTAGACGGGGCCGGAGTTTCGCGGTCGATCTGCGGACGCTGGGTGATATAGACCAGTAGTATAGACGTAATATCTACCATTGGTATATACTTGCAAGAGGTCGAATATGGCCGCAATCGCGAAGCTATTTCGGAACGGGCGCAGCCAGGCGGTGAGGCTGCCACGCGAGTTTCGCTTTGAAGGCACCGAGGTCTCGGTACGCCGGGATCCGGAGACTGGCGATGTGATTCTTTCGCCGCGCCGAAAATCTATAAAAGACTTTTTTGAACTTCTCGATTCCCTAGGTCCGGTCGAAGAATTCATGAAAGACCGGCGCGACCCGCCTGAGCAGAAGCGGAAGAAGCTCTTCTGATGCCGCTGCGCTATCTGCTCGACACCAACATCGCAAGCTACATGATTCGTGGCGAGTTTCCCCGCGTGCGAGAACGCTCGCTGCGCGTGCCGGCGGGGGAGATTGGAATCTCTGTCGTAACCGAAGCGGAGCTCCGCTTCGGGGCAGCGCGCCTTTCCGAGGTCGCGCGAATTCGCGTTTTGGTTCGCGATTTTCTGGCAGCCGTCACCATTTTGCCTTGGACCTCGGAAGCAGCCATTCAGTATGCGCACTTGAGGCTGGCGGCGGAGCGCTCGGGTTCGCCGATGGGGACGCTTGATTTGATGATTGCATCCCATGCGCTTGCTGCCGGGGCCGTGCTCGTCACACACGACCGCGGGTTCAGACGCCTACCAGAACTCAGGGTCGAGGACTGGACGTAATCGCAATCACGTTGCCCAGCGGGCCGAGAGTAGATTTGAGCGTCTTCTGCCACGCGTCTTTGCTTAGCTCCGCAAACCAGGCGACGGGTGTAACACAGGACAAATCCTCTTGTTTGGTGCTAAGCCCCCCGCTTCGTTTTTAGGTCCATTAGCAACTGCTCGATGCGGTCTTCTTTTTCGAGCGCCGCGAGGCGGTCTTCCACGTCGTCGGCGAGCAGTTCGGCTTTTGCCTGGCCTACCGCTTCCTCGCGCGCCACTTTGCGCTTCATGCGATCGAATGTCGCGGAGCGCGAATTCGCATTCATGCCGGAATGCGCGTCACCGGCTTTGCTGGCCGCGCGGGCGCGGCGGTGCTGTGCGATCAGCAGGTCGGCTTTCGTGTTGGCCTCGGCCAGTTTCTGTTCGAGCTTGCGCAGGGCCGATTTCAGGTTTTCGACCTGAGCCTTCTGGTCTTCGACCTGCTGCGTGAAGCCGGCGCTCATCTCGCGATAGCTTTCCACGCGGAGCAGGGAAGCGCGGGCCAGGTCGTCCTGCTTTTTGTCGACCGAGAGCTCGGCCTTGCGCATCCATTCCTGCACCTTGTCGTCATTCTCCTGTTTCTTTTTTTCGAGCAGGTGCTGGTCGGCGATGGCGATCGCGACCTGCGTTTTGACCTGCAGAAGCTGGTTCTGCATGTCGAGGATGACCTGCTTGATCATCTTTTCCGGGTTTTCGGCCTGATCGATCAGGTCGTTCAGATTCGCTCGTACCAGGGTTGAAACGCGCTCCAGTAGTGCCATGACTTGACTCCTTCTGAGCCTTCAGACTTCAGCTCTCACACCGTTCGTTGTTGGTCCTTCGTCCTTCGCGAGGTTCCGCCGCTTCATGGGGAGGAATCCTCTTCAGTTCCGATTTGTCTTCCAAGCGCCGCCAGCGATAGTGATCGCGATGTAGATCGCGATGCCCGCCGCGACCCAGATACCCACATGTCCGGTGGCTGCGCCGATAGCGGCGCCCATCGCACCGCCGAGCGCTACGGAGAGCCCCAGCGATCTTGCGTGATGTAGTTCGTCCTGCACGGATGCCTCCTGAGATCTGTCTTCGGTGCTCTGTCGTCGGTCGCCGGCGAACGGCATGGCTCGCTGACGACCGACGACTGTCGACTAATGACCTTTTACTTCGCGCTGTTGCCTTCGGCCGGTTTGGGCGCCTTGTCGCCGATCTGGCGAACCTTGCCCAGCAGCTCGCCCAGCGGCATGCCGCTCAGCGTTTCGAACAGGGCGGGAACCTGCGCCGCCATTTTGGTGATGTCGCCGGTGATTTTGTTCATCCCGGAGGCATCGCCGTTGCCAGTGGATACGATCGTGATCTTGTCGACGTTCGCGAGCGGGCTGGCCAGCGCCTTCACGACGTCTGGCATGCTGGCAAACAGTCTGTCGATGACGGCCGCCTGGTTGTACTCCTGGAACGCTTCGGCTTTCACGTTCATGGCCTTCGCCTCGGCCTCGCCTTTTTTGAAAATGATCTCGGCTTCGGCCTCGCCTTGCTGCCGGATCGAGGCCGCGTGGCCTTCGGCCTCCGACATCAGTCGCTGCTTCTCGGCCATGGCGAGCGTCTCAATTCGCTGGCGCTCGATCTCGGCCTGCTTCAAGACGGTCGCGATCAGTTCTTTCTCGCGGCGATTGATCTCGGCGTCCTGCACCTTGACCTGGCCTTCTTTTTCCACTTGCTGTACCTTCACCTGCTCGGCGATGACCTGCTGCTGCATGATGTTGGTCTGGATGTCGTAGGCCTTGTCGGCTTGCGCCTGCTGGCGCTTGGTGACTTCGAGGTACTGCGCCTTCTTGATTTCGAGGTCGCGTTGCGACTCGGCTTGCTTGGCGAGCGAGAGTGTTTCAGCGAGCACGCGCTCCTGATCGGCTTGCGCTTTGGCGACGGCGGCCTCGCGCTGGGCGAGCGCACGTTTGATAGCCGTGTCGCGGTCGGCTTCGGCGGTGGCCACGTCGGCGTCGCGTTTGATGCGCGCGACGTCGGGTTTGCCCATGTTGGTGATGTATTCGTTCTTGTCACGGACCTCTTTAATGGTGAAGGAGATGACTTCGAGGCCCATCTTGTTCATGTCATCGGCGCAGGTGGCGCGCATGCGGTCGCCGACCATCTCGGGCTGTTTGACGATTTCTTCCACCGTCAACTGTCCGATGATGCCGCGCAAGTGGCCTTCCATCACCAGGCGGATCAGGCCTTCGCGCTCCTGATCGGTTTTGGTGAGGAACTGCTCGGCGGCCGTGAGGATCGACTCTTTGTCGGACTTCACCTTGATCTGCGCAACCGCTTCGACCGTGACCGCCACGCCCTGCTTGGTATAGAGATCCTGCTGTGGGGCGACGTCAAACGACATCAGTTCGAGCGAAAGATCGCGGCAGTTTTCGACCATCGGAAAGATGACCGTGCCGTGTCCCTGCACGACGCGGGTGCCGCGAAAGCCGTAGACGATCAGCGCCTCATGCGGACCCGCTTTACGATAGAGCCTGGCGAGCGAGCTGACCAAAAACAGGACCACTAGAACCGCCAGTCCCGCGAAGATCCAGATTTCCACTGCGATGCCTCCGAACGACATAACGCCTCCTCAGACAGCGTGTTTGCCTAGCTTCCAGCCCTTGACCAAAACGAAAAGCGAAACTCATCCCCTGGCTACTGCGGCCATCACCTGATCCAGATCGCGAACGATTCGGGCAGGATCGTTGTGGCCGAGATATACGTCGCCGTTGGACGTCTTGACGTGTACGACTTTGTTGCACCACACATAAGCGCGCGTGCTTCCCAGGCCGCGAATGCCGTATCCGCGGACGAAGGCCCAGGGCTCGATCGCGTAGCTCACAATGGCGGAGCGCGGGATCGAGCGCAGGCGGAAGCCGAGCATGCGGATCTCGACTCCGTGGCGCTGGAAGCGGTATTCAAATCCTCCCCACGCCATGGCGAAAGCGAAGATCCCAATCAGCGAGACCAGAAACAAGGGCACGCGCACCGCACCCGGAGCGAAAGCTATGGCAAGGATCGGGCCAAGCATGGCGACCAGAATCAGCGCGCTCCACTGGCGGCTGGCGTGCCTCTCAACGGCCAGTGTGTCTCCGCCGGGCAAGGGCGCATGACGATGCGAGAAGAGATAGGTGGCGATTAACGCGGCAACGGAAACCGCGAGCACGAACACCGCCCGCTCGGGATGAATCGGCGTGCCGTTCCTGTTGTACTCGATGACCGCCTGGTTGACGGAAAGCAGAAATCCAATGAACACGGCGAAGAAGCCGAACAACACCCAGCTGAATCCTTCCACGGAGCGCCAGCCGGCGATCGTTAGAACGACGGTGCTCACCAGCAGAGCGATGACTATCATCCACAGATTGAAGTCGAGGGCCTGTTGTCGCGTCATCCAGCCATTGGCCTGATTCGCGGCGCCGAAATGGACGGCCATTCGAGCCGGTAAGCGGTCCCACGCCTCGCGGTACTGGAGCGCCACGATGGGCAGCGCCAGCCAGAGCAATACCGTCGCAAAATGGAAGACTCTTCGATTCATAAATAGCTCGATCGAGCGGTGACCTAACCAAACAGAGCCCGCCAGCAAATCCGGCGGAAGGCAGTGGCGAGGCCGCTCATGACTCTCCGCTCATTTCTTCCCAACGCTGCACGAAGGCGATGCCTTTCTCGTAGCGCTTGACGACAACCTCCACGCCTTTCTCAATCGCGATTCCATTCTCGCTGCGGGCTCCGCAGGTGCGGCGGGTGCCGGCCTGCGAGTAAATGATCTCGCCGGTGCCGTTCTCGCGGATTGGCAGCGAGGTGCGGCCGAGGACGCCCACCATCTCGTAATCGGCAGAGTCCATGTTCTCGGTGGGCGAGACCAGCACCCGGCTCAAAAAGAGAAATACGATCCCTCCGCCGAACAGGCCAGCGCCAGTTGAAATCAGGAATCCGAGCGCGAACCATACATGGGCAAAGCGCGTGATCAGAAATCCCGTCCCACCAAACCAGGCAAGAAAAGCAGTCAGCGTAACGAAGTTGAAGGGAGAAACATGCGATCCGGTGGCTGCCTTCGGGCCGTGAGCTGGGGTGGGGCCGTGGGCTAGCGGGGTGTGCGCGCCGGCGTGCGGAAGGTGAGGCATATGCACATGAAAGCGCAGACCTCCCGCGACAAACGAGATTGCGCTCAACAGAAATCCAACGGCGAAACAGATCAGGTAAAAATCAGACCACGTCATTGGTTTCGCCTCCCTATGAGCTGCCGGCTACCGGCCACAAGCCTCGAATCAAGAATCCCGTACTGGGCGGAACGGCCCGCTGCCTGACTCGCTTCACGTGCGCTTTTGCTGCAGTGCGCCGCCGACCGGCCTTAGCGCCTCAAACAGGCGGTCGGCCAGA
>Ga0335080_10001136_pt1 | contig 25618 bp, 24 predicted proteins | sample Lox_Sample_34_FD_206720 | JGI IMG/M metagenome (GOLD analysis project Ga0335080, IMG submission 206720) | Soil microbial communities from Loxahatchee National Wildlife Refuge, Florida, United States - Lox_Sample_3.4 | ecosystem: Environmental > Terrestrial > Soil > Wetlands | place: USA... | reverse complement strand
AGCGTTTCGCCTTGTTGGCGATCATGTTCAGGCTGATCGGTACGCCCTTAATCTCACTGGTGCTGCTGTCGCTGAAAAGGCCGAACTCGCCTACTCTGCGTATATCGGTGAACCCCGCATGCGTGAGGTAGCCACCGAGGAACTCATCGTTCAGCCCCACCACGTGGTAGTCGTACTTGTCCACATGACCGCCGAACATCATGCGCATCACGAGGAAACGTTCCTCGGTCGACAGCAGCCGGCGATCGACAAACAGGCGCGCGAGCACATCGAGATCCGGCACGCTCACGTACAGCGTTCCGCCCGGCGCCAGTACGCGATGCCACTCCGCCAGCGTCTTCTCCAGTTCCTCCAGGTAGTCCAGATGCTCGACGACGTGGGAGGCGTAGATACTTTCGAAGAGCCCGTCCTCAAAAATTCGCAGGTCCCTGGCGTTCGCGACGTGGTCTACGCACGGGCCGGGGTTCGCGTCGAGGACTTCCCAACCCGGCGTTCTGACCTGCCCACCGATGTGGAGCTTGCGCGTAGCCATCTTGATTACCAATACCGTGCTTCGGTCAGATTCTACCGTAGAAGACTCGGCGCGTAGCGCGCCGGCAGCGCGCGGGAGCGACGCGCCCGCTATGCTCGTCCGCGACGCGAGGCGCGACGGAAGAGGGGATAGAGCGGCAAGCCGAGGAGGATCAGCACGATGGTCGCCAGCGACTCCGCTGGCGAGGTGAGGAGCGCGCTCACCACGATCCACGACATGATGACGACCACCAGTAGCGGCACCCACGGATAGAGCGGCACGCGGAATGGGCGTGGGGCGTCCGGACGCTTGCCGCGCAGCACGATGAGGGCGAGGGTTACCGGAATCCAGAACAGCGCGTACGACATCACCGCCATGTTCGTGAGCTGGTCGAAGGTGCCGGTGAGGGCGAGCAGCGTACCCCACATGCACAGCAACACGATTGAAACAAAAGGCACGCGGGCACCGGGACTCAGCCGTCCGAAAGGCCGGAAGAACAAGCCGTCGCGCGCGGAAGCGTAGGCCACGCGCGCGCGCGTGAGGATGGTGCCATTCAGCGAGCCTGCCGTGGAGATGAGAAAGATCAGCGCGGCCACGGCCCGGGCACGCGCACCGAGGAAGGTCTGCACCGCGCGCGCCGCCACCGAGGGAGCCTCCGGATAGGCGGTGGAGTTGGCGCTCGCCACCTGCCAGAACGGCAGCGCGTACAGGTAGGCGAAGTTGATGAGCAGGTAGATGCCGAGTACCAGCAGTGTGCCGCCGATGATGGCCCGCGGCAGGTTGCGCTGCGGCTCGCGCACCTCGCTCGCCGCCATCGGCAGGTACTGCCAGCCGCTGTAGGCCCACAGCGCAGCGAACATGGCCGCGCCGAACCCGGCGAAGCCGCCGCTGGCCGCGCCGGGCGGGGCGGCGAGATTGCCGGCATCGTGCACGCCGGAAAACAGAAACACGCCCACGGCCACGCCGAGGATCGCCAGCACCTTGATGACGGTGAGCGCAGTCTGCACGCGCCCGCCGAACATGACGCCGGCGCAGTTGATGGCAGCGAACAGCGCGATCACGGCGACCGCAATTAGCTGGCGGGCGCCGACCTCGATGGTGCGCTCGGCACCGAAGAAGCTGAGGTGCCACGCCGCCCAGTGCGGCGCGAATGGGTGGATGTCGGCCACGAAGATGGCGACCGCCGCGCCGTAGGCGGCGACGCTCGCGCCGCCGAGGACGAAGCTGTTACAGGCGTACAGGAACCCCGGCACCTCGCCGAAGGCGGCGCGCAGGTAGACGTACTCGCCACCCGCGTCCGGCAGAAGCGCGCCGAGCTCCGCGAAGCACAGCGCAGCCATGAGCGCCACGAGTCCGGCGACCACCCAGGCCGACAGCACGAGCGCCGGCGTGCCGACCGCCTGCGCCATGGCAGCCGATTTCAGGAACACGCCGGTGCCGATGGTGATGCCGACCACCAGGGAGGTGGCGTGCGTGAGCGTCAGGTCGCGGCGGGGTTCGAGCTCGGTCACGCCGCTATCGTACAATCACCGGAAGCAGCCCACGGAGCAAAACCACATGGCCGGCCACGAGTATCGGGCGCAGATCCGCTGGCGCCGCGGCGCGGCCCCCTTCATGGACAACCGCTACAGCCGTGCCCACACCTGGCAGTTCGACGGCCTCGAGGTGCCGGCATCGTCCTCACCGCAGGTTGTGCGTTTGCCGATGTCGGTTGAAGCGGCGATCGACCCCGAGGAAGCCTTCGTCGCCTCGCTCGCGAGTTGTCACATGCTCTGGTTTCTCGACCTCGCGCGCCGCGAGGGCTTGTGCGTCGATGATTACCACGATGAGGCGCTGGGCCTCATGGGACGCAACCCCGCGGGGCGCATCGCCATGCTGCGTGTCACGCTGCGGCCGCGCGTGGTTTTCTGCGGCGAGCGCCGCCCCGATGCCGGGCGACTCTCCGCCCTGCATCACCGCGCCCACGAGGAGTGCTTCATCGCCAACTCGGTGATCACCGAAGTGCGCGTCGAGCCCGTCGCCGATGGCTGAAGTGCTGCTCGCCTTCCGTGGAGCGGTGCGGGTGGAAACGGGGCCGCCGCCCCTCGGGCTGACGCTGCGCGGCGCGACCGCCGCGGCGCCCGAGGATGAGACCGTGCTCGCCTTCTCGGCACCCCCGGCGCAGCTGCCCGAGCGGCTCGAGGATGTGCGGGTGGAGGCGCTGCCGGGCGGGCAGTACGCCGTGCGCTGCGGCGAGCGGGAGTGGCGCATCGCGGCGCGGGCCGTGCACCTGACCCGCGCGAGCGGCGCGGAGTTCTACCGCGCCTTGCCGCCGCGGGCAGTGCCTATCGCCAAGCGGTTGTTGTGGCGCATCGTGCTCGCGCTGGCGGCGAGCCGAGCGGGACTTGGGCTGCTGCGCGCGCTGCGCCGCTGAAGGAGCATTGATGCAGGCACTCATTTATCTTCTGGGCCTCGGCGTCGGCGCAGGACTGGTCGTGCAGGTCGGCATGAACAGCACGCTGCGCGCCGTCCTCGGCAGTCCGATCGTTGCGGCGCTGATCAGCTTCCTGGTGGGCTCGGCGGCGCTCGCGCTGTATCTCCTCATCGCGCGCACGCCGCTGCCGCTGCGCGCCCAGTTGCAGGCGGTGCCCGCCTGGGCGTGGCTGGGCGGGGTGCTGGGTGCCTTCTACGTCGCTTCGAGCGTCGTCGTCGGCCCGCGGCTCGGGGCCGCGACGCTCCTCGCGCTGGTGGTGCTCGGGCAGCTGCTGACCTCGCTCCTGGTCGATCACTTCGGCTGGCTGGGATTTCCGCACCATCCACTCACGATGGTGCGGGCCGCCGGCGCGCTGCTGCTGTTCGGGGGCGTGCTGCTGATCACGCGCTGACGGGTCGACTAACTCGAGATCTCCAGATACTGCGGTGCCAGGCCGCGCTGGAGGCGCTCGTACATGAGTCCGTACGCGGCCTCGACGTGCCGCGCCTGCGAGGCGCAGTCGAAGAGTGGCTTCGTCAGACGGTTGCGCTGCAGGCGCGCACCCAGTTCTCGGAGCCGCGTGGGATCGGCAGCCAGTGTCACCACCGCGAGCGATGCACTGTGGGCAGCGATCGCGGGGTAAAAGAAGACCGCTTAGGAGCTCGGCGAGCGCAGCGGCAGGATTTCCGCATCCGGCAGCGGCAGGCGCTGCGAGCCGGCGAGCGAGGCGTAGGTAGCCATCTGCGCATGGAAGGCGCGGTGCCAGGTGAACTGGCGCAGCACCCGCGCGCGGGCGGCCGAGCCGACCGCGTCCAGATCGCGCTCGTAGAGTGCCGCGATCGCCTCCGCCATGCTGGCCGCGCTGTGCGGCTCAGCCAGCATCCCGACACTCTCGTCGACGAATTCGGGAAACGCCCCGGCGCGCGCGGTGACCACGGGCCGCCCACAGGCCATCGCCTCGAGTGTCACCAGCCCGAAGGTCTCGCTGGTGCCGGCATGCACCAGCGCGTCCGCGGAGGCGATCCAGCCCGCGAGCTCGAGGCTGTCACGCCGATACGGCAGCATGGTGATGTTGGGCTGCGGGCGCGCAGCGTACTCGCCGCCGATCAGCAGCAGGTGATAGGGCGAGCCGAGGCGGGCGAAGGCCTGCAACAGCACCGGCAGGTTCTTTTCCCCGGCAAAGCGTCCGGCATACAGCAGCACGCGCGCGTCGGCGGGCAGTCCGAGGCATTCGCGCACGGGAATGCCGCGGCGCTGCGGGCTGAAGACTTCGGCATCCACTCCGAGCGGCTGGTGCACCGCCTGCTCGACCCCCAGGTCGTGCAGGTAGGCGCACATCAGGCGGCTCGGCGCGAACACCACGTCGAAGCGTTCGTACAGCCAGCGCAGATAGCGGCGGATCGCCGGTTCCGCGAGAGCCCGACCGAAGCGGCGGCCGATGATCTGCGGCAGATTGGAGTGATAGAAGGCGATCAGCCCGATGCCGCGCCGCTGCGCGACGCGCCATGCGCACCACGCCGGGTGGAAGGCGTCCCCGGCCTCGATCAGCGTCGGCTCCAGGGCATCCAGCAGCCGCACCCAGCGGCGCGGGTTGAGCGGCAGCCGGTAGTTGAAGGTCCCCGGTACCGGGTAGCCGGGCAGCGTACACACGCCGCCGCGCTGGATCTCGCCGTGACGGCCCGGCACGACGATGGTGTGTTCCCAGGAGGTGTGTGCCGCGAGCCAGGCGTGCTTCGCCGAGAGGTAACGCTTTACGCCACCGCTGGTCGGGGAATAGAACAGGGTCGTGTCGACGAGATGCATGCGCTCTTGTTCCGGCCTTCCCGACCGCTGGCCCGTGTACCCGCGCCGAGCATTGCACCTTTATGACGCAGGTGTGTCAAGCGCGGCGCTGTCACGCCATCGTCATGCACCTCAGGCAGCCGGTTTGATGTTGGCATTCAAGTGAAACAGATTGGTGGGATCGTAACGCTTCTTGAGGGATGCGAGCCGGGGGTAGTTGTCGCCGTAGGCGGCGTGCACGCGGCTGTCACGGTCATCGGTGTTGGCGATGTTCACGTAGTTGCCGCGTGTCAGGGGCTCGATCTTCGCCCAGGCGTTGCGGACCCACTCCTTGTTCTGCTCGGCCTCGGGACTGCCGACCGGCCACGCCCCGGCGACGCCGAGGTTGTGGCTGGCGCCACGGCCGAAGTAGGCAGTGGCTTCGGGCGCGACGCGGCTGATCGCGCCGCCCTGGTGCTGCAGCCACACGGCCACCAGGTCGTTGGGCGCGTGCTGCACCAGGTCGACGCTGGCATCGATGAGCGCCGGGCTGAGGCCATAGATCAGGCCGCCCTTGATGTAGGCGGCAAAGTGCGCGAAGCCCGGCGTGTTGGCACTGCCCTGCAGCTTGGTGTAGGTGGCGGGACCTAACTCGTCCTTCAGCGGCTTGCCGAGCTTGCGCAGGCCGGCGAGTACCCGCGGTGCGTCTGCCACCGGCCCGCTGTAGCACACGTCGAAGGAGATGATCTTGCCGAGCTTGGGATCGCCCTGCAGCTGCACGTCCACGTACAGCTCGTCGGGGGCCGAGTTCAGGTAGTCGGCAAAGCTGCGCAGCAGTTTGCCGCCGCCGGCGAGCGGGAAGTCGAGCTCGCCGCCGTACATCTGCGGGTTCACCTCCTGCAGGCGGAAGTCGAAGGCCGTGGCGACGCCGAAGTTGCCGCCACCGCCGCGCAATGCCCAGAACAGGTCCTGGTTCTCCTCGCTGCTGGCGCGCCGCCACACCCCGTCGGCGGTCACCACCTCGACCGACTGCAGGTTGTCGCAGCTGAGGCCGAAGCGCCGTCCGATGCGACCGACGCCGCCTCCGAGAGTGAGCCCCGCGACCCCGGTGTCGGCTACCGTGCCGACGGTCGTGGCGAGCCCGAAGGCCTGCGACTCGCGGTCGAGGAAGCCGAGGAGCGAGCCGCCCTCGACGTGGGCACGCCGCGCCTGCGGATCGACGTCCACGGCGCGCATCGGCGCCAGATCGATCATGAAGCCCTGGTCGGGCGCGGACTGACCCGAGAGGCTGTGCCCCCCGCCGCGCACCGCAGTCAGAAGCGAGTGGGCACCGGCGAACTTGACCGCGCGCACCACGTCCGCCGCGCCGTGGCAGCGCGCTATCAGGGCGGGCTTGCGGTCGTAGGCCGGGTTCCACAGGCGTCGTGCGCCGTCGTAGCCCTCATCGCCGGCGAGCAGCAGCTCACCGCGCAGCCCGGAGCGCAGGTCATCGACGTCCTGCGCAGACAGTGTCAGCTGCTTGCCGTCGCTGCCGAGGATCGGCACTGAGGCGCCATCGCCCGCGCGTGCACGGCGCGGCGGCAGCAGCAGTCCGGTGAGCGCCGCCGCCCCGGCGGCGCAGAAATCTCTTCTTCTCATTCTCATTGGTCTTCCCCCGGCGCCCGTCAGGCGCGTGCCGCAGGGTGCACCCGGCCGAGCGCAGACGTCAAGGTGCCTCGGGTTGTTGTGGCACACTAGCGCGCCGCAGCAGCGCGTCCGAGGCCGACATGATCGACCACACCGGAGTCACCGTCAGCGATCTCGCACGCTCGCTCGCCTTTTACCGCGCGGCCCTCGCCCCGATCGGCTACTCGGTACTGGCAGAGTTTTCCGCCGCGGTCACCGGCGGCACCGACGTGGCCGGTTTGGGCGCGCCGCCAAAACCTGACTTCTGGCTCGCCCGGGGCACCCCCAACCGTCCGCCGGTACACGTCGCCTTCCGGGTCCGCGAGCGCGCGCTGGTGGATGCCTTCCACGCCGCGGCGCTCGCCGCGGGCGGGCGCGACAACGGCGCCCCCGGCCCGCGCCCGCACTACCACGAGCGCTACTACGGGGCCTTCGTGCTCGATCCCGACGATCACAACATCGAAGTGGTATGCCATGAATGACTTCCTGCGCCGTCTGGTCGTGCTCGAGCCCGGCGAGTACCCATCCGTGGTGGCCTCACTTGCGACGCTGCTGTGCACGTTCTCCAGCTACACCATGCTGCGCCCGGTGCGCGATGCGCTCGGGGTGACTTCGGGGCTGGACAAGATCCCCTACCTGTTCTGGGGAGTGTTTGTGGCGATGCTGCTGCTGCAGCCGGTGTACGGCTACCTCACCTCGCGCTTCGCGCGCTCGGTGTTCCTGCCGTGGGTGTATGCGTTTTTCATCGCCAACCTCCTGGGCTTTTGGGTGTGGTTTCACCTGCACTCCGACCACACCTGGATCGCGCGCACGTACTACGTGTGGGTGAGCGTGTTCAACCTTTTCGTGCTGGCAGCTTTCTGGGGCCTGATGGCGGACGTCTTCAGCCGCGAGCAGGCGGGCAGACTCTTCGGCTTCATCTGGGCGGGCGCCAGCGCCGGGGGCCTCATCGGGCCGGCACTCGATCAGCTGCTGGTGAAGCAACTCGGCGCCGTCAACCTGCTGCCGGTCTCCGCGGCGCTGCTGTTCGCGGGGCTGCTGTTCATGATGCAGGTGATCCGGCGCGCGCGCGCTGCCGGGGCGCCGACCGGCGGCGCCACGCCGCGGCCGGACTCCGGGGTCGGCGGCGGGGTGTTCTCAGCCTTCGCGCAGGTGGCACGCTCGCCTTACCTGCTCGGCATCGCGGTGTTCGTGCTCTTCATGACCTGGGTTAACACTTTCCTGTACCTCGAGCAGCAGCGCTTCGTCGCCAAGGTTTTCGCCAACGCCGATGAGCGCACGCACTTCTTCGCCACCATCGACTTCTGGGTGCAGGCCGCCTCGCTCCTGCTGCAGACGCTGCTCTTCGGTCGCCTGTTCCGCGTGCTCGGCATGCGGGCACTCCTGGTCGCGGTGCCGCTGCTCATGGTGGCCGGCTACGCGCTTTATGCGCTCGTGCCGACCTTCATGGTGCTGGTGTGGGTGTACGCCGTGCGGCGCGTGGCCGACTACGGCATCACGCGCCCGTGCCGCGACTCGCTGTTCACCGTGGTGAGCCGCGAGGAGAAGTATCAGGCGAAGAGTCTGATCGACACCTTCGCCTACCGCGGTGGCGATGCGCTCAGCGGCTCGCTCTACAAGGCGCTCACGGGAGGGCTCGGGGCTAGTTCAGCCGCGATCGGCTGGCTGGGAGCGGTGGCTTCGGCAGCGTGGGCCGTGCTCGCGCTCGCCCTCGGGCGCGGCTACCAGCGGTGCGCGGGCAGCGCCCGGGCGAACCCGTAGACACTCTGCTGCCCCGAGACATCAGAGGCGTCACCCGGGCCTGAAAGCACATTTCTGCGATAGGCGGAGGACGGCACCCGGGTCTCAGGGATCATCAGGGAGTTGATGAGCGGCGCATAAATGCAGAGCTTGGCCCCGCGAAGACGCAGCCCGGCGTGCACGTGTACGTGCTCGCACTGCCGCATGCGTACGACACTCAAGTCCCCGCCAGGCGTCTGGATCATGCGCACCCGGGAGCCGGGGCCGTTGCGCTCAGGCCCGGTGCGGGCGAGCGTGCCGGCGGGGGCAGGCGGGGTCGGACGGCCGCCGCGGCTGCCAGCGCGCCACCGACAGCTAGGCGGCGCTGGTCTGCACCTCGCCCGAGGCGCCGTTGCGCAGCGCGGCCGCCGCCACGATGATCTCCACCGCGGTGGCGAAGCGCTCGGCGCGGCTCTTGGCGAGCAGGCGCGCGAGGAAGGGCTGGTAGCGCGCCAGGTCATCCGGCAGCGTCGGCATGGGCGAGCTCACGTGCTGCTGCAGCACTTCCATCGCGGTGCTGCCGCTGTAGGGCTTCTGGCCGGTGAGCATCTCGTAGCAGATGACGCCGAGGCTGTAGAAGTCCGAGCGTGCATCGAGCGCCTCGCCAAGGGCCTGCTCCGGGCTCATGTAGTACGGCGAGCCGAGCAGGGCACCGGTGTGCGTGCTCAGGGTGTTGCCGTCCAGCGCACGCGCGAGACCGAAGTCGATGAGCGCGACACCATCGTTCTCGCGCAGCATGACGTTCGGGGGCTTGAGGTCGCGGTGCACCAGGCCCGCCTCGTGCACCACCTGCAGCGCGGAGGCGATCTGCACCACGTAGTGCAGCGCTTCCTGCTCGCTCACGCCGCGCTGGATACGGGCCTTCAGGTCCCCGCGCGGCAGGTACTCCATCGCCAGGTACTCGAAGCCGCCGTGCACGCCGTAGTCGTAGATCTCGACCACGAGCTGGCTGCGCACCGCCATGATCGCGGTGTACTCGCGCTCGAGGAACTGCCGTCCGGCGGCCTCGTCACGCAGCGTCTTGCTCACCTTGAGCGCGACGTTGTGGCCGCGATGCGAGCTGGTGGCGAGGTACACCACGGCTTTCTCCGACTCACCGATCTTCAGGCGCAGGACGTAACCGGGAATGACCTCCGCGTTGGCGGCCGCCAGCAGCGCCGCGACTCCGGCCGGCTGCAGCGCATCGCCCTCGGCGGCCGGAGCTGCGGCCTCGGGCGTGCCGGCGGCGAGCTCGGTCGCGGCGGGTGCCGCCGTCTGCGCCGGTTTGGCGTTGACGGCCTGGTCACGGGCGAGGTTGGCGAGGCTGGCGAGGCGGCGGGCCACGCGCCGCTCGACGCGTCGCAGGGCGACGCGCACCGCGGTGCTGAGGCGCTCGGGTGTCAGCAGCCGCTTGGGCACGTAGTCGACGGCGCCGAGCTGCAGCGCGCGCACCGCGGTGAGCTCGTTGCCGTCCTCGGCGAGCGCGATGACCGCCGGGGTGGCCGGCTGCTCGCGCAGGCGCCGCAGCAGTTTCAGGCCGTGCGCGGCGGGGTCCTCGGGGCTCGAGCCGAAGTTGGCCGCCAGCATCAGGAGATCGCAGTCGCGCCCGGAGAACATGGTGCACCAGTGCTCGAACTCCGCGAGGTTCAGCATGCTGACGCTCGCCTGCGGACACAGCACGTCGAGGTGATGGCGCAGCCACTCGCTGTAGCGCGGGTTGTCGTCGACCACCAGCACCCGCGCCGGTGCCGCCGAGCGGTTGGCGGTCATCGCTGCACCGCGAAGCGCACCCGCACGCGGGCGGGCTGGGTCGCGGGCGCCCCGTCGCGCAGCGCGGGCTGGTAGTGCCAGCGGCGCACGGCATCGAGGGCGGCCTGCTCGAAGATGCCGACCGGCTGCGCGCCGACGATCTTGGCGTCGCTCACCGCGCCGTCCGTGCCGACCACGAACTGCACGTCGACCCAGCCGTCGATGCCGCGCTCGCGCGCCGCGCGCGGGAACTCCGGTGCGACGTAGTGGGTGCGGGTGAGCGTGCTGGCGTCCACGTAGCTGCCGGGGTTGGTTGCCGCGGCGGAGGCGGCTGCCGCCTCGAGCGGCTTGGCGGTCTCGGCTGCGGCGAGGTCGGCCTGCAGCGCGGCGACCCCGGCGGGACTTGCCCCGGAGGCCTGGGCCTCGCTCAGCCAGTGCCGCGCGAGCGGCAGGTCGTGCGCGCTGAGCGCACGGTGGCCCTCGTCCAGCAGGCCGGTCTCGAAGGCGGTGCGCGCGGCGAGGGTAGCGGCGCTGGCCGGCTCGGCCTGTGCGAGTTGTTCGAGGTAGTACCTGGCGCTGTCGCTGGCGGGCTCGGTGAGCCGTCCCTGCGCCATGCGCTGGTTGAACAGTGACTCGGTGCGCGCGAGCGAGTCGGCCCGCGCCGCCCCGCGCAGCTGCTGGGCGGCAGCGTGCAGCGCGGCCACCTCGCCGGCGTCGGCGCCGATCTCGGCGGCCGCGTTGGCCCAGTTGTCGGCGGCTTCCGCGTTGCCGGCGGCGACCGCCTGGTGCGATTCACCCTGCAGGCGCGCGATGAGCTCCTGGTGCGCCTGCTGCACCTGCGGGTCGGCGGGCGCGAGCGCACGCGCGGACTCGAAGAAGAAGCGCGCGTTCTGTTCGGGCGGCTCGATCAGCGCGCCGCCATCGAGTGCGGCGCGACCACGGTCGAGGAAGTCGGCGACGCGCTCATCGACCTGCTTCTGCGCGAGCTGCGCGCGCGCCTCATCCACCAGTGTCGAGCGGTGGCCGCCGCGGGTGGCATCATCGAGCACCGCCAGCGCCGCTCCGACATCGCCGCTCGCCGCGGCGCGCTGCGCCTTGCCGAGCACGGCGCGCTCGCGCTGTGCACCGATCTGCGCGGCGAGGAAGGCGACGCGCGGGTGGTTCTGGCTGATGGCCCGCGCCTGGTCGGCGAGCTGCTGCGCGACATCCAGGCGATGATCCTGCAGGGCTTCCTCGGCCTGGGTGACCAGCCGGTCGATCACCTGCTCGAGGCCGTTGAAGGCGCGCGGGTCACGGGCGTTGAGCTTGAGGGCCGCACGGTAGCGATCCGCCGCGCTCCCGCCCTCCGGGGTGATGAGGTTGCCGGCCGCGAGCGCCGCATCGGCCTGCTGCAGCAGCTGCTCGAGCGCGGCATCGTCAGCGGCGGTCGCGGCAACGGCCGCGGGAGGCGCCGCCGAGGGGGCGCGCGCCGGCGTGCCATCGCCGCGCGTGAAGTACCAGCCGGCGGCGGCGGCGACGCCGATGAGCGCGGCCAGGATCAGCAGCCATTTGCTCGAGCGCCGGGGCGGGGCCGCTGCCGCGGCGATGCTGCGACCGGTGCGCGCCTCCTGGTGACGCCGCCAGGACGCCTCGACGAAGAGCCGCACGCGCTGCTCGGAGACCGGCTTGTGCAGGAAGCGGTGCACGGAGCCATCGGCGATCTGCGTGGCGAGCGAGCCCTGGTCGTCCGCGCTGCCAGCCACCAGCAGCACGAGCTCGGGGAACTGTGACTGCAGGCGCGCCGTCAGCTTTTCGATCGGGCTGGCGACCGCGGCGGTATCGAGTACCGCGACACCGGCCTGCTGCGCCATGAGCGCCGCGGCGAGGTCGACCTCGGAGCCGGCGACGTGCACCGGGTGCTGCGCTTCGCTGACCTTCTTCAGGGTCGCGACGAGCTTGGCGTCCTGCGTGAGCACGATGAGCGGCGCGGCGGCCGGCGCAAAGGCGCCGAAGGCGACGCCGGCCGGCGCCTGTCCCTTGGAAGGCTGCGCTTGGGTGCTCGTGGCCACGTAAGTCCAGTACTGGAAAACCCGCCCGTCGGGCCTTGGGGCCCGGCCTGCGCCGCCACGATGACCTATGCGGCGCGGCCTGTCGCTAACCGGCGCCGGATTCTGTGAAACTCATCATCCCGGCTTCGGATGCCCCATCCGCGGGGGACTCGCCGGGTGTGAAGCAGCCGACAAAAAGCCAACGCGGCGGCCTCCGGATGTGACAATTTGCGCTTAGTCGCGCGGCAGCAGGAAGCGCGAGCCGTTGTAGCTGAGCACCGCCCCCTCGGGCGTGATGCTCTCCACCCGCGGACCCTCAGGCAGCGCGTCTCCCTCGCGCAGCTTGTGCATGTTGATCATGACGAAGCGTTCCTGGGGCTGCGCTGCGTACACGTGCAGGTCGAGCCGCAGCTGTGGCACCTGCGTGCCGGGTGTCGCCGCCCAGTCCTGGTACAGGGGCACGCCGTCGGCGGTGCCGCGGCGCACGTGGCTGGTGAGCGGCGGCGGCGGCTCGGCCGCCGGCGCGAGGTCCTCCGCTTTGGTGTCCTCGGGGCTCGCGCCCGGCGTTGCCGCGGGCGGCACGGCGCCGGCGGCGGCGAGCGCTGGCGGCATGGTGCCAGCCGCTGCCGGTGCGGGCGTGCCCGCGGCCGGGGTCGCCGCGGCGACGGCAGCGACGGGGGCACTCAGCGGCTGTGACTGCGCGGCAGGGGGCGCGCTTGCCGGTGCCGGGAGCAGGGTCGTGGCTGGCGGGGCCGGCGCAGGCAAGGGCGCGGCGGCACTCTCGGCGTGCGCGGCGGGGTGCCGCAGCAGCATCCACGCGACGATCACGAGGTTCACCACCAGGAGGATCGCGACGGCGACGGCCCACAGCGGGAAGCGCGCGCGCGGGGCTGCCACCTTCACTTCAAAGAGAGCCGGCCCGCTCTGGCGCTGGCGATCGCTTTCGGACTTCTTCAGTGCGTCGAGGATGAACGACATCGGTCACCCGCCATGGTGAGAGTCTAGTGCCGACAGGAGCGGCGTGCCGGGTGCGGCCACCGCACCCGCGAGCGCGATCTGCGTCTGCAGGCCGGCGATCCCGTCCACCGCCAGCTGATGCTGGCGCTGGAACTCGCGCACCTGCGCGGTCAGGTCAGCATCGAACACGTCGCTCACCGCCTCGTCCCCGCGCGCGCCGTGCAGCCGTCCGAGGCTTTGTCGCAGCCAGCGCACCTGCGGCCCGCGCATGCCGGCCGACAGCGCCCGCACCGGCGCATTGCCCGGCCGCCACAGCATGACGAAGTCCCCGAGCCAGTAGCGCGAGAGCTCACCGATGCCCACCGTATGGCCGCCACCGAGTTCGAGCTGCCCCTGATCATCGCCGAGGGCGGTCAGCACCACCTGATGGCTGGTGCCGCTCGCGTCGTTGAGCGTGAGGATCGCCGGGTGGTTGTACTGGCGCAGCTGGCCGAAGGAGCCGCGCTCGCTCAGGCACTCCAGACCCTGCTGCTGCGCCTGGCTGCACGGGTCGGTGGTGCTCGCCTGGTACTTCGCGCCCCAGAGACTGAAGAGCTTGGCGAAGGCCGAGTCGGTGTCGGTCTCGGCCGCATGCTGCGCGAGCAGCTCGGCGAGGTGCGCCTGCGGTGCTGCCGGGGCCGGCGCCGGCGCTGCTGCGCTCGCCATCGCCATGACGGCGCCCGGCGCGCTCGGGGCGGTACTGGTCGCCGGCGTGCTCAGCGCGGGCGCTGCGGCGGGTGCCTCGGCTGCGCTGCTGCGCGCCACGGCGGGCGTGTGTGCGTGCGTCCAGGGCGCGAGACTCCACAGCGCCACGAGGCCTGCTCCCATGAGCGCGGCGAGCGCGGCGGTCAGCGCCCACGGCAGCCAGTGCGGGGTGAAGCGCCGCCCGAAGACCTCGGTCGCGGCCGAGCGCACCAGCGGTGCCGTGACGCGATGGCTGTCGCGCGCGTAGGCCCCGAGGAGCGCGCGGTCGCTGATGACGTTGATGACGCGCGGCACGCCCTGCGAGAGACGGAACACCTCCGCGAGCGAGCGCTGCCCGAAGATGTCGGTGGTCGCGCCGGCCACCCGTAGGCGGTGGCGCACGTAGGCGACGCTCTCCTCGCGCGACAGCGGGTTCAGGTGGTAGCGGCCGGTGACGCGCTGCGCCAGCTGGCGCAGCTCGTTGCGCGAGAGCAGCTCGCGCAGCTCCGGCTGGCCGATGAGGATGATCTGCAGCAGCTTCTGCGTGTTGGTCTCGAGGTTGGTGAGCAGCCGCACCTGCTCGAGCACCTCGGGCGAGAGGTTCTGCGCCTCATCCACCACCAGCACCACGCGCCGCCCGGCGGCATGGGCGCGCAGCAGGTAGTGGCTGAGGATGTCCACCAGGTCCTTGAGGCTCCCGAGCGCGGAATCCGGCACGCCGATGCCGAGCTCCTCGCAGATGGTGAGCAGGAACTCCGGCGCGGTCATCTTCGGGTTCAGGATCAGGGCGATCTCAGCGTTCTTGGGCGTCTGCGCCAGGAGCGAGCGCACGATGGTGGTCTTGCCGGTGCCCACCTCACCGGTGAGCTGCACGAAGCCGCCGGCCTCGTTGATGCCGTACAGCAGGTGCGCCAGGGCCTCGGCGTGGCGCTCGCTCAGGTAGAGGTAGCGCGGATCCGGGGTGATCGCGAAGGGCTTCTCGTTGAGGCCGAAGAACGTCAGATACATGGGTCGATGCTACTCGATGCTGCTGCCGCGCCGCAGGGCGCGGGTGCCGAAGCGGGCCCGGGCCTCATCCAGAGTCGCATCCAGCCGGCTCTGGGGGCGGGCCTCCTCGAACAGGGCCAGCTGTGCGGCCGGCGCCAGTTCCGTCAGGACCACTCCCAGCAGGCGAAGTTTCGCACCCGGGTTGCCCGCGAGCCAGCGGCCGAGCAGCTCGGCGGCCACGGCCGCCACCGCGCGCCCTTCGCAGGTGGGCGGGGTGATCGCGCGCTGGCGGGTGAAGGTGCTGAAGTCGGCGCGGCGGATCTTCACCCCGATGCAGGCGGCCGCAAGGCCGCGCCCGCGCAGCCGCTGCGCCGCCAGCTCCGCCAGGCGCGCCAGGTGGCGCTGCAGCTCGCGCGCCTCGCCGATGTCGCTCGCGAAGGTGTCCTCGGCGCTCAGGGACTTTTCCTCCTGGTCCGGCTGCACCGGCCGCTCGTCGATGCCGGCGGCGCGCTCGCGCACGTACTGCGCGTAGCGCCCGAACAGCGGCCACAACTGTGCGTCCGTGGCGCGGCGCAGCTGGCCGAGCGTCGCGATGCCGGCCGCCTCGACCTTCTCCCCGAGCTTGCGCCCGAGGCCGGGGAGCTTGCGCACCGAGAGCGGGTCGAGCACGGCGCTCACGGTCGCGGGCGTGACCAGGGTCAGGCCGTCGGGCTTGTGCAGGTCGGAGGCGATCTTGGCCACGAGCTTGTTGGGGGCGACGCCGACCGAGGCCGTGAGCCCGGTGCGCTCGCGGATGCGCTGCTTGATGGTGCGCGCGATCTGCGCGGCTTCCGCGAGCGCCGCCTCGCTGCCCGTCACATCCAGAAAGGCCTCATCGAGCGACAGCCCCTGCACCAGGGGGGTGATCTCGCGGAACACGCCGAACACCGTGTGCGAGACCTCCTGGTAGCGCGCCATGCGCGGCCGCACGCACACCGCGTCCGGGCACAGGCGCAGCGCGCGGCTCATCGGCATCGCCGAGTGCACCCCGTAGGTGCGCACCTCGTAGCTCGCCGCCGCCACCACGCCGCGGCCGCCGTCCCAGCCGACGATGACCGGCCGCCCGGCGAGCGTCGGGTCATCGTGCTGCTCCACGGACGCGTAGAAGGCGTCCATGTCGACGTGCAGGACGGCGCGGCTCACGGCGGACTTGCGCGCGCGGGCGCTACGGGCTGACGGTGATGGTGATCTTCGGTGACAGCAGCGGCGGGCTGTGCGGGATGTGGTTCTGGTCGGCGAACAGCAGCTGCAGGGTGTGCTTGCCCGGGGGCAGGTCGAGCTTGGTTTCGGTCTGGCCCTTGCCGAAGTGCACGATCTTGTCCGTGGCCGGCAGCGGCGCGGACAGGTCCGTGGGCGCCTCGGTGTCGATCAAGAGGTGATGATGGCCGGTGTTGTCGAACTTCACCCCCGCCGGCGCGATACTCATGCCCCTGAGCCCGAACTGCACCACGAACGTGTGCGGCACCTTGGCGCCGTCCTTGGGGCTGATGATGTAGACCTCGGCGCCCGCGGGCGAGGGCGTGCGCTCCTGGGCGAGCGCCAGCGGTACGGCGGCGAGCAGTGCGGCAACGAGGAGAGTACGCATGGTGGGCTCCTTCACAGCGACAGAGCGCTGTACACGGTGGTGAGGGCGAGCGTGAGCGCGCCGGCGAACAGGTAGATGAGGGCGAGCAGTGCGAGCTTGCCGAGGGTGAGGAGGCGCCCCTGCGCGTAGACCACGCGCATCGAGCGGTACATGTACCAGGCGAAGTAGCCGACCACGGCGAAGCTGAGCCAGCGGCCCAGGCCGGGCAGGAGCGCGCGCGCGATGCCCGCGAGCACCGCCACCAGGAACACGCAGGCGTGGTTGTGCACGAACAGGAGCAGGTGCTCGACGTAGTAGTGCCGCGGGAACCAGTACATGAGCATCATCGCCGCCGCCAGCAGCGGCAGGAACACGAACATGGCACGCGGCACGTTGTGCAGGAACGCTTCGGCGAGCGCATGGCCGCCGTCGGCGACCGTGCGGCGGCAGACACGCGGAATCAGCGGCTTGAGCTGCTTTTCCCAGGGACCGTTGTAGTCGCTGTCCTTGCACAGCCGCTCGGCGCGCTGTTCCGGGGTCTCCCCGGCGCGCGCGCGCAGCTCGGTAGTCTCGGCCGGGTTCTCGATGGCCACGCTGCTGTTTTCCGGGTGCTCCGAGTCGAGGCGCAGCACTCCGAGCTGCGGGTCGCGCGTGGCCGTGGCCCACACGAAGAACACCACCGACAGCACGAGGTAGAGCCGCAGCGGCGGCAGGTAGCGGGCCCGGCGCCCGCGCCAGAACTCGCGCGTCAGGTGCCCGGGCTTGAACACCAGCGCGGCGAGCGTGCGCCACAGCCGCGAGTCGGCGTGGGTGAGGTCCTCGGTCGCGTGACGCGCGAAGTGCCACAGCGAGTGCAGCGGCGCATCGAGCTTCTGCCCGCAGGCGCCGCAGAAGCGCTGGCTCACGCCGTTGCCGCAGTTGGCGCAGCGCTCCGGCAGCACGACCGGTGCCGCCGGCGCCGGCGGCGCCACGGCCTGCACCTGCAGCTCCGGCACGCTCATGCCACGTGCGCGCTCGAGCGCGGCGGGCTCTGTGCCTGCGTGCCGAGCGCATCGGGGGCGAAGTCATCCACGTGGATCAGGTCCATCACCTTGCGGTCGTACTCGCGCAGCGCCGCCGCCTCGGTCTCGGAGATCAGCCCGATGGCGAGCGCCTGGGTGATGCGCCCGGGCAGATCGAGCGCGGTGACGCGGCCGGTCTTGACGCCCTCGACGCGGATGCGCTTCTCCAGGGGCTCGAGCTGCACCGCGAGCAGCAGCGCCTCCTGCAGCAGGCCGAGCGCGTTGGTCGGCTCGAGCGTGCGGTAGATGTGGTCCGCGAGGCGCTCGCGCGCGGCGGTCGGACTCGTCACCAGCGCCGCCACCTGGCGCCCCAGGCGGTCATCGGGGGCGGAGTAGATGCGGCCGCGCGGGAAGATGAGCGCGCGCATCAGGCCCGCCATGAAGGGGCTCGGGAAGTTGCGCAGGAAGCCGTGCAGCTGCTCCTGGGCGTCGTACAGCAGGTAGCGGCAGGCCCACTCGAGCATCGGCAGGTCTTCCTCCTGGCGACCCTGGTTCTCGTGGTGCTTGAGCACCATCGAGGCCAGGTACATCGCCGACAGCACGTCGCCGAGGCGCGCCGAGAGATTCTCCTTCTTCTTGAGATAGCCGCCGAGGGTCAGCATGGCGACGTCGACCGCGAAGGCGAAGGAGGCCGAGAAGCGCATCACGTGCTGGTAGTAGCGCGCCGTGGCGCCGCGTACCGGGGCGCGCGTGAAGCGCGCGTGGGTGAGCGCCATGATGAAGGAGCGCACCGCGTTGGAGATCGTGTAGCCGATGTGCGCGAACAGCGCCCGGTCGAATTCATCCACGCCGCGCCTGCGGTCGGTATCGCGCGCCGCGTTCATCTCGCGCAGCACGAACGGGTGGCAGCGGATGGCCCCCTGGCCGAAGATGATGAGGTTGCGCGTCAGGAGGTTCGCGCCCTCGACGGTGATCGCCACCGGCACCACCTCGTAGGCGCGCCCGAGGTAGTTCCTCGGCCCGAGGCAGATGCCCTTGCCGCCGTGGATGTCCATGGCGTCGTTGGCGATGCGCCGCCCCATCTCGGTGGCGTGGTACTTGAGGATCCCCGAGGGCACCGAGGGGCGCTCGCCGCCGTCGATCGCCCCGGCGGTGACCGAGCGCGCCGCGTCGATGGTGTAGGTGAGTCCCACCATGCGCGCCAGCACGCTCTCGACCCCCTCGAACTTGCCCACCGGGGTGTTGAACTGCTGGCGGATGCGCGCGTAGGCCCCCGTCGCCCACACGCCCGCCTTGGCGCCGCCGGTGGCATTGGAGGGCAGCGAGATGCAGCGCCCGACCGAGAGCTGCTCGACCAGCATGCGCCAGCCCGCGCCGGCCATCTTCGGGCCGCCGATGATGAAATCGAGCGGCACGAACACGTCCTTGCCGGTGATCGGGCCGTTCTGGAAGGGCACGTTGAGCGGGAAGTGCCGCCGCCCGATGCTGACGCCGGCCGTGCCGCGCGGGATGAGGGCGCAGGTGATGCCGATATCCGCCTTGTCACCGAGGAGCTTGTCCGGGTCGAACATGCGGAAGGCGAGCCCGATGACCGTGGCCACCGGCGCCAGCGTGATGTAGCGCTTGCTGAAGTTCAGGCGCAACCCGAGCACCTCGCGCCCCTGGTAGGTGCCGCGGCAGACGATGCCGGTGTCGGGAATCGAGCCGGCATCCGAGCCGGCGCGCGGGCCGGTGAGGGCGAAGCACGGCACTTCCTCGCCGCGGGCGAGGCGCGGCAGGTAGTAGTTCTTCTGCTCCTCGGTGCCGTAGTGGTTCAGCAGCTCCGCGGGCCCGAGCGAGTTCGGCACCGCCACCGTGGAGGAGCAGGTGGCCGAGCGGCTGGCGATCTTGGCGAGCACGCACGAGTGCGCGTAGGCGGAGAACTCCAGCCCGCCGTACTTCTTCGGGATGATCATGGCGAAAAAGCCGCGCGTCTTCAGGTAGTCCCACACCTGCGGCGGCATGTCGCCGCGCTCGTGGGTGATGTTCCAGTCATCGAGCATGCGGCACAGCTCCTCGCACTGCCCGGCGAGGAAGGCCTGCTCTTCGGCGGACAGCCGCGGCGGGCGCGCCGCGAGCAGCTTCTGCCAGTGTGGCGCGCCGGCGAACAGCTCCCCGTCCCACCACACGGTGCCCGCCTCCAGCGCCTCCTTCTCGGTCTGCGACATGGGCGGCAGGAGCTTCAGGTAGGTCTTCATGAACGGCCGGGTGATGAGCGCCTTGCGCAGCGCTCGCACGTTGAGCAGCCACAGCAGCGCGAGCGGGACAGCGAGGCAGCCGCGCCACCAGGGCGCCGGCGCGCCAAACCACAGGTAGGCGGCGAACAGCACCGTGAAGGTGAGCGTGAAGGCGAGCAGCGACAGGCGGCGGTAGGCGAGGAACAGCACCGCGGCGATCAAGAGCAGCGTGATCACGCCACCGACCTTCGTGACGGCCCACGCCGCCGCGGCCACCAGGACCAGCGAGATGATCGCACCCAGCATCAGCTCATCCTTCCGCCGCAGGGCCCTGCGGCGACTATAGCCGCCTGCGGCGGCCTGACAAACAACTTCAGCCGAGCAGGCCCTTCACGCCCTCACGCTCCTCGAGCAGCTCCGCGTGGCTCGCGTCCATGCGCTTGCGGCTGAAGTCATCGATGGCGAGTCCCTGCACGATGGTGTAGTCGCCGTTGCGCACGGTGACCGGGTAGGAATAGATGACGCCGGCGCCGATGCCGTAGCTGCCGTCCGCCGGCACCGCCATGCTCACCCAGTCATCCGCGGCGGTGCCGTGGAACCAGGTGTGCACGTGGTCGAGGGCCGCGGCGGCGGCCGAGGCAGCCGAGGAGGAGCCGCGCGCCTTGATGACCGCGGCGCCGCGCTGCTGCACCGTCGGGATGAAAGTCTGCTCGACCCACTCCGGGCTGACGAGCGTCGTGGCGGCCTTGCCGCGCACCTGCGCGTGCGAGAGATCCGGGTACTGCGTGGCCGAGTGGTTGCCCCAGATGGTCATGCGGCGGATCTCGGTCACGTGCGTGCCGGTCTTCTGCGCGAGCTGCGCGAGCGCGCGGTTGTGATCGAGGCGCGTCATCGCCGTGAAGTTGCGCTGGCTCAGCTGCGGCGCGTTGGCGCGCGCGATCAGCGCGTTGGTGTTGGCGGGATTGCCGACCACCAGCACCTTGACGTCGCGCCGCGCGACCGCGTTCAGCGCCTTACCCTGCGCGGAGAAGATCTGTGCGTTGGCGAGCAGCAGGTCCTTGCGCTCCATGCCCGGGCCGCGCGGCCGCGCACCGACTAACAGCGCCACCTGGCAGTCGCGGAAGGCCACCTGCGCGTCATCGGTGGCGACGACCTTGTTGAGCGTCGCGAACGCGCAGTCCTCGAGCTCCATCACCACGCCATTCAGCGCCGGCAGCGCCGCGGAGATCTCCAGCAGGTGCAGGTTCACGGGGGTCTCGGGACCGAGCATCGCGCCGGAGGCGACGCGGAAGGCGAGCGCGTAGCCGATCTGGCCCGCAGCTCCGGTGATAGCGACGTTCACGGGGGCTTTCATGGTGCGGAATTCTTCCTTGGGGCGCTTAAAGGGCAGCCGCGAATTCTAGCCCCAAGCCCGCCGCCGCGGCCGCCGCGCCAGCTTGAGGCTGCCACTCCCGGGGCTCTCGGGGCCGCCTGGAGGCCTCTGGCGAGGTTTCCGGGCCCTTTGCCCCCCTCATTCGGCTCCGCGGGGCACCCTCCCAGGGTCATCTAGTGAAATAGCTTGACACTTAAGTAGTGTTCTACTATAGTACAACACCAAGGAAGGCGAGCTGTTCAAAGGACAGCAAGCCCTCGGAACGAAGAGCTGACAGACGACCGAGCGACGAAGAGCTGACCGATAGACCCCACACACACTGAAGGAGATGACCATGACCACTTTCGCCAATGTCTACCGTGACCTCACCTGCGGCGCCGCCGCCACCCTGATCACCGTCGTGCTCGCCCTGAGCTTCGTCGAGTCGACCGCCGTGCCCCCGGGCGCGCGCGCCGCCACGCCGCACAGCATGGCACTGCAGGCCCAGCACGCCTGGTTCGGGCAGCCCCAGCCGGCCGTTTTGGTAGATTAGTCGGCTATTCCCCCGTAACAGGCACCGTGTCAACGATCATGGATCCGCAGTGGGACGACAGCCTGCCGATCTATCGGCAGCTGCGCGACCGGGTGGTAGCGATGATCCTCGAGGGCGTCCTCAAGGAAGGCGACCCGCTACCCTCGGTCCGCAGCGTCGCCGCGGACTTCAGGCTGAACCCGCTCACCGTGCTCAAGGGCTACCAGCAGCTGGTGGACGAGCAGCTGGTGGAGAAGCGACGCGGCCGCGGCATGTTCGTGAGCATGGGAGCCCGCAAGGCGCTGCTGAAGGACGAGCGCCAGCGATTCCTCGAGGACGAGTGGCCGAAGATCCACGCCACCATCCAGCGCCTCGGCATTACTTCTGATGAGCTGCAGCGCGCGGGCGCGGCAGCGCCGGCCAGCCCCTGGCCCGCGCCGCAGGGCAGCCCGCAGCCCGGTACAGGTGAGGACGATGACCGCAGTAATTGAAGCGCGAGCGCTCGCCAAGAGCTACGGCGCGACGCGCGCCCTCGACGGGGTGAGTTTCAGCGTTGCCGCCGGGCGCATCGTCGGGCTGATCGGCCCGAACGGCGCCGGCAAGACCACCGCGCTCAAAGCCATTCTCGGGCTCACCCCCTTTGCAGGTGAGCTCAGCGTGCTCGGGCTCGACCCGCGCACGCAGCGCGACACGCTGATGCGCGACGTGTGCTTCATGGCCGACGTGGCGGTGCTGCCGCGCTGGCTGCGCGTGACGCAGGCGCTCGAGTACTGCAGCGGCGTGCACCCGCGCTTCGAGCGTCGGCGCGCCGAAGAGGTGCTCGCCAAGACCGACATCCGCATGAAGAGCCGCGTGCGCGAGCTCTCCAAGGGCATGGTGACGCAGCTGCACCTGGCGCTGATCCTGGCGATCGACGCCAAGCTGCTGGTGCTCGATGAGCCGACCCTCGGCCTGGATCTGCTCTACCGCCGGCAGTTCTATGACACGCTGCTCAATGACTACTTCGACAAGGACCGCACCATCCTCCTCACCACGCACCAGGTCGAGGAGGTGGAGAACCTGTTCACCGACGTCATCTTTATCAGCCACGGGCGCGTCGCGCTCGCGAGCTCGGTCGAGGATCTCGGCGGCCGCTACCTGCAGCTGAACGTCGCCGCCGATGCCGCGGCGCGGGCGCGCGCGCTCAAGCCCTTCTACGAGCGCGAGGTCTTCGGGCGCGTGGCGCTGTTCTTCGAGGGCCGCAGCGCAAGCGAGCTCGCCCCGCTCGGGGAGCTGCGCACGCCCTCGATCGCCGACCTGTTCGTCGCCAAGATGTCTGGGACGGAGAAGCCATGAACACCGAGACCGTGGACCTCGGCGCCGTACCGCTCGCGCGCGGTGCCCCGGGGGCTCTGCGCACGACGCTCGTCACGCTCATCCGGCGCGAGTTCTGGGAGCACGCCGCGCTGTGGCGCGCGCCGGCAATCGTCGCGGCGCTGCTGATGCTGGTGGCGGTGTTCTCGACCTCCATCGCCGTCAACGTCAACGACACGCACGTGCTGCACCTCGATCCGGCCACCCGCATCATCGCGCTCAACATGACGCAGATGGTGTGGACCATGATCATCTACCTGGTCGCCGCCGTCGTCGTCACCTTCTATACCCTCGACTGCCTGTACACCGAGCGGCGCGACCGCAGCATCCTCTTCTGGAAGTCGCTGCCGGTGTCCGACGGGCTCACGGTGCTCGCCAAGTTCCTGGTGGCGAGCGCGGTGGTGCCGCTGCTGGTGTTCGTGCTGGCCACGGCGAGCCACCTCGTCGCGCTCATCGTGTGGAAGCTGCGGGTGACGCTCGCGGGCGCCCCGGACCTCATCGCCTGGGACGCGCTCGCCTGGCTGCGCGGGGAGGCGGTGATGCTGCTCGCTCTCACCCTGAGCTCGCTGTGGTACGCGCCGCTGGTGGCGGCCGCGCTGCTGGTGTCGGCGTGGGTGCGCCGCAGCCCGGTGCTGTGGGCGACGCTGCCGCTCATCGTGCTGCCGATCTTCGAATACCTCTTCTTCCGCACCCACTACCTCTGGTCCTTCATCAAGTACCGCAGCGGCGGCATCTGGCACCTCCTCGGCCAGGGCGGCCACCCGGTGGATGAGGAGCGCCTGCGCCTGCTCAGCGATCTCAATTGGGTGGGCGCCTTCCTGAGTCCCGACCTGTGGCTCGGGCTGGCCGCGGCGGCGGCCCTGCTGTACGCGGCGGCGCGCGTGCGCCGCTACCGCGACGACACCTGAAGCGCGCTCACATTCGCTGAGGTAGACTTTTTGCGCCACCGGTGGTGCCGCAGGCCCGCGACAAGAGGCTCGTACGGCACCCTGGCCCGGGCCCGCGGCTCCGGTGTTTTGAGTGCGCCGCACGATACCGCGAGGAGCAGATGGCCGCCGAAGTCCGGCGCAGCGCGCAAGGGTTGGAGCTCATCCTGAGCGGGGAATGGGGCGCGCGCGAGTTCGGCACCCTGGAGGCCGAGCTCGCTGCCGTGCCGCTCGGCGCCGATCCGATCCGCATCGACGCGCGCGGCGTGAGCACCCTCAGCCTCTCGGGCGCCTGGGCGCTGCACCAGTTCCTGGCGCGCGCGCAGGCGGCCGGCGCCGCCGTCAGCTTCGCCGGCGGCGCACCGCCGGAGCAGCTGCGCCTGCTCGATGAGGCGCTCAGGGAGGCGGCCGCGGGCGCCGCCGGCAGCCTCCCCGAGACCGCAGCGGCGGTGGCTCCGCAGGGCGCGATCCTCGGGCTGCTCACCGACGTCGGGCGCGAGGTGGTGCACTACGGCAGTAGCTTCCGCGACGGGCTCGCCTTCGTCGGCCAAGGCACCACGACCCTGCTCGCGAGCCTGCCGCACCTGCACCGGCTGCGGCCCACCTCGATCGCGCGCCACGTCTACGACACCGGCATCACCGCGCTGCCGATCGTCGCGCTCATCGCCTTCCTGATCAGCGTCATCATCGCCTACATGAGCGCCACGCAGCTGCGCGGTCTCGGCGCGGACATTTACGTCGTCGACCTGCTGACCATCGGCGTGCTGCGCGAGCTCGGCGTGCTGTTGACGGCCATCATCGTCGCCGGCCGCTCCGGCAGCGCCTTCGCCGCCGAGCTTGGCTCGATGAAGCTCAACGAGGAGGTCGACGCCCTGGTGGCGACCGGGCTGAACCCCTTCGAGGTGCTCATCGCGCCGCGCATGCTCGGTCTCACCATCGCGCTGCCGCTGCTCACGGTGGTCGCCGATCTGGTCGGACTCACCGGCGGGGCCATCCTGTGCCGCTACCTGCTCGACATGCCCTTCACCCAGTACATCACCCGGGTGGACGGCTCCATCGCCCCCACCACCTTCTGGGTGGGCATCATCAAGGCGCCCGTGTTCGCGGTGCTGATCGCCTACGCGGGCTGCTACCACGGCATGCGGGTGCGCAGCTCCGCGCGCGAGCTCGGGCACCTGGTGACGGTCGCGGTGGTGCAGGCCATCTTCCTCGTGATCCTGGCGGACGCGCTGTTCGCGGTGCTGTTCATGAAGATGGACATCTGATGTACCCGGTGGTCGAGGTGCAGGGACTGGTCAACCGCTTCGGCACCCAGGTGGTGCACGACGGGCTGGACATGCAGATCTTCCGCGACGAGGTGTTCGGCATCGTCGGCGGTTCGGGCACCGGCAAGTCGGTGCTGCTGCGCACGATCCTCGGCCTGCACCGCCCGCAGGCCGGGGTGGTGCGCATCAACGGCCAGGACATCACGCGCATGGACGAGGCGCAGCTGCGGCACGTGAAGTCCGGCTACGGGGTGAGCTTTCAGTCCGGGGCGCTGTATTCCGGGCTGACCGTGCGCGAGAACGTGCAGCTGCCGATGCTCGAGTACCTGAGCCTGCGCAGCAAGGCGCTCGATGACCTGGCGCTGCTCAAGATCCGCCTGGTGGGCCTGGCGGCCAGCGCCGCCGCCAAGTACCCCGCGGAGCTCTCCGGCGGCATGGTGAAGCGCGCCGCGCTGGCGCGGGCGCTGGCGCTGGACCCGCCGCTGTTGTTCCTCGACGAGCCGACCTCGGGGCTCGACCCGGTGAGCGCGGCGGCCTTCGATGACCTGGTGCTCTACCTGCAGAAGGAGCTGAAGCTCACCATCGTCATGATCACCCACGATCTGGACAGCATCTTCCGTACCTGCAATCGTGTCGGGGTGATCGTCGACCGGCACATGATCAGCGACAGCCTCGAGGGCATCGTCAACAACCCCAACCCGTGGATCCAGGAATACTTCCACGGCGAGCGGGCGCGCGCACGGCTGGGGGCCGCGCATGGAGCGTGAGGCCAACTACGCTG
>Ga0335080_10001135_pt1 | contig 25640 bp, 24 predicted proteins | sample Lox_Sample_34_FD_206720 | JGI IMG/M metagenome (GOLD analysis project Ga0335080, IMG submission 206720) | Soil microbial communities from Loxahatchee National Wildlife Refuge, Florida, United States - Lox_Sample_3.4 | ecosystem: Environmental > Terrestrial > Soil > Wetlands | place: USA... | reverse complement strand
CGATCACGCGCGCGCAACCGGCCAGGCGCGCGGCCTGAATGGCGAGCAGGCCGATCATGCCCGTGCCTACCACCACTGCCGTATCGCCGAGCCGGATGGGCGTCAGGTTCAGCGCGTGCACCGCAACACTGACGGCCTCGATCATCGCTGCCTGTTCGTAGCTGAGCTCATCCGGCAGGCGGTACATGATGCGCCGGGGCACGGCCACATACTCGGCGAAGGCGCCGTGCCGCCGGTACGGCCCCGGAGATACGCCGAGCACCTCGCGCCGGTCGCACAGGTTGACCTCGCCGCGCGTGCAGTAGAAGCAGCGGCCGCAGTAGACCGTGGAATCGAATGTGACACGGTCGCCGGGGGTGAGATCGGCGACGGCGGCTCCCGTGGCCACCACTTCGCCCGCGGCCTCGTGGCCCATCACCAGCGGCGGAATACGGCGGCCAGTCTTGCCGTCGAGCCCGTGAACATCACTGCCGCAGATCCCGCAGGCGCGGACCCGCACCAGCACCTCTTCGGGACCGATCTCCGGCACCGGCATCTGGACCATCTCAAGCTGCATGTACTCTTTCAAGAGAAGGGCGTTCATGATTCGCTAGGACTCCCGATGCTCGCCAAAAACGCGGCGCAGTCTATCCGAAATTTCGCCGACGGTCGTGTAAGCGGCCGACGCGGACAGAATGTGCGGCATCAGGTTGTCCGTGCCGCGCGCCGCCTGTTCGAGCGCGGCCAGGCCCTCTGCCACCGCGCTCGCGCTCCGGCCGGCGCGAACTTCGCGCAGCCGTTCGACCTGCGCCCGCTCCAACGTAGGATCCAGACGGAATGTTGCCGCCGGGCGTTCGTCTTCCTGCCGGAACCGGTTGACACCGACCACGGTGCGCTCGCCGGTCTCCACGGCGCGCTGGAACTGGTAGGCCGAGTTCTGTATCTCGTTCTGGATGTAGCCGGACTCTATGGCTCGCAGCGTGCCGCCCATCGACTGAATCTCCGCCAGGTAGCGGGATACGCCGCGCTCCATCTCGTCGGTGAGCGATTCGATGTATTCGCTGCCGCCCACAGGATCCGCCGTATTGGTCACGCCGGTTTCGTAGGCGATGATCTGCTGGGTACGCAGCGCGATGCGCGCGCTCTCCTCGGTGGGCAACGCGAGCGCTTCGTCGCGCGAGTTGGTGTGCAGGCTCTGCGCGCCGCCCAGCACGGCCGCCATGGCCTCGATTGCAGTGCGCACGACGTTGACGTCCGCCTGCTGCGCGGTCAGGGTCGAGCCTGCGGTCTGCACGTGGAAACGCAGCATCATGGAGCGCGGGTCTTTCGCGCCGAAGCGGTCGCGCATCAGCTTCGCGTAGATGCGGCGGGCCGCTCGGAACTTGGCGATCTCCTCCAGGAAGTCGCTGTGTGCGTTGAAGAAGAACGAAAGCCGGGGTGCGAAGGAATCGACCGCCAGTCCGGCTCCCGTCGCCGCTTCTACATAAGCCACCGCATTGGCGAACGTGAACGCCAGTTCCTGCACCGCGGTCGAGCCGGCTTCGCGGATGTGATAGCCGCTGATCGAAATGGTGTTCCACTCGGGCATCTCCGCACCCGCCCAGGCGAATATGTCGGTAATAATACGCATGGCGGCGCGCGGCGGATAAATGTAGGTGCCGCGCGCGATGTACTCCTTGAGGATGTCGTTCTGGACGGTGCCGGAGAGTTTCCGGCGGTCGGCGCCCTGCTTCTCGGCCACCAGCGCGTACAGGGCTAGCAGGATCGCGGCCGTCGAGTTGATCGTCATCGAAGTCGAGACGTTCTCGAGCGGAATGTCCTGGAAGAGGCGCTCCATGTCGGCGAGAGAGGAGATCGCGACACCCACACGGCCCACCTCGCCCACGGCCATCGGATGATCGCTGTCGTAGCCCATCTGGGTGGGAAGATCGAACGCGACGGAAAGACCGGTCGTGCCTTGGGAGAGCAGGTAGCGATAGCGGCGGTTGCTCTCTTCCGCGGTGCCGAATCCGGCGTACTGGCGCATGGTCCAGAGCCTGCCTCGGTACATTTCGCGGTAGATTCCGCGCGTGTACGGAAACTCGCCGGGCAGCGGGAGCGGTTCGCTCATGATCGTGAGATCTTGCGCGCGCGGCGGAAGCTGGAGATGCCGAAATAAAGCATCAGTAGGGTGCAGAATCCCGACATGACGATGCGCAGGAGGTCGCCGGTCGCCTGGTCCGCAGCGGCTTTACTGAATGAGTTGTAGGCGCGCACCACGCCCGATCCGAACAGGACCGCCAGGCATAAGAAAAAGAACCCGATCACTTCATTCCAGAGGGTCCTGGCCGGCTTCAGTACCGCAGGTACCACGTGTTTGGTAAACTCGGATACCCCACGGGTGCTCAGGAGCTTCCACACGCATCCATGGTATCAGAGCGGGCCGGGGCAGGTCCGCAGAGGGCGTGCCGCAGGGCGCTAACATTTGGCCCGAAAACTGCCGATAGTTATGTGCGGGCCGCTTGTGAAGGGCGCGGAGGTCCACTACAATCGGAACGGGTGGATGCGGGCCCATCGGTGGAACGCCGGTTGCTTCCGGCGCATCTGCCATAAAAGGGGAACTGTGTGGAAGAGCCATTGAAGCATCTCATGCAGGAATTGGGAAACGCGATAAACGATTCCCTTTCCGAGTCGGACCGGATCGCGGAGGCTATCGGAGAGATCAAAAGAGCCGGTTACGATGTTTTCCTAGTTCTCGAAGCGACGATTGGGTTCAATCGGCGGGACGAGAACAGTGAGGAGGAAGAAAGCGAAGAGACCGAAGTGAGCGAGGAGCCCAAACGCAGCTTCGAGGCTACCGGCAAGATCAAGTTTACATCGCAGGACCATCGCTTCCTGCGTGCGCTGAAGATCGCTGTAGACGAGGAGAACCGCTAGGTCAAGGCCTACGCCAGCAATTGGCGATAGACCTCCCAGGTTTCACGGACAGCCTTCCCCCACGTAAACACCTGTGCCCGCGCCGCGCCGCGCCGGGCTAACTCCCGACCCAGTTCGTTGTTGGAATGTACTGCGAGCAGCGCCTCCGCGAGTGCATCGGTGTCCTCCGGATCCACAGCCAGGGCGGCATCACCCGCCACCTCCGGCAAGGCTGACCGGTTCGATATCACTACCGGTATGCCCGCGGCCATCGCCTCCAGCACCGGCATTCCAAAGCCCTCATCTAGCGAAGGGAAGGCAAAGATACGGGCCCGGGCGTACCATCCGGCCAGTTCTTGCTGCGGGATGTAGCCGGTCACCCAAATGCGCTCCCGTGCCGGACTGTGGGCGATGCGATCGAGGATCTCCTCCGCGCCGTACCCGTTCGACCCGGCGAGCACCAGCCGCCAAGCATCGGGCAGCCGCTCGAACGCCGCCACCAGGCGCGCGATATTTTTGCGTTTTTGGATCGCGCCGACGTTCAGCACCACCTTCTCCCGTTCCGCCGCGGGCAGCCGCAGCGTACGAATCCCGTGCTGCACGACGTGTACGCGAGCCGGTTCCACACCGAGCAGGTCGACCACCTGCCTTTTTGTAAACTCTGAAACCGCAATGATCGCATCTGCCCGCGCGGCGGCGTCGCGCGCCTGCGCCGCGAACCGGGTGCGGAACTCGGGGGTTGAGTAGTCGCCGGTGAGGACGAACAGGTCGTGGAAGGTCGCCACGGCGCGGCGCATCGGAATCCGCGGCAGACGCTGGTTCAAGCCATGGAACAAGTCCGTCCAGCGAGGCCAAATGGGATCCAGCAGCAGCCGGCGGCGAACGTTGCGGCCCAGTGATTCGCGCCGCGACTCCGCGAACCGGTGCGGCCGGTAGCAGAAGTCGAACCGGGTTTCCGGCTGTGCATCCGCCAGACCGAACAGGATTTCGCGGGAATACACTCCGACTCCCGAGAGCGCGTTTCCGAGGCTGTACGTGGCGTCGAGAGCGATTCTCACCCGATACCGTATTGTTTCATCTTGCGATAAAGAGTGGTGCGGCCGATTCCTAGAATTTGGGCGGCCCTGGCGCGCTCGCCTCCGGTCGCGACCAGAGCCTTCTCGATGGTCAGGCGCTCGCTCTCGGGAATCGAGATAACCGGCGAGATGGGAGCCAGCGCGACATCCGGCAGATCCTGGCCGTGCTCGTCGCTTAGCACCGCAGAGAGCCGGTCCAGCCCGGCCGCAGAGTGCGCGTACTGCAGCGGCGAAGGTAGGTCCGCCATCTGCAGCACCCCTTCCGAATGAAGCGCGCTCATCCGGTCGATGCAGTGCTTGAGTTCACGAATGTTGCCTGGCCAGTTGTAGGCAAGCAGGGTCTCGATGAGTTCCGGTCCCGGATGGAAATCCGGCAAACCGGCGGCTTGGCCTGCTTTGATGAAGTGCTCGACCAGCATCGGGATATCCTGCTTGCGGTTGCGCAGAGGCGGGAGGTGAATCGCGAAGACGTTCAGGCGGAAGTACAGGTCCTGGCGGAATCGTCCTGCAGCTACCTCGGCTTTCAGATTCCGATGAGTGGCGGCGATGATGCGGAGGTCCACCTTGCGCCATTGCAGGGCCCCGACCGCACGGAACTCCCTCTCCTGGATTAGCCGCAGCAACTTGACCTGCATCTCGAGCGGCAGGTCGCCAATTTCGTCGAAGAAGGCCGTGCCGCCGTCTGCCAGCTCGACCAGCCCCTTCTTGTTTTCGGCCGCGCCGCTGAAAGAGCCCTTGGTGTGGCCGAACAGCTCGCTTTCCATCAGGGTACCGACCAGCGACCCGCAGTCGATGGGTACGAACTGGCCGCGCGGGTTGGCGGCATGGATGGCGCGGGCGACCACCTCCTTGCCCGTGCCGCTCTCCCCCAGCAGCAACACCGGCAAGCGGTTACGCGAGGCCTTTTCGATCAGCCGGTGAATTGAGGCGATCTCCGGCGACTGGCCCACCAGCCCGTGGACGCAGCCCTGCGTAGGCGCTCCCATTCTCAGTTCGAATCAATACGTACGACGAAGGCCGCTCTTTTCTCAGCAGAATTCTGGCGAATTCGTTGGGCCAGGGCGGTCGCGGCATCCTCGGTCGGCTCGGCGCCGACCAGGACGTGCCACAGTCCCGGCTCCTGGGGACGTTCCACCAGGCGAGCGGCGCCGTATGCCGTCTCCATCCGGCTGCGCATGTTTTCGGCATTGGCGCGGACCCGGAACGCGCCTACCTGAACCCCGAACAGGGCCGGCGCGGCGTTCGGAGGGGTCCGGATGACCTCGATCCGCACCCGCGCCACCCCCGGGCCGATCATGTCGATGTCCCTGGCGGCAGCATGGGACAGGTCGATGATGCGTCCGTCGACGAACGGCCCGCGGTCGATGATGCGGACCTCGGTGGTCTTACTGGTGTCGAGATCGTAAACCCGGACCCAAGTGTTGAACGGCAGAGTGCGATGGGCGGCGGTCATCTTCTCCATGTCGTAGATTTCGCCGTTCGCGGCAGCCCGGCCGTGATAGGGATGACCGTACCAGCTCGCAATTCCGGTCTCGGTGTGTCCAATCGGGACTGGTATTCCTGCTTTCGGCACGGGGGCCGGTGCCGGCGGGACCTTGGCGGATCTCTTGTGCCGGCATCCGGTGGCAATCACCAACGTGAGCAGGCAGGCGGCCGCGATTCTCATCGGGACTATTCCGATTATGTCATGCGGGCTTGTAAAGTTTCGGTCCTTCCGGCCGATATGGGAAGTATGACTAACCGGCGCTCAGAACTGCGCATGATGTGTGCGGACATGGTGGAGGTGCGGTGGGTTGAACGCTCCGGCATGGCGCGGGATGCCACTGCTCTGCTGGAGGACATCTCCTCCTCGGGCGCGTGCCTGCAACTGGAGGCTCCCATCCCGCTCGGTGTCGAGGTGCGTTGGGCGGTACCCCGGCAGGAGTTCAAAGGGCGCGTCAGGTATTGTATGTACCGCGAGATCGGCTACTTCGTCGGAGTGGAGTTCGATCCGGCTTCGCGATGGTCGGAAAAGAAATTCACCCCACAGCACTTGCTGGATCCGCAGACGCTGGTGGGAAAGTAGGCGAAAGGAATCAGATCTCGAAGACGATCTTGAGCACTTCGGTCACTCTCTTCATCGTTGTTGGGGTTACCTGGCCGTAGATTCTGCCGCAACGCGACTCGTCGACTGTTCGAAGTTGGTTGTGACCTGGGAGTATTTGTTCAACAGGTCGCTTTGAACGACAAGACAGGGCCGGGTTTTTATATATATTCCCGGCCCACGCTGGGATCCAAGTCGATCTCCAGAACGGTGCCGCGGTTACATTTGATGGGCATCAGACAGTGAGCGCTTCGTCGGAATCCGGGTATTCGAACTCATCCACGAGTTGACGATCGAGTTCGGCATTCGCGAGAAAACTCTCGGCGATGTCCCTCTCCAGCTTTTCCTTCTCACGGTCTTGCAGAAACGCCTCAACGGCGAACCGAATCAAACGACTTCATTTCATCGACCACTCGCGGGCAGCACGCTGAGTCTCCTCGTACAGCGGCAAAGGAAAATCCGCGACCACTTTCTTCACGCTCCGAGAGTTGGTTGGTCGTCCGGCCATGGCGGCCACGCCTCGTCTCCTTCGCTTCATACCATTCAAATTACACTCTCTGACACTAGCTAATACATCACTTGAGAATCGTTGTTCTATGCACATTGGCTATATGCGGAATCCACCGAAGAAGACGCGAGCACATCCTCCCCTGTCTATGCCGGCGAATACCCTTCCAGGAGCCCGATGCCGCGATTTACAATGGAGGTGTCAGGTGCAGTGCCAATGACGGAACCGGATAAAGAAAGAGTAGAAACCGCGGCGGTGACGGGCGTCGGCGCGGGTGTCGGGGGCGCCGGAGGCGCTACCGTGGGTGTGCTCGAACTTGCGGCCACTCAGGGGACGGTGACCGGACTGAGCGCGGGATTTGCCATCGGGTTGGGCGCCGTGGCTGGAGGCGTCGCCTTCTTCCTGGGATACAAGGCGTATCGTCGTCTCACAAAACCAAAGGACTGAGCCGCTCGGGCCGTCCTTTTCGTCTGTGTTACTCTGAAATTTCCACGTGTGCCAGCGCGTGTCAGTGAAGCTCTCGTTCTGCGTACCTACCCGCTGAAAGAAGCAGACCTTGTAGTCAGCTTTCTCACCAGGGAGCAGGGCAAATTGCGGGGTGTGGCCAAGCGGGCGCGGCGTCCGAAAAGTGCCTTCGGCAGCGGGCTGGAGCGGCTGTCGCATGTGCACATGGCGTATTTCCAGCGCGAAAATCGCGAGCTGGTCAATCTCGATTCCTGCGAGCTGATCCAGTCGCAGTTTGGCCTGGTAGCCGACTATTCGGCGAGCGTCGCGCTGGATTATCTCGCGGAAGTGAGCGAGCAGTTGCTGCCCTCCGCGGAGCCGAGCGAGAAGTTTTTTCGCCTCCTCCTGGCAGTCCTGGATTCGCTCCGGGCGCCGGGAGGGGTGTGGCGCGGAGTGACGTATTTTTCGCTGTGGGCGGTGCGGCTCTCGGGCTGGCTGCCGGAGTTGCACGTTTGTCTGAGTTGCGGCAGCGTGCTGGACGATCCGGAGTACCAGGAGCGCGCCTTCTTCAGCCGCGGACAGACCGGGCTGATTTGCAACCCGTGCCGCCGCGCGTTAAGTGTTGGGAATAGCTGGGAATTGAGCCGGGAATCCAGGGACATCGCAGCGGAGATGCTGCGGCAACCGGTAGCCAGTCTCTCGACAACGAACTGGTCGCAGGCGACGGCTGCGGACCTGCGGCGGTTCCTGGTTCAGCAGATCGAGGTGCACGCGGAGCGGCGGCTGGTGACGGTTCCGATGCTGGAAGGATTGGAAGACAGGAAGTCAGAAGTCAGAATTCAGAAGTCAGAATGAGAGGCCGATGCAGTCGTTTCAGGAAATTATCCTCAAGCTGAAGCAATATTGGGCGGAACGGGGATGCGTCATCCAGGAGCCCTACGATACCGAGGTCGGGGCCGGCACCATGTGTCCGGAGACGTTCTTGCGCGTACTCGGGCCGGAGCCGTATCGCGTGGCTTATGTGCAGCCCAGCCGGCGGCCGGCCGACGGCCGCTATGGAGACAATCCCAACCGCCTCTACAAGCACCAGCAATTGCAGGTGATCTTGAAACCGGCGCCGGTGGACGTGATCGAACAGTACCTGGGAAGCCTGGAGGCCATCGGGATCGATCTGAAGCAACACGATCTCAAGCTCGAAGAAGACAACTGGGAGGCGCCGACACTGGGCGCCTGGGGGATCGGCTGGCAGGTGATGCTCGACGGGTTGGAGATTTCGCAGTTCACTTATTTTCAGCAGTGCGGCGGCATCGATCTCGACCTGGTGCCGGCGGAGCTGACCTACGGGCTGGAGCGGCTTACGGCATTTCTCCAGGTGAAGGACAGCGTCTACGACATCGAGTGGGCGCCGGGATTCAGCTACGGATTTGTGCGGCATGCCGACGAACTCCAATACTCGGTCTACAACTTCGAGATGGCGGACATCGAGATGCTGTGGAAGCTCTTCGATCTGTACGAAGGCGAAGCCGCGAGGCTGCTCAAGCTGTACAATCCCAAGGCCCCGGACAAGAAACGCTTTCCACTGCTGCCCGCGTACGACCAGGTGCTGAAGTGCTCCAACCTGTTCAACACCCTGGACGCGCGAGGTGCGATCAGCGTGACGGAGCGCGTTGGTGTGATCCAGCGGGTGCGCAGGATGGCGGTGGGCGTCGCGAAGGCTTGGGCCGATCAACAGAGCGCCGCAACGGCGGCGGAGGCGGCGCAATGAAGTCCCCGATGGTTGACGACGCCGCCGGGACGGCCGCGGCGGATCCGGTTACGTCCACACAGCAGCGGCGATCGGACGTGGAGACGGCGGCGGAAGCCAGCGGCCTGGCGCAGCGCTTCCTGCTGGAGATCGGCACCGAGGAAATTCCGGATTGGATGATCCCGGCGGCACTCGAAAACCTCCGGCTACTGTTTGAGAAGCTCGACTTGCCCCACGACTCGCTCCGCCTGGACGCCACGCCCCGCCGCCTGGTGCTCCGTGCGTACGGTCTCCCGCTGCGGCTGAGGGATCGCGAAGAGCGCGTGCAGGGTCCGGCGAAGTCCGCGCCGGCGCAGGCGGTCGCGGGTTTTGCGCGCAAACAGGGCGTGCTGCCCGAGGATCTCGTCCTGGAAGTCACCGCCAAAGGCGAGTATTACAGCTTCAGGAAGAAGGTGCCGGGACTGGCCGTGAAGGAGATCCTGGCCGAGGCGCTGCCCAGCGTAATTCTGGGTATTTACTTCCCCAAGACCATGTACTGGACCGGCAAGGGCGGCGCGCGATTCATCCGGCCCATTCGCTGGATCGTGGCGCTGCTCGGGGAAGATATCGTCCCATTCGAAGTGGCCGGAGTGCGCAGTGGAGCGTTAACCGCAGGACACCGGAGGCTCGGCGCGCCGGAGATCGCCGTGACGGTAGGAGACTACGAGGAGCGGCTGCGCAATCACTACGTGATCCTCTCGGCCGAAGAACGCCGCGAAAAGATTGTGGGCGAGATGGCCGGCATCCGTGTGAAGCGCGATCCCGCGCTGCTGGAGACGTTGGTTTACCTTACCGAATGGCCCAAGCCGATCAAGGGCAGTTTCGATCCGCAGTTTCTACAGTTACCCGAGGAAGTGCTGGTCACCGTGATGCGCCACCACCAGAAATATTTTTCGGTGGAGGACGCCTCGGGGAAGCTGGCGCCGCAATTCGTCGCGATTATGAACACGGATAGCGATCCGGAGGGCTTCATCCGGCGCGGAAACGAGCGTGTACTGCAGGCGCGGTTCAACGACGCCCGCTTCTTCTGGGATTCGGACCAGAAGAAGAAGCTGGCCGACCGCAAGCCGGACCTTGCTCATGTGACTTTCCAGGCCGAGTTGGGCAGCTACCTGGAAAAGACGGATCGCATGATCAAGCTGGCCGCGGAATTGGGCGGCGACGCCCACGCGGTGCGCGCGGCGGCGCTTTCCAAATGCGATCTCACCACCGAACTGGTCAAGGAATTTACGGAGTTGCAGGGCGTAGTCGGCGGGCTGTATGCTCGCGCGCAGGGCGAGCCGGAGCCGGTCTGGCAGTCAGTTTACGATCACTACAAGCCGGAGAGCATGGACGACGCGCTGCCGCGGCACCGGACGGCGCGGATCGTTGCCCTGGCCGATAAGCTGGACACCCTGCGCGGCAGTTTCGCCGTTGGTCTGATTCCCACAGGCTCCAAGGATCCCTTCGCGCTGCGCCGCGCCGCGCAGGGGGTGGTGCGCATCTGGGCCGAAGGCAAATTCGACCTCGCGCTGCTGGACCTGGTCGGCGCGGACACGAATCTGAGGGCCTTCTTCGAAGAGCGGGTACGGTACTACTTCAAGGACATTCGAGGCTTCAAGTACGACGAAATCAATGCCTGCATGGCTGCGGGTTGGAGCAACCTGGTGGACCTGGAAGCCCGCCTGGAGCGTGTGCAGGCGTTGCGCCCAACGCCGGATTTCGAGCCGCTTGCGGCCAGCTTCAAGCGCATCCGCAACATTCTGGAGCAGGCGAAATTCACGGGCGGAGCGACGCTCGATCCCACCCTGCTCGAGTCGGGACCCGAGGCGCAGCTCCACGACGAATATCTGCGCATCGCCGGCCAGCCGATCGAAGGCACGATCGCCAGGCTGCGGCCCAAGATCGATTTGTTTTTCGACAAGGTTCTGGTGAATGCGCCGGACGAGCGCATTCGCCGGAATCGTTTGATGCTGCTGCACACGCTACGCGAGGAGTTTTCCAAGGTAGCCGACTTTTCAGAAATAGTCACTAATTCATAGGAGCTAACTCAGCATGACGAAGTATGTCTACTTGTTCGGCAACGGAACCGCCGACGGTGATGGAAAGATGAAGGATGTGCTCGGCGGCAAAGGCGCCGGGCTGGCCGAGATGTCCCGGGCCAAACTGCCGGTGCCGCCCGGCTTCACGATCTCGACGCAGGTCTGCAATATCTATTTCCAGAACGGGAATTCCGTGCCGGATAACATCAACGGGGAGATGCTGGAGGCCCTGAAGACGCTGGAAGAGCGCATGGGACAGAAGCTCGGCGACGCACAGAATCCCCTGCTAGTCAGCGTGCGCTCGGGCGCGAAGTTCTCCATGCCCGGCATGATGGACACGATCCTGAATCTGGGTCTGAACGACGAGACCGTGAAGGCGCTGGAAGCCAAGAGCAACAATCCGCGCTTCGCCTACGATTGCTATCGCCGCTTCATCCAGATGTACGGCAACGTGGTGCAGGACATCGAGAAGCATGATTTCGACGCCATCTTCGAGGGCCAGAAGAAGAGGGCTGGGGCGAAGCTGGATACCGACCTTACCGCCGCCGATCTGCAGGAAGTGATCAAAGGCTACAAGGCCCTGGTGCAGAAGAAGACCGGCAAACCGTTCCCGCAGGAGGCCATGGCCCAGCTCGATGGCGCGCGCGATGCCGTGTTCCGGTCCTGGTTCAACGATCGCGCCAACCACTACCGCAAGATGAACGGCATCCCGGACGACCTGGGTACCGCGGTCAACGTGCAAGCGATGGTCTTCGGCAATCTGGGCGAGACCTCGGCGACGGGCGTGGGCTTCACCCGCAATCCGGCCACGGGCGAGAAGGTGTTCTACGGCGAGTTCCTGGAGAACGCGCAGGGCGAAGACGTGGTGGCCGGCATCCGCACTCCGCACCCCATCAGCGAGCTTGAAAAGTGGAATCCCGAGGTTTACAAACAGCTCCACGAGATCACCACCATGCTCGAGAAGCACTATCGCGACGTGCAGGATTTCGAGTACACCATTCAGGACGGCAAGCTCTACATGCTGCAGACCCGCAACGGCAAGCGCACGGGGCCGGCGGCCGTGCGGATCGCGGTCGAGATGGTGGAAGAGGGCCTCATTTCCAAGGAAGAGGCGGTACTGCGCGTGGATCCGCAGCAGCTCGATCAGCTTCTGCACCCGGTGCTCGATCCCAAGCAGATCAAGACGCTCACGAAGCTGGCCAAGGGTCTGCCGGCATCGCCGGGCGCCGCGGTGGGGACCATCGTGTTCACGGCGGATGAGGCGGTGGAAGCCTCCAGGAAGGCTCCGGTCATCCTGGTGCGCAAGGAGACGGTGCCGGACGACATTCACGGCATGGAAGTCGCCAAGGGCATTCTGACTTCGCGTGGAGGTATGACCAGCCACGCGGCCGTGGTCTGCCGCGGCATGGGCACTCCGTGCGTGGCGGGCGCGGAAGCCGTCGACGTGAACGAACACAAGAAGGAAGTCACTGTCACGGTAGACGGCAAGGTGGTGACACTTAAGGAAGGCGACTGGCTGTCGCTCGACGGCTCGACCGGCGACGTCTACCAGGGCAAGGCCAACACCATCGAAGCCGACCCGACCTCCGGCATCCTGGCCAGCTTCATGGGCTGGGCCGACCAGTTCCGTGGCGACTTTGGCGTGCGCGCCAATGCCGACATTCCGCGCGACGCGAAGGTGGCCCGCAAGTTCGGCGCCCAGGGCATCGGGTTGTGCCGTACCGAGCACATGTTCTTCGCCGAAGACCGCATCGAGTACATGCAGGCCATGATCCTGGCACGCGACGAGAAGAGCCGCCGCAAGGCGCTCGCCAAGCTGCTGCCATTCCAGAGGAAGGACTTCGCCGGCCTGTTCGAAGCCATGAACGGCTTCCCGGTGGTGATCCGCACGCTCGATCCGCCGCTGCACGAGTTCCTGCCGAAACGCGAGGACCTGATGGTGGACATCGCGCTGCTGCCCTACGCCGACATCAAAAAGAAGAAGGAGCTCGTGGCCAAGTACGTCCGCTTCGGGGTCGAGGTGAAGAACCTGAAGACTGTGCTGCCCGAGCTGCTGCACCGGGTGGAAGAGCTGCACGAGTTCAACCCGATGCTCGGCCATCGCGGCTGCCGCCTGGGGATCACGTATCCCGAGATTACCGAGATGCAGGCACGGGCCATCTTCGAAGCCGCCGTCCAGGTAGCCAAGAAGGGTGTGAAGGTGATCCCGGAAGTCATGATTCCCCTGATCGGCGGCGTCAAGGAGCTGGAGAACCAGAAGAAGATCGTGGTCAAGGTGGCCGAAGAAGTTCTGGCCAAGGCGGGCATGAAGGACCTGAAGTACATGGTCGGGACCATGATCGAGATTCCGCGCGCCGCCCTCACCGCGGACGGCGTGGCCAAGGAAGCGGAATTCTTCAGCTTCGGAACCAACGACCTGACCCAGACCACGATGGGTCTCTCACGCGACGACTACACGAAGTTCCAGAAGGACTACCAGGATCGCAAGATCTTCGCCAACGACCCGTTCGCCGTTCTCGACCAGGAGGGTGTGGGCCAGTTGGTGAAGATTGCGGTCGACAACGGGCGCAAGACCCGGTCCGATCTGGAAGTCGGAATCTGCGGCGAGCACGGCGGCGAGCCGAACTCGGTGCAGTTCTGCTACCGCGTCGGCATGGATTACGTGTCGTGCTCCCCGTACCGTGTGCCGATCGCCCGTCTGGCTGCCGCGCAGGCGGCCATCAGCGGGGACAAGGCTGAGACGATGCGGACAGCGTAGTTTTGGAGTGGGGCGGACTCGCATGCGAGGGTCCGCCCCACACTTTATTTGCGGCGGCGCAGCAATCCGAGAGCAACCAGGCCGGAACCGAGAAGGGCCATGGTCACGGGTTCGGGAGTACTTTCGGAAAAGCCTTCGCGGAAGCTGGTGATGGTCGCCGTGCCGCTAAATGTTCCGCTGCTCGGCGCCGGAATAATCACAATCAGGTCTTTGTTGACTTTGAGTCCCGAGACGTTCGGCAAGCTACCAACTGAAGTAAAGGGGCCCAAGTTGGAGTCGACTTCGAGGGCCAATGAACCGCCGGTATAGGTGATGGTTTCGCCAATATCCGCAACGGCCTGCCCGACGATGTTGAAACTGCCGGCGATGTTCAGGCTGGCATCGGTGATCAACGGAAGGTTGCCGATCACCGCGACATTGAAGCTGATATTGGAGTCGATGTAAATCGGACTTCCAGGGGTAGCCGTACCGGTCACCGTCCATCCGCCGGTGGACGGGCTGGTAAAGATCAGGCCGGGCTCGTTAGGATCGCTGCCGTCGCCATTGACCATGACCTGACTGTTGGTGGGCGCGGTAGCGTGGTTGCCGGTTCCGGAATAGCCGAAGCCGTAGAACAGCTTGTCTCCCACCTGGCAGGCGGTCGCCAGGGTGCCGTAGTTTGCTATGTAGTTGGCAATCGTGTCGTTCAAGCACAGAGGATTGGCCGAACTGATGCCGGCAAGAGCGGTCAGCGTAAGCGAGATGAAAAGAATGCGCCTCATTTGTCTCAATCCTCCGACTCAACCGCGGCGAAACTGTTTCCGGCGCGCCACCCCGAAGAGCAACAGGCCGGACCCGATAAGGACCGTTGACAGCGGCTCCGGAAGAGACACATTCTCGGAGAAGTCATTCTCAACCACCGAGATGTGGGACAGACCGGCGAATCCCGCCCCGCCCACCAAATGGATCTCGTTCACGACTTGCAGGGTGGTAACCGTGCTGGTGCTGAAATCGATGTGATTGGAAGTATTGCCGGGCAAGGTGTCGGTGATCGGGCTTCCGGCGACTGCCGGTGTCAAGGTTTCGATTACGGTACCCGATCCGCCGCTGCCGGTCAAAGTACCCACGATAGTCAGAGTGGCATCTTCGATGAGCGGCTGGCCGGACAAGGTAGTCACCGTATATCCCAGGAAGGCGTCGATGACGTTGCCGGCGACGACCGCCCAACCGCCCGTGTTGAAGCTGATGCCCACCTCGGTGATGCCGTCCAAGCCGGCGGGAGAGTTCACTTGAACGCCGGTTGCGCTGGTACCACCGCCCGGAACGAAACTAAAGCCGTAGAACAATTTGTCACCGATCTGGCAGGCGGTTGCCAGGCTGGTGTAGGTGTCGATGTAGCTCTGCAAAGTGCCGTCCGGCACGCAAACCGGATTCGCCACGGAGACCGAAGACACCGCAATCGCGAGAACCAATATTACAAGCAGTCGTCTCACACCCAGCCTCCGTTCCATTCCGTGGTGTCACCCATAACGATCCTGTGGAGACAGCGTAGGCTACGGGACGCAACTGGACGTGGTTCGTCCGTTAGACTACGTATCAAAGCCAATACTACGTTAGAAAACGGGCCAAACGCAAGTTGAAGCCTCAGCGTTCGATCAACCCGAAGTACTAGAAATACTTTATTACTCGGTGGTAGTAGCCGAGTATTATCAAAGGATTACGGTGGCGCTATCGCACATGTGGCCGGCTCTGATAAAGCTTGGCTGCTCAGAAGTTTACTAGCAGACCAAGTCCTCGCGCGTGATGCGGAAGTCTTCCAGGTTGCCGAGAACGGTCAGGGCGATCTGCCGGGTATCGAAGAATGTGCATGCGATGCGCCGGACATCTTCGTCGGCAACACTCTCGATGCTGGAGACGAGTTCGTCCAGGGTGAAGAAGCGGCCGAAGTACATCTCCTGCCGGGCCAGGTTGGACATACGGCTGGAGGTCGATTCCAGGCTGAGCATCAGCGAGCCCTTGAGGTGATCTTTGGCGCGGCGCAACTCCTCAGCGGGAACCGGCTCCTCCTTGAGCTGCCGGAACTCCTTGGTGATTGAATCGACCACCTTTTTCGCGGATTCCACGCTGGTTCCGGCGTAGATCGAGAGGCAACCGGTATCGCGATAGGGACTGAGCTCGCTGAAGACCGCGTAGGCCAAGCCCTGGCGCTCGCGGATGTTCTGGAACAGGCGCGAGCTCATACCGCCGCCGAGCAGAGTATTGAGCACGTAGCAGGCGAATCGGTCCTGGTGGGGCAGAGGGTAGGACGGCACACCGAGGCAGAGGTGCGCCTGCTCCAGGGACTTCTTATTGCGCAGGGCGATCCGCGCGTGGGTTCCGGGCACACGATCGGACGGCGCGCCTTCCCCCGGCCGCACGCTCTCGAAGTGCTGCGCGACCAGGTCCGCCAGTTGCCGGTGGGTGAGGTTTCCGGCGGCGGTGACCAGGATGTTCGACGGGGCGTACACGGCGCGGTAATAGTCGCGCATCATGGTGCTGTCGAAGCGCCGCACTGTCTGGGGCGTGCCCAGGATGGGCTTGCCCAGGGCGTGGCCCTGCCAGAAATTCGAGGAGAAGATCTCGTGGACCAGGTAGTCGGGCGAGTCCTCTTCCATCTTGATTTCCTCCAGGATGACGCCCTTCTCCTTCTCGATGTCCTCATCGCGGAACAGGGGATGGAGCACCAGATCGGCGAGCACGTCGAAGGCGAGGGGCAGGTGTTCGTCCAGAACCTTGGTGTTGAAGCAGACCAGCTCTTTGGCTGTGAAGGCATCAAGGTTGCCGCCGACGGAGTCCACGCTGCGGGCGATGTCCTCGGCTGAACGGTTGGTCGTGCCTTTGAACAGCATGTGCTCAATAAAATGCGAGATGCCGTTCTGGTCCGTGGTCTCGCGTCGCGAGCCGGAACAGACCCAGACCCCTACGCTGACGCTTCGAACGTGCGGCATCACTTCAGTGATCACGCGGACGCCGTTGGCCAACGTGCTGGTCTCGATATTGCGAAATGGCTGATCTGACGAACTCATGCAAAATAGGGAGGGGATAGGCCTCCTTCCTTTGTAGCACAGGTCCCGGTGGGCCAGATTCAGGGCCGGGTCCAGCTACAATGATCTTGGAATGTCCCAACCCCTGGTAGGCATGGATTTGGCCGATCTGCGCGAGGCCCTCGGCCCCGGGCAGCCCAGCTACCGGGCGCGCCAGGTCTACGAAGCCATTTATCGTAAACAAGTTACAGAGCTGTTGCAAATTTCAACGCTGCCGGCGCGACTACGGGACGATCTGGCTGAGAGTCACGCCGTCGGCTTGCCCACGGTAGTCCGCCGCTTCGATTCCGTCGACGGGACGCGCCGGTACCTGTTGGGGCTGGAAGACGGCCGGACGGTCGAAACCGTGCTGATGCCGGAGGGCGAGCGCGACACCATCTGCATCTCGACGCAGGTGGGATGCCCGGTCGACTGCAAGTTCTGCATGACGGCGCTGTTGGGGCTGGAGCGCTGCCTGTCGGCGGGGGAAATTGTCGGTCAGGTTCTGCTGGTGGCGCATGAGAACCGGTTGAGGCAGGACGGCGGACGTCTGAACATTGTGATGATGGGTCAGGGCGAGCCCCTGCTCAACCTGCCGAACGTGATCAAGGCGACCCGGATCCTGTTGGATCCGGCCGGGTTCGGCCTGTCGCCACGGCGGATCACGGTTTCGACGGCGGGAATCATCCCCAAAATTGCGGACCTCGGGGCCGAACCGGTTCGGCCCAAGCTAGCGATCTCGCTCAACGCGTCGACCGAGGAGATGCGGCGGGAACTGATGCCGATCACGCGCAAGTATCACCTCAAGGACCTGATGGACGCGTGCAAGGCCTACCCGCTCCGGCCGTGGGAGAAGCTAACGTTCGAGTATGTGCTGCTGAAGGGCGTCAACGACACGGATGCCGACGCACGGCGCGTGGTAAAGCTACTGGCCAACCTGAACGCGAAGGTGAACCTGATCGCGCTCAATCCCGGGCCGGAGATTCCGTTCGAAAGGCCAGAGCCAGTGCGCGTGACGGCATTTCAGGCGATCGTGCGGCGGTCGCTCCCGTGCTTTGTGCGCAAGCCGCGGGGGCTGGATATCTTTGCGGCATGCGGGCAGTTGAAGAGAAGCTCTTAACCGGTCTTACATCTTCTGTACGCGCCGGAGGGTAAACAGCTCCGGCTTCATGTTTTCCTGCTCGAACTTCTTCCAGTCGTCGTTGACGTGAATGAGTTTGCCGCTGATGTGATTGCTGCGCTCGGAGGCCAGAAACAGCGCGAGGGCGATCTGCTTCTCGGCGGACACGCCGCCTGTGACCCGCACCTTTTCCGCGTCGTCGATTTCCTTGCGGCCGGCCCGCTCCTCGCCCGCGCTCAAAATTTCGTCGGTCATGTGCGAATAGGCCGCGCCGGGCGCGATCACGTTGACCTGGACGTTGTGGTCGCGCACCTCTTCCGCCAGGGTTTCCCCCAGGCGCACCACCGCGGTCTTGGCCGCGGAGTACGCGCTGAAATTAGGACGCGCATAGGCACTGCCGCCGCCGGAAATCAGCAGGATCTTGCCGGAGCGTTTGTCGATCATGGCGGGCAGTACGGCCCGGCAGGCATTGGCGGCACCTATCAGGTTAATCTCGATAGTCTCATTCCAAGCTTTGGGTTTGGCACTGACGAACGGGCCGATGGGACCTTGAACGCCCGCCGCGGCGATGAGTACGCTCAATCCGCCGAAGCTTTCGCGCATGCGGTCGACGGCGTGAGCCACAGCGTCAACGTCGCGTACGTCAGCGCGCAGGCGCATGGCGGTGCCGCCTGCCTGTTCGATTTCCAGCTTGGCGAGATCTAGTTCGGCCTGGCTGCGCGCCAGCAGCCCGACCTTGGCGCCCTCCGCCGCAAAACCCAGCGCCAGGCGCTTGCCGATGCCACGGCCCGCCCCGGTGATCAAGACACTCTTCCCTCGGATGCTGTTCAAGGAATCAATTCTCCACGTGTAGGCTGAATGCACCGGTCAATATCTCGCCGGCGCGTTTCATCTGGACGAAGATGCGGTAGGGCCCGGGCTTGGGGAAGCCATATGGAAAGGTAACCTCGGCGGGGATTCCGTCGGAATTCATCATCATTCGATGTGCGGCGTGCGGGTCGGCCGGCTGCGTGAGGCTGAGCGCCGGCATGGGCACGGAGCCGCTGGGATGCACGTGCGCGAAGACGCTGCCGTCGGGCGCCAAAAATGCGGCATGGCCCTGCATTCCCATATAGAGCTCCACCTGCCGGGCCGGCTGCCCGTGGGCGTCCACCAGGCGGAAACGAAACTCATATGGACGGCGTGCGCGTACCGGTGTGCTGGGGCGATCCCAGATCATCTGGTAGCCGCCGGACAACGTGGTCACATTGCGATTGTAGTCCGCTTCGCTGAGCGGCGGGACGATGCCGGCGGCATCGTCGCCGCGCAACGGATCACCGTGGATCTCAGGTAAATCCAGTGTGGCAGTGGCCGTTTCACCGATGCCGTTGGCGTGCACCACGTCAGCATAGAGCGCGTACCGGCCGGCGGGCATGTCGCCGAGCTGTTGCACGAAGCCGTCTCTGGCGGGTTCCGGATGGAGGTGCCAGACGTGCTCCATGGCGGGCACGCGGACGACATAGAGGTGCATCAGGTGGCCATGATCGGGCAGGAGGTCGTCGGTACGGCGATTCAGCCAGCCGGGATCCTGCAGGCTGAGCGCGAGCCGGTTGCCCGCTACCGACGTCTTAAGCTCGAGGGGCTTGTAGACGATGCGTGAGTAGCCTGCCGCTTCCGACCCCCACCATGCGTTAGCGGCCCAGACCACCCCGGCGAGAAGAACAAAGCCGACGACCATCACGATGCGCGAGCGGCTGATGCGCGCGGCATCGGGCATGGCTTCCGGCTCAAGCTGTGCTTCCCGAACGCTGGCTCCGACAATGGCGACCAAGCCGAAGACGAGCAGCAATCCGAGGGGAATCAGTACCGCCGCGATGGTGCTCTGCATCGAGAGCACGCGCGCAGAGAGCGCAGGCACGGGCACGGAAAGCGAAGCGGGCCCTTGCGCGCCCTCCACGTCGACACGCACCTTCCACGATCCGGTGGCCATCAGCCAGAGGGTGCCGGTATAGAACTGCGGATCTTCCCTGGCCGGCCGCGCGAGATCGGGCACCGGGGCGAACTGCTGTTGTGCCACCAGCCGGAGCGGCACGATGTGCACCTGCCGGACATCGGGCGAGAAACTGCGAACCTCGATCTCCGCCACACCGGGAATGACCTGCGGCGGGCGGATGGTGACCAGCAGGCGGTAAGGCCCGGCGGCGCCTTCGAAAAAGACGTCGGGAGACCCGACGTGAGCCGGCAGTGGCGCGGCCAGGGAGACGAAGAGGGCCGCGAGCGCACGCTTCGTCATCGGCGGATGCGCCTCATCCAGGAGCCAGCAGCGAGGCCCAATCGAGTGGTCAGAATCGCGGTGACGAATGCCCACGCGGATTCCCGCCAGAAGTCCGAGCCGGATTCGGTCGGGAAGAAGAGATAGCGCGCGTAGTAGGAAGTCGGCGAGATCGCGTAGTTGAAGTACTTGCTGCCGAACAGCCAGTTGCGCGCGAGGGGCGACATCAGGAAATCCGCGAAAGGCCACTGCACGGCCACGAGCGCAATCACGAAGATCACGCCCGAAACGGCGGCCAGCTTCCATTTGTTCCAGCCGGCGGTTCGCTGCCAGAGCAGGTCGAGCAGGAACGCCGGCACGATCACCAGCAGCGGGAACTCCGGCGGCACGAATTGAGTCACGTGCTGATACACCGGCCCCAGCTTCGGCTCGGCTGGAAACAGCGGAAGGATCCAGCTCATCAGAAGCAGGAATCCACTGTAAACTCCGGCGACGGCGGTGGCTCCCCAGCGCGATCCGCTGCCCAGCGCCGCCGCGGCAAGCACCGGGGGCGTGATCATCGCCACCAGGCGATACAGATGCACCTGGTGCATCGCGCTGCGAAAGACCATCTCCATCTGAAGGATGCTCAGACACACCAGGGTCATCCCGGCGACATAGAGATAGAGGATGCGCAGTCGGTCGCGGGCGGCGCTCTCGGCCCGGTTCATCTGTCCGAGGAGGAGAATGAGCGCGCCCACATGCACACCCAGAATGCCGGCGGCAAGCAGCATGTGCGGCGGGCTGAGAATCTTGACATCGAGGCCGTAGGCGTTGTGCCACCAGTCGTCAAAGGGTGCGGACGTCAGCATGGCCACGCCGCCCCAGGCGGCGATGAATGCGCCGAACGGCCCGCGGAATCCCCAAAGCGTGACACTGGCTTTGCGCAGCGGGGAGTCGCGCCGGAACGTGGTCGCCAGGATCAGGTAGCCACAGGAGATACCGGCCAACACACCGCAGAAGTAGATATCGATGTGAGCCGGAGTCCAGAAGGTGTCGCGGCCGATGGAGCGGTGCCAGGAGATATCCCAGTGCACACCGGTCATGGCGCAGGTGACGGCAGCCACCGCGCACCAGATGTACCAGCGCGGGCGGTCAGAAGACGCGGCGGAAATTTGAGCTGAAGCAGCCACAGCAGAATCCCCTACGCAGATTATAGAATGACGGTGATGTCTATCCGAAGCCAGAGCGAACTGGAAAACCTGCGAGCGATCGGGCGAATCGTGCGGCTGGCGCTGGAGCGCACGCGCGCGGCCGTTCGGCCCGGGGTGACTACGCGCGAACTGGACCGGATTGGCGCGCGGGTGCTCGCCGAGCACGGGGCGGAATCGGCGCCCCCCAAAGTGTACGGCTTTCCGGGCGCGCTGTGCATCAGCGTGAACGACGAGGCGATTCACGGCATCCCGGGCGATCGTGTGGTCCGGGAGGGCGACCTGGTCAAGCTCGACCTGGTAGCGGAGAAGGACGGCTTTTTCGCCGATGCCGCAGTGACCGTGATGGTAGGCGCGGTGAGTGCCGAGGCGGCGGCATTGGCACGCTGCGCGGAGACGGCGTTCCATCGGGCGGCCAGGGCCGCGGTGGCGGGCAATCGGGTGTACGACATCGGGCGCGCGGTGGAGCAGGAGACCCGCCGCTGCGGGTTCGAGGTGATTCGCGACCTGTGCGGGCACGGAGTGGGCCGCGCGATCCACGAAGCGCCCCAGGTGCCGAACTATCACGATCCGCGTCACCGGTCGCGTCTGACCGAGGGCCTGGTAATCACGATCGAGCCGATCATCGCGGCGGGTAGCGGGCGCGGCGAGCTGCAGCCGGACCGGTGGACCATCCGCACGGCGGATGGAAGCCTGGCGGCGCACTACGAGCACACGGTGGTGGTGGCGCGGGGCGAGCCGCTGGTGCTGACGGCCTAGAACACAGGCGCAGATCGACCGGCTGAAGCCGGTCCCACAAAAGTGCCAGGTTGTACAATTCTAAGCGATGGCGAAACTTCTGGTTGTGCTGCCGCTCCTGCTGTTCGCCGCAGGTTGTGGCAAAGATCCTTCCAAGCAGCTTGCCGCACTTTCCGAACAATTTGTGTACGAATCGCTGGCGTTTTCTCCGTCGGCTGCCACTGCCACCGGATTACACGAATATCAGGGTCAAAAACTGGACGAAATGCTGGACGACCTGAGTCCGGCCGCGATGGCGAAACAGCGCCGTTTCTACGAGAAGTTTCAAAGCGACTTGGCCGCCCTCAAAAGCGATCAGCTCGCACCCGAAGAGCGCGCCGACCTGCAGATCATGCAGGACCAGGTGGCGCTGGCCCTGCTCGATCTCAACGAGATCCAGACCGCTCTGCACAGTCCGCAATCCTACGTGGAAACTCTGGGAAATGCGCTCTTCAGCCCTTACGTGCTGGAATACGCGCCCAAGAACGATCGCATCCGGCACCTCATCGAGCGGCTGAAAAAGGTGCCCCTGTTTCTCGATCAGGCGGCCACGAACCTGGTCTCCGCTCCAGATATCTGGACCAAGGTGGCGATCGAGGAGAACGAGGGCAACATCGCGCTGGTCGATAAGGAACTCCGGACATGGGTACCCTCCGATATGAGCAGCGACTATGCCCGCGCGGCCCGGCCGGCGCTGGAGGCAATGAACAAGTTCAAGAGCTATCTGCAAGGGAGCCTGTCGAGCCGTGCCAGTGCGAACTGGCGCCTGGGCGCGAGCATTTACCAGCGCAAGTTCCGCTATGTTCTGGAGAGCGGTGTGGAAGCCGACGACACGCTGCAGCGTGCCGAGCGCGAGCTTCCTGCGGTCCGGGCACGGATGCTGGAACTGGCGCAGCCGTTACATGCCGCGCTCGCACCGGCACACAAGGACCATCCCGAGCTGACCGGCGTCGAGCGGGAAAACGCGATCATCGGCGAGGTGCTGGACCACATCGCACAAAAACACTCGACGCGCGAATCATACATGGACGACGCGCGCAAGGATCTGGAAGAGGCACGAACGTTCGTCCGCGACCGGCACGTGCTCACTTTGCCTCCGCGTGCAAACCTCCAGGTGATTCCCACGCCGGTGTTCCAGCGCGGAATATACGCGGTGGGCGGTTTCAGCCCGGCGCCGGCGCTACAGCCCGAGCTGGGTGCGTTCTACTGGGTCACGCCGATTCCGGAGTCGTGGCCGAAAGATCGCGTCGAATCCAAGCTGCGGGAATACAATTTTTACAAGCTTAAACTGCTTACCATTCACGAGGCCATGCCCGGCCACTACGTCCAGTTCGAGTACGCGAACGACGTTCAACCCAAGACGCGGCGTCTGCTCCGCTCGATCTACGGCAACGGACCATACATCGAAGGCTGGGGCCAGTACGCGACGCAAGTCATGCTGAACGAGGGTTTTCTGGATCATTCGCCTGAACTGGCGTTGACCTTTGCCAAAGAGGAGCTGCGCGTGATCGCCAACGCGGTTCTCGACATCCGGCTGCAGATGCTCAACATGACCGAAGAAGAAGCGATGGACCTGATGCTGAAGCAGACATTTCAGGAACGCGAAGAAGCTACGGCGAAGCTGCAACGGGCCAAACTCTCGTCGGCGCAGTTGCCGACCTACTTTGTGGGTTGGCGCGGATGGCTCAAGGTCCGGGATGAATACCGGCAGTCGAGAGGCTCCTTCAGCCTTCCCGAGTTCAACGACCGGGCTTTGAAAGAGGGCGCCGTGCCCCTGCCGGTCCTGAACACGCTGCTGAAGTAGCAGTGGAACCGGTATCAGCGTGCCCACCGCGCGACCGTTTATAATGCGTAGCAGAGCAGGGATGCAGGAAGAAAACGGCTCTCCGATCATATCGCCGACCGAACTGCCGCCGGCGCACCCCGCCCGGCCGGCGCGGGCCGCCGTCCTGAACGCGCTTTCGTGGCTGCGCGACCTGGCGTTTTCGGTCTTGATCGCCGTCATTCTGATCGTGTTTATTTACCAGCCGGTCAAGGTGGAGGGCACCAGCATGATGCCGGCGCTCACCGATCAGGAGCGGATCTTCATCAACAAGTTCACGTATCACTTCGGGCTGGGCGACATCCAGCGCGGGGATATGGTGGTGTTCTGGTTTCCGCTGGATCAGTCGAAATCTTACATCAAACGAGTGATCGGGATTCCGGGAGACATCGTACGGATCGAGGCCGGCCAGGTTTTCCTGAACAGTCATGCGTTGGAGGAGCCGTACGTGCCGGAGGAATACCGCGATCGTGTCACTTACGAAGAGCACCGCGTGCCGCCGGACCAGTATTTCGTGCTGGGCGACCACCGCAGTTCCTCGAGCGACAGCCGCACCTGGGGGTTCGTACGGCGCGAGGCGATTTACGGAAAAGCGGTGTTTGTCTATTGGCCCCTGAAGAATATGGGCCGCATCCATTGAGAGCCGGCCTATCGGCGCAGGAGCCACATCACCAGCGAGACCACAGCGCTGATCAGTAGACAGGTGGTCAGAGGGAAATAGAAGCTCGAGTTCTTACCCTGAATGTAGATGTCGCCGGGGAGACGGCCCAGACGGATTGGAAGGCGGGCGAGCAGGGTTACGATGACACCGGCGGCGATGAGGACAATTCCCGCTATGATCAGGAGGCGTCCAGCAGGCATACTTTCAGTATGCGCCCGATATTCGCGATTGCCCTGCTCTTGAGCGCTGTGTGCGTCCGCGGCCAGAACGAGCCTCCCGCCGCCTGGAAGAAGCTCGATTTCCTGATTGGTAAGTGGGCCGGCGTGGCCGGCGAAAACGAGACGCCGCTCGGGCCCGGACAGGGAGCGTTCTCATTCGAAGCCGAGTTGAACCGGAAGATCATCATGCGCCGCAACACCGCCGCCTACGATTCCGGCGTGAAGCACGACGACCTGATGGTGATCTACCTGGATGCGCCCAATGACACGCCGCGCGCGATCTACTTCGATACGGAAGGACACGTGATCCGCTACAACCTGACGTTTCCCGCTGCCGGCCGGGTGTTATTCGAATCCGACGGTACGCAGGCGGGTCCCAGTTACCGGCTGACGTATTGGCTGGAGGACGGCATTTTGAAGGGCAGGTTCGAAGTCGGCTCTCCCGGCAGCGAATACAAGACCTACATGAGCTGGAGCTCGAAGCGGCGTTGAGGCGCGCCTTACTTGGGACGCAGGCGTCCTGCGTCCGCGTCCCATCGCCAAAGAACATCGTTGCCGGTAAGGTGCACGCCGCCCAGCCAGCGGTTGATGCCGTTGAGCCTGATGTGGTCGACGCTGCCGGGCAGCGCCTCGCGGCCGAGTCCGGTCACTCGATAGACGCCATTCTCGATGGCGAGAAGCGGATGACGGCACTCCACCAAGCCGTTAACCCAGCGGCGCAGGGTGGAATCTCCCATGAAGATGCGCTCTTCCATGCGCTGCTCGGCGGCGAAGAGTGAGTCGAACGTGTGCTGTCCTTCGGATGCCGCCCGCAGGATCTGCCGCTCCGTACGGGCGAGCCCGCTGCCGACGGCGGGGAACTGTTCGAGGTGACGGCGCAGGGCGCCCGCGAGGAACGGCAGAGCCGAAGTGTCGCGCCCCAGGAGGGCCTCGATGGCCATGGGATCGGGTGCGCGGAACGCGTGCCACGCGGCTACCGCGAGCTCGAATTCAGCGTCCGAGACCGCGTGCCG
>Ga0335080_10001131_pt1 | contig 25654 bp, 23 predicted proteins | sample Lox_Sample_34_FD_206720 | JGI IMG/M metagenome (GOLD analysis project Ga0335080, IMG submission 206720) | Soil microbial communities from Loxahatchee National Wildlife Refuge, Florida, United States - Lox_Sample_3.4 | ecosystem: Environmental > Terrestrial > Soil > Wetlands | place: USA... | reverse complement strand
GGGGCGGTCGCGGTCGCCGAGCGGCCCCATCCGGGCACCGGCATCGGCCACACCCGCTGGGCGACCCACGGGCGCGTCACCGAGGAAAATGCCCATCCCCACTTCGACAACACCGACCGCGTCCACATCGTGGTCAACGGGATCGTCGAGAACTACATCGCGCTCAAGCGCCGACTGGTCGACGAGGGCGCGCAGTTCACCTCCGAGACCGATGCCGAGGTGATCGCGCATCTGGTCGCCCACTACAACGAGGGCGATCTCGGCGAGGCCGTCCGACGCGCCTATGCCGACCTCCGCGGCCACTACGCGTTCGTCGCGATGACCGCGGACGAGCCCGGCGTGCTGGTCGGCGCGCGGAAGGAGTGCCCGCTGATCATCGGCCGCGGCGACGGCGAGCAGTTCATCGCCTCCGCGATTCCGGCGTTCCTGCGCCACACGCGCCGCGTCCAGTACATCGAGAACGACGAGATCGTCGTGCTGCGGCCCGATGACGTCGAGTTCTTCACCGCGGACGGCGACGCGCTTACGCGGGAGATCATCGAGATCGACTGGGACGCCGACACCGCCGAGAAGCAGGGCTTTGAGACGTTCATGCTGAAGGAGATCCACGAGCAGGCCGACGCGGTCGCGGAGACGATCGGCGAGCGTGCCGCACGCGGCGTGGGGATCGACCTGGGGATCGTGGCCCCCGGGAACGCCGAAACCTCCTCGATCGACGACGAGCTGCTGCGGAGGATCCGGCGCATCGTGATCGTCGCCTGCGGTACCTCATATCACGCCGGGCTGATCGGGCGATACGCGATCGAGGAGTTCTCGCGCGTGCCGGTCGAGGTCGAGATCGCCTCCGAATACCGGTACCGCAACCCGGTCGTCGGGGACGGCGACCTCGTGATCGGGATCTCCCAGTCCGGCGAGACCGCCGACACGCTCGCGGCGATGCGGACGGCGCGCCAACGCGGCGCCCGCGTGCTCGCGATCACGAACATCATGGGCTCGCAGGCCACGCGCGACGCCGACGGCGTGCTCTACACCCGCGCCGGCCTCGAGATCGGCGTCGCGGCCACGAAGACGTTCGTCAGCCAGGTCGTGGCGATGTACCTGCTCGCGCTGCGGATGGCCGAGCTCCGCGGCACGCTCGAGCCGGACGCGCTGAAGGCGACGATCAGCGAGGTCAAGCGCCTGCCGCACCGGATCACGGAAATGTTCGAGCGCGACATGGACGGTGTCCGCGCGGTCGCCGACCGGGTCGGCGACGCCGAGTTCTTCCTGTACCTCGGGCGGCACGTGGGGCTCCCGGTCGCGCTCGAGGGCGCGTTGAAGCTCAAGGAGATCTCCTACATCGCGACCGACGCGTACGCCGCCGGCGAGATGAAGCACGGCCCGATCGCGCTGCTCGACCAGAGCACGCCTGTGGTCGTGGTCGCGACCGAGTCGCCCGTGCTCGAGAAGGTGATCTCGAACATCCAGGAGGTCCGGGCGCGGGGGGCGAGGGTGATCGCGGTCGCGACCGAGGGCGACGAGCACATCGCCGCGCACGCCGACGAGGTGATCGAGGTGCCGCGCACGCAGTGGATGCTCTCTTCGCTGCTGGCGGTGATCCCGCTGCAGCTGCTGGCCTACCACATCGCCCGCCGGCGCGGACTGAACGTCGACCAGCCCCGGAACCTGGCCAAGACCGTCACCGTGGAGTGAACGGGGATCCCGCCCGCTCGGCGTACCGCGTCGGGATCGACCTGCTGGAGATCGACCGGCTCGAGCGGGCGCTCGAACGGACCCCGCGGCTGGCCGAGCGGCTGTTCACCGAGGCCGAGCGGGCCTACGCCGCCAGTCAGGGGCGCCCCGGTCAGCACCTGGCGGCGCGCTTCTGCGCCAAGGAGGCGGTTGCCAAGGCACTCGGGATCGAGTCGTGGAACTTCCACGAGGTCGAGGTGATCGGGACCGGCGGACCTCCCCGGATCCAGCTGTCGGGCAGCGCCGCGGCGCGGGCGGCAGAGCTGGGCGTGCGGGTCGAGGTGTCGCTGACGCACACGCGCCGGGACGCCGCTGCGGTGGTCATCGCCGGGTGAGATTCGGGGGTAGCCACTACGCTCCCCGCCATGGCCGCCGTTCCCGACTGGCTTGACCCGCTCCCCGACGCCGGCGAGCAGCGGGCTCTCGACGAGTGGGCGATCGGCGAGCGCGGAATCCCCGGCGTCGATCTGATGGAGCGGGCCGGCGCCGGGCTGGCCGACCTGGTCGGAGAGCTCGCGCCCGTGGGACGGATCGTCGCCGTGTGCGGCAAGGGCAACAACGGTGGCGATGGGTTCGTCGCGGCGCGGCTGCTGCGGGAGCGGGATCGGGAAGTCGACGTGCTGCTGCTCGGAGAGGTCGAAGAGCTGCGCGGCGACGCGCGGGCGAACGCGGAGCGCCTGCCGGGCCCGCCGCCGGCGCCGTTCACGGCGTCGGCACTCAACGGGGCGGGGGCGATCATCGATGCGATCCTCGGCACCGGTTTCTCGGGGGAGCCGCGCGAGCCGGCAGCCGGCGCGATTGCCGCGATCAACCACGTGTCGGGCGTCGCATGTGTGATCGCGTGCGATGTCCCCAGCGGAGTGGACGCGTCGACGGGCGAGATCGCGGGCGCGGCGGTACGGGCGCGCGCCACCGCCACCTTCCACGCGGCCAAGCCGGGACTGTGGATCGACCCCGGAAAGACGCACGCCGGCGAGGTCCAGGTGACCGACATCGGGATCCCGGCCGGCGGCCCCGGCGAGCCGCAGGTCGGGCTGATCTCGGACCGGGCGACCGACGGGGTCCCGCGCCGCGACAGGGCCTCGAACAAGTTCGCCGCCGGCAGCGTGCTCGTCTGCGGCGGGTCGCTGGGGCTGACCGGTGCGCCGTGCCTGGCCTCGGAATCCGCGATGCGCGCCGGCGCCGGCTACGTGACCGCGTGCGTCCCGTCGTCGCTCAACCCGATCTTCGAGAGCCGCCTGCTCGAGGTGATGACCGTGCCGCTCCCGGACACCGACGGATCGCTCGAGCCGTGGGGCGTCGAAACAGTGCTCGAGCGCGCAGATCGCGTGGACGCGCTCGTGCTTGGTCCGGGCCTCGGGCGGGCGACGGGTGCACAGGAGTTCGCGCTCCAGCTCGCCCATGCCGCGCCGGTGCCGCTCGTGCTCGACGCCGACGGCCTGAACGCGCATGCCGGGTCTCTGAGCCTGCTCGCCGAGCGCGACGCCGCCACCGTGCTCACCCCGCATGCGGGGGAGCTCGCACGCCTGCTCGAGACCGACAGCGAGGCGATCGGCACCCGGCGCCTGTCCAGCGCGCGCCGAGCGGCGCGCGAGGCCCAGGCGATCATCGTGCTCAAGGGCGACGACACGCTCGTGGCCGCGCCCGACGGCCGGGTCGGAGTGAGCCGGGGCGGCGCACCCGCACTGGCCACCGCGGGCACCGGCGACGTGCTCTCGGGCGTGATCGGCGCGTTCCTGGCCAAGAGGATGGATCCGTTCCACGCGGCCTGCGCCGGCGTGCTCGTCCACGTCCGCGCCGGGGCTCTGTCGGCGCGGGAGATCGGGCCGGAGGGCGTGATCGCCAGCGACGTGATCGCGACGCTCCCTCAGGCGCTCGCGGCGGGCAGGACCTGATCATGCCGCTGCGCGCGCTGGCCCGGGTGAACCTCGCCGCGATCGAGCGCAACGTGGCGCGCCTGCAGGCGGGGGTGTCCGGCGGGGTGGAACTGGCCGCCGTCGTAAAGGGCAACGGCTACGGCCACGGTCCGGTTCCGGTGGCGCAGGCGGCGCTGGCTGCCGGGGCGCAATCGCTGGCGGTCGTCACCGCCGGGGAGGCCGCGGCGCTGCGCGACGCCGGCATCGACGCGCCGATCCTGGTGATGGGCGCGCTCAGCGAAGAGGAGCTGCCGGTGGCGGTCGCCGCCGCGGCCGAGGTGGTGGCGTGGACCGAATCGTTCGTGGAGCGCGCTCGGCGGGCGCGTGCCGGCTCCGGGGGTCCGGTCGTGCGCGTGTACGTGAAGCTCGACACCGGCATGGGTCGCCTCGGGACTCGGGATCCAGGTGAGGCGATGCTGGTGGCCGAGCAGATCGCCGCGGGCGCGCCGGCGCTCGAGCTCGCGGGGGCGATGACCCACTTCGCCAGCGCGGACGAGGACCTCGAGTTCACGGCGGCGCAGCTCGGGCGGTTCAGTGCCTTCGTCGCATCGATGCGCGAGCGGTGGCCGGGGATCACCGCGCATGCCGCCAACAGCGCCGCCACGCTGCGCGAGCCCGCCAGCCACTTCGATCGTGTCCGCTGCGGGATCGCGATCTACGGTTGCGACCCGATGAACCAGGATCCCGGTGCGTACGGTCTCGAGCCGGCGCTCGAGCTGACCTCGTATGTGGCCGCCGTGAAGCTCGCGCGCCCCGGGGACAGCGCCGGCTATGGCCGGCGGTGGGTGGCGGCCGCCGATAGGTGGATCGCCACGGTTCCGATCGGCTATGCCGACGGGATCCGCCGGGCGCTCACCAACAACTGCGACGTGCTCATCGGGGGCCGGCGCTATCCATTGGTGGGCACGGTCAGCATGGACAACATCACGGTCGAGCTCGGCTCGACGCCCGGCGATGTGCGGTGCGGTGATCGCGTGACGATCATCGGGGTCGATGGCGACGAGCGCCAGACGGTCGAGGACTTGGCGCGGCGGATCGGCACGATCAACTACGAGATCCTGTGCGGGCTGACGTCCAGGGTCACGAGGGCGTATCACCGCGACGGGACGCCGGTGTGAGCGACGGCGGCCCGCTGGAGGCGCTCGCCGCAGTCGCGGACGAGCCGGCCTGGCTCGTGGGCGGCGCGGTCCGCGACAGGTTGCTGGGGCGTCCGACCGATGACTACGACGTCGCCGTCGGCGGCGACGCGCGCCGGCTGGCCCGCGAGCTCGCCGGTAGCAGCGACGCGCACGTGTTCGCGCTGTCGGAGGCGTTCGGGGTCTGGCGCGTCGTCGCCCGGGATCACAGCTGGCAGGTCGACGTGCTGCCGCTCGCCGGCACGTCGATCGAGTCCGACCTGCGGCAGCGCGACTTCACGATCAACGCGATCGCGGAGCCGTTGAGCGGTGGGGGGTACGTCGATCCGTTCGGGGGCATCGACGATCTGCGGCGGGGAGTGCTCCGCATGGTGTCCGCCGCGGCGTTTGCGTCCGACCCTTTGCGAACTCTGCGTCTCGCCCGGGTGGCCTGCGAGCTGGGCCTCGAGGTCGATGAGGAGACAGCCGTGGCGGCCGCCGCGAGCAGCGAGGGACTCACCGGGGTGGCGCCCGAGCGGATCTTCGCCGAGTTCAAGCGGATCCTGATCGCCGACCGCGCGCTCGCCGGCCTCGAGCTGATGGACGCCGTCGGCGCGACCGAGGTGGTTTTGCCGGAGCTGACCGAGATGCGCGGCGTCGAGCAGAGCCACTACCACCACCTCGACGTGTACGAGCACACGCGCTCGGTTCTCGCCTCGACCATCGAGCTGTCCCGCCGGCCTGAACAATGGTTCAGCTCGCATGCGGGCGCGGTCGCCCAGCTCCTGGATGAGCCGCTCGCCAACGAGCTCACGCGGGGGCAGGCGCTGCGCTTCGGGGCGTTGCTCCACGACGTCGCCAAGCCGCAGACCCGGCGGGTGACGCCCGAAGGTCGGATCACGTTCATCGGTCACGACGTCGTCGGAGCCGAGGTGGCCAGCGCTGTGCTGACCCGCCTGCGGGCGAGCGATCGGCTCTGCGAGCACGTCGCGGCGTTGACCCGCAACCACCTGCGGCTCGGCTTCCTCGTCCACGAGATGCCGGTCGGCCGGCGTGCGATCTATCGCTACCTGCGCGCGTGCGAGCCCGTCCAGGTGGACGTCACACTGCTCAGCGTCGCCGATCGGCTGGCGACGCGCGGGCGTGGCTCGGATCAGGCGATCGCGCGCCACCTCGAGCTTGCGCGGGAGCTGCTCGGGGAGGCGCTCGCCTGGCGCGATGGCCGTCCGCGTCCGCCGGTGCGAGGCGACGAGCTCGCGCGAGCGGTGGGTCTCCGGCCAGGTCCGGAGCTAGGCCAGATCCTCCAGGAGCTCGAGGAGGCGAGCTTCGCTGGGGAGATCACCTCGCGCCAGCAGGCGATCGATCGAGCGCGGTCGATCGTCGGTGGCCCGGGCCGCTCGGGCTCTGAGCGATAGGCTCCGCGTCGTGAGCGACCCTGACTGCATCTTCTGCAAGATCGTCGCGGGCGAGGTGCCGGCGCAGATCGTCGACGAGAGCGAGCGGACCGTCGCATTCATGGACATCAGCCCCGCCACGCGCGGCCATCTCCTGGTCGTTCCGCGAGACCATGTGCGCAATCTGTTGCAGATCGGCCCGGAGGACCTGGCGGCGACGGTAACCGCAGCCCAGCGGATGGCGGGCAGGATCGTCGAGCGGCTCGATGCCGACGGTGTGAACCTGGTCAACGGCTGTGGGCGAGCCGCCTGGCAAACCGTGTTCCACTTCCACGTGCATGTGATCCCTCGCTATGAAGGCGACCAACTGAGGCCGCTGTGGATCCCGGCGCCGGGCGATCCCGCCGAGATCGAAGCGACCGCGCAGGCGCTGCGCTGACGTCGTCGGCGCCGTTTCCCGACCCGGGAGTTGCATCGAATCACTCCAGAAAGCCATGTGCTGCGCTTCCTTGCTACCTTCCCCGGGTTGGTCGGGGCCCTCGGGCACCTAACCGGCGTGTCCGATAGCAGGCATCTAAGGGGAGTACATGGCAACGGGTACCGTCAAGTGGTTCAGCGACGACAAGGGCTTCGGCTTCATCACGCCCGATGACGGCGGGCGCGACTTGTTCGTTCATTTCACTGGCATCGTGGGGGACGGCTATCGCTCGCTGTCCGAGGGAATCAAGGTTGCGTACGAGGAGGAGGCCGGTCCGAAGGGGCCGAAGGCGGTCAACGTCAGCAAGCTCTAACAGGGCGGCTCGACTAGCCGTTTTGTAGTAGAGAAACTCGATCCGCCGGCGCCAGGATGGTGATCGCCGCCCTGGTTTGGCGCAACTGGCGCCGCGGTGTCGTGTTGAATCTGGACATGAAACGTTCTTTGTTGGCCATTGCAGGCGCAGTCGCGCTTTGCGGGCTTCTCCCAGCTGCCGCGGACGCGACGATCACGGAGCTCGGCGCCACCACGTCGCCGCTCATCGCGCCGGCATGCCCGAAGGGCGTCGCGCCCTCGCAGTGCACGATCATCCTGACCCGAGCGACGGCGCTCGAGACGATTCGGGACAACATCGCCTACCCGTCCAAGGTCAAGCAGGCCGGACGGATCGTGGCGTTCACCGTCGGGCTGTCTGCGCTCTCCACCAGCGCGTCGACCGCCCTGAGCGACACCAAGTTCCTCGACAAGACCTACGGCGGCGATGCACAGATCGCACTCACCGTGCTCAAGCCGGTCGGCAAGAAGACCGCCTGGACGTGGTCGGTGATCGCACAGAGCCCGATGGTCGACGTCCAGCCCTACCTGGGCCAGGTCGTCCAGTTCCCGCTCACGACCTCGATCCCCGTCGTCCGCGGCGAGACGATCGCGCTGACCACGCCGACCTGGGCGCCGGTCCTCACTATTGACCTCTCGACCAACCACTTCGCCTACCGCCAGAGCCGAGGTGGAAGCTATCCCCGCGCGTCGGTTGGGACGCTCTGCGGCCTGCCGCCCAGCACCTCGCAGGCGCAGACCAGCGTCGGCGAGAGCACCGCGTACGTGTGCGACTACCCGGGGACGCGCGTCGAGTACAGCGCGACCGAGGTGACGAACCCGGTGGCGAACACCACGACGACGAAGTAGCTGAGTCTGGTTGCCGGCAGTGGCGTGCGCGCCCGCTCCGGGCCTCCGAGGCGAGCTAGGGGAGTCCGCCGCCGCCGCTACCCGAGCCTGAGCCCGAGCTCGACCCGGTTCCCGTGGACGTGGCGCCGTTGGGAGTGGCACCACCACCGCCACCGGTCGGCTGGCTCGGGGCGCTCGTGTTGCCGCCACCCGTCCCGCCGCCACCCGTCCCGCCGGCGGCGGTGTCGCCGCCACCGGTAGTCCCGCCGCCACCGGCGGTGCCGCCGCTGCTGGTCCCGCCCGAGGACGAGCTCGAGGCGCCGGACGACGCGGAGCCGGACGACGCGGGTACGGACGCGGAGGGCGAGGAGCCGCTCGACGACGTCGTGGACGTCGTCTTGGTGGTCGAGGTGGTGGCGGTCGTCCCGGTTGACGCCGGCGCGGAGATCGTCGCGGTCGGGACGGTCAGCGGTGGGGTGCCCGATGTGTCCGTCGCCGCTGAGCCGCCACCGCACGCAGCGATGCCTGCGGCGACCGCTCCGCCGGCGGCGAGCGCAATGAGCGTGCGAGTAGCGCGAACGGCGGCTCGGCGGCGTGGCACGACCGACACCTCAGACTTCTTCGAGCGGTTCCATCCGCCTGCCGCAGTGTGGGCAATCGTTGAGGTCCTTCTGGCAATGCTGGTCGCACCAGTTGCAGAAGCGAAGGTTCTCGACCGCCCACGGCAGCTCGGACGGGGTCGGCGCGAGGGGCAGGAGCTGCCCGACGACCTCCAGCGGCTCCCCGGTCTGCCGATCGACGTAGGTGCGTCCGATTTCGGCGTCGATCACGACCTCGCGACCGGTGGATGGCGTCCTCATCCGATACTTCTGGCGGATCCTCATCCTCAGCCATCGTATAGCAGGGGGCGGATGCCCGCCGCGTCGCCGGCGCCGGTCGCGACGGTTTCGCCGGCGCGGGGTCAGTGGCCTCGCCGGCGCGCGAGGCCGTCGGTGCGGCGCGGCTGGACGTCGGGGTCCGGGGCCGGCGAGGCCGTCGGTGCGGTGCGGCTGGACGTCGGGTCGCGGCCGGCGAGGCCGTCGGTGCGGTGCGGCTGGACGTCGGGTCCGGGGCCGGCGAGACCATTGCTCCGGCGGGCTGGACGACCGGTCCGGGGGCGCCGCGGCGGCCACCCCGGCGCGGGATCGCCGCCGTCGAGCCCCCCTGCCGACGGCTTGGATAGAGTGCCGCTTCTCAAGGTATGGCCAAGTCGCTGGGACGCATCACCACGCTCATGGCGGCAGCTTGTATCGCGGTCACCGTAGGTGGTTGCGCGCTCAAGCACCCGACCGCGAACCTCGTCACGGGCAAGAAGCTGTTCGCGACGAACTGCGCGTCCTGCCACACGCTCTCCCACGCGAACTCGACCGGCACGGTGGGACCGAACCTGGACGACGCATTCCGCCAGGCCAAGGCCGACGGGGTGAAGGCGACGTCGATCCAGGGACTGATCTCGTACTGGATCGCGTTCCCGAACACGCAGGGCGTGATGCCCGCGCGGCTGGTCAAGGGCCAGGGCGCTCAGGACATCGCCGCGTACGTGGCCGCCGTCGCGGCGGTGCCGGGGCAGGACACGGGCGCGCTGGCGTCCGCGGTGGCGGCGAAGGTGGCGCCGACGGCCGCCAACGGGAAGGCGATCTTCACCGGCGTCGGCGGCTGCGGCTCATGTCACACGCTGGCGGCGGCCGGGACGACCGGGACCGTCGGACCCAATCTGAACACGCTGAAGGAGGCATGCGCGACGCCCGCGTCCCAGCAGGCTCGCGGCGCGACGTTCGAGAAGTGCGTCACGACCGCGATCACGGATCCGTACAAGTACATACCGGCGGGCTATCACGCCGGCATCATGCCGAACACGTTCAGCAAGACCCTCAGTCCGAGTCAGATCCAGGCGCTGGTGGCGTTCTTGTCGTCGGCGTCCCACTAGCTCGCACCGACGCCGCCTCGATCGCAGGTCGACGAGGCTCCGCGGACCTGCATGACGCGCCACCGGAGCGACTTTGTCGGGACCGTGGCGCGTCAGACACGTGGGGCATGCGCGTGAGGCCACGTTCGCCGGGATCGCGCTCCGATGGCGCGTCAAGCATGTGCCGGGTGCCGGGGTGCCGGGGTGCCGGCCCTACTAGGGCACGGGCGTCGCGCCCCGTGTCCGGATGCGCTCGAGCAGCTCATCGCCACGCCCCGCCGCCACCGCGCGCGCCGCGCGCTGCTCGTCGAGCTCGAGGCCGCTGGCCGCCGCGGCGTCGAGCAGCGCCTGGCGCTCCTCGGCCTCGCTGGCGACCTTCAGGAACAGCCAGCAGAACAGCCCGATCGTGAGCAGGCTCTCCTCGACCATCATCACGCCGGCGGCGGCGATCTGATCGCCCATCGGGCTGATGTGCCAGTGCGCGTCGCCGGCGCGATAAATCGGATACAGCACGGTTCCGGAGAAGATCATGACGTTGGCGAGGATCGTCCCCGCCAGCCGGACCGCGATGATGTAGGCAAGCCGGGCGGCGTTGCCGAACCAGCTCGGCTTCGGCAGCGGCCCCAGCAGCGCCATCCACATCGCCATCCCGAACGCCAGGAAGCTCGCATGCTGGAGTCCGTGAATCAAGTCGTGCCGGAGCGCCGCCTGGTAAAGGAACGGCGTGTGCCACGCGTAGAAGTTGACCGCCCACACCGGGAACGCGACCAACGGGTGCGCGAAGATGCGCAGCTTGCCGATGTAGCGCCGCCGCAGCAGCGGCGCCAGCAGCGGCCCGGTGAACCCGAGCACGAGCAGCAGGGCCGAGATGTCGCCGATCACGAGGTGCTCGGCCATGTGCGCCACCAGCAACTGATCGGCGATCGAATCGACGGGCTCGCTCAGGACGATGGCAAGGCTCACGAGGCCGGCCGCGAAGCACGCCTGGCGCCAGCCCGGAACGGCGCGCCGCTGATGCGACAGGGTCTTCACGCGAGCGTGATACGGCAACCAGCACAGCAGCACGATCACCGACGGCACGATCCCGTTGATCAGGCCGGCGTCGGCGAACGGCAGCGAAGTCAGCGCAACCACGACCTCAATGGTGGCGCACGCGCGCGCGAACCACTAGGTGATTGCGCGGACGATCAACACGATCGCAACGATCGCGGCGATCACCGCGAGGGCGTACAGGAACACCCGGAACGCGTCCGCCTCGTACCGCAGTGGGTTCGCCACGAGCGCCCCGCTACAGCACGTAGACCGACGTGTACACGATGATCCACATGATGTCGACGAAGTGCCAGTAGATCCCGGGCACTTCCATGCCCGCGTGGTGCTCGGGCGAGTAGTGGCCGCGGAACGCGCGCGTCGTCACCATCAACAGCAGGCACAACCCGATGAACACGTGCGCGCCGTGAAGCCCGGTCAGCGAGTAGAAGACGGTCGCCTGCGCCGAGTCGTGCGGAGCCCATCCGAGGTGGATGTACTCGTTGATCTGGATGAACAGGAACGTCAGGCCGAGCATGAACGTCGAGGCCATGCCCGCCCTCAGCCCGAACCGGTTCCCGTTCTTGACCGAGGTCAGCGCCCAATGGAGCGTCAACGACGACGACAGCAGGATCGCCGTGTTCACCCCTGCGACCGCCTCCGGAACGGCGGTGCCCTTCGCCGGCCACGGGTTGTGGGTGACGACCCGGATGAAGAAGTAGGCGGTGAAGAAGGCGCCGAAGATCATGATCTCCGACATGATGAAAAGCAGCATGCCGAGCGTCGGCGCGTGCACCCGGGAGGACTGGTGGGCCGGCGGCGGGCCGTGGTGCTCGGCGTGGCCGTGGGCGATCGAGGCGGCTTCCATGAGCTACGCGGTGGTCGACGCGACGTCCTCGTGGACGACGTGTTCGACGGGCTTGCCGGTGGCTCGCCGGACCCGCTCGATCAGGTCGGTGCGGAGCCAGCCGGACTTGGTCTCGGCGAAGGTGGAGATCACGATGTCGTCGACGCGGAAGGACTGGAGCGCGTTGGTGATCGCGGTGAACGGGTCGGGGTCGCCGATCATCCCGGCACCGAGCATGCCGGCGGCGTGGAGCCGATCGAGCACCAGCTTCAGGCGCGTCCGCGCGCGCCGTGCATCCTGCCCGCCACCGCCCTCCTGGGGGACGACGACGAGGAACAGGCGGTTGCGCCCCTCGGGCTCGGCCTCGACCCTCGCCTTGAGCGCCTCCAGCAGCTCGTCGCCGCTCGCGGTCCGGTTCGCGACCGCCAGGGTCACGTCGAACGGCAGGCCCTCCGTGTCGGGGTCCGCGACCACGTGCTCGACGGGGAGGCCGGTGGCGTCACGGACGCGGTCGATCAGATCCCGCCGGAGCCAGCCCGAGCGGGTGGCCGGATACGTGGAGATGACGATCTCGTCGGGTCGGTAGGTGTGGACGGCGTCGATCGTCGCCGAGTACGGGTCCGAGTCCCCGACCTCGCCGATCGCCTCGATGTGCTCGGCCCGAGCGAACTCGAGCGCGAGGTCGACGCGCGTCTGGGCGGCGTCGAACACCGCGTCGTCGTAGACCACGAGTCCCGCCCGCGGCCGGTTCTGCGGCGCCACCAGGACGAAGCGCACGTCGCCCTTTGCGGCGCGGTCACGGATCGCCGAGAGCAGCGAGCGGCCGCCGAGGGTCTCGTTGGCGACGACGAGGACGGTTCTCACGTGTGGCTCTCCTGACTCGGTGGCGTGGTGAACGCTCCGGCCGCCACGCGACGGGCCTCGGCGGGCGGCTTGAAGATCCCGTGCACCGCGCCGGGGACGCCGTACTCATAGGGGCCGCCGACGACCGTCGGGATCGCGTCGAAGTTGAAGATCGGCGGCGGCGAGGACACCTGCCACTCGAGCGTCAGCGCCCGCCACGGGTTCGACGGCGCGCGTGGGCCGCCGCGCCAGCTCACGATCACGTTGTAGAGGAAGATCAGCGTGCTCAGGCCGAGGAGGAAGGCCGCGATCGAGATGAACAGGTTCCAGGCGGCGAACCTCTCGGCGTACTCGGCGACGCGCCGCGGCATGCCCTGGATCCCGATCAAGTGCATCGGGCCGAACGTCAGGTTGAAGAAGATGAACGTCATCCAGAAGTGCCACTTGCCCAACCGCTCGTCGAACATCCGACCGGTCATCTTCGGGAACCAGTAGTAGACGCCGGCGAAGATCGTGAACAGCGATCCGCCGAACAGCACGTAGTGGATGTGGGCGACGATGAAATAGGTCTGGCTGACGTGGATGTCGAACGGGATCATCGCGAGCATCACGCCGCTGATCCCGCCGAGCGTGAACATCGTCAGGAACCCGAGAGCGAACAGCATCGGCGTGTCGAGGTGGAGCACGCCTCGCCACAGCGTCGCGAGCCACGAGAAGATCTTGATCCCGGTGGGGATCGCGATGATCGCCGTGGTGATCATCATCGGGATGCGGATCCACGGCGCCATCCCGGACACGAACATGTGGTGTGCCCACACGGTGAATCCGAGTACGACGATCGCCAGCAGCGAGAACGCCATCATCCGGTAGCCGAAGATCGGTTTTCGCGACTTGACCGCGAGGACCTCGGAGATGATCCCGAACCCGGGCAGCATCATGATGTAGACGGCCGGGTGCGAGTAGAACCAGAACACGTGCTGGTACATGAGCACGTTGCCGTTCTTGTCGGGCCCGACGAACGCGTCGAAGAAGTGGAAGTGGAGCGCGACGTCGAGCAGGACGAAGAATTGCGAGGCCGCGATGAACGGGGTCGCGATCACGACCAGCAGCGAGGTCGAGAAGTTCGCCCACACGAGCAGCGGCATGCGGAAGAAGCTCATCCCGGGCGCGCGCATCGTGATGATCGTCACGAGGAAGTTCAGCGCGGTGGCGATCGACGAGGCGCCGGCGAGCTGGACGGCGATCGAGAAGAACAGCTGCCCGAGCGGCATCGTCGTCGACAGCGGCGCGTACGCGGTCCAGCCCGCCGCGAACGAGCCGCCCGGCGCAAGGAAGCTGAACAGCATCATGATCCCGGCGAGCGGCAGCAGCCAGTAGGACAGCGCGTTCAGGCGCGGGAAGGCCATGTCCGGCGCCCCGATCATCAGCGGGAGCACGAAGTTCGCCAGCCCGGCGAACACCGGGATCACGAACAGGAAGATAAGGATCGTGGCGTGCACCGAGAACACGCCGTTGTACTGCTCCGGGGTCAGGAACTGCATGCCCGGCTTGGCCAGCTGGGCCCGGATCAGCATCGCGAGCATGCCGCCGACCAGCAGGAAGAAGAACGAGGTGACCGTGTACTGGATCCCGATCACCTTGTGGTCGGTGTTGACACGGAAATAGTCGCGCCAGCTGTGGGCGCCGTGGCCGGAGTGGTCCTCGGGGCGCGTCGGCCGCCCGACGGCCCAGTACAGCCAGTAGTCGGCGGTGCCGATCCCGAGCAGGAAGAAGATCGGGACCGCCAGCAACACGACGATCGTGATCGCGTGGCCGTCGATCACCGGATGGTCGTGCATCAGCGCGCGGATCAGGACGGTCAGCCCAAACGCAAAGGCGAAGCCCAGGACCTCGAACAACGCCGCGCGGTACCAGCCGGGCCGGCGCAGGCTCGGCGGAAGCGGGACGTGCGTGCGGCGCGCTACGGGAGCCTCGTGGGCCGCGGTTGTGACTGCCATCAGTCGGCCTCCTCTCCGAGACGCCAAGGCGCCGCCGTCAGGCGCCGCCGCCCATTCCAATGAGGCGCCGCCGTCAGGCGCCGCCGACCATCTCGGTTCCCCTCGCGGACGATGCGAGCGCGCACGGACTCGCGAGGGCTGCCGCTATCCATCGACTGCACGATACCTCCTTGGATGGCGCGGTCCGGTCGTCATTTGGCGGCGCTCGACAGGAAGTTGACGAGCGCCTCGATCTCCGTCGAGGTCAGGCGCTGGGAGAAGTTCGACGGCATGATTCCGGCGCTGTAGCCGCTGGGCAGATACGCGTAGGGCTTGGTGATGGCGGTCTCGATGCATTGCTTGAGTGTCGTGCCGCGGATCTTCTGTGAGGCCGGGTTCGCGCAATCTGTCCGCAGCCTGACATCCAGGTCCGGTCCGACCGTTCCGGTGGCGCCGGCGGCCGCGAGCGTGTGGCATCCGCTGCAGCCGGCCTGCCCGGTGAACACCGCCTTGCCGGCTTCGGCGCTGGTGCTCGAGGCGCTCGACGAAGAAGAGGAAGAGGACGTGGACGGCGCGGCCGACGAGGACGAGCTGGCGCCCGGCACCACCGCGTAGCCCGGGACCGCGTTGATCACGTTCGGCGGCGGCGTCCCGACCGGCGGCGGGCCGTTGATTGGCTGGGACCTCAGCCAGCTCGCGAACGCGGCTTCGCTCACCACGTGCACGCTGCTCCGCATCAGGGAATGGCCGGCGCCGCACAGCTCCGTGCACTCGACCGGGAAGACGCCGAGCGCGTTCGGCGTCACCCGCAGCGTCGTCACGATCCCCGGCACGGCGTCGAGCTTTTCCGAGAAGCTCGGGACGAAGAAGCTGTGGATCACGTCGAGCGATCGGATCTTGAACACCACCGGCTGGTCCTTGGCCAGGTACAGGACCGGCGAGACGACCTGCTTGCCCGGCGAGATCGGATACGAAAACTCGAACGCGAACTGGCGGGTGGTGACGTTCACGGTCCTCTCGCCCTGCTTGCTGTTCTCGTTCGAGCGCAGGACCGTGTAGGCGTAGGTGCACAGCGACACGATCAGGATCGCCGGCACCGCGGTCCACACGACCTCGAGACGGGTGTTGCCATGGATCGGCGGACCGTCCATCTCCTCCTGTCCCGGCCGCATCCGGAACTTCCACACCGAGAACAGCACGACGGTCTCGACGAGCACGAAGATTGGCACGGTGGCGATCAGCAGCACCGTGTAGAGGGTTCTGACGTTCCCGGCCTGGATCGAGCCGTTGGCCGGGAACCACGGGATGATCAGAGCGAGCGGAATCGCGATCGCGGTGACGACCACGCCGATCACGACCATCTGCAGAATGGGACGGTTACGCACGGTGGTCTTGAGTCTGCGGGCCCTCGGGCGTCACTCGACCTGGCATCCTAAGCCTTCTCGTCGACGAAGGATGTGAAGACGCCCGTCAGCGGGCCGGCGAGGCCGCCGCGCCTAGCTCGACGTCAGTAAAACCCCGAAGCGATTTGCTGGCAACGGCGCCACGGGTTCATCTATGCTTGAGGCAATTGTTGCAATCCACCCAGGAGACGTGATGCGGGTACGTGAGGGGATGTCCGAGACCGTCTTGACGATCGGCCCGAGCCATACGCTGAGGAACGCCGCGGAGGCGATGTGCCGCCGCAACGTCGGGGCGGCGGTGGTGCTCGACCCGGACGCGCAGGGGCCGAGCGTGATCACCGAACGCGACATCCTCCAGGCGGTCGGCTGCGGGGAGGATCCCGATCGCGAGCTGGTCGGCGACCACGTGACTTCGAACCTGACGCTGGCGTCTCCCGAGTGGTCGCTCGAGCGGGCGGCCGCGACGATGGTCAGGGGCCGCTTCCGACACCTGGTGGTATACGAGCGCGGCGAGCTCGCGGGCATCCTGTCGATGCGGGACATCATGCGCTGCTGGACCCAGGACGGGGCGACGAGCGAACTCCCCGCCGAGGCCCACACGTAGCCAGCTAGTGCCCGTGCTCTTCGGGGAGCTCGGCGATGTCGCGCCGGGTATCCCCGATCCACAGGAGCACGAGGATCACGAGCGCGATCAGCCCGACGATGCTCAGGATGATGTTGATCGTAGTCCCGATCACGACCAGCGTGATCGCGATCGCGGTCATGAACGGCTTGATGCTCGGGCCGGGCAGGTGGAGCTGCTCACCGGCCGGCGGCGCCGGAGTCGGATGCTCGATGTCGTTCACGGATGGACGTAGATCGCGGACGCCACGAACGTGATCCCGAACATGACCGCGCACAGCGCGCCCGCAATCAGACCGGAACGGAGGTTCTTGCGTGCAAGCCGTCGGTCCATTGCCGCGACAGGCTACAGCTTCACGTCGGCGACCATCGCTCCGAACAGCAGCGCGAGGTAGGCCAAAGAGAACAGGTACAGGCGCAGGGCGCTGCGCCGGTCGGCCTGCCGGTAGAGCCACAGCGCACCGGCGATGAAGGCCAGGCCGAGCACGATCGAGGCGAACAGGTAGGCGGCCCCGAACTCGCCGGCGCAGAACGGCAGCTGCGAGATCGCATACAGCAGCAGCGTGTAGAGGACGATCTGCCGGCGCGTCTCGCGCTCGCCGCGGACGACCGGCATCATCGGCACGCCCACCTTTGCGTACTCGTCCTTCATCAGCAGGCTGAGCGACCAGAAGTGGGGCGGGGTCCAGTAGAACACGATCGCGAACAGGTAGACCGCGGTCCAGGACAGCGAGCCGCGGGTGGCGGCCCAGCCGACCAGCGGCGGCACCGCGCCGGCGGCCCCGCCGATCACGATGTTCTGGGCGGTGCGGCGCTTCAGCCAGATCGTGTACACGCCCACGTAGCCGACGAACCCGCCGAGCGCGAGCGCGGCCGCGAGCAGGTTCACGGTCAGCGACAGCACCAGGAACGACAGCCCGCACAGGACGAATCCGAACACCAGCGCGGCACGGGGCGACACACGACCGGCGGGGATCGGGCGCGAGGCGGTGCGCCGCATCTGGGCGTCGATGTCGCGGTCGTAGTAGTGGTTGACCGCGCCGGCGCCTCCCGCCGAAAGGTAGCCGCCGAGGCAGGTCAGCGCGATCAGCGACACCGGCGGGTTGCCGGCGATCTCCATCGTGGTGATCGTCGTGAACAGCAGCAGCGTCTGGACCTTCGGCTTGGTCAGCTCGAAGTAGTCGGCCAGCAGTTGGCGGGCGCCCGAGGCGACCGACGCCGGGGGGACCTGGGTTACCGACGAGGCGTCCACGACAGACAGGCTACGCCCGGGCGAACCGCTCGCTGCCGCCCGTCTTCTGCCGCGCGCCGGTGGCGCGCTCGATCTGGCGCCGGATGTCGCGCATCGGCTCGACCGACCGCACACGGGGGATCTCGTCGAAGTTGTTGACCGGTGGCGGGGACGGCACGAACCACTCGAGCGTGTTGCCCTTCCACGGATCTGGCCCCGCCAACGGCCCCCGCTTGTAGTTCATCGCGACGTTGATGACCGTCATGATGATCCCGACCGCGAGGATGAACGAGCCGATCGTCGAGATCAGATTGTAGGTCGACCAGCCGAGACCGGGTTGGTAGGTGTAGATCCGCCGCGGCATCCCGGACAGGCCGAGCGCGTGCTGGACGAGGAAGGTGGCATTGAAGCCGATGAACGTGAACCAGAACGAGATCTTGCCCAGCCGCTCGTTCAGCAGACGCCCGGTGATCTTCGGGAACCAGTAGTACACCCCCGCGAGCACGGGGAAGATCGCGCCGCCGAAGATCGTGTAGTGGAAGTGGGCGACGACGAAGTAGGTGTCGTTGAGCTGCCAGTCGACCGGGAACGTGGCCAGGAAGATGCCGGTGATGCCGCCGATCGTGAAGATCGCGATCATTCCCACCGCGTAGTAGAGCGCGGTCGTCATCACGATCGAACCTCGCCACAGGGTCGATATCCAGTTGAAGATCTTGACCCCGGTCGGCACCCCGATCAGGAACGAGCTCAGCATGAAGAAGCCGAGCACGACCACCGGCACCGGCGAGGCGAACATGTGGTGGGCCCAAACCAATGTCGCCAGGAAGGCGATCACCGCCGTCGACGCGGCGATCGCCTTGTAGCCGAAGATCGGCTTGCGCGAGAACACCGGGATGACCTCCGAGATGATCCCGAAGCCGGGCAGGACCATGATGTAGACCTCGGGGTGACCGAAGAACCAGAACAAGTGCTGCCACAGGACGGGCGAGCCGTGCGCGGTCGGGTCGAACCAGTGCGTGCCGAAATGGCGGTCGGTCAAGAGCATCGTCACCGCGGCCGCCACCGGAGGCAGCGCGATGATCAGCAGCACCGCGTACACCAGGATCGCCCAGATGAACAGCGGCAGGCGGCCCCAGGTCATCCCCGGTGCGCGCATGTTGACGATCGTCGCGTAGAAGTTGATCGCGCCCAGCAGCGAGGAGATGCCGGTCAGGTGGATCAGGAAGATCCAGGCGTCCTGGCCACCGCTCGGCGAGTACTGGATGCTCGACAGCGGCGGGTAGCTCCACCAGCCCGCCTCGGGCGGGTGGTAGAACAGCGTCGCGTAGAACACGATCCCGCCCGCGAGCAGCAGCCAGTAGGAGAGCGCGTTGAGCCGCGGGAACGCCATGTCGCGCGCCCCGATCATCAGCGGCACGAAGTAGTTGCCGAACCCCGCCATCACCGGCACCACGAACAGGAACACCATCGTCGTCCCGTGCAGCGTCAGCAGCTCGTTGTAGCGCTCGCCGCTCAGCAGCGTGTTGCTCGGCTCGGCCAGCTGGATCCGCATCAGCAGCGCCTCGATGCCGCCGAGCATGAAGAACACGAACGTCGTGACCAGGTACATGATCCCGATCTTCTTGTGGTCGGTTGTCACGATCCATTCGACCCAGCGCTTGCTCGTCCGCGGCGCGGTGACCTCGTGCGCGAGGACCTCGGGGACCGGTCGGACCGCCCCGGTGACCGGTCGCGCCGCTGGCTCGGTGATCACGGACATTCGCAGTCTCTCCTAGAGGTTTCCGGTTGCCGTCAGGTACGAGCGCAGCTGGGTGACCTGCGAGTTCGCAGTTGAGATCAACTTCGACTGGCGCTGGAGCCAGGCCTGGTACTGGGCGGGGGACACGACATCCACGAGCGCGGTCATGAACGCGTGCTGGCGCCCGCACAGCTGCGCGCAATTGCCGTGGTAGAGGGCCGGACCCCTGGCCTTGAACCACGTGTACGTCGTGTAGCCCGGCACCGCGTCGACCTTGCCGCCGAGCGAGGGCACCCACCAGGAGTGGATCACGTCGATCGAGGTGATGCTGAGCACGACCACCGTGTCCGCCGGCACGACCATCTCCTGGTAGGAATACGGCAGCTTCGAGGCGAACGGGTTGTGCGCGCAGCCGGCACCGTACACGTAGCGCCAGATGTACTGCCGGCCCTGAACGCAGATCGTCAGCTTCTTCCCGTTCGGCGGGCTGGGCTGGGTCAGCGACGATTCGAGGAACGGGGCGCTCGAGTTGGGCGGGTTGAGGATGCTCGGCAGCTTGACGAACGTGACCACGGTCAGGACCACGAGGATCATCGCCGCCGCGATCGTCCAGGCGATCTCCAGGCGCGTGTTGCCGTGGATCTGAGCCGCCGCGCGGACCCGCTTGGCGCGGAACTTGTAGATCGAGTAGACCAGCGCCCCCTCGACGATCACGAACACCACGGCCGCGATGTAGAGGATGATCAGGTACAGCGAGTGGATCTGGTCCGCGTTCGGCGAGCCGCCGGTCTTGGGCGTGATGAAGTTCGCGAACGCGCTCGGCGCGAGCACCAGCGAGACCAGGACCGAGGATGCGATCGCGGCGCTGAGCAGCCGGGGCGTACGGCGTCGGCGCTGGGCGTCGGAGGCGTCGGATCGCAAGGCCGCGGCATTCTATCTAGTGGACCCCTCCGCAAGTCCTGCGCCATTCGAGCGGCCCCTGGCGGCGCTGCGGCGGGCTATTGGGATGGTCGGCGGCGCCTTGGCGGCCCGCCCCTTGATCCCCACAGCGCGCGGTGGCGTCGAGTGGCACAAGTGAACCGCCGGCGCGAGGCGGATGCGGCGCTCTCCGCCCGCCCGGGTCCCGGCGAAGCACCCACGCTCGTGCGCCGCGGGGCCGGGTCGGCCACTCCATATACTCGCCGCCCTTGCGCGTACGGAGGGCCATCAAAGCCACGGCCTGGGCCCTGATCGCGACGGGCGTCGCCCTGCCCGCCCTGCGACGACGGCTCAAGATCCCGCCGGCGGCGGTGCTCGGCGGCGCCGGCCTCACGCCGGCGGCGCTGTGCGTCGCGATCCCTCGCTCTCGAGCGCGGGACGCCGGGGTGTGCGCGCTCAACATGTGGGCGTACCTCGCCGCCTACGAGATGCCCAACGACGACCCGGACAAGCTCGCGGCCCGGGTGCTCGTCGACTACCCGGTCGCGATCGACCGGGTACTCGGCCTCGGCGTCCCGCCGACGCTCCGCCTGCAACGGGCGTTCTCCACCCCGCGCAGGGTGAACCGGTTCGAGCGGGTGCTCGTGTGGTGCCACTGGATGTGGTTCGCCGTGCCGCACGCGACCGTTGCGTTCGTGCTGTGCCGTGCCCCGGAGCGGTTCCCGAGCGCTGCGGCGCGGATGTACGGGGTGTTCGACGCCGGGGCGGTGTTCTACTGGGCGATCCCAACCGCGCCGCCGTGGTACGCCGCTGCGCGAGGTCGCCTCGACGGCGACGATGCGCTCCGCGTGCGCAGGATGATGATCGAGTACGGAGAACAGTTCTGGGGTGAACGCTGGGGCGCCCTCTACGATGTCCTTGGAGGAAATCCACTTGCCGCCATGCCGTCGCTGCACTTCGCCACGTCACTCATGGCTGCGCACCTGCTCTCGGAGGTCGGGCCGATTGCGGGCACGGTCGGGTGGATTTATGCGGCCACGCTAGGCCTGGCGCTTGTGTATCTCGGCGAGCACTACGCCGCCGACCTGCTCGGAGGGGCGGTGCTCGCGGAGGGAGTCAGGTCGCTGGCGCCGCGGTGCGAGCCGCTGTACCGGCGTCTGTCGGCGGGAATGCAGGCGCTCGAGCTCCGGGCGGAGACGTAGGTTGCGGCCGGGGGGAAAGCGACAGGACACACCTGAGAACGTCCTGAACGGGTCGGGGCAGACGGTCGCAGCCTCCGGATCGGGGCCACAGCCGACGGACACGAGCGGCGAAGCGCCACCACGGGTCGTGTTCACGCAGGGGCGGGTGCTCGGAACGCTGTTGTTCGTCGCCTCTGCGCTCGCGTTCCTGTACCTCGTGCTGCCGAAGCTGCTCGGCCTGCACGAGACGTGGGACCGGATCGAGCACGGCAACGCCTGGTGGTTCGGGCTCGCGGCGGTGCTCGAGGTGTGCTCGTTCTTCGGCTACGTGTGGTTGTTCCGGGGCGTGTTCGTCCGCGGGCAAGGAAAATCGTCGGCGGCGCCCGGCGGCGGCGCCTCAGCGCGGATCGGCTGGCCCGAGAGTTACCAGATCACGATGGCCGGTCTGGCCGCCACCCGCCTGTTCGCCGCGGCGGGGGCGGGCGGGATCGCGCTCACGGCGTGGGCCCTGCGCCGGTCGGGAATGCGGGCGCGGGTGGTCGCCTGCCGGCTGATCGCGTTCACGGTGATCCTGTACGCGGTCTACATGATCACGCTGGTGATCGACGGGGTCGGCCTGTACCTCGGCGTGATCCCCGGCGGCGGATCGTTCGCGATCACGATGGGGCCGGCGATCTTCGGCGCGGTCGTGATCGTGGTGTTCCTGGGCATCTCGATGCTTCCCCGCGACATGCCGGGAATGGTCGAGCGGGTGAGCGCGGGCCGCGGTCGCCTGGAGCGGCTCGGGATCCGTCTCGCCCAGGTGTCCGCCACGGCGGCCAGCGGCATCGGCACGGCGATCGACCTCGTGCGCGAGCGCAACGTCAGCCTGCTGGGCGCGATCGCGTGGTGGGGGTTCGACATCGCGGTGCTGTGGGCGTGCTTCCACGCGTTCGGCGCCTCGCCCCCGAAGGGCGTGATCGTCATGGCGTACTTCGTCGGGATGCTGGCCAACACGCTGCCGATCCCGGGCGGGATCGGGGGGGTCGACGGCGGCATGATCGGCGCGTTCGTGGCGTTCGGGGTGGATGCCGAATTGTCGGTGGTCGCCGTGCTCGCGTACCGCGCGTTCGCGTTCTGGCTGCCGACGCTGCCAGGCGCGATCGCGTACCTGCAGCTCCGGCGGACGGTCCAGCGCTGGAGCGCCGAGCCGTCGAGCGCGCTCCGGGGCGCGTCCGATCCGGTGTAATAGTCGGCATGCCGTCGCCAATCCCACGCTATACTTTTTGAAGTGGCCGATCAGCGAGCGGAAAGCGTGATCATCGTCGGAGGCGGGCCGGCGGGCTACACGGCCGCGCTCTACACCGCCCGCGCGAACCTCGAGCCGCTGGTCATCGAGGGGTTCGCGTGGGGAGGCCTGCTCCAGCAGACGACCGACGTCGAGAACTACCCCGGCTTCCCGCAGGGGATCATGGGCCCGGAGATGATGCAGCACTTCCGCGACCAGGCCGAGCGGTTCGGTGCACGCCTGGAGACCGACGACGCGACGCAGATCGAGATCTCCACGGACGGCGGGCTCCACAAGGTTTGGGCCGGTGACGACATGCACGTGACCCGTGCGCTGATCCTGGCGATGGGCGCACAGCACCGCAAGCTCGGCGTGCCCGGAGAGCTCGAGCTCTCAGGCCGGGGGGTCAGCTACTGCGCTACCTGCGACGCGGCCTTCTTCCGCGACGCCCCGACGCTGATCGTGGGCGGCGGCGACTCCGCGATGGAGGAGGCGATGTTCCTGTCGAAGTTCGCCAAGAAGGTTGCGATCGTGCACCGGCGCGACGAGTTCCGCGCGTCCAAGATCATGCTCGAGCGCGCTCGCGCGATCCCCAACATCGAGTGGCTGACGCCGTACGCGGTCGAGGAGTTCAGCGGTGGCGACGGCAAGTCGCTGGCGGTGGCGCGGCTGCGCAACACCGAGGACGGGTCGACGCGCGAGATCGAGGCGACCGGCGCGTTCATCGCGGTCGGGCACGAGCCGCAATCCCAACTCGTCGAGGGTCAGATCGAGACCGACGCCGCCGGCTACGTCGTCACCAAGGGCCGCTCGACGCTGACCGGGGTCCCGGGCGTGTTCGCCGCCGGCGACCTCGTCGACCACACATATCGCCAGGCGGTCACCGCGGCGGGATCCGGGTGCCAGGCCGCGCTCGACGCCGAGTGGTACCTGCGCGACACGCCGTTTCCGGCCGGCGTGAGCGAGGCCGGCGCCGCGGCCTCGGCGTAGCGCCGCCGGCTAGTACGGGCAGCCGCGGGCGGGACCCCAGTTGCCCGACGGAGGCGACTTGAACATCGACAGCGCGAAGTCCTGGGTCCAGGTCCCCGCGCCGGTGGCCCAACCCCGGACCGCATGGGCGCTGATGCCGGTCCCGACGTTGCCATAGGTCGGGTTCAGGATGTTCTGGCAATGCCCGGTGCTCGCCATCCAGGCGTTGACGACCCCCCTGGGAGTCTGGAAGCCCGTGGCGATGTTCTCGCCGGCCGAGCGCCACACATAGCCAGCCGCGCTGATCCGGCCGGCGAAGTTCGTGCCGTGGCTGAAGACGTCGCTCGCGACCATCGCGTTCGTCCACCGCTGGGCCGAGCGGTTGAGCAGCCGCGAGGCGCGAAGCGGCGGCAGATGGCGGCTAGTCCGCTGCTGGTTGATCACGCACACGACTGCGGTCCGTAGCGCTTGAATCGAGGCGTGGCCCACGGTCGCGTTGGCGTTCGGGCACCCGCCGGCCGTGCGGGCGCGCCGCATCCCGGCGCGGTGCTTGGCGCCGGCGGGGCTCGCCGTGGCCGCCGGGACGATCGTGAGCGCTGCGCCGCACAGGAGGGTGACGATCGCGATCGCGAGCCGAGGCCGACGATGCCGGCCGGCCGAGCTTGACCGTGCGCGGGTGGGGGGGGTCGGCATGGCGGGGAGAATCGTCAGGAAGCCCGCCGCCCTCACAGGCTGGGCAACTTAAATGGCCGATTGGACGACAAAAGTGGTGCGAAAGTGGTTTTGGGCGGACACAGAACGTCCAGATTCCGGGTCCTCCCGCGAACCCCGGCCGGCCTAATACCCCGAAAACGGCCGGGTTAGTCCTCGTACGCGAAGAATCCTTCGCCGGTCTGGCGGCCGAGTCGCCCGGACATGACCAGCGAACGCAGCAGCGGGGACGCGCGGTAGCGCTCCTCGTGGCGCTCCTCGTAGAGGCCGTCGAGTACGGACAGGACGTGGTCGAGGCCGATCGCATCGGCCCACGCGAGGATCCCGCGCGGGTAGTTCAGCCCGTGGACGACCCCGACATCGACGTCGGCGGCGCTGCCGACCCCCTGGGCGACCGCGAACGCCGCCTCGTTGGCCACCTGGCACACGATCCGGCCGAGGATGAGGCCGGGCGCGTCGGCCACCCACGCGGTGTGCTTGCCGAGCGTCTGAAAGAAATGCTCCGCGGCCGCGGCCGCGGACCGCGGCGTGTCCGGCCCCCGGGTCAGCTCGACGACGCTCGCTTCCTCGAGCGGCGGGAGCGCGTGGAAGCCCACTGCGCCGCCGCCGGGGTCGAGCATCGCGAGCGAGCCGCCGGCGATGCAGATCGCCTGCGGACCGCCCTGGAGGGGCGCGTCGTCGTCCTCTCCCTGGTCGAGGTCGAGAATCAGGAACGGCGGCTCTTGGTCCTGCGCCTCCTCCGGGAACGCCACCTCCCAACCCGCCTCCAACGCGGCGATCTCGAGCTCGTGCGCGAGCGGCGAGTGGCCGGCGATCACGATCAGGCCCTCGCCGCCGCCGGCGGTGAGCGGCTCGGGGTCGGGCGGTCGGTGTGGGGCGGAGCCGTCGCCGTAGTCGTAGTAGCCGCGGCCGCCCTTGCGCCCGGTGCGACCGGCCGCGACGGCCCTCACGGTGATTTGCGACGGGCGCCAGCGGGGCTCGCCGAAGCTCTGCTCGTAGAACGACCGCGACACGTCCAGGCCGGTGTCGACGCCGACCAGGTCCATCAGCTCGAACGGGCCCATGCGAAAGCCCCCGCCCATGCGGCAGATGCGATCGATCTCCTCGAGCGAGGCGATCCGCTCCTCGAGCAGCTTCAGCGCCTCGAGGCCGAACGGCCGGTTGCAGCGGTTGACGAGGAACC
>Ga0335080_10001126_pt1 | contig 25719 bp, 20 predicted proteins | sample Lox_Sample_34_FD_206720 | JGI IMG/M metagenome (GOLD analysis project Ga0335080, IMG submission 206720) | Soil microbial communities from Loxahatchee National Wildlife Refuge, Florida, United States - Lox_Sample_3.4 | ecosystem: Environmental > Terrestrial > Soil > Wetlands | place: USA... | reverse complement strand
GATGGCCGCGCTCTTCGCCGACCGGAGAGACGTGCTCCGCAACGCCTGTGCCCTCGCCGAGCGCCTCACGTTCACGCTCGAGGACCTCGGCTACCGCTTCCCGGACTACCCGGTGCCGGAGGGCGAGTCGCAGTTCTCCTTCCTGTGCCGGGCCACGGAGGCCGGGGCGCGCGAGCGGTACCGGCCGTACCACGAGAAGGCCCGGCGGCAGATCGAGCGGGAGCTCGCTCTCATCGGGAAGCTGAGCCTGTCCGGCTACTTCCTCATCGTCTGGGACCTCGTGAACTTCTGCCGCCGCGAGGGCATCCTGGTCCAGGGCCGCGGCTCGGCCGCGAACAGCGCGGTCTGCTACAGCCTCGGCATCACCGCCGTCGACCCGGTCGGGATGGGCCTCCTCTTCGAGCGCTTCCTCTCCGAAGAGCGGGGCGAGTGGCCGGACATCGACCTCGACCTGCCGAGCGGGGATCGGCGGGAGCGGGTCATCCAGCACGTCTACGAGCGCTACGGGGCGGCGGGGGCGGCCATGACCGCGAACGTCATCACCTATCGCGACCGCAGCGCTTCGCGCGAGATCGGCAAGGTGCTCGGCATCCCGACGGGCGAGATCGACCGGCTGGCGACGCACATGCGGAGCTTCGAGTACGTGGACCCCGACGACACGCTGGAGAAGCGCCTCGAGCGGGCCGGCCTCGACCGGGGCGACCGGCGGATCGCCCTCTTCGCCCGGCTCTTCGACGAGATCCAGGACCTGCCCCGGCATCTCGGCCAGCACTCGGGAGGGATGGTGATGGCCCAGGGCCGGCTCGACGAGGTGGTGCCCCTCGAGCCGGCGAGCATGCCCGACCGCGTGATCGTCCAGTGGGACAAGGAGGACTGCGCCGACCTCGGGATCATCAAGGTCGACCTCCTCGGCCTCGGGATGATGGCGGCGATCGAGGACGGCCTCGCGCTCCTGCGCGGGACGGGGGTCGAGATCGACCTCGCCCACCTGCCCCCGGACGACCCCGCGGTCTACGCGATGCTCCGCGAGGCCGACACGGTGGGCGTCTTCCAGGTCGAGAGCCGGGCCCAGATGGCGACGCTGCCGCGGATGAAGCCGGACCACTTCTACGACCTCGTGGTCGAGGTGGCGATCATCCGTCCCGGGCCGGTGGTGGGGAAGATGGTCCACCCGTACCTGAGGCGGAGGAACGGGGAGGAGCCGGTCGGCTACCTCCACCCCTCGCTCGAGCCCATCCTCGAGCGCACGCTCGGCGTGCCCCTCTTCCAGGAGCAGCTCCTGCGGATCGCCATGGCCGTGGCCGGGTTCACCGGCGGGGAGGCGGAGGAGCTGCGCCGGGCCATGGGCTTCAAGCGCTCGGAGAAGCGCATGAAGGCGATCGAGACGCGCCTCCGGTCGGGCATGGCCGAGCGGGGGATCACGGGGGAGACGGCGGACACGATCGTCCGTTCGATCAGCTCCTTCGCCCTCTACGGCTTCCCGGAATCGCACGCGGCGAGCTTCGCCCTCATCGCCTACGCGAGCGCGTTCCTGAAGCGACACCACCCGGCCGCCTTCACGTGCGCCCTCCTCAACAACCAGCCGATGGGCTTCTACCACCCGTTCACGCTCGTGAAGGACGCGCAGAGGCACGGCGTGCGCTTCCGGCCGGTGGACGTCACGCGGAGCAGCCGTCTCTGCACGCTCGAGGAGGGCGAGGTGCGCCTCGGCCTCTCCTACGTGCGCGGGCTGCGGGCGGAGGCGGCGGAGACGATCGAGGCGGAGCGGGCGCGCCGGCCGTTCGCTTCGCTGCAGGACTTCGTGGACCGGGCGGGGCTCCGGCGGGACGAGCAGCGCGACCTGGCCGAGGCGGGCGCCCTGAACGCCTTCGGCCTGACTCGCCGGAGCGCCCTCTGGCAGGTGGAGAAGGCGGGACGCCCCCGAGGGACGCTCTTCCGGAACGTCGTCCCGAGGGATTCCGAGGAGGGTCTCGAAGGACCCGACGCACCTGACACACCAGAGGTTCTCTCGCCGCCCGATACGCATGGAGCGGCCCGGGTCGACAGCCCTCTGCCCGACATGGGCTTCGAGGAGCGGCTCACGGCCGACCTCGCTTCGACCGGCCTGACCCTGGGCCCGCACCCGGTGTCGCTCTTCCGGGAGGACCTCCGCGAGCGGGGGGTGCTGCGGGCGGCCGAGCTGCCGAGGCGGACGGACGGCGAGTGGGTGCGGGTGGCGGGGGCCGTGATCTGCCGGCAGAGGCCGGGGACGGCGGCCGGGTTCCTCTTCCTGACCCTCGAGGACGAGACGGGCCTCGTCAACGTGATCGTGCGGCCCGACCTCTTCCACCGCGAGCGGGCGGTCCTGGTCAGCGAGAGCGCCCTCGAGGTGGACGGCGTCCTTCAGGCGAGGGACGGCCTCTCGGTGCGGGCGCACGCGGTACGAAAGGCCCTGGCCGGGGTGCCCGCCACCCCGGCCCGGAGCTTCCGCTAGTGGCTACCGGCCCACCACCCGAAGCTCGTAGACGAGCTCCTTCTGGCCTGACCACTCGGTCTTGAGCTGGACCCGCTGCCCGGCCGCCAGGCCGTTCATGGAGGCCTTGCCCGAGAGCTGGAAGGTCTCGCGGACGCCGTTGACCTCCAGCTCGACCTGCCTCACGCGGGCGTCGAAGGCGGTGAGCCGGCCGACGACGGTCCGGGGGATCCCCTGCTGCTTCGTGCCGCCCGTGCCGCCTCCGCTGCCGGGGGTGAACCCGAGCTCGACCACGTCGAACGACTGGATGACGTCGTGCTCGAAGACGTAGTGCACGTACATCGGGGGACGCAGGTCCTTCGTGGAGGGGTTCGGGAAGAAGCGGGCGCCGTCCGTGAACTTGACGGTCGCGTCGCGGGCGAACTTCCTCGTGGCGATCCGGCCCTTGGGGTCCTTGAAGTCCATGGTGAGCTGGTTCCAGTTGATGGACACGATGTTGCCGCGGTCGTGCTCGAGCTGGGCAAAGACCGCCGGGGCGTGGAGGAGGGGTGCGGCAAAGGCCAGGACCGACACCGACAGGATCATCCGCCTCGTCATGCCTTCTCGCTCCTTCGCGGCCGGGCCGCGGGAAAGATCGGCTCCCGGTCAGAGCCGAGCCGCCGTTGCCGCGAGTCTAGCAGACCGGAGGGCTGTCCATTCCGGGCCGCGCGGGGGACCGGGCGCGTCGTGACCGGGCGCGTCGTTGTCGGGGAGAAGGCGATGGAGTAGTCTCAGCGCCACAACGTCCGGCACCGCGGGGCGGGGAGGAGTGCCGTGGCGAGGAGCAACGGCGCGGCGAGGGATCGTGGGGGCAGGAAGCCCCGGGGCGGGCCCCGGACGGCCGTGATCGCCGAGGTCGACGCGTCCCCGTCCCAGTACATCGTCAAGGTGGACCGGGCGACCGGAGAGCCCCTGTCCGACCCGATCGAGCCCGCCGACCTCCTGGTTCACGCGCACCGGGACCGGCACCCGGTGGAGATCGCGGCGCAGTTCCTGGCCAGCCGGTTCATCCAGGTCACAGGCAACGAGAGGCTCGTGAAGGGCGGCCTGAAGCTCGTCGAGAGGGTCGGCTCGCACCTCGGGACGGCGGTCGGCGAGCTGACCGGGAACCCCGCGGACGCGCGCCGCGCGAGGCGCTTCCTGGGGGTGACCGCCCGCGACTACGTCTACCGGTTCCGCGAGCCCGCACACCTCAGCGAGAGGCAGATCAAGGACCGGGTGCAGGACCTGCAGAGGCAGGCCCGGGCGAAGCTCCAGGCGCTGGGCAAGCGCCCCCGGCTTCGCGTCTTCCTCACCGGGGCCACGGGGTTTCTCGGCCGGGAGTTCCTGGCCCAGGCCGCCGCCCACCCGTACGTGGCCGAGGTGGTGTCGTGCGTCCGCCGGGAGGAGGTGCGCGACCGCAAGACGAAGCAGGTCGTGAAGGTGCGTTCGGCCCGGGAGCGGGGAGCGCTCCTCCTCAAGCGCCTGCACGTGAGCGGCAAGGCGGCGCGGAAGTTCCGCTTCGTGGAGGGAGACGTCGAGAGGCCCGGCTTCGGGATCGACTCCGCCGAGGCGGAGCGCCTGAAGAAGACCCTGACCCACGTCGTCCACTGTGCGGCCAGCGTCTCCTTCGACGACACGTACGAGAGCTCGTTCCGGGCCAACGTCCTCGGCTGCCGCAACGCGCTCGCGTTCTCCCGGGGCCTGCAGCTCGCCCCCGGCTCGCCCTTCGTCGCCCACGTCGCGATCGAGACCTCCTACGTCCACGGCCGCCGCAAGCGCTCGATCGCCCAGGAGGACGCGCTCTCCTTCCCGCGCCACTTCTACAACAACTACTACGAGCTCACGAAGGCCATGGCCTCGATCGAGACCGACCGCGCCCTCGTCGAGGGCGGCCTGCGGGTCACGCAGCTCCTGCCGTCGATCGTGATCGGGCACGCCCGGACGGGGAACAACCGCGGCGACACCAAGGTCCTGAACGCCCCCGTGAACGCCTTCGGCCGGGCGAAGGAGGCCCTGGCCTCGCTCGGAGGGGACTGGGCGGACCGCGCCCGGGCCTGGCTCGTCGGCACCATCGCCACCACGTTCCCCGCCGACCGGTCGGCCGAGCTCAACCTGGTGCCGGTGGACCGCGTGGTGGCCGGGATCCTGGCCGCGCTCACCGCTCCGGAGGCGATCGGGGCCCGAGTGCATCTCGCCACCGACAACCGGATCCGCTCGGAGGAGATCTGCCAGATCACCCAGGAGGAGCTGGACGTGAAAGTCCGGATGGCGGACCCGACCCTGACCCGCAACCTGACCCTGCCTCTCGTGAAGGCGCTGCTCCTCGCCCTCGGCGAGCCCAAGCTCGCGAGCGTCCTCGAGCGGCTGGGGACGATCTTCGGCGTCTACGGCGAGTGGGGCCAGCCGATCCACGACGTCGGCAACGACGTGCGCCTCCTCGGCCTGCCGATCCGCCGGCCCGACACCCTCGCCGGCTTCCGGATGCTGTGCCGCCACAACAGGTACGTCCAGGAGTTCGGCCAGGTCCGCGACCTCGACGAGGTCGCCCGGCGCGAGCGGCTGTGGGAGAACGTCATCGACGAGATCGAGTTCGAGACGGGCCGTCAAGCGGCCTCGCTCCGGCCGCGGGAGTTCCGCCGCCTGCTCGGGGAGAAGATCGACCTGCGGGCGTTTCGACCTGCCTGAGCACGCGCGGTCGCGCCGCTCCGTCGTCCTATTCCATTGCCGGTGTCCCGGGAGCGGGCGTATGCTGTCGGCAGGCCGGGAAGACCGGCCGAAAGGAGCCCACCATGACGGTCGATCGCGGTCTCCTGGATCGGATCCGGACCCGTGGCGAGGAGGTCCTGACCCAGGTCTCCGCCGAGCTGACGTCGAACCCGCGGTTCATGAAGGCCGTGGAGAGCGCGGCTCGGGGCAAGGAGAAGCTCGAGGAGGCGGCGGGCCGGGCCCTCAGGCAGATGAACGTCCCCACCCGGACCGAGCTCAGGCGGGCCCTCGCCCGGATCGAGACGCTCGAGCGGGAGGTGGCCGCTCTCAAGGCGAGACCCAGGTCCCGGCCGGCCTCGCCGCGGAAGAGCGCCCCGCGCCGGACGAAGCCGACCGCCGCCAAGTAGGCCCCTCGTGTCCCGGATCGCCCTCACCGGGACCGCCTCCTACCTCGGGGGGCGGGTCCTGCGTCGCCTCGTGGAGGCCCGCGGCGCGGACGCGGTCGTGGCCGTCGACATCGCCGCCCCGCCGACGACGCTCCACGGCGTGCGGCACCGGATGGTGGATCTGACGCTGCCCGGAGCCGACCAGAGGCTCGTCGACGTCTTCCGCGAGGAGCACGTGGACACGGTGTTCCACGCCGCGTTCTTCACGACCCCCCGCCGCGACGCCGCCTACGCCCACGAGCTCGAGTCGATCGGGACGCTGCACCTCGCCGCCGCGGCGGCCGGGGCGGGAGTGCGGCTCCTGGTGCTGCGCTCGTTCACCGCCGTCTACGGCGCGCGGGGGCAGAACCCGAACTTCCTGACCGAGGAACGGCGTCCGGACGCGAGCTCCCGTCTCGCCTGGGTGCGCGACAAGGCCGAGGCGGAGGAGCACGCGTTCTCGTTCTCCCGCCGCTATCCCGGCCTCGGGGTCACTGTGCTCCGCTTCGCGACCCTGATGGGGCCGGGCCTGCACACCTTCTACACCCGGATCTTCAGCAAGCGCGTCGTTCCCGTGGTGATGGGCTACGACCCGCTCGTCCAGATCCTCCATCCGGAGGACGCGCTCGCGGCGGTCGACAGAGCCCTCGCCACGGGCCCGTGCGGCGTCGTGAACGTCGTCCCGCGGGGAACGATCACGCTCCTGACTGCGCTCCACCTCTCGGACAAGCTCACCGTCCCCGTCCCCCACGCTCTCGCCTACGCGATCGCCGACATGTGGTGGGGCTCGGGCCTCGGAGAGGCCCCGGGCGGGTTCATCGACTACGCGCGCTTCCTGTTCGTGGCCGACGGCGAGAAGGCGCGGCGCGAGCTCGGCTTCGCGCCCCGCTACTCGAGCCGGGAAGCGCTCACGGCCTACCTCGAGTACCGCTACCCGGAGACGGCGCGGCGGGCGAAGGAGCAGGGGACGGGCGGGAAGGCGGACGCGTGGGAGGCACCGGCATGAGCGGCGGAGCCAGGGTCGTCCCGATCACCGCCGCCCGCAAGGGGCGTGCGGTCGGGAGCCGCACGGACGCCAGCCCGTCCCGGCACCGTCGCCCGGCGCGCCCCGAGGAAGCCGCGCTCCACGAGCGGCTCGCCGACCTCGAGAGGGAGATCGCGGCCTCCCGCACCGCGCAGGAGCACGAGGGGCTGCTCGTGACGCTCGCCCGGGTCCTGCACGCCGGCGCCCGGGGCCTCAGCTGGGCGAGCCTGGCCCGGCTCCAGCGGGCGCTCTACTTCGCGTGGCACTCGGAGGAGACGGACGAGTTCGGCGCCGACCGGCGGTTCACGGAGACGTTCGAGCCCGTCCTGGACTTCCTCTACGCGGTGTGGTGGCGCGTCGAGGCCACGGGCACCGAGCACGTCCCGTCGGAGGGCCCGGGGCTGATCGTGGCGAACCACTCGGGCGTCCTGCCCTACGACGGCCTGATGGTCCAGCTCGCCATCCGCCACGAGCACCCCGCGAAGCGCGTCTGCCGCATGCTGGCCCTCGACATGTTCGCGCTCCTCCCCGCGCTCGCCCCCATCCTCTCGAAGTCGGGATCCGTGCGCGCGAACCCCGAGAACGCGGAGCGGCTCCTCGGCCAGCGAGAGCTCCTCGGCGTCTTCCCGGAGGGGGTCAAGGGCGTGGGGAAGCTCTTCCGCGATCGGTATCGCCTGGCCCGCTTCGGTCGCGGCGGTTTCGTTCGGATCGCCCTCCGGACGGGGAGCCCGATCATCCCCTGCGCGGTGGTCGGGGCGGAGGAGATCCACCCGGTGATCGCGAAGGCCGACTGGGTGGGCCGTCCGATCGGCCTGCCCTACTTCCCCCTCACGCCCACGTTCCCGTGGCTGGGGCCGCTCGGCGTCGTGCCGCTGCCGACGAAGTGGTCGATCGACTTCGGCGATCCGATCGACATCGAGGGCCGCGGCCCCGAGGACGCGGAAGACCCCATCCTCGTGAACCGCATCTCGGAGAAGGTCCGGTCGACGATCCAGCGGATGGTGGACGGCCGCCTGGCTCGCCGTCGGTCCATCTGGTTCGGCTAGCGCCGGTCAGCCGCGGCGCACCCCGAGCCGGGATTCGAGGCGTTCGAGCGAGGCGTCGAGGACTCGAGCGAGGTCGGACCGGTGCGGATGCCGGAGCGGCTCCTCGGGGACCCGTCGGGGGTTCGCCATCGCGATCCCGTGCTTCGCGAAGAGGCGGCGGTAGCGCTCCGGACGCCGCCGGAAGAACTCGAGGGTCGTCCGGTAGCCGTGCTCGGCCACGACGCGCCGTGCGCTGTAGCGCATGATGTTGTAGCCGAACATCCGGGTGTCGTCGCGGGTCGGCTCGATGAGGAGCACGTCCACGTCCGGGTGCTCCCGGCGGTAGCGCTCCAGGCCGTACTGCATGCGGCCGTGGAGCATGATCCTCATGACCTGGTCCAGGACCCAGCCGACCCCGTGGTTGCTGAGGTGGCCGCGGAGCGGCCCGTCGGCGGTGTCGTTGAGGTAGGGCACGATCGGGTTGATGCAGATGACGAGGTCGGCCCCGCTCTGGATGGCCAGGTTGATGTGGGCGGTCTTCTTGACCCCTCCGTCCACGTAGTCGCGGCCGCCGATCCGCACCGGCCGGTAGAGGCCGGGAAGCGCGGCCGAGGCCTCGACGGCCTTCGAGATCGGCACGTCGCGAAAGCCGTCCTTCCCGAAGGCGACCGCCTCCCCGCTGTCGAGGTCGACCGCCACCACGAAGAGCTCGCGGGGCAGGTCGCGGAAGCGGTCGCTGCGGAGCCGCGAGAGGAAGAGGCGGTGCAGGTACTCCTGGATGCCGGCCGTCTCCATGAGGCCGGGGGGCAGGAGCTCGAAGACCGCCCAGGCGAGGTCGGAGAGGTTCCGGCCCTCGCCGGTCAGGCTCGTCACGAGCGCGTCCGACAAGACGCGAGGGGCGCGGATCGAGCGCTTCAGGAACTCGAGCGACCCGAGCCGATAGAGAGGAGCGGCCGACACGCCGAGGGGCGAGCGGGTGCGGGTCGTCGCCTCGTCGTACATCTCGCGGGGCGACACGCCCGTGGCGAGGATCGAGGCGACGAAGGCGCCGCCCGAAATACCGAGGTACAGGTCGAGGTCGAGGAGGCTGCGGCCGAGCAGCTCGTCGAGGGCCCGGAGGCAGCCGATCTCGTAGACGGCCCCCGTCACGCCGCCCCCGGCGCAGACGAGGGCCACCTTGGTCCTCCGTCGCGCGGAACGCCTGCGGCGGCTCCTCTGCACCGTTCGGCCTCGGGCGGAGTCTACGCCAGGGGGATCCCGGGGTCACTCCGCACTTCGGCACGGCGGCCCGGGAGGTATCGTGGGCCCCCCCCGGGCGGCCGGTCAGCGCCGGAAGCGATCGATCCTGCGGGACAGCTCCTCCACCCGATGGGTGAGCTCCTGGACCTCGTGTCGGCTCGGGATGTTGAGCGCGGCCAGGGTCCGCCGCACGGCCTCGTCCACGGTCCGGCCGAGGGCCCGCCTTTCCCTCCGGGCGCGGGTCTGGACCACGGCCAGGCGACCCTCGACCTGCTTCATGGCCTTCTTGCGCTCCCGGTCGAGGCGCGCACGCCACGCCTGGAGGGTCTGGGCGGCCTGGCGCGTGTCCACCCCGCTGCGACGGGCGAACGCCTTGACGCGCCGCTCGACCGTCGCCTCGGCCGTGGTCAGCGCGGCCCGCGTGTCCTTCCACGTCTTCTCGAGGCGGCGGGCCGCCCGGCCGATGGGCGTTGCGCGGACCGTGCGCACCCGGCTGGCCGGCCTGCGGTACCGACGACGGGCCACCTTCTTCTTCGCTGGCATCTTCGTTCTCCTCACTTCTTCCGGCTCCGGCGGCCCCCGCCGCGGAGGGCGGCAGCCGCCGGGGGCGGCGGGGTCTTCTCCATGTAGGCCTCGATGCGGCCCCGGAGCGCCTCGAGGGACCGCCCCGCGACGTCCTCCCCGCGCTCCAGGATGGCCCGCAGGCGGGACTCGACCCCGGCCTGGGCCTCGGTCACGAATCGGTGAACCATCTGGCCCAGCTCCTGGCGCAGGGCCACGGCGTCGTCCAGGCTGAGCCGGCCGCGGCCGAGCACGCGGGAGACGATGCGCTCCGCCTCCAGGCGGGCGTGACCCGCGGCGTCCCGGGGCTCGGGCCAGTCTCCCCAGGCCGCGACGGGCCCGGCGGCCAGGCGGATGAGCCGGACCAGCACGCGGTGGGGGATGCGGCTCGCTCCCCGCTTGACCCCCTCGAGGAGCACCTGGGCGAGGGTGAGGCGCGTGAGGTCCTCCCCGGTCGCCTGGTCGAGGACCTGGACGTCCTCGCCTCCCGCGACCGTCCTCGCCAGGTCGTCGAGGGTCACGTACCGGCGAGTTCCGGTGTCGTAGAGCTTCCGGTTGCTGTAGCGGCGGATCTCGCGCGGGGCGGGGGAGGGCTCGTCGCGGGGCATGCGTCGATGCTAACGCAGCGCGTCAGCAATGGCAACGAGAATAACGCCAAGCGTCGCGAACCCGGCGGGCGTCGGACCTGGACGCGCCTCGGGGGCGCGACGGAGCTGGAATGATCCCTCCGGCGAGGGCGAGCGGATCCCGGCTAGGGTGTCGCCCGGCCGCCGGCGTCCGCCCGGTCCAGGTGCAGGGACACGTCGTCCATCGGGGGGAGCATCAGGCGTCGACGGGACCGGATGAGAGCGGCCCCGAAGACGAGCCCCAGGACGAGGGCGGCGAGGAGGAGAAACCCGGCCAGCTTGAAGGACCCGAGCACGACGCCGATGAGATCGAAGGTCGGCTTCTCGACCTTGATCCACGTGACGGCGGGCTCGAGCGACGTCACTGCCTCACCGGCCTCCGGTCTCTCTCGCCACTGTAGGCCGCCGGGCGGCGTCGGTCAATTGCCTCATCTGGGTCCGGTTCAGGGCCTCGAGGTAGCCCCGGACGCCGCGGAGCAGGCTCTCCGCGAGGACCTCGCGGTACTCGGGGCTCTTGAGCCGCTTCTCGTCCTCCGGGTTCGAGACGAAGGCGATCTCGGCCAGGATCGCGGGCATGTTGGCGCCGATGAGGACGTAGAAGGGCGCGGTGTGGACGCCCCGGTCGGGCACGGCGTGGTGGGCCCGAACACCGGCCACCATGCTCGCCTGGACGGCGCCCGCGAACTCCCGGCTCTCGTCGATCTTGCTGTTCAGGGTGATGGCCCGGACGAGGTTCTGGAGGTCCTTCAGCGTGGCCGCGGAGATCGCGTTCTCGCGGGCGGCGACCGCCTCGGCGTGGGGGTCCTGCGCGAAGTTCAGGAAGTAGGTCTCGATGCCGCGGGCACGCGAGCTCCGGCTCGAGTTCGCGTGGATCGACAGGAAGAGGTCGGCTCCCCGCGAGTTCGCGATCGCCGTCCTCTCCTCGAGGGGGATGAAGACGTCGGTCGAGCGGGTGAGGACCACGTCGGCGCCGAGCTCCTGCCGGACCAGGCGGTCCAGGCGGAGGGCGACGTCGAGGACGAGGTCCTTCTCTTCGAGGCCGCCGCTGCCCGTGGTGCCGGGGTCGTGGCCCCCGTGTCCGGCGTCGATGACGATGCGCCGGGCGCCGAGGCCGAGCTGGCGGGCGAGGCTGTAGGAGCCGGCCCGATTCGTGGCCGGGGGCTCCGGCGGCGGCGCCGGACGGGCGGGGGGAGCGGAGACCGCGGGCACCGCCGGGCTCGCGGCGCTCGCCGGCCGGCCGCCGGGAAGGCGGTCCACCCCGGCGATCGCGATCGGGGCGGATCGAGGTGGCGAGGGCGCCGTCGCGCTCGGCACCATGCCGTCGACGCGATGCGTGGGGAGGGCCGGGATCGGCGTCGGAGCCGGCGTCGGGAGACGTGTCGCGGCCGGCGCCGAGTCGGCCACCTTGGACGCAGAGGCCTTCGGACCCTGCACGTCGATCACGAGACGGGTCGGGTCGTCCAGGTAGAGAATCTGGTGCTCCCGGACCTCCTTGAAGTCGAGAACCACGCGGACGACGTCGTCCCGGTTCTGGGCGATGCGGACCTGCTCGAGGAGCCCGTCGCCGACGGGGAAGATGCGGCGGGCCAGGTTCGGGTGGAGGCGCGCGCCCTGGAGGTCGACCCAGAGGCGGTCGGGATTCGTCGCGACATCGGACTCGATCTTGACCTTGCGCTCGAGGTCGATCACGACCCGGGTCGACGAGTCGCCGCTCCACGAGCGCAGGTCGAAGACCTGCGCGAGACCCCGCGGAGGCGCCGCGGGGAGGGGGGCGGCGGGCTCGCCTTCCCGCAGGAGCCGCTTCGCCCGGGCGGCGTGCCCCCCCTCCGGGTAGGACTCGAGGTAGGCACGGGCGGCCTCGCTCACCCGTCGGCGCTCCCCGGTCTCGCGGGCGAGCTGGACGGACGCCCAGAGGGCGTCGTCGCCGAGGCGGCTCGACGGGTACTCGGTGACGAGGGTGTGGTAGGCGGCGAGCGCGTCCTCGCGGTAGCGGGCCGAATGGAAGCGGGTCGCCATCTCCCGGTAGAGGTTGCCGGCGGCGAGAAGGGCGTCGTCGCAGTAGCCGCTGCGCGGGTAGCGGGCCACGACCTTCCGGTAGCGCAGAACGACGCCGTCCCACTCGGAGCGCTTGGCGATGCGGGTGGCGGAGGCTCGGAGCCGGGCCTCGGCCGACTGGGCGTCGCGATAGAGGGCGGCGTCGGGATGCACTGCGGCGTTCGCCGCGGGACGCGCGGGGGCGGCGAACGCCACGGAAGGCGTCTCGACACTCGTCCCCAGGGCCATCGCCAGCCCGAGGACGGCGGCGACCTTCGGGAGCCTCCGCGCGATCGTCTTCACTTGGGCCAGCTGTCCACCGCCTCGTAGTAGTCCTTCGCGACCAGGATCTCGCGGGGCTTGGAGCCGTCGGCGGGGCCGACGATGCCGTCGCGCTCCATCATGTCGATGAGCCGCCCGGCCCGCGAGAACCCCACGCGGAAGCGGCGCTGGAGCATGCTCGTCGACGCCTGCCCGCTCTGGACGACGAGGCGCACCGCCTCGTCGAAGAGGTCGTCGCGCTCGGTCGTCTCCGCCGCCTCCGCGGCCTTCTCGGTCCGTCCCACCGTGTCGTCGTAGGCCGGCTCGCCCTGCTTGCGCAGGAACGAGGTGAGCCGTGCGATCTCGTGCTCCGTGACGTACGCGCCGTGGACGCGGATGAGGCGGGCGCTGCCCGGGGGAAGGAACAGCATGTCGCCGCGGCCGAGCAGCTGCTCGGCCCCGATCGAGTCGAGGATGGTCCGGCTGTCCACCCGCGCCGCCACCCGGAACGAGATGCGAGAGGGGAAGTTGGCCTTGATGAGGCCGGTGATCACGTCGACCGAGGGCCGCTGCGTGGCCAGGATGAGGTGGATGCCGACCGCGCGGGCCATCTGGGCGAGGCGAGTGATCGACTCCTCGACCTCGTGCGAGGAGACCATCATGAGGTCGGCCAGCTCGTCGATGACGATGACCACGTAGTGGAGGGGCCGCAGCTCCTCGCCGGTGTCCTCGTCCCGGGCCCCCTGCTCGGCCCGGATGATGTTGTTGAACTGCTCGATGTTCCGGACGCCCTCCGAGGCCAGCATGCGGATCCGCCGCTCCATCTCGGCCACCGCCCACTTCAGGACGTTGGAGGCGACCTTGGCGTCGGTGACCACGGGGGTGAGGAGGTGGGGGATGTCCTCGTACACCCCGAGCTCGAGCCTCTTCGGGTCGATGAGGATGAGCCGGACCTCCTCGGGCGTCGATCGGAAGAGGATCGACGAGATCATGCAGTTGAGGCCGACGCTCTTCCCGGTGCCCGTCGAGCCGGCGATGAGGAGGTGCGGCATCGCCGCGAGGTCGGTGAGCCAGACGTCGCCGTTCACCGCCTTGCCGAGGCCGAGGGTGAGGCGGCCGGAGGCGCGCCGGAAGGCGTCCGACTCGAGGATCTCCCGCAAGTAGATCGTCTCCCGCGCCTCGTTCGGGATCTCGATCCCCACGTTGCCCTTCCCGCTGACGCGGTCGATGCGGATGGACTCCGCCTCGAGGGCCAGGGCGAGGTCGTCGGCGAGGCCGACGATCTTCGAGTACTTGACGCCGGCGTCGGGCTTGAACTCGTACGTGGTGACGACCGGCCCGGGGTGGATCTCCTTGATCGTGCCCATCACCCCGAACTCGCTGCACTTCGCCTGCAGGATGCGGCCCTTTTGGAGCAGGCGGTCGTTGTCGACGGCGGCCCCGCCCTTCGGCTCGTCGAGGATCGTGATCGGAGGGAGCACGTGGCCCCCGCGCGTCCTCTCGCCCTTTTCGGCCTCGTCGCGCTCCGCTCGCCGCCGGCGGGGCAGGGGTCTCCGGGGCGCCTCCGGCTCCGGAGCCTCGTCCTCGGGGGCGGTGAACGGCAGGGGCTTCTGGGCCGGTGCCGCCACCCGCGGGGGGAGCGGGGCGTTGAGGGGCAGGTCGTCCGGATCGGCGACGGTCTCGGGCGCGCCCTCGTCGATCGCGTCCGCGGGCTCGCCCTCGGCCTTGATCCTTCGGATGCGCGGGAAGCCGCCGTCGCCTTCCTTCGCGGTCGTGTGCTTGCGGATGACGTCGCGGCGCAGCCTCTCCTTGCGCCGGCTCTCGCGGTAGTGGGCCCACGCCGTCTGGAGCGCCCGCATGCGGTCGCCGAGGCGGCCGCTCACCCCGCCGAGGAAGGTCGAGAACGAGAACTGGGTGGCGAGGATGAGGGCGACGAAGAGGGCCGTGGCGGAGACGATGTAGGCCCCGGTCCGGCTGAAGGTCCCGACGAGGAGGCCGGCCACCAGCTGGCCGACCGCCCCCCCCGCCCGCAGAGGCTCGCCCTCGTAGGGGATCGTCCCCACCGCGAGCGAGAGGAGCCCCGCGAGCGCGACCAGCAGTCCGAGGTTTCCGACCGCCTTCGTGTAGGGAGCCTCGATCGGACGGCACCAGAAGAGCTTCCAGCCCAGGAGGCCGAGCGCGATCGGGACGAGCAGGGAGGCGAGGCCGAAGAGCTGGGGCACGAGCATCTCGGCCAGGAACGCGCCGAAAGGCCCGATGAAGTTCCGGGCCGGGCCGTCGACGCCGGCCCGGAAGAAGGGCGCGGGGTCGCGCGGGTCGAAGGTCGCGATGGCGATGAGGAGCATGAGCGCGAGGGCGAAGGCCACGAGGCCCACGAGCTCCGCGCCCCGGTTGGATCTCGACTCGGGAGTGGCCATCATGGCCGGCCTAGACCTCCATCACCACGGGGATGACCATGGGGCGGCGCTGGGTGCGCCGCTTGTAGAACCGACGCAGCTCGTCCCGCACCCGCTCGCGGGTGAGGTCGGAGTCGAGCCTCTCCTCGGCGGGCCGGGCGTCCATGGCGCCGGCGAGCAGCCGGCCCGCCTCCTCGGCCAGGCTCGCCGCCTCGTCCGTGTCGACGATGCCCCGGCTCACGATCTCGGGCGGCGACTCGAGGTGGCCGGTCCGGCGGTCGACGACCACGATCGGGACCACGATGCCGTCGGAGGAGAGGTGACGGCGGTCGCGCACCACGAGGTCCTCCACCTCGGATGCCCCGCCCCGGTCGAGGAGCAGGCGCCCGGCCGCGACTCGAGCCTCCCGCCGGGCACCGGCCGCACTCAGGCTCAGCACGTCTCCGTCCTCGGCAACGAGGACGCGGTCGGCGGAGAGTCCGGCCGCCGCGGCCAGCCGCGCGTGCTGGGCGAGCATGCGGTACTCGCCGTGCACGGGGACGAGGTAGCGCGGGCGCACCCGCCGGAGGAGCTCGACGAGGTCGCCCTGGCTGCCGTGGCCCGAGACGTGGACCTTCGCCGTGCCGGGGTGGACGACGTCGCAGCCGAGGCGGAAGAGGTTGCTCATGAGGCGGGACACGGTCCGCTCGTTCCCCGGGATCGCCCGGGCGGAGAGCACCACCGTGTCCCCCGGGCCGGCGGCGACGTCGCGGTGCTCGCCGAGGCTGACCATGGAGAGGGCCGAGAGGGGCTCGCCCTGGCTGCCGGACACGAACACGACCGCCCGGTGGCCCGCGGGCTCGGACAGGCCAGCAGGCGGCAGGCGCGCGCTCCCGTCGAGGCGCAGCAGGCCGAGGTCGAGGGCCACCTCGGCGTTGTCGACCATGCGGCGCCCGACGAAGGCGACCGGGCGGCGCGCGCGGGCCGCGAGGTCGGCCACGCGCTGCATGCGCGGGATCGACGTGGCGAAGCAGGACACGAGGACCCGTCCCCGGGTGCGGGCGAGCACGTCCTCGAACGCGGGGAGGACGTCGTTCTCGCCTCCGGTGAGGCCCGGCCGCTCGACGTTCGTGCTGTCGGAGAGGAGGGCCAGGACGCCGCGGTCTCCCCACGCCGAGAGGGTCTCGAGGTCGGTGCGCTCCTCGGGGCGCGCGTGGGGATCGATCTTGAAGTCCCCGCTCGCGAGCACGACCCCGGCCGGCGTCTCGATGGCGAGGGCGAGGCTGTCGAGGACGCTGTGGGCGACGCGGATGGGATGCACGCGGAAGGGCCCGATCTCCACGGCCTCTCCGGGCACGAGGGTCCGCATCTCGGCCCTCACGCTTCGCTCCTGGAGGCGCTTCCGGGCGAAGCCGAGGGTGAGCCGGCTACCGTAGACCGGGGCGGGCGCGGCGTCGAGGGCGTGCGCGAGGGCGCCGATGTGGTCCTCGTGGCCGTGAGTGAGCAGGACGCCGCGCACCTTCGCCGCGCGCTCCCGCAGGTAGTCGAAGTCGGGAACGATCGAGTCGACGCCGGGCATGTCCGCGGAAGGGAAGAGCACCCCCGCGTCGAGGAGGAGCAGGTGATCCTCCCACTCCAGGACGAGCGCGTTCAGGCCGAACTCACCCAGCCCGCCGAGCGGAACGAGCCGGATCGGCTTCGCTTCGTCGCCTTCCCGTCGGCTCAACCTGTGGCCCCCGCCCGATGCCCCTTCAGAGCATTCCAGATCGCCGCCAGCTCCACAACCGATAGCGTCTCCGCCCGTCGCGACCCCTCGACGTTGAGGGACCTAAAGTATTCCTTGAGGTAAGGATAGCTATCTGAGAGGTTGTTTTCAAGGGTCCGCCGCCGCCGTGCAAAAGCTGTCCGAAGGAAGAGCTCGAAGGCCTCGAGATCCGCGACCGTTGCCCGGGGCGACTCTCGGAACCGGGCGCGGAGGACGGCGGAAGCGACCTTGGGCGGCGGCACGAAGGCTCCGGGCGGAAAGCGGGCCGGGATGTCGGCGTCGGTCCAGAGCGCGTAGAGCACGGACAGGATGCCGTACGCCCTGGAGCCGGGCGGCGAGGCGATGCGCTCCGCGACCTCTTCCTGGAGCATGACGTGGAGGTCGCGCATGTGGCCCCGGAGGGCGAGGAACCGCCGCAGGAGAGGGCTCGAGACGGCGTAGGGGAGGTTTCCGGCCAGGCGGCTGCCGCCCGGGGCGAGCGCCAGGAGATCCGTGGCGAGGGCGTCGGCGTGAACGATCTCGACGTTCGCGGGCGCGCGGTCGCGCAGGCCTCGGGCGAGGAGCCCGTCGATCTCCACGGCCACGACGCGTGCGCAGCGGGCGGCGAGGGGCAGGGTGAGCGCTCCCCGCCCGGGTCCGATCTCGAGGAAGACGTCCTCGGGAGCGGGGGCGATGACGCCCAGCAGCCGCTCGACGGAGGCAGAGCGCAGAAAGTGCTGGCCGAGCCGGCGCGGCATGGGGCAGGGTAGCTCGAAAAGCACCCGCCGCGCGTGTTAGCCTGACCTTGTTTCCGCCGGAGAACCCTTGTCCGCCGAGCTCCACGTCGCGTTCGTCACGCCCGAGATGGGCCCGTACGTCAAGACGGGCGGCCTCGCCGACATCTCGGCCGCGCTGCCGAAGGCCCTCGTGAGGATGGGCCACCGGGTCACCGTCGTCCTGCCGCGGTACCGTCAGGTCTCCTTTCCTCCCGGCGAGTTCTCGGGCTCGGTGCACGTCCCGGTCGACGGGATGGCGCGGAGCGCCGGGTTCTACCGGACGCGCACCGAGGCCGGGGTCGACGTCGTCTTCGTCGAGTATCCGCCCTTCTTCGACCGGGACGTCCCCTACGGCGACTACGACGACAACCGCCTCCGCTTCGCCTTCCTCGCCCGCGCCGCCCTCGAGCACTTCCGGAGCCGCGGGGAGCGGCCGAGCGTCTTCCACGCCCACGATTGGCAGACCGGGCTCGTGCCGGTGTACCTGAAGTCCTTCTACTGGGACGACCCCACGCTCTACCGCATGCCGAGCGTCTTCACGATCCACAACGTCGCCTACCAGGGGCAGTTCGGGACCGACACCCTGGGCCTGCTGGGCCTCCCGTGGAACCTCGGCGGCTCCTTCGCCCTCGAGTACCACGGGTCGGTCAGCTATCTGAAGGGCGGGACGGTCTTCGCCGAGATGGTGAACACGGTGTCCCCGACCTACGCCCTGGAGATCCAGGGGCCGGAGCAGGGGCTCGGCTTCGACGGGGTCGTCCGCTCGCGGGCCGCGGACGTGGTCGGGATCCTGAACGGCGTGGACTACGACGAGTGGGACCCGCGGGTGGATCGGCACGTCGCGACGCGGTACTCCGCCGAGGACCTCTCCGGCAAGGTGGCGTGCAAGGCGGACCTCCTGCGGGTGTTCGGCCTCCCGGAGTTCCCGGACCTGCCCGTGGTCGGCGTGACGTCGCGGCTCGTCTGGCAGAAGGGCTTCGACATCGTGGCCGGAGCGTGGTGGGACTTCCTCCACCGGCCGCTGCGGATGGTCGTCCTGGGCACCGGTGACCACGGGGTCCAGGAAGGCCTCCGCCACCTCCAGCAGCGCGATCCCGACCGGTTCGCCGTGCGCTTCGCCTACGACGAGGCCCTCGCCCACAAGGTCATGGCCGGCTGCGACCTCTTCCTGATGCCCTCGCGGAGCGAGCCCTGCGGCCTCACGCAGATGTACGCTCTGCGCTACGGGACCGTGCCGGTGGTACGCTCGACGGGCGGGCTCGTCGACACCGTCGAGCCCTTCGACGGCTCGAAGGGCACGGGGACGGGCTTCCGGTTCGACAGCCCGGACGGCACGGGCCTCCTGTGGGCGCTCGATCAGGCCCTCGGCGCCCTGAAGGACCGCCGGGCGTGGACGGCCCTCCAGAAGCGGGGCATGGAGCGGGACTTCTCGTGGGAGCGCTCGGCCCGCGAGTACGTGGAGCTGTACCGGCGGGCGATGGGCAAGGTGTAGACGGGCGCCTCGGCGCCGGAGACAAGGAGACGACGAAGCCTTATGTCCGCCAACATCGAGATCCTGACCGACCAGAGCTGGGCCAAGGAGGTCCTGGGCTCGGACAAGCCGGTGCTCGTGGACTTCTGGGCCGAGTGGTGCGCGCCCTGCAAGGCCATGGTGCCCGACCTCGAGGCGGTGGCCGCCCAGTACGCAGGCCGGCTCCGCGTCGGGAAGATGAACGTGGAGGAGAACGACCAGGTCCCTTTCCAGTACGGGATCACCGCCATGCCCACGCTCATCGTCTTCAAGGGCGGCAAGGTGGCCGAGCAGCGCGTGGGGAAGATGAGCCGCGAGGCCCTCGTCAAGCTGCTCGACGCGCACCTGTAGGGTCACGGGGGGGCCAGGGGGGCGGGAGGCCCCCCTGGATTCGCCAAGCCGTCACGGCCCGCCTCCGCAAGGCCCCGCGAGGCCCTCTTCGTAGTCCGTCATCCCCAGGAGTAGCCCCGCACGGGAACGGCTACTTCAGCATTGGAATCCTGACCCCTCGCTCCCGCGCCACCGCGATCGCCCGGTCGTAGCCCGCGTCGGCGTGGCGCATGACGCCGGTGCCAGGGTCGGTCGTCAGGACCCGCTCCAGGCGGGATGCCGCTTCCGGCGAGCCGTCCGCGACAACGACCATGCCGGCGTGGATCGAGTAGCCCATCCCGACGCCGCCCCCGTGGTGCACCGAGACCCACGTGGCTCCGGAGACCGCGTTCAGCAGCGCGTTCAGGATCGGCCAGTCGGCCACCGCGTCGGACCCGTCCCGCATGGCCTCCGTCTCACGGTTCGGCGAGGCCACCGAGCCCGCGTCGAGGTGGTCGCGGCCGATCACGATCGGGGCCTTCACCCGGCCCGTCCGCACGAGCTCGTTGAAGGCGAGACCCATCCTCGCCCGCTCGCCGTAGCCGAGCCAGCAGATGCGGGAGGGAAGCCCCTGCGGCTTCACGCGCTCGCGGGCGAGCGTGATCCAGCGGACGAGGGAGCGGTCGCTCGGGAACGTCTCGAGCACCGCCGCGTCGGTCGCCCGCAAGTCCTCCAGGTCTCCCGAGAGGCAGGCCCACCGGAACGGTCCCTTGCCCTCGCAGAAGAGGGGCCGGATGTAGGCGGGCACGAAGCCGGGGAAGTCGAAGGCGTTCTCGACCCCGGCCCTCTTTGCCTCCGCCCGGATGTTGTTGCCGTAGTCGAAGACGATCGAGCCGCGCGCCTTGAGGTCGAGCATCGCCCGCACGTGCTCGCCCATGCTCCGCCGCGCTTCGGCCATGTAGCGGGCCGGGTCCGACTGCCGGAGGGCGAGCGCCTGCTCGTAGCTCATCCGGTTGGGCACGTAGCCGTTGAGGGGGTCGTGGGCGCTCGTCTGGTCGGTGACGAGATCGGGGACGACGCCGCGCTTCACGAGCTCGGGCAGGACGTCGGCCGCGTTGCCGAGGACGCCGACCGAGAGGGGCCGCCGGCCCTCGAGGGCCTCCCGCGCCCGGGCGAGGGCCTCGTCCACGGTCGGCGCGAAGAGGTCGAGGTAGCCGGTCTCCAGGCGGCGGGCGATGCGCTTCTCGTCCACCTCGGCCGCGACGAGCACGCCCCCGTTCATCGTCGCCGCGAGGGGCTGGGCCCCGCCCATGCCGCCGAGGCCCGCGGTGAGGACGAGCCGGCCCTCGAGCGAGCCGCCGAAGTGCTGGCGGGCGGCCTCGGCGAAGGTCTCGTAGGTGCCCTGCAGGATGCCCTGGGTGCCGATGTAGATCCAGGAGCCCGCGGTCATCTGGCCGTACATCATCAAGCCCTTGCGGTCGAGCTCGTAGAAGTGCTCCCACGTGGCCCACGCCGGCACGAGCATCGAGTTCGAGATGAGGACCCGCGGGGCGTCGCGGTGGGTGCGGAAGACGCCCACCGGCTTGCCCGACTGCACGAGCAGCGTCTCGTCGTCGCCCAGCTCCCGGAGCGACCGGACGATCGCCTCGTAGCACTCCCAGTTGCGAGCCGCCTTGCCGATCCCGCCGTAGACGACGAGGTCCTGCGGGCGCTCGCCGACCTCGGGGTCGAGGTTGTTCATGAGCATCCGCAAGGCGGCCTCCTGCGGCCAGGACCGGCAGGAGATCTCGGTGCCCCGCGGGGCGCGCACGATGCGGGCGGCGATCGCGGTCGTCACATCGGCCTCCTCGGCTCGAGAGCTACTCCAGGGTACCGCACGCGAGCTCGGCCGCGGCGAGGACGTCGCCCGCGCGGAGAATGACGGCGAGGGCCTCGATCTCGGGGCCGAGGACGCGGTCCTGGCCGTGGCTCGGGACGCGCTCGCGCACACGGGCGTGGACGGCCTCGAGGGCGGGCGACGAGCGGAGGGGCCGTCGGAAGTCGAGGGCCTCGCAGGCGGCGAGGAGCTCGACGGCGAGGACGCGGCCGGTGTTGGCGACGACCCGCGCCGCCTTCCAGGCCGCGGTCGGGCCCATGGAGACGTGGTCCTCCTTGCCCGCGGACGTCGGGATGGAGTCGACGCTCGCCGGGTGGGCGAGCGACTTGCTCTCGGAGGCGAGGGCGGCCGCGGTCACGTGGGCCATCATCAGGCCCGAGTGGAGCCCGCCCTCCCGGGCGAGGAAGGCGGGGAGGCCGGAGAGGGCGGGGTTCACGAGCCGCTCCGTGCGCCGCTCGCTGATCGCCCCGAGCTCGGCGGCCGCGATCGCGAGGAGGTCGGCGGCGATCGCCACCGGCTGGCCGTGGAAGTTGCCGCCGGAGAGGATCTCACCGGTGTCCGCGAAGACCATCGGGTTGTCGGTCGCGGAGTTCATCTCGACGTCGTGGGCGCGGGCGACGTACTCGACCGCGTCGCGCACGGCCCCGTGGACCTGGGGCATGCAGCGGAGGCTGTAGGCGTCCTGCACCCGCCCGCAGTCCCGGTGGGACTCCCGGACCGCGCTCGCGGCGAGGAGCCGCCGCAGGTTGCGGGCGGAGGCGGCCTGGCCGGGGTGGGGCCGGGCGGCGTGGATGCGGGGATCGAACGCGACGTCCGTGCCCTCGAGGGCGTCGAGCGTGAGGGCGCCCACCACGTCGGCGGAGCGGGTGAGACGTCGCGCGTCGGCCGCGGCCAGACCGCCGATCGCCGTCATGAGCGGCGTGCCGTTGATGAGAGCCAGGCCCTCCTTGGGTTCGAGGACCAGGGGCTCGAGGCCGGCGGTTCGCAACGCCTCGGCGCCGGAGAGGCGCCGTCCTCCGACCAGGCACTCGCCCTCGCCGACGAGCGGGAGGGCGAGGTGGGCCAGGGGGGCGAGGTCGCCGCTCGCCCCGACCGAACCCTGGGACGGGACGACGGGGTGCAGGCCGCGGTTGAGGAGCTCGACAAGGAGCTCGAGCGTCTCGAGGCGCACGCCCGAGAACCCCTTGGCGAGAACGTTCGCCCGCAGGAGCATCAAGGCGCGGGTCTCCTCCTCGCCGAGAGGCGCGCCCACGCCGGCCGCGTGGGAGCGGAGGAGGTTGAGCTGGAGCTCGCGCAGCTTCTCGAGGGGGATGTGGACGTCGGCGAAGTTGCCGAAGCCCGTGGTCACGCCGTAGACGACCGCCCCCCGCCCGACCGCGTCGTCGACGACGCGGCGCGCCGCCTGCACGGCCTGTCGCGCCGCCTCCGCGAGGCGAACGGCGCGACCCCCACGGGCCACGGCCTCCAGGCCGGCGAGGTCGAGGCTCGCGCCGTCGATCGTCAGGGCGTCGCGCGGAGCCGTGGCGCTCATGGCCGGACGGCGGCGAGTCTAGCATCCGCCCTCGCCTTGCCGCTCGGCCCCGGAGGCGGCTAGAATGCAGGCTCCTGTCCTCGATCGACTGGAAAGGGCCTTCATGGCGGACTGGACGCTCGTGGCGCTGCAGTTCAAGGGGAAGACGCGGCGGTTCGTCCAGGCGAGCCTCCTCCGGCAGGACCCCGAGCCGCTCCTCGCGAAGCGGCGCGGCGAGTGCAACCGCTGCGGCGCCTGCTGCAAGATCCTCTTCCGGTGCCCGTTCCTCGGCACGGACGCCGAGGGGCAGTACACTTGCCGCATCTACGAGAAGCGGTTCGCCCAGTGCCGGCTCTACCCGCTCCACGCCGCCGACCTCCGGGAGCTCGAGGGCCAGTGCAGCTACACGTTCGAGGCCGAGCCCTCCCGACCCGTCCCCGACGTGCTGCCCGAGCCCGCGCTCGACTAGCGGCTCGAAGGCCCGCGTCGCACCCCGGAAGATGCCCAACATCGTGATCGCCGGCGCCCAGTGGGGCGACGAGGGCAAGGGCAAGGTCGTCGACCTGCTCACGGAGAAGGTGCAGGTGGTCGCCCGCTACAACGGCGGGCACAACGCGGGCCACACGGTGATGGCGGGGGGGAGGAGGGTCGTCCTCCACCTCGTCCCGTCCGGGATCCTGCACCCCGGGATCCTGTGCGTCATCGGCAACGGTGTCGTCGTGGACCCCGTGGCCTTCGAGCGGGAGGCGGAGGAGCTGGAGACGCTCGGGGTCGAGGTCGGCGACAACCTCCTCCTCTCGGACCGCGCCCACTTGATCCTGCCCCACCACCGGGGGCTGGAGGCCCTCTCCGAAGAGCAGCGGGGCGCGCGCAAGATCGGCACCACGCTGCGCGGCATCGGTCCCGCCTACGAGGACAAGGCGGGCCGGCGGGGACTCACCGCGGGCGACCTGCTGCGGCCGGCCTCGATACCCGACAAGCTGGCCGAGGCGCGGCGGCACTACGAGGAGGTGCTGCGCGGCGCCGGGGGCCAGCCGAAGATCGATTGGGAGAGGCTCTACGCCGACCTCGCGGCCTTCGGGGAGCGGCACCGGCGGCAGATCGTGGACGTCTCCCTCGTCCTGCACCGGCAGATGAAGCAGGGCTACTCGGTGCTCTTCGAAGGGGCCCAGGCGACCCTCCTCGACCTCGACCACGGAACCTACCCGTTCGTGACCTGCTCCGCCGCCGCCGCGGGCGGGGCGGCGATCGGCTGCGGGGTGCCGCCGACGCGAATCGACGGCGTCCTCGGCGTGGCCAAGGCCTACTGCACGCGCGTGGGCACGGGCCCCTTCCCGACGGAGCTGCACGGAGAGGAAGCGGAGGCCGTCCGGGCCCGGGGCGGGGAGTACGGCGCGACCACCGGGCGGCCGCGGCGCTGCGGGTGGTTCGACGCGGTGGCGGCGCGCTACGCCGTCCGCGTGAACGGGTTCGACACGCTCGCGGTCACCAAGCTGGACGTGCTGGACGAGCTCGCGGCCGTCCCGGTGTGCACGGGCTACCGGTTCGAGGGCGAGATCCTCGAGGAGATGCCGTCGGACACGTCGGTCCTCGAGGCCTGCGCGCCGATCTACGAGACCATGGCCGGCTGGAGGAGCTCGACGGCCGGCGTCCGCGACTGGACGGCCCTCCCCGACAACGCCCGCCGCTACGTCGAGCGTCTGGCCGAGCTGGTCGGCGCCGAGATCGGTCTCGTCTCGACCGGCCCCGACCGCGAGCAGACGGTCATCCGCGGCCGGAGCGCCCTCGCACGCTGGTTCGACTGACGCGTGCTACGATCGACAGGCTGGCCACAGCGCTCTCGTGCGCCCGTAGCTCAACGGCAGAGCAAGAGCCTTTTAAGCTCGAGGTTGTGGGTTCGAGCCCCACCGGGCGCACCAGGCGGATCGGCGACTTGCGCGACACCGTGGCGTCAGCGATGCCGACGGGCCGGATCACGCTGGCCTCGAGCGGCTACGGCCGAGGGACGATCTGACCCGTCTCTCCCTTCGCTCCAGCCTTGCCGGTCGAGGTCACGGGGATCGACGGCTGCTGGTAGCCCTTCAGCCACGCCATGTCGCACGCCTTTGCGCCACGGCGCGCCTTCTCAGCCACGAGCCACTCTCCTTGCTGGTTGAGCTTGACCGGAATGTTGGCGCCGTGGCACGCGAGACAGTTCCCGTCCGCCATCTTCAGGTCTTTCGCCTTCTTGTGCATCACGTCGACCGCATGTGGCGAAGCGTGGCAGTCGAGACAGTTCTTGATGGCGAAGCCGAGCTTCTTCGCCTGGTTCTGCATCTCGACCGTCGCCTCGGCCGGGTGGGGCACGAGCGCGACGGCGAAGAGCAGTGCCAGGCCATGGGATGCGATGACCGCCGCCTTGCGGAGGCGCCGCCGGAAGGCCGCCTCCTGCAGGAGTCCCCAGGTGACCCACAGCCACGCCTCCAGCGTGGCCAGGCCGAGCGCGAGGTTCGTGAAGTTCAGCCAGAAGGTGTCCGATCCGCTCATGAACCAGCTGCCCATTGGCAACCCTCCCGTGGCGCGATATCGGTCACCTGACAGCGCCGCCGTCTGTGCGCTGCAGGGAGCGTGCCGGCCGCCGAGGCCGCCGAGATCACTCTTCGCCACGGGGTTCGGGCTCTTTGTTAGCCTTGGCCAGAGCCGGGGATTGACTCCTGGCCGGGGATTCGTCGTCTGGAGACGGGTCGATGACACGAGAACGTCCGACAAGGTGGCGGCAGGTCGTGGTCACAGCCTTCGCTCTCGCTCTGGCGGCGGCCGTCTTCCTCCTCGGGCGGAGGGTCGGCCGGCGTCCCGAGATCCCGGCGCCCGGCAAGCTCCCGGAGCAGCTCGTCCACGTTCGGACAGAGGACGACGTCGTGGACGCCGGAGTGCTCTTCGCTCCGCCAAGGGAGACTGCCGAGCCCATCGCGGTGATCTGGATTCATGGGTGGGGGGTGAACTTCTACTCTCCAACCTATGTACGGATCGGGAGAGCCTTGGCGACCCGCGGCTACGCGACCCTCGCCGGAAACACCAGGATGCACGACATCGGCAACGTGGAGAAGTACACGATCAGCGGGAAACGCGTGCGTGGAGGCGGGTACTGGGGCCTGGCGAGCGAGGAGGTGCGGGACGTCGCCGCCTGGGTCGATCTGCTGGAGAGTCTGGGATTCAAGAAGGTCGCTCTGGCCGGACACAGCGCCGGCTGGGCTGCGGTCCGCCGC
>Ga0335080_10001125_pt1 | contig 25720 bp, 22 predicted proteins | sample Lox_Sample_34_FD_206720 | JGI IMG/M metagenome (GOLD analysis project Ga0335080, IMG submission 206720) | Soil microbial communities from Loxahatchee National Wildlife Refuge, Florida, United States - Lox_Sample_3.4 | ecosystem: Environmental > Terrestrial > Soil > Wetlands | place: USA... | reverse complement strand
GTCGTCACAAGTAAGGGTTCAGTGCCACTTTTGTGCTGAGATGAAGAAAACGCGCACGCGCGGCAGGGTCAGAAACGCCCTATACGAAGCGTAGAGACGGCTTGGCGGGAGACTCTCAAACGAGCAAGCGTGCCGCACTTTCCGATTTACAACTTGCGGCATGCTTTCTGTACCCGTCTAAGCAAACGCCAAAGACAAGGGCGCGGGGCCCGAAATAACCCGCCACGATTGCTCCGAGGGCAGCTCCAACGATCGTTCCGACGAAACGTTCCCAGGAAACTGCGAGTGCCGCTCCCAGCGATGACTGCGTGATGACAATGGTTGTAATCGGAGCCCAGTACGCCTCCGAGAGGCGAAACAACCGCGCGACAAGCAACGAAGCCAGAACCGCCGCCGCGGTCCGCGCGGAATGTACGACAACTGGCCACGGCACGAGTCCCCGTCGATCGTTCACCATCTTCTCTCTCCGCCGCTGCGATGCCGCTTGTGAGGATCGCGGTGGTGCAGGGGGACTCAAATGCGCCGAGTATTGGTCTAGAGCGAGTCCAATGCCTCGCCCGCATGTCGGATATTGCCCTCGATAGTTGCTACCACTTCTTCAATATTACCGGAGAGCACCATCTTGCCCATGGCCAGCGCAAAGCCCACGGCTTGCTCCCGGTCGGCATGAGAAGGGATCGAAAGAGCATTTGAATCGGTCACCACATCAATGAGCGCGGGCCCCGAATGCTGCAGCGCCTTCTTGAGCCCCGAGGTCAAATCAGCGGGGTTTTCGATTCTCACGCCCATCATGCCGATGGCCTCGGCAAGCTTCGCGAAGTTCGAATTCTTCAAGTCCGTTTGATATTCGGGAAATCCCGAGGTTTCCATCTCGAGTTTTATCATCCCTAGAGCGCTGTTATCGAACACAAGTACCTTAACGGGGAGGTCGTACTGCGTCACGGTCAGCAAGTCACCCATGAGCATCGCTAAACCGCCGTCTCCCGACATGGAGATTACCTGGCGTCCCGGATAGGCACATTGGGCGCCAATGGCCTGGGGGAGCGCGTTCGCCATGGACCCGTGGTTAAAGGAACCGATGAGCCGCCGGTCCTTGGTCGACTTAATATACCGGGCAGACCAGACGTTGCACATGCCAGTGTCCGCTGTAAAGATCGCGTCGGGCGCCGCAATTTCACTCAGCGCCGCTGCCACGGGCTCCGGGTGCATGGGCGTGCGTTTTCCCACGTGGTCAACGTACACATTCACTTTTCGAAGCGCCTCTTTGTGTTTGCGGAGAATGGCATCCAGGAATACTCGGTCCGGCTTCGTATCCAACATCGGCAGCAGCGCTTGTAGCGTTTCGCGCACATCACCCCAAATTCCAAGATCGAGTTTGCTTCGCCGTCCCAAACGGTCAACCCGGATGTCGATCTGCGCGATCTTAGGCTTTGTCGGCAGGAATTTGTCGTACGGAAAATCAGTGCCCAGGAGCAGCAGAAGGTCGCATTCGTGCATGGCCTCGTAAGCCATCCCAAAACCGATCAGACCGGTCATTCCCACGTCGTAGGGATTCTCGTATTCAACGAATGGCTTCCCCCGGTAGCTATGCCCGACGGGAGCTTTCAACTTCTCAGCGAGCGCGACGACCTCATCATGGGCATCGGCGCATCCAATTCCGCAAAACAATGCGATCTTTTTCGAGGAATTGATCAGCTCCGCCAATTGCGCCAATTCTTTTTCGCCGGGGCGTACGGACGGCCTGCGACCGACCAGAGAACGGGCTGACCCATCCGGAGGTAGCTCCGCACCACCCACGTCGCCGGGCAGCACGATCACGCCTACCCCGCCTTTTCCAATTGCGCTTTGCATCGCGATGTGAAGAACGCGGTCAAACTGCTTGGGATTCGAGATCAGCTCGCAATAGTGGCTGCATTCCTTGAACAGGATTTCCGGGTGGGTTTCCTGAAAATATCCCGTGCCGATCTCGCTGGACGGAATATGCGACGCGATTGCAAGCACTGGAGCATTGCTTCGATGAGCATCGAAAAGGCCATTGATCAAGTGCAGTCGGATTCACGCCGCGGCAGCCATTCTCGCTTGCCCAGCATGCATAGGCTCGGGAAGCCGAATCTCAAGGAAGCTCCCGTGGGTTCTTGCTGTTACGCCGCCTGGATTGAATTCCGTAGGAATCGGAATCTCACAGAATACTGTCTTGGCGGCGGGAGCATGACCGGCGGCCACCGCCTCCGTACCCTTGGTCTTCGGCCGGCCGTACACGGTCAGACGGCGCGGCGCGACCCACACTTCCACGGTCCCAGGCTCGAAGGCAGCCGGATCCATCTCCACCAACATCGTGTGATCGCAAGTCGTCATCCCAACAATCAGATTGTTCAGGATCTCGCCTTTGGCTTGCTCCCAATCCTCCACCTCGTGGCCACACGCGCGGCCGCGGCGCTCAAAGAGCTCGTAGGCACGCTTCGCAATCGCCGCCTGAATTTTCTTTGCTTGTTCGATGGCGTCCACTTGGACGACCTTGATCCCCGGCCTGCGTTGACTCTGATTTTGTTTGTTCTGCATGACGCCCTCCCGGAAGTTCTGTTTTACACGATTATTGTCCACCTTCCGGGCGTTCCGCTGTCATAACGATGGACACCCACCCGGGTGACGCCCATCACATCGAGCCAGTGGGTCTTCTACGAGAATGCGCTCAGGAGGACACAATGAAAACCGCCGCCGCAACAAAAACTCAAACCGATGCTCGATTCGAGCACATCCTGTTTGCGACGGATTTCTCGGCGGCGGCCGCCGCCGCGATTCCGTATGTAAAGGAAATCGCCGGGCACGACCAATCGAGCCGCTGAAGCCGACTCTGCCGTTCATTCCCGGTCATGAAGGGGCCGGCTACGTCGCGGCCGTCGGTGCGGGTGTGAAACATCTGAAAGAGGGAGATCGTGTCGGAATTGCCTGGCTGCACACTGCGTGCGGCCGCTGCGAGTTTTGCCTGACGGGTTGGGAGACACTCTGCCCGAACCAGCAAAATTCTGGGTACTCCGTAAACGGCAGCTTCGCGGAATACGCGCTGGGACAGGCCGATTATCTTGGACGGCTTCCCGAGAACCTCACGTTTGCTGCCGCGGGGCCCATCCTCTGCGCCGGTGTCATCACCTACAAGGGACTGAAGCAGACAGAGGCGCGTCCCGGGGAGTGGGTAGTGATCTCCGGGGTCGGCGGACTTGGCCACGTTGCCCTGCAATACGCGAAGGCGATGGGGCTGCACGTCGCGGCGGTTGACCTCGGGTCTGAGAAAATGAAACTGGCGCGGCATCTCGGTGCGGACATTGCAATTGATGCCGCCACTGAAGACCCCGCGGCCACGGTTCAGAAGCAGATCGGCGGCGCGCACGGAGTCCTGGTCACTGCCGTCTCCGTGAAAGCGTTCCAGCAGGCTGTGGGCATGCTCCGGCGCGGAGGTACCTGCGTGTTGTGCGGGTTGCCTCCAGGCGACTTTCCGGTTTCCATCTTCAATTTGGTCCTGAACGGCAATACGGTTCGAGGTTCGATCGTCGGCACCCGCAAGGACCTGGACGAAGCCCTGGCCTTCGCCGCGGAAGGGAAAGTGAAGGCCACCATCGAAATGCAGCCGATCGAATCCATCAACCACGTGTTCCGCCGGTTGAAGCAAGGGGCGGTGAACGGCCGCATCGTTCTGGATCTTGGGAACACAGCGCGTGAGCAAAGGGCACGCGATCCGCTCGCGGCCTGAATCTGCCTGAATTTGCGCGGGCCTGTCCACGGGACTGAGGATCGTTCCGGCTGACGAGGGAGACAAAGATGAGAGTCTTGATTGCCGTTGATTCCTCGGCCGGCTCCCAACGCGTATTGCAGACAGCCCTGGGCCGGCCGTGGCCCGCGCAGACATCGTTTTGCGTCCTGAACATCGTTGACCTGCAGCGTTTTGCGAATCTGCCCGCTTTGATTCAGGACGCGACCCGTGAAGGAGAAATGTTGGTGAGCCAAGGTGCTGCAAAACTCTCAGCTGCCGGATACCAGGCGGTTACCAGAGTGCTCCCTGGTCATCCGCGGGGCGAGATCTCGGCCTGCGCGAGGGAATGGGGAGTGGACCTGATCCTGGTAGGATCCCACGGGCATAGCGCCATCGGGCGTTTTCTCCTTGGCAGCGTGGCACAGGGAGTGTTACGGACAGCCCCTTGTTCGGTGGAGATCGTGCGCGCGGCCGCCGGGGCGCCCGCCTCGCCCCGGCCGATGAAGATTCTGCTGGCCACTGACGGTAGCGAATGCTCCGCGAAAGCGGTGCGCGCCGCGGCCCAGCAGCCCTGGCCCAAGGGAACAGTCTTCAAGGTCATAAGCGTCCAGGACGTTGTGGATGCCGCCAACCCGCCGGAGACGACTTCTTTGGTTCCGATCATTTCGCCCAGCCTAATCGAGGAGTTGACGATTGAGGGCCGGAAGCGTGCCGAACTGGCCGTCGAAGCCGCAAAGGAAATGCTAGAAAAAGCAGGGCAAGACCAATTGGAACCTCCCGCGATGCCGCCGGGCGAACCCCGCTCGTGGATTCTGGATACCGCAAGAAACTGGGGAGCGGATCTGATTGTTGTCGGGTCGCATGGGCGCCGCGGTCTGGATCGCCTTATCCTCGGGAGCGTGTCGGAGGCAGTGGCGGTTCACGCGCATTGCTCCGTCCGCGTCGTACGTCCCTAAGAACAAGAGACGCGGGAGACGCATTCGCATGCGCCTCGCATGGCGGCTAAGGGCGAGAATGGGAGTGCAAGGCTATTCGGACGACACCCGGGGGCGCGGACGTGGCTGCGGACGATTCCGCAAACATCGGGAGAACGAGGGCGGCCGACGCGCCGCGAAGCACTAGCGCGCGCATCCCCTGGAGAATGTAGCGATGCAGCTGGTGTACCAGCAGACGCTCCAGAGGACGCCATACGAAGCGGGGGCGAAGGTGGCCACGGTACAGCGTGGTGAGGGTCGCCTCGGTGCCCGCGCCGCTCGCAGAAGGGCTGAACTCGTGGGAACCTTCGAGCGCAGTGATGTAGCCCTCCATGCCGATGTGCTGTTCAACGACTTGGAATCTGACGAGGCGGGGCGCGTCAACGACCAGCATGCGCTTGACCAGATATCCCGTCCGGTAGCGGCAGCAAACATCCGCGCCTTCGCGTGATTTATCGCCTTCGGTGCGCAGCGGGAGCGGCAGCAGGAGGCGCAGCAGCAGCGGCGCGCGCCCGGAGACATCTTCATAGAAAAGCAGGCTTTCCCAGACCGCAGCAGGGTTCGCCGGAAAGTGGGCCGAAGTTGAGACAGCGTCCGCCGCGACGTTGTGCGGGAACAGCCAGGCCGCCAGCAGACTCAGACTCACCCGTGCTTCATGCGCGACGTCCTTGGAAGGGTGCACTGCGGCTCGGAGCGGCAGTGCGCTTTCTGGAAGACCCGCCATTCTGCTTCTCCTTTAGCCGGGCTAGGGCCGGGTTTTTCGTGCTCCCGAGCTTGTGCGGGCACGACCAATCCCTTTCCATGCGAGCCCGTGCCACCCTAGATACGATTCGGACGAAGGGGTTAGACAGTAACGAAACTTTCCAGGGCTGCCCGGCTCGCAATCATCAACGTGGAGCCCTTGATCGTGACAAGATGCCGGTTCCTGAAAGCGCTGAGCGTGCGCGTCACCGTCTCGCGGGAACTGCCGATGCATTCCGCAATCTCTTCGTGGGTCAGGTGCAGATTGACCCGGACGCCGGCCTTGGTTTCCTCTGCTCCCGCCGACCACTCCAGCAGCATGCGCGCTAGCCGTTCGCTCGCGGACGCCGCCAGGCCCACGGTGCGCAGTTGCTCGCAGGCGCCGTGATAGCTTGAGGTCAACTGCTTCACGATGGCGGGGGAGGCCTCCGGATGCTCCGCGACGAAGCGAAGAAAATCCTCCCGGCGAATGAATGCGACTTGGCAAGGGTGAACGGTCTCGGCGGTCAGCTCGTAGGGCTTGCCGGAGAGCACGGCCATCAGCCCCAGAATCTCTCCGGGTTTGGAGATCTTCAGAATCAGCGTTTTCCCCTCGCTCGAGCTGATGGTGAGCTTCACCTCGCCTTCGCAAAGCACGAATACGCCTCGCGGATCCTGCTTCTCCATGAACAGGATGGCGCCTTGCGGATAGGCGGAGTTGGATTTGATGGCGTCAAAGTCTTTCACCGCCTTCGGTGTGAGCTGGCAGAAGAAGCCCACCTTCTTCAGTTTGCACGCCTGGCAACTCTCGCTCATCTCGAAACCGTATGGTCCTCGCATCTTGTGCCCCCTCGTTGGATTGCCTCGCGACTCGCTCGATTCCCGGTGACTTTCGGCCCGGTGTGAAGCATGAATCCAGAAGGGCACGCGCGTGACCAGAATCTGTGCGACCACAGGGCACCTGACTTCGTTAATGCAATGAATGACTTACAGGGCAGAATGCGAGGACGTGCGGCGTGTCACTTGCAGAGGTGACGAAGCGCAATGGCGAAATATCGTCTCGAGGGACTAGATATAGTCTTCGCGTTCGATTCCCAGCTTTTTCAGTTTTGAGTTTAGAGTCGTTCGCTTGAGCCCCAGGCGGGCGGCAGCCCCTTTGGCGCCACCGATCATCCCTTTCGTCTCGTGTAGCACGCGCAGGATGTGTTCGCGTTCCTTGGTCTCGAGCGTCACGTCATCCTTCAATGGCGGCTCCGCCGCCGCAGGAGCCTGGAGCTCTGCCAACGGGACGCGCAACGTCGGCCCTTTCGTGAGCAGCACGGCACGTTCAATGAAATTTTCCAGTTCGCGGATGTTTCCCGGCCAGTCCCACTTCGTCAGCGCCCTCACAACATCCGGGGGAATCGACTCGATCTGCTTCCCCATGCGGCGCGCGTGCATGTCCACGAAGTACCGAGCCAGCAGGGGGATGTCCGCACGGCGTTCGCGCAAGGCCGGCACTGTGATGGGAAAGACGCGCAGGCGGTAGTAGAGGTCGCTACGGAACTCGCGGCTGGCCACGAGTTTTTCGAGATCCCGGTTGGTTGCGGCTACCAGGCGCATGTTCACGGGAATCGTGCGAGTGCCGCCAAGGCGCTCGAATTCCTTCTCCTGCAGGGCACGCAGCAGCTTGGGCTGCACCTCGAGCGGGAGATCACCGATTTCATCAAGGAAAAGCGTGCCCTGGTGAGCCCGTTCGAGACGCCCAATCTTCTGAGAAATGGCCCCGGTGAAGGCGCCTTTCTCGTAGCCGAACAGCTCGCTCTCGAGCAGGCCTGTGGGGATAGCCGCGCAATTCAATTTCACCAGGGTCTGCGCGCGGCGCGAGCTGAGATGGTGGATGGCGCGGGCAATCAGATCCTTTCCCGTGCCTGTCTCGCCCAGAATAAGCACGGTCACGTCTGTGGCGGCGACAGTTTCCACCTGCTTCAGCACGCGCTTCAGCCCGGGAGTTTCTCCAATGATTTCCTCGAAGTTGTGCTCGAGGCCCAACTCCTCTTCCAAATACTGTTTCTCGAGTTCCTTTCGCTCCAGTGCCTCCTCAGCGCGCTTCTTTTCGGAAAGGTCGCGGACGACGCTCAACACGATCTTCCCAGTTCCCGTTTCGATGGGACTGAGCATGATATCCACTGGGAACTCCGTGCCGTCCTTGCGCCTCGCATAGAGCTCCAGTCCAACGCCCATGGGCCGCGTCTTCGCATGAGCGCTGTATTCTATTCGGTGACCGGGATGTGCGGGGCGGAATCGCTCCGGGATCAAGAGCTCGATGGGCCTGCCCAGCAGTTCGTCGCGACTATATCCAAAGAACCTCTCCCCCTGCCCGTTCACTTCGGCGATCTTGCCTTCAGCATCCGTTGCCAGGATGGCGTCGGGCGAGAACTCGAAGAGCGAGCGGAACCGTGCCTCGCTGGCCCGCAACGCTTCCTCTACTTTGCGGCGATCGGTGAAGTCGCGGGTGATTTTCGAGAAACCCAGTAACTCATTCTGTGGACTGCGGATCGCTGTGAGCACCACGCTGGCCCAGAAGCGCGAGCCATCTTTCCGCAGGCGCCAGCCCTCGTATTCCACGCGGCCGTGCGATGCCGCCTGTTCCAAGTGGGCGGACGGTTTGCCGCTCTCGACATCTTCTTGCGTATAGAACTCCGAAAAATGCCGGCCCAGGATTTCCTCTGCCTGGTAGCCCTTCATGCGTTCTGCGCTCGCCGTCCAGAATGAGACCCGGCCCTGCGGATCCAGCATGAAAATTGCGTAATCGCGCACCCCCTCCACGAGAGTCCGAAACCGTTGTTCGCTGACCCGCAGCGCTTCCTCGGCTTTCTTTCGCTCCGTGATGTCGCGAAGCACGCTTAGCACAAACCGGCCTGCCGGCGTCTCGACAGGGCTGAGCATGATGTCCACCGGGAATTCCGTGCCATCTTTGCGCCGGGCATGGAGTGGAAGGCCACTTCCCATGGGACGAACTGTCGGCTGAGAGGAGTAGCGCGTCCGGTGACCGGGGTGGCTCTCACGGAAGCGCTCGGGCAGAAGAGTCTCTACGGGTTGTCCCAGGAGTTCGGCGCGCGTGTACCCGAGAAGACGCTCGACCTGGGAATTCACTTCGCGAATTCGTCCTGCCTCGTCCGTCACCACAATGGAATCGGGCGAGAACTCAAAGAGTTTTTCGAACAGGCTTTCGACGCCAACCGGCCGGGTCGTTTCCACCGTTGCCTCGCACACGGCTATCGCCGTCACCAGCGCCGAGGAACAGGAATCTTACCCCAAGAAGGGACGACAGATGGCAAGTTCAGCAGGGCGATCGAGTCGCGTGCAGGCGCGGGCGCGTAGCCGGTACTTCTGACAACAAGGATTACGCACGGACGGTCATCACCGGACAATCGGCCTGCGTGATGATCCTAAAGATTCCCGAGTGCGAAAAACGGGGAATCCTTGCGAGGTATCCGTCTTCCCCGCGGACACCCAGCACAACAATGTCCGCCTTTTGATCCGCGGCCACCGCCGGGATCTTCTCCGCGGGTTTTCCACGCTCGACAATGCAATCCGGCTCTGACCGCAGGTCTGATCCAAGTGGAACCACCTCCCGAAGTGTTTGCTGCAGTGCAGTGGCATCTCCTTCACCTTCCAGACAGTGCAGGAGCACGAGCTGTGCGTCGTGTTTCCTGGCCAGCGAAATCGCGTGCGGTGCGCCGGCCAGTGACTCGGGGCTGAAATCCGTGGCGTAGAGAACCCTCTTGAACCCGGTGAACTGGGCCGACTTCGAGGCTGCGCCCGGGCCCGTGGTTACGACCGGACACGCGGCATTGCGGAAGACCTCCTCCGCATGGGCGCCGAGGATTGCCTTGCCAGACTCGGTCTGGCCGCGGATGCCGAGCACGAGCAAATCAATGCTTTTCTCCTTGATCACGGCAGATAGGGTCTCCCAGATCCTTCCTCTTCGGAAAATGACTTCATGGGGAACCGGTTTCAGCCGTTCCTCCAAATCCCTCTTGGCGCTTTGCTGCGGAGCCTCTCCTTCAGCCGCCTCGAGCAAACCGAAGGTCGGGCCAGCCGAATAAGCCCCTTCCTGAATGACATGGACTGCGTACATTCGGGACCCATTCCGGCGCGAGATCTCCAAAGCGAAGGGCAGCGCCATGTCGGCTGCCGCTGAAAGGTCAGTCGCATAGAGAATGCTGCTCACCCTTGGCTCTGGCAGCGTTCGTAGGCCTGTCACTGCACGTCTCACAATGCACCTTCGCACGAGCAAGAAAAAGCGCGCCCATGCGGAAGCGTTTCCCCCGGACGACAAGTCACAGAGTTTCAAGAGCCATCAACGGGGCGGGACCTCTGCGATGGGAAGCAGACTAGTCTCCGGGAAGGCAACAGCTGAATGACCTGTGTCACAGGGCGACTGTGATGCGCGTCACAGCGCATTCCTGGAGACGGCGGAAGATTAAATGCCGTTCAGGAGCCACGATGTTCAGGATTCACAAAGGAGGAGACTATGGCTGCCACTCGAATGACTCCAGCTTCGATGCCTATTAAAGTCGTCGAACCGAAATCTTTGCTTGAGCGAATTCAAACGATTCGCACCGCGATCGAAAACCGCGCCTACGAGATTTTTCAAGGAAATGACGGGACGGGCGGCCGTGATCTCGATGACTGGTTCAAAGCCGAAGCGGAATTGCTGCACCCAGTTCATGTCAACCTGGCGGAAACCGACTCGGATTTGCTGGTCGAGGTCGAGGCGCCCGGTTTTGAAGCCAAGGACTTTGAAGTCAGCCTGGATTCACGGCGCCTTACCATCAGCGCAAGGCGGGAGTCCCGCAAGGAAAAGAAGGAGAAGGGAACGATCATTTACGAGGAGCAGTGTTCCAATGAGATCCTTCGCATTCTGGACTTGCCGGCCGATGTTGACGCAGCCCGTACCACCGCGACGTTGAAGAGCGGGGTATTGGAACTCAAGATGCCGAAGATCGCCGGGGCGAAGACCCAGGCCGCAATCAAGGCCGCCTAGCACCGTGGAAAGAGAACGGACGGCGCCGGCAGACTGTCCATACTCTGCCTTAGGGCGCCGTTCGGGGAGAGACGCGCAAGCCCCGTGTGCCCGGGCGATGACGCCGTCATCGTGAGTTCGGCATCTGCAATCACCGGCGCGAGCATGGACCTCCCAGAGGCGGCGCGAGGGCTCTCCTCGGAAGAAGCCGCCGAGCGGCTCCGCCAAAGCGGTCCCAACGACCCCGCGCCGGCCAAACATGGAACGGCACTCGTTGAGCTCCTTGTTCTGCTCCTGAATCCTCTGGTTGTTATTCTTTTGGTCGCCTGCTTGGCTTCGTTCATTCTGGGCGACGCCTCAGACGCCACGATCATTTTGTGCGTGGTGGTGCTCGGCGTCTCCATCAATTTCTTTCAAACGTACCGTTCGCAGCGCGCCATCGAAAGGCTCCGCGAGAATGTCGCACCAACGGCGACGCTTCTTCGCGACGGAGAGTGGCAGGAGATCAGCCGGCGCGAGGTGGTGCCCGGGGATGTGGTGCGCGTCTGCGCCGGCGATCTGGTTCCCGCCGACGGGCGGCTCCTGGAGTCACGCGACCTGTACATCCAGGAAGGCGCCTTGACGGGCGAGTCCCTGCCCGTCGAGAAACACGCAGGCCTCGCTGCCGCAAATGCGCCCAAAGGCACAGTCGCAGACGACCGCATTTATCTGGGCACTTCCGTGGTCAGCGGCACGGCCACCGCGGTCATCACCGCCACGGGCCCCGGTACGATGTTTGGACGAATCGCCGGACGGCTCGTCACGCGCCCGCCGGAAAACGATTTCGAGCGCAGCATGAGGCGTTTCGGCTGGCTGATTATGCGAGCCGTGTTCTTTCTGGTGCTGTTCATCCTCGCCGTACGGGTGGCTCTGCACAAGGACGCTTTCGAGTCCTTCGTATTTGCCGTTGCGCTCGCGGTCGGGCTCACGCCGGAATTTCTTCCCATGATCAGTTCGGTTACGCTGGCCAGCGGCGCCATCCGCATGGCCCGCGAACACGTGGTGGTCAAGCACCTCCCAGCCATCCAGAACCTGGGCACTATCGACGTATTCTGCAGCGACAAGACGGGCACGCTGACAACCGGGCAGATGATCCTGGTTTCCGCCGTGAATCCTCTCGGAGAACCTTGGGACCGGCCCCTGGATCTCGCCTACCTCAACAGCAAATTCGAGACCGGAATACGCAGCCCTCTGGATGCCGCCATTCTGAATACGAACCGCCCCGGCAGCGATGACTACGTGAAGTGTGATGAAATCCCGTTCGACTTCGACCGGCGGCGTCTCTCCATCATCGTGAAGGAGAAGACTGCGGGGCCTCTCGAAGCGCTGATGATCGTCAAGGGCGCCCCCGAAGGAGTTCTGAAGGTATGCGACTCCTGCGAACACGCGGGCGGGAACGTCCCGCTGGACGAAAAGCGACTGGGCAGTTGCCGCCGGACGTTCGACGAGCTTAGCGGGCAGGGGCTACGGGTTCTGGCGGTGGCTTTCCGCACGGCGGATTCCCGCTCCCGCTTCACCGCGGAGGACGAGCGCGCTCTCGTATTCGCGGGATATCTGGCCTTTGCCGACCCACCCAGTCCTGACGCGGCTGCTTCGATCGAGGCCATGAGCCGCGACGGCGTCCGCATCAAAATCCTGACCGGCGATAACGAGCTGGTTGCTCGTCACGTTAGCGAGCAGGTCGGGCTCCACGAGCCGTCCATCGTGCTGGGAGATGAACTGGAGCGCACAAGCGATCCCGCGCTCCAGCACCTCGTCGAGGACACCGTCATCTTTGCCCGGGTGTCTCCCATGCAGAAGCACCGCATCATCCATGCGCTAAAGCTGCGGGGGCACGTGGTCGGTTACATGGGTGACGGCATTAACGACGCCCCTTCTCTTCACGCTGCCGATGTGGGCATCTCCGTCTCCACCGCCGTGGACGTGGCCCGCGAAGCGGCCGACATCATCCTGTTGAAGCCGGGGCTCGAGGTTCTGCACAAAGGAATCCTGGAGGGACGCCGTGCTTCCGCAAATGTTCTGAAGTACCTGCTGATGGGGACGAGCTCCAATTTCGGCAACATGTTCAGTATGGCCGGCGCCTCGGTCTTTTTGCCGTTCCTGCCCATGCTTCCCACGCAAATCCTGCTCAACAACTTCCTCTATGACGCGGCGCAGATCACCATTCCCTCCGACAACGTGGACGAGGAATACATCCGCGCGCCTCGCAAGTGGGACATGAACTTGATCCGCAACTTCATGATTTTCATAGGGCCCATCAGTTCTCTGTACGATTTCCTTACGTTCTATGTGCTCCTCACGGTTTTTCACGCCAGCCAGCGCGAGTTCCATACCGGATGGTTTGTCGAATCCCTCGCCACGCAGACACTCGTGCTGTTTGTGATTCGCACCACGGGCAATCCCCTGAAGAGCCGGCCGAGCCTTCCGCTGGCCGTCACCACGATCGCCATCGTGATCGTTGGAATCCTGCTGCCGTTTTCACCCCTGGCCACCGTTCTGGGGTTCACGCCATTGCCGGGGCCGTTCTTTACGTTTCTGGCAATCTCCACGGCTACGTACCTGCTGTTGGTGGAATGGGCGAAGCGTTTCCTGTTTTCCAGGGCGCACCCGTAATGCGGTTCGCGCCGCAGTCGTCGCGAGGATGAGCCGAAGATAATTCGAGGAGGGCGGGAGCGGTTGAAGCCTCCGATCAGGCTTCGTCTTCCAGTGTGTGCACGGGCCGCACGTCTACCACTCCCCAGAGTGGGGAGCGATCTTCGGCCGCGGCATTGCGGAATTCGCGGCCCGTCGGTTCGGCAAAGCTCCGCAGGATCACTACGGCTTCGGGCGCAGCGGCGCGCCGAACTGCCGCAAACAGGCGCCGCCGGTATGCGGGGCATGCGCCATCCAGAATGTTGGAAAGCGTGAAGCCGTCGAACGTCCCGGGAGTGCAGTTTTCCAGGTAGCCTGCGGCGTCCGCTGCGGCAAACTCCACGTCGAGCGCTCGGCGAACGTCCCACGCTATCGAGAGCTCGCCCCTGAGCAGCGCCCGCGCATACGGATTCGCACGATTCGGATGAGTGGCCCAGCAGCGCTCCAGTCGTCCGTGCATCACCTCGGCAAAGTCCTCCGGCAAAATGGCCAGTAGCTGTGGGACATAGGCCCTGCGCAGGAGGACCGGCGAAAACAGCAGTTCCAGTCCGGCCCGAAACAGCGTGGTGTCCAGCCGCTCGCGCCAGTAGCGCAGCTGCTCGGCTGGGTCCGCCAGGCGGAGGAACGCTCCGAGGTTCGCGCGGGTCCAGCCGATCAGCGGGAATGCGCGGCGGCCCAATGCGAGCAGGCGCTCGGCCGCACCGCGCTCTGGCGGCTCTCCGTGTGCGCGCCGCCGCGCGTATTCCAATTGCACCGGGTTAATGTCCACAGCGGTGACGCGATGACCTGCGGCGAGTTGGATAGCCGTGGAGCCGGCCGAGGCGATGCAGAACACCCGGCCGCCCCGTGGAAGATACCGTTCCTCGATCCGCTCACAGTCCTCATACATCTGCCCGAATAGGAGTTGCCTCGGACCACGTCCCGGCTGGAAGCGGCCTGTCGCCCAGGGAGTCTCGCCGCGCGGCTGCGGTCTCGGCTTCTCCGGACTGAACATAGGAGTCATGAGATATCTCAGTTGTGCAGGCTCGCCGCCACCCAGATGAGCACGACGAATGAGAAATTCTTCACCAGCATTCCAGGCGGATCATGAATCAGCCGGCGGGCAAACGTGACGCCGATGGAATTCATCGTGACCAGCAGCACAGTTTGCGCCAGGGCCGCCCACCAGGGCTGCCATCCGGCAAGGACCCAGAATCCCAACGCGCACTCCACTAGACCGAGAGTGATCAGAAAAAGATGAGATACGCGTGGCCCGAGGAACGGCACCTGCTCGACAATGCCGGCTTGGTTCGGCACGCGTCCGAGCACCTTGCACCACAGCCCTTCGTAGAACCAAACCAGGGCGATGGCCGCGCGGATCAGCAGTACCGGCGGCATGAAGTGTATTCCTTAGCGCGGGGGTTCACCGGTGCTGTCCCCCGGCAGTTCCTGCGGCTACGTTTGCAGGCGACGGCATCTGCGACGCATCCCAACCACCGCCCAACGCCTTAATTAACTGGACGCTGGCCACGATTTGCTGCGTGCGGAAGTTCACCGCGGCCTCCCGGTCATTCAACAAGATGGTTTGTGCCACGAGCACGTTCAGGTAGGGATCCACGCCGGCATTGTAACGTACGGTAGCTTCCGCCAGGCTCCGCGTGGCCGCTTGTACGGCTTCATCCTGCTGGCGGATCGTCTCCGAAAGGATGCGAAGGGTGGCGAGATTATCCTCGACCTCCTGGAAACCTGTTAACACGGTCTGCCGGTAAGTCGCCACAGTCTGGTCATAGGAGGCCCGAAACTGTTGCACGGTGGCTTTGCGCAGTCCCCCGTCGAAAATGATTTGAGAAATGCTGGTGCCGACGGCCCAGAACCGGCTCGGCCATGTGAGCCAGTCTCTTAGAGATAGGTTCCCGAAGCCCGCCACCCCGCTGAGAAGCACACTGGGAAAGAAGGCAGATTTGGCAACACCGATCTGCGCGTTGGCCTGAGCCATGGCGCGCTCGGCAGCAGCAACGTCCGGGCGCCTCTCGAGCAGGTCGCCGGGGATGCCCGCGGGAATCGCCGGCTCGGTGGTTGGGCTCGGATCCGGTGGCAGTGAGAAGGTGGAAGCCGGCTGTCCGATCAAAACCGCGATGGCATGCTCATATTGCGCGCGCAGAACTCCCAGGTTCGTGTCCTGCGCCTGCGCGGCTTTCAGTTGCGCCTCTGCCAGGGCCACGGTTTCGTCTGAACCGATTCCAGCCTTGTACTGTACCTGGGCAAGATCGAACGTCTCGCGATAATCAACCACGGTAGAGTCCAGCACCTCTTTGAGAGCATCCTGCCCGCGAAGCTCGTAGTAGTCTGCGGCCAGCTCAGCCTGCATGGCCAGTCCGACGCTGGCCAGATCCGCGAAGCTGGCCTGCGCCGCGTAGGCGTTGGCCCGCACGGAACTGCGCACCCGCCCCCACAGATCCGGCTCCCAGGACGCCTCCGCCGGCAGCGAGTAGTTCGTATATGGCCGTGGCGATGGGTTCGAGCCTCCGCCGGGGAAAGCACCAAGCTGACCTGGTGACGTGCGTGAATAGGTGACGCTCGGTATGGCAGAGAGCGTAGGGAAGTACTGCGACCTTGCTTCCCGCACCAGCGCACGCGCCGCGGCATAGCTGGCCGCAGCCGCCGCAACGTTCTGGTTACCGGTCGCGACTTTTTCCTCCAATTCGTTCAGCCGCGGATCCTGGAACACCTCCCACCAATTGCCGCGCAGTCCAGCGTCACTCGGCTGCGCCGTCTTCCAGCTCACTCCGGTGGCAGAATCAGGCGGGGCAATCTCCTTGTAAGCAGGCGGCGTTTCGACCGCGGGCCTCGCATACTTCGGGCCCACCACGCAGCTGGCCAGGAAAAAGCAACTTGCGAGAAAAACGGCCAACGCGCCGCAGGAATCCATGCGCGCACCGGATTGGGTTTGACTATTCACTGATGTACACGTCCACCAGCTCGCCGGGATAGAGATTTACGTTCTTCGGCTTCTCGATCCGAAAAATCACCGGTAGTACCCTCACATCCACTCGCTCTGTTCTTTCGTTCGAGAGCTGAATCTTAGGCGTCACGTACGGTTGCACACGGACGAACTCGAGCGGAACCTTCACGTCCGTCCCACGAATGGTCATTTGTGCTCTGACCTTGGAGGCCAGAGGAATCCGGGCCACCAGGATTTCGTCCACATAGCAGCGAACGTCCAGCCGTGGCTCCGTGGACCCAAGCACCAGCACCGGATCGGTGCCCTGGGTGTAGTTGTCGTACGCGCCTTGCGGAGATACAAACCCTCCCATGGCAGCGTTGATGGACATCACGCTCGCATCCTGCGGCGCACGGAGCGTGTATTTCGCAAGCAGAGCGCTGGAGGAGAGGTACGAGTTGTGCAGCGCGTGGTACTGCCGCTCCTGGGTCTGTATGTCGTAGATCCAGGCTCCGGCCTTGGTCAGGTCGTATTGCCTCTGCGCCACGCTGAGATTGGCCTTGGCCAGGGCGGTGGCGTTGACGGCGTTGTCCAGCGCGTCTTTGCTGACCGATCTGGGGTCGGCCTCGTAGGCCACCTCCTGTTTGTCCAGTGTGTCCGTGGCCGTTTTGAGTGCCGCCTGCGCGGAGGCCACCTGCGCCGCGGCCACATCCAAGTTTTCCTTTCTCGGCTGTGCCTTCAGCTCCTCCAGCACTGAGAACGCCGCCTGTGCCTGGAAGCGCAACTGCTCCGCGGCGGCCTTCTGGATGGAATCGTCAATCAAAAGAAGCGGCGCCCCTTTCGCCACCTTTTGGCCTTCCGACACCAGGATCTCTTTCACCGTGCCGGAGACCTCGGGATACATGTTGATGTTCACCCCGTTGGTCTGCTCGCTTTCCACAATGCCCTCGGCGTAGATCGCCTTCGCGTATGGGTTGGACGCGGGGCTGAAGGCCGGCGGCAGCGGTGGGGTTTGCATCGCGAACAGATAGGCGGCCAGGCAGCCGCCAGCCAAGCCTAAAAAAGAGACCGAAAACAGCAGCTTGTTTCTCATGGCCGCGGCTCCATAGTCCCCGTCAGGCGGCCGTCTTCCATCTTCAGAATCCGCGTGGCCAGGTCGTAGATTCGGTTGTCGTGCGTCACCACCAGGATGCAACGGCTCGCATTGAGCAAGTTCTTGCGCACAAAATCCACAATGGCGTGCCCCGTGTCGCCGTCGAGCGAAGCCGTCGGCTCATCCATGATCAGAATGTCCGGCTGTCCCGCGATGGCACGGGCGATAGCTACACGCTGCTGCTCGCCTCCGCTCAGCTTGACGGGAGAAAGATCGGCACGATCCTTCAGGCCCACGATTTCCAGATAGTGAACGGCCACGGCGATGGATTCGTTCCAGTCCTTGCGGCGCAGGATCAGCGGGATGGCGACGTTTTCTGCCGTGGTCAGCCGCGGAAACAGATGATAGTCTTGGAAGACGAACCCGATCTTGTTCAGCCGGAATCTCGCCAGTTTGTCTGAATCAAGGCTCCAGATGTCTTCGCCCTCCACGATTACCGCGCCGGAATCGGGACGCAGGATGCCGGAGAGGACGCTGAGAAGGGTGGTCTTGCCACTGCCAGAGGGGCCGACGACGTACACCATTTCCCCGAAGTTGGCCTCCAGGCTTACCTCACGGAGCGCCACGGTACGCGCGCGGCCTTCGCCGAACGATTTCACCAGCGCGCTGGCTTGGATAGCGGCGGTAGCCATATCAGCCTCGGAAAATGTCGAACGGCTCGATGCGCAGCACGCGGCGGATGCCGAAATAGCTCGAGACCGCCGCAATGATCATGACCATCACGAAGGCAATCTCCAGGTTCGCGAACGTAATCCGCGACGCGTAATCCGGCAGGCGGACCCGAGCCAACCAGATCAGTACCGCGCACAGGCCGATGCCCAGGCCGTAGCCGGTGAGCGCAGTGAACGTGGCCTGGAACAGAATCACGCTCACGAGTTCGCGATTGTTCGTGCCGATGGCCTTAAGGGCTCCGAACTTGTCCAGGTTCTCCAGAATGAACGTGTAAAAGGTTTGGCCCGAAATGGAGAGGCCCACGATAAAGCTGATCACCGTCATCAGCAGGATGTTCGTGCCGATCCCCGTCTGATATTTGTAGAAGTCGGAGATCTTATCCATGAATTGGTCCTTGGTTAGGGCGACGTAACCCAGCTTGTCCACCTGCTCCTGAATGGCTGGGATGTCGGCGGGACTCTTCGGCTCCACGAGGATGTAGGAAATCGTGAACCGGGGGTTCGGCACGTATTGCAGGGCCCGGTAATACGTGGTGTAGAGCGTGGGGACGCCGAACAAGCTGAACGTCGTCGCCTTGGCAATCCCTACGATCACGCCGCGATGGTCGTTCAGTTCGAATTCAGAGCCGATTCCCGGGTTGTGCAGCTTGGAGAATTCAGGGTCGTTCACGACCAAAAACGCGTTCTCACCGTAGATGTCTTCAATTTTCCCTTGCAGGAGTGCCGGCCGCCCAAACAGGCTGGTGTCGTCCAGGCCGATCACGGTGACGGACTGGTAGGTGCCGTCCGGAAGTTTCACCACCGCGCCCCCGGAATACAGGGGAACCGCATAGCGAACGCCTTGCATGCTGCGCACCGCGTCCAGCACGTAGTCCGGCATGCCAATCGTGTTCGCGACGGTTTGCACGGACCGGTCCATCACCCATACCGAGGCGCCGATGTTGATGACCGTCGAGGAGGCACGGTGCAGCACACCGGCGAACATGGACATCATTTGAGTCATCAGAAAGACGGCGAAGGAGATGCCGACGAGAAGCGCCGAGAATTTCGCCTTGTCATTCACCAGCAGCTTGTACGCGAGTTTGAGGATTCCCTTCATCGCACAACCCACGCACCCACTGGAATCATTGCCGGGGTTCGCTCTCTCTCGGTTATGGGCCCCGCTGAGGTCTCTTGCATCGTCATAATTCTTTCTTATCGCACGGTGTGATTTTAGAGCGTGACACACATCACCGGGCTTCGTGATGCGCCTCCTGTCTTGCTGGCTCGCTGGAGAGTAGGAATCGAAGTGCAAGCTCCAAGTAACGATAGAAAGGAGAGGTCATCGTGCGCATTCCTTCCTCCGCTTTTCCCCGGATGCCGCTCGCACTCCTCGGCATGTTTCTCGGGCTGTCGTTTCCTGCGCCAGTCTTGGAGGCCGTGCCCGTTCCCCCGGGAGGCGCTCAGGCGGGCGCGCGCACCTTCCAGACAGTCTCCGATGTACAGCAATATCCGGATCCCCAGACGCGGGCTGTGCTCGCGAAGTTAGCGGCCTTGGACGTCCTTCATCCCCAAACGGTCGAAGACCTCCGTCGTGCATTCCCGGTGTATGCGAGCCTCGCCGGCCCACCCGAGAAGGTTTTCAGCGTCGAGGACCGGACGATTCCTGGACCTGCGGGAGATCTTCCGGCGCGCTTGTACACTCCGCGCGCCGCGCACGGACTTCCCATCTTCGTGTTCTTTCACGGAGGCGGATTCGTGGCTGGCGGCCTAAACGACTATGACGTGCCGCTTCGCGCGATCGCTAATCGCTGCGACTGCCTGGTGGTTTCCGTGGCCTACAGGCTCGCTCCGCAGCATCATTTTCCCGCGGCGTTGGACGACGCCTACGCCGCGACTCAGTGGGTGGCAGCGCACGCGGCCGAAATTGGCGGGGATTCGCGTCGCATCGCCGTGGGCGGCGACGGCGCGGGCGGCAATCTGGCGGCCGGAGTCACACTCAAAGCACGCGAGAGCGGTGGCCCTGCCCTGGTTCTTCAAGTGCTGATTTGCCCGGTGCTCGACGCCACCATGCTGACCAGGTCCCGCATTACCTCGAAGGATCCGGTTTTCTCAACGGACACTATGCTGGCCGTGACAGCCGCCTACGTGAGTCTGGAAACCGACCTTACAAATCCGTATCTCTCCCCGATCTTCGCGAAGAACTTCAGACAGTTGCCGCCTGCCTTCGTGATCACAGATCAGGACGATCCCCAGCGCGACGAAGCCGGCCAGTACGCCCAGAAGCTGAAGGAAGCGGGCGTCCCAGTTGAAGTGGTTAACTATCCCGGCGTTTTCCATGGGTTTTTCCTGATGCCCGGAGCACTCGACGCCGCGAGAAAGGCAGTGCATCAGACGGGACGCGCGCTGGATCAGGCTTTTCGAAAGGTCAACTAGGAGCGGCGCTCCCGAGGAAGAGACTGCTTCGGGCCGTGTGACCGGGGTCACCTCCATTCATGACCGCTATCACAATACCGGACAGGCCGGGTGTGTATGGTGAGAGCCGATGAGAGTTGTAATCGCAGTCGATGCGACACGGCGGCGCGCGGAAGCCGTCCGGCAGGCCGCTTCCCGGTCCTGGCCCGAAGGTACGGTCTTCCTTCTCCTCTATATTCTTGACCCCTTTCCCTTCGCGGAAACGCCGATGTTCCTTGCGGCCGCAGAAGCCGCCGCCAGCGCGCAACTCAAGGTCTTCGCCGAAGAACTGGACGCGCAGGGGTGGAAAACTGAAACACAAGTCCTGGTAGGGCGTCCGCGCCAAGCCATCGCCGCGGCCGCGAATTCCTGGAAGGCCGACATGCTTATGGTCGGCTCCAATCAGACGGGTGCGCTCGCGCGGCTGGTCCTCGGAAGCACAGCGCGTTCCGTGCTCCGGGAGGCCACCTGCCCGGTCGAAATCGTGCGGCCGCTTCCTCGCAAGGCCGCCCCGGCGCGCGGCACCAGAATCCTGGTGGCAACCGACGGCTCAGAGTTTTCCACCGCCGCTCTCCGGTTCGTGGCCGGCAGACCTTGGCCAAAGGGCAGCGAGGCCAGGGTCATTTCGATCCCCGAGCCCTTTGTGCCGCTAAGCCAATTTCCGCCGTTTGAATCGAAGGAGATCGAGAATCTCAACATTTCTGCGCTCAAAAGCGCCAACCAATACGTCACAGCGGGCGCCGAGATTCTCTCGAAGGCGGGTTTGGAGGCAACCACCGAGGTTCCATTCCCGGAACACAAGAACGCGAAGGAAATCATTCAAGAAGCGCGGCGATGGCGCGCGAACATCATTGTGCTGGGCTCGCACGGACGTCGTGGATTCGATCGTATGAGGCTGGGGAGCGTGTCGGAAAGTGTCGCCATGCACGCGCCCTGCTCTGTCGAGGTGATTCCACCTGGAGTCGCCAAGGGAAGTACGAAGGACATCGGGAAGAAGGGAGCAAAACCATGAAGGTTCGAGACGTGATGACGAACATGGCGCTTCGGTGCCGTCCGGAGGCCAATCTAGGATTGGCCACCGAGTTGATGTGGAAAGGAGATTGCGGCTTCCTGCCTGTCGTGGACCACGAACAGAGAGTCGTCGGTGTTGTCACGGACCGAGATATTTGCATCGCTCTCGGGACGCGCGGAGTGCCCGCGGGTGATGTGAGGGTTGCCGAAGTGATGTCGCGGGAGGTATGTTTCTGTTCGCCTGGCGATGATATTCACGCTGCGCTGCAGACCATGCGGAGGGGACGGGTCCACCGTCTTCCTGTGCTTACGGACGCTGGAAAGCTGGCCGGTGTAATTTCGATCGATGACATCCTGCTGCGGACGAACCTGCTCAGTTCAAACGAGACCCCGGAAATCTCCAGCAAGGAGATCATCGAAACAGCCCAGGCAATCGATATGCAACACCTGCCACAGATAGGGCGCAAGCAGAGGTTCATCGCCTGAGACCATGCATCCGCGACATTCCGTGGCCCATGGGACGACAGCTACGGCGTTCCTTACTTGACCATGAGAAACACGTGAGCGGGCCGCCGGCAGAGAGAGCATTCGAGATTGGCGGACCGTCCGTGAAGGTCTCAGCCAGAGAATCCGGCGGCGAGGTTGATTTCCCTGGGTGCGGAAGACCAGCAGATGAACGATCAGACTCGCAGTATCGAACCTCCCGAGGCTTCGCCTGCTGATAAGCTAACCGAGCTGGCCCTCGATCTCCGCTGGTCTTTCAATCATTCTGCGGACGAGCTTTGGGAGCGCTTAGATCCCGAACTCTGGGATCTCACCCGCAATCCGTGGATCGTTCTCCAGACCGTTTCCCGGGAAAGATTGCAGAGCGTCACTACCGACCCGGACTTCCAAGAGATTCTCTCCGATCTGCGACGCGACACGCGGGCCGCGGAGGAATCCGAAGGATGGTTTCAGAAGGCCTACCCGGGTTCGAGCCTCAAGACGGTCGCGTACTTCTCGATGGAATTCATGCTCAGCGAGGCCCTGCCCATTTATTCTGGCGGGCTCGGCAACGTCGCAGGCGATCAGCTCAAGACGGCCAGCAATCTGAGTGTCCCTGTGGTTGGAGTAGGGCTGCTCTACCAGCGAGGGTATTTCCGGCAGGAAATCGACTTGGAGGGGAGGCAGCACGCGCTCTATCCGGTCAATGATCCGGGCCAACTGCCGATCCGCCCGTTGCGCGAGCCGAATCAGGAGTGGCTACGCTTGTCCATCGATTTCCCAGGTACGCAGTTATGGATTCGCGCCTGGCAGGTGAAGGTTGGCCGAGCCCGGTTGTACCTCCTGGACGCCAACGACCCCGCGAACGTTCCGGCGCATCGCGGTATCACGAGCGAGCTTTACGGGGGCGATTCCGAGACGCGGCTGAAGCAGGAGATGCTGCTCGGCATCGGAGGCTGGCGGCTCCTGCGAATGCTCGGCCTGCGGCCAGAAGTGTGCCACTTGAACGAGGGGCACGCGGCGTTTGCTGTGCTAGAGCGAGCGCGGTCGCACATGGAGGACAACAAGCAGCCGTTCGATCTGGCTCTGACGATCACGCGGGCTGGAAACCTGTTTACGACCCACACCCCCGTTTCCGCGGGCTTTGACCGATTTGCGCCCGACCTGATGGAGAAATACCTCAGGACCTACGCGGAAACGGCGCTTTCCATCTCGTTCGACGACTTGTTGGCTCTCGGGCGTCGGAATCCGAATGATTCCTCGGAGCCTTTTAACATGGCCTGCCTTGCGGTTCGCGGCAGTGGCGCCGTAAACGGCGTGAGCCAGTTACACGGCCAAGTGAGCCGGCGGATTTTTCAGCCGCTGTTTCCGAGATGGCCGGAGGGCGAGGTTCCGCTCGCGCACGTGACAAACGGCGTGCACGTGCCGACATGGGATTCGGCCGAAGCGGATCGCCTCTGGGAATCCGCTTGCGGGAAGGAGCGCTGGCGGGGAACGATGGAGACGCTGGCTGAAGATCTCCGCTGCGTCAGCGACTCTGATCTGTGGAAGCTCCGGGCCGATGGTCGTAAGTCTCTGGTCGAATATGTTCGCAAGATCCATGCCCGCCAGATTGGGGGACAAAGCGCACCCGCTGAGGAATTGGTCCAGGCCGCGCAGGTGCTCGATGCCAACACGTTGACTCTGGGCTTTGCCCGCCGCTTCGCTGCCTACAAGCGCCCGAACCTCATGCTGCACGATTCGCAGCGCCTCTTGAACATCCTGATGAGTAAGGACCGCCCGGTTCAACTGGTTCTCGCGGGCAAGGCGCATCCTCAGGACGCCGAGGGGCAGGAACTCATCCGGCAATGGGTGCAGTTTGCGCGACGCCCTGAGTTGCGGACGAAAGTTGTGTTCTTGAGTGACTACGATCTGCTGATGGCCGAGCACCTGGTGCAGGGCGTGGACGTCTGGGTGAACACGCCGCGACGCCCGTGGGAAGCCAGCGGAACCAGTGGTATGAAGGTGCTTGTCAACGGCGGGCTGAACCTTTCCGAACTCGACGGCTGGTGGGCGGAAGCCTATTGTCCGGAGGTCGGCTGGGCCATCGGTGATCGGTGCGAGCACGGGGAGGACCCAGCCTGGGATGCCGCTGAAGCCGACACTCTCTACGCTTTGCTCGAGCGGGAAGTCGTCCCTGAATTCTACCGCCGCGACAAGCGGGGAATCCCTGCCGCGTGGGTAGCTCGCATGCGGGAAAGCATGGCCCGTCTGACTCCGGCGTTCGCCACAAACCGGGTCGTGCGCCAGTATACCGAGAGGCATTACCTGCCGGCCGCGGCCGCCTTTCGCGAGCGCGAGTCGAATCAGGGCGCGCTGGGAACGGAACTGCTGAGGTGGCAGAACGACCTCCGAAAACATTGGGCGGCGCTCCGATTTGGTTCAGTTACGACGCAGCGACAGGGGGACCAATACTTCTTTCAGGTTCAACTATTTCTGGGCGAGATCAATCCCGAGGCTGTGAGGGTTGAGCTCTACGCGGAAGCTCGGAATGCAGGCGACTCCCTCCGGCGCCGCATGCAGCGCGGTGAGCTTCTCGTCGGCTCCGCGAACGGCTTCACGTTCAGCGCTTCGGTCCCGGGGAACCGCCCAGTTGCGGACTACACGCCGCGCGTCGTTCCCGATCACCCGAAGGCGCTCGTGCCGCTGGAAGCTTCCTTCATTCTGTGGCGGGACTTGCCGGCGTGACCATGCCCCGCGCACACGGGCGAAACGCGGGTCACAGTGTCTCGCCGTTTGCTCGTCTCGAGCAGATTCAATGAGCTCGTTCAGGGATTGACATGCGATTGTGCCGCGGTTACCGTCCAGCTATGGCTAAGAAAAGGAAAACAGCCAAAACCGGGAAGAAAGCCTTCCTCGGAGGCTTGGATCGTCTCGGGGGAAAGAAGTTGATGCAGCACGGTGCTGAAGAATCCTCACGAGGAAAAGAATCACGCAAGCACCGCGTCGGCTGACGCCGGTCCGAGAGCGAATCGCCTAGTTGTGCCTGTCGCGAGGCGTGTGGGGTTGTTGTCACTAGCCGATCCATTGGATGGCCGCTTCCTTCCTTGGCACCGGAGCCGAACCTGACTTTGGGTATCCCACGATGATCGGGGCGACCGGAACGTAGCCGGGCGGGATATCGAGCATGGCCTTCCCTTCAGGTGTTCCCAGCCAGGCCTGCGCAAGACCAATCCAGCACGTTCCCAGTCCCGAGGCGCACGCCGCCAGCATCAGGTTTTCTGCGGCCAATGAACAGTTCTCCACGGTCCACTGGTCGTTCGTCGCGCTCGATATCACGATGAGCGCCGGCGCGTGGTACAGGATGTCGAAATCGGGATGGCTTGCCAGTTCCTCGAAGTGATGTGAGTGCAATCCTGGCGGAGGGTTCTTGAGCATGTACGCTTTCGCTTCCCTCGAGATTCGTGCGAGGACGGCCTTGTCCTGCACTACTGAGAACGACCAGGGTTGTTCATTCACGGCACTCGGCGCCTGGATGGCAGCGTCGATGAGTTGCCGAATTGTTTTGTGGTCCACCGCCTGCGTTGTGAACTCACGCACAGCGCGCCGCGTGTAGATCGCTTCTTTGAGATCCATGGTTCCCTGCTTTCCTCCGGCTGAGGGTGTGGCACTCGATGCGATCAGCTGCTGCAACGATCTCAGTCATGGCCGGGGCCCGGCGGCCGGAGCTTCGCGCTCCCGCGCAGGCTTACGAAGCCAGCCGCCCAATCCACCCGATGCAATCAGCGGCCTCGCGGCCGCGCCCCTGACGAGCTCGAGTTCTGTCTGATTTACCCGGGCAAGCTCGGGCAGCGCCTCGTTGAGCAGGATCGCGTCTCTTGTGCCTCCACAGGAGGGGCACACGGAGTCGGCCGAACGGCTTGTCAAGCCGCACTGCACGCACCTGTGAA
>Ga0335080_10001124_pt1 | contig 25723 bp, 23 predicted proteins | sample Lox_Sample_34_FD_206720 | JGI IMG/M metagenome (GOLD analysis project Ga0335080, IMG submission 206720) | Soil microbial communities from Loxahatchee National Wildlife Refuge, Florida, United States - Lox_Sample_3.4 | ecosystem: Environmental > Terrestrial > Soil > Wetlands | place: USA... | reverse complement strand
CAAGGCGGAGAACGGCGTGCACCGGCTGGTCCGGATCAGCCCCTTCGACGCCAACGCCCGCCGCCAGACCTCCTTCGCCTCGGTGACCGTCTACCCCGAGGTGGACGACGACATCGTCATCGACATCCCGGAGAAGGACGTCCGGGTCGACGTGTACCGGGCCAGCGGGGCAGGGGGCCAGAAGGTCAACAAGACCTCCTCGGCCGTCCGCCTCACCCACGTCCCGACCGGGATCACCGTCGCCATGCAGAACGAGCGCAGCCAGCACGCCAACCGCGACATGGCCTGGAAGATCCTCCGCTCGCGCCTCTACGACCTCGAGCTGCAGAAGCGAAACCAGGTCCGGGACGAGGCCGAGTCCCAGAAGAAGGACATCGCCTTCGGCTCGCAGATCCGCAGCTACGTGCTCGCCCCATACCGGCTGGTGAAGGATCTTCGCACCGGGGTCGAGACCGGGAACGTGGACAAGGTCCTGGACGGGGACCTGGACTCCTTCGTCACTGCCCAGCTGCTGGGCGTGAAGAATCCCAACCGCGCCGTTCCGGAGTAGGAGAGGCCTGCTGACCGTGAGCGACCCAACCGAATCGGCGAAGGAGCAGGAGCTCTACGCGCAACGCCTGGAGAAGGCGGAGCGCCTGCGCGCCCTGGGCTGCAACCCCTTCGGGAACGGCTTCCATCCGCCCGACCTGGCCGGCGACGTCGCGCGGAAGCACGCCGGCGACACTGCGGAGCAGCTCGAGGGCTCGAAGCCCAGCTATTCCATCGCCGGCCGGGTGGTGGCGCTCCGCAGCTTCGGGAAGGCGGCCTTCCTCAAGCTCCGGGACCGGAGCGGCGAGCTGCAAGTCCACGTGAAGAAGGACGCGCTGGGCGACCAGTTCGAGCGGTTCAAGCTCACCGACCTGGGTGACTTCGTCGCGGCGAAGGGCACGCTCTTCCGGAGCAAGACCGGCGAGCTCACCCTGGCGGCCACCGAGTACCTTCCGCTCACCAAGGCGCTGCGCGCTCCGCCCGAGAAGTGGCACGGCCTGGCCGACGTGGAGACCCGGTACCGCCAGCGCTACCTGGACCTCGTCTCGAACCCCGAGGTGAAGGAGGTCTTTCTCCGCCGGACGCGGCTCATCCGGTACCTGCGCGAGTTCCTCGACGCCCGGGGCTTCGTCGAGGTCGAGACGCCCATGATGCACGGCCTGGTGAGCGGAGCCGCCGCGCGGCCCTTCAGCACCCACCACAACGCGCTGGACATCCCGCTCTACCTCCGCATCGCCCCCGAGCTCCACCTGAAGCGCCTGGTGGTGGGAGGCATCGAGCGGGTCTACGAGATCAACCGCAACTTCCGGAACGAGGGCGTCAGCACTCGCCACAACCCCGAGTTCACGATGCTCGAGTGGTACCAGGCTTACGCCACCTTCGAGGACATGATGGCCCAGACGGAGGAGATGCTCTCCGGGGCGGCGGAGCGGGTGACCGGCTCGACGAGGGTGCCGTACCAGGGCCAGACCATCGACTTCACCCCGCCCTGGCCGCGGCTCCCCATGGCCCGGGCGGTCCGGGAGGCCTTCCCCGCGCTGAGCGAGTCGGACCTCCGCGATCCCGATCGGCTCCGGGCGGAGATCGCCCCGAAGCTTCCCGAGAGCGAGCGTCGCCACCTCGAGCCGCTCGGCCCCGGGGCCATGCTGGCGGTCCTCTTCGAGCACGGGGTGGAGCCCCGGCTGGTCCAGCCGACCTTCGTCACCGAGTTTCCCACCGAGATCAGCCCGCTCGCCCGGCGAAACGACGCCCGGCCCGAAATCGCCGACCGGTTCGAGCTGTTCATCGTCGGGCGGGAGATCGCCAACGGGTTCAGCGAGCTGAATGACCCGCTGGACCAGAAGGGCCGGTTCGAGGCGCAGGTCGAGGCCAAGAGGAGAGGGGCCACGGAGACGATGGACTACGACGAGGACTACATCCGCGCCCTCGAGCACGGGATGCCGCCCACCGGCGGCGAGGGCCTCGGAGTGGACCGCCTGACGATGCTCCTCACCGACACGCCCTCCATCCGGGACGTCATCCTCTTCCCGCTGCTCAAGCCCGAGAAGCGCTGATGGACGAGCCGCTCGCGCTCGGCGTGGCCGCTCCCGACCGCCCGCACGCCCCCTGGGTCCTCCGGGGCGTCGGCGGGGTGCTGGTCCTCGGGGGCGTTGTGCTCGCCGCGGTCGAGCTCTCCCGGAACGGCGCCTGGGGGCCGGCGCTCTCCCGCCTCGCGCTGGGGGCGTTCGGCTGGGGCCCGCTCGTCGGCGCGGTCACGGGAATCCTCGAGGCCCGGCGGGCAGCCGCCCCCGGCCCCGTGCTCTGGCTGCTCGGGCCCGCCGCCGCGGCCTGGCTCGTCGGCTGGGCCCTGGTCGCCCTCGGGTCGATGCGGGGCTCCGGCTCGGCCCCGGTGGTGACCGAGGGAACGGCGGGTGCGCTCTCCGGCCCGCTCGCCGGCTGGCGCGACTTCCACCTCTCCACCCTCGCCGCCTACGCGGTGGGGATCCTCGGTGCCGAGCTGGTGCTGGTGCTCGTCCAGACCGCCCTGGCCTCTGCCTCCCGGGGCGTGGGCTGGGGGCCTCCGGCGGCCTTCGGGGTGGCGCTCACCGCCGGGGCGGCGGTGGCGTTCGTCGGCGGCTTCGTGGGGGCGGCGCGCTCCCGGAAGCTGTCCGCGCCCGAGGCCACCATCGCCGTCCTCTACCTCGGGGTGCCCTTGCCGGCGCTCCTCTCGATCCTCCCCGCGGTCCCGGTGCTCGACGCCAGGCTCGGTCCCCGGCTGCGCGAGGTGATCTACGTCGCGAATCTCCTGGGGCGGCCGGAGATGGGGTACTGGCTGGTCTTCAGCCTGCTCGTGCTGGCGCTCACCCTGGGCATCCTGACCGGCTTCGTGGCCAACGCCTCGGGCCGGCTCGACGTGCGCACCGGGTTCGAGCTGTTCGTCGCCCGGCGCCACGTCCACGTGTTCCGGCCCCGGCTGCTGCTCGGAGCGCTGGTGGTGCTCCTCCTCGGCATCATCCCGCCGCTCATCGTCCTCGGCATCCTCCGGGCTGCGGACGCGGCGGTGGAGCGAACGCGGATCCGCGAGCTCGGACGTCGCGACCCGCTGGCGGCGGCGCGCGCGGTGCACGACGCGCAGGAGCGGAGCCAGTCCCCCACCGCGATGATGACCGCGCTCAGCGTCGGCGGGGTGGGGGTGGGCGTGATGGCCCTCATCATCGTCCTCAGCGTGATGAGCGGCTTCGAGGTGGACCTCCAGAAGAAGATCCTCGGCACCAACGCCCACGTGGTGGTCCTCAAGTACGGCGACCCGCAGGCCGGGATGCCCGAGTACCCCGAGGTGATGAAGAAGGTCGCCGGCGTTCCCGGGGTCATCGGCCAGACGCCCTTCCTCCTCGGACAGGTGATGGTCTCCAGCGAGGCCAACGTCGACGGCGCGATCATCAAGGGGGTGGACCCCGAGACCGCGGGCCAGGTGACCGACCTGCCGCGCAACGTGCTCCCCGGGGGGGACATCCGATGGCTGGCGCACCCCGAGGACATCCCGGTGCGCACCCGCTACAAGCTCGACAAGCCTCCGGCGGACGACGTCATCCAGGCCCCGAAGAACGCCCCGGCCGCTCCGCCGCTCCCGGGGATCCTCCTCGGCCGGGAGCTCGCCTCCAGCCTCCGGGTCCTGGTGGGCGATCCGGTCACCGTCGTCTCCCCCCTGGGTGGCGGGATGGGCCCCTCCGGGCCGATTCCCAGGTCCAAGGCCTTCCGGGTGGCCGGCATCTTCTACACGGGAATGTTCGAGTACGACTCGAAGTTCGTCTACGTCGGCCTGCAGGCCGCCGAGTCCTTCTTCGGGATCCCCGGGGCCACGGGGGTCGAGCTCAAGGTCAAGGACGTGGACGACGCCCGGCGCATCGCCTCGACCGTGCTCAACGCCCTGGAGGGCTACCCCTACCGCACCAAGGACTGGGGGGAGATGAACCGGAACCTCTTCTCCGCGCTCCGCCTGGAGAAGCTGGTGATGGGCATCATCCTGTCCATCATCGTGGTGGTCGCCGCCGGGCTCATCGTGGCCACGGTGACGATGCTGGTCCTCGAGAAGCGCAAGGAGATCTCGGTCCTCAAGGCGCTGGGGGTTCCCCAGGGCGGCATCGTCAAGATCTTCCTCGCCGAGGGGCTGCAGATCGGGCTGGCCGGAGGGCTCCTGGGGCTCTTCTCCGGCCTGGCCTGGTGCCTCTTCATCGAGAAGGTGGGGCTCCGGCTGGACCCGGAGGTCTATTACATCCCCTCGCTGCCGGTGAAGGTCGAGCCGCTCCAGACCGCGCTCACCGTGCTCATCGCCATCCTGGTGACCTACCTCGCGTCGATCTTCCCGGCGCTCCGCGCCTCGCGGGTCGAGCCGGTGGAAGGCCTGAAGGGAGAGTAGGGGCTTGGCCTTCGTCCAGATCCGCGAGCTGCACAAGAGCTACTGGCTGCATGGCAAGCGCATCGACGTGCTGCGTGGCCTGTCGCTCGACATCGAGCGCGGCGAGCTGGTCAGCCTGGTGGGAGCCTCGGGCTCGGGGAAGAGCACCTTCCTCCACGTGCTGGGGACGCTCGACGCGCCGGTCTCCGGGACGATGGAGGTGGACGGGGTGGACGTGCTCGGCCTGGGCGACGCCGACCTGGCCCGCTTCCGCAACCGTACGGTGGGCTTCGTCTTCCAGAGCCATTACCTGCTCCCCGAGTTCACCGCGCTCGAGAACGTGGCCATCCCCGCGCTGGTCCAGAGGATGGAGCGCTCGGCGGCGCTGCGCCGCGCCCGGGGCCTGCTGGAGCGGGTGGGGCTCGCGTCCCGGGTGGACCACCGTCCCGGCGAGCTGTCCGGCGGCGAGGCCCAGCGCGTGGCTCTGGCCCGGGCCCTGGTGCTCGAGCCGACGCTGCTCCTGGCCGACGAGCCCACCGGGAACCTGGACCCGGTGACCGGCGAGGGCATCCATCAGGTCCTGCGCGATGTGAACCGGGACCTGGGCATCACGGCCGTGGTGGTGACCCACAACGAGGCGCTGGCCCGCTCGATGCCGCGGAGGCTGCGGCTGACGGGGGGCAGGGTCGAGCCGGCGTAGGGCTTTTCACCATTGTCCCTGTCAGCCTCCCTCCCCTACAGTGCGCGCCCTTCCAACGGCCGCTCCTCGACGAGGTTGAACGTTCCCGCACGCAAGACGACCGCCACCTGGCTTTTGGCCGCCGCCCTGCTCGCGCTCGTCCTCCCCGCCGCTGCCCGCGGTCAGGGCGTGGACGGGGGCACGCCCACGCCCGAGGCCGGTGGCACCACGCAGGCCCCCGACGCGGGGGCTGCCCAGGCTGCGCCGGCGGTGCAGGCCGCCGCCCTCGACGCAGGCACCCCGGTGGAGGCCGTCGCGCTCGACGGCGGGATTCCCACCCTCGGCGTGCAGGCCGACGTGCCGGTGCCCAGCGGCTCGGACGTCATCACCGAGGTGCGGGTCGAGGGGAACCGTCGGGTCGAGCCCGAGGTCATCAAGCGCGCCCTGAAGAACAAGCTGGGCCGGCCCTTCGACCCGGCGCTCACCGGCGCCGACCTCCAGTCGCTCTGGAGCCTGGGCTACTTCCAGGACATCCAGCTGCTCACCCAGCGGCTCCCGACCGGGGGCATCGTCTACGTCGTCCGGATCTCGGAGCGTCCCTCCATCCGCGACTGGAGGCTCCAGGGCAACGAGGAGCTCAGCAAGGACGACTTCAAGGAGACCATCGACCTCAAGCCGTTCCAGATCCTCGACCTGGACGCGGTGAGGCGAAACGTCAAGAAGATCCAGGAGAAGTACGTCGAGAAGGGCTTCTTCCTCGCCGAGGTGACCTACCAGATCGCCCCGGTGCCGGGGAGCAACCAGATCGACGTGGTGTTCGTCATCAACGAGCACGCCAAGGTGATGGTGAAGCAGGTCAACCTCATCGGCACCGACCGGGTCTCGGCCGACGACCTGAAGGCGCTGATGATCACCAAGGAAGGGAACTGGTTCGGGTTCCTCACCGGCGAGGGGACCTTCCGCGAGGAGGCCTTCCAGCGCGACCTGGCGATCATCGAGGCCGCTTACTACGATCGCGGCTTCCTCAACGTGAAGGTGGAGAAGCCCACCGTCGCGCTCTCGCCCGACAAGCGCCTCATCTACATCACGGTGAAGATCACCGAGGGCGAGCAGTACACCATCTCGGGAATCGACTTCTCCGGTGATCTGATCGTCGCGAAGGAGCGGCTGTTCGCGGTGCTCGAGTCCCGGCGGGGCGACTACTTCAGCCGCGCCAAGGTGCTGAAGGACGACCAGTCGCTGGCCGACATCTACCAGGACCAGGGCTACGCCTACGCCAACTTCAACCCCGAGACGACGGTCAACTCCCAGGATCGAACCGTCCAGCTCGACTTCCGGGTGGAGAAGGGGAAGCTCCAGACCATCGACCGGATCGAGATCACCGGGAACACCAAGACCCGCGACAAGGTCATCCGGCGCGAGCTGCGCATCTACGAGGGAGACCTCTTCAATGGCAGCGGGCTACGGCGGAGCAAGGACCGGGTCACCGCCCTCGGCTTCTTCGAGACGGTGGAGATCACCTACAAGCCGGGCCGGGACGACACCCACGTGGTGGTCACGGTCGAGGTGAAGGAGAAGAGCACCGGCAGCTTCCAGGTGGGCTTCGGGTTCAGCTCGGTGGAGAGCTTCATCTTCACCGCGCAGATCACCCAGAACAACTTCCTCGGGTGGGGGCAGACGATCTCGCTCTCCGCCCAGCTCTCCAGCCTCCGCCAGCTGATCCAGCTGTCGTTCTACGACCCGTACTTCTTCGACAGCGACTGGATCTTCTCCTTCGACGTCTACCGGACCCAGATCGACCAGTTCGACTTCACCCGCCAGGCGCTGGGCGGCTCGGTGGGGCTCGGCTACCACATCTGGGACGACCTCATCGCCAGCGTGGGGTACACCCGGGAGTGGGTCGAGGCCTCCCCGGGAGGCACCGGCACCGGCCCCAACGCCGGGGTCATCAACACCAACACGACCCCGCTCTACGGTCGCTTCCGCACCGGGACCCAGGTCACCTCGGCGGCGCGTCTCAGCCTCGCCTGGGACAAGCGCGACAACCGCCTCTTCCCGAGTCGCGGCTTCTACCAGTTCGGCTCGGTGGAGCTCGCCCCGGACTGGCTGGGCGGAGACCTGAACTACGCCCGGTACACGCTCTTCTCCCGCTTCTACTTCCCGCTGCCGTTCGGGGCGGTGTTCAAGACGAACCTCACGGTCGGGTACATCGCGAACCTGGACCCGACCCGCCCCCTCCCGGTGTCCGAGCTGTACTACCTGGGCGGGATCAACACCATCCGCGGCTACTCGCTGAACTCCATCTCGCCGACCATCCTCGTCCCCATCTGCAACAGACCGGACTGTCCGGCGACCACCTTCGTCGTGGGAGGGAACAAGGAGTTCGTCCTCAACCTCGAGCTCGAGTTCCCCATCGTCCCCAAGGTGGGGGTGAAGGGCGTGGTCTTCGTCGACGCCGGGAACGCGTTCGCGGTGAACGCGAAGTTCTTCGAGGACAACCAGAACGCGCTTCCGCTGGGGCTGTTCTGGTCCGTCGGCTTCGGGATTCGCTGGTTCTCTCCGGTCGGTCCGCTACGATTCGAGTGGGGCGTGCCGCTCACCAGACGGCCGATCGACGACCCCATCCTCTTCGAGTTCACGATCGGCAACTCCTTCTAGGGGAGGTGCTGCCAGATGCGAATCGCGGTGCTCCGGGAGACCGCACCCGCCGAGGCGAGGGTGGCGCTGGTCCCCGACGTGGTGCAGCGTCTGACCAAGGCGGGCCATCGGATCGCGGTCCAGCGGGGCGCCGGCCTCGCCGCCGGCTTCGTCGACGCCGAGTACGAGAAGGCCGGCGCGCAGCTCCACGAGGCCCGGAGCCAGGCCCTGAGCGGGGTGGACCTCTGGCCCCGGGTCCGCCGGCCCACCGGCGCGGAGCTGGGCGAGGCCCCCGAGGGAACGACCGTGGTCTCGATGCTCGGGGTCGACCCTCCCGATGGTCTCCTGCCGGGGCTCGCCGCGAGGGGGCTGACCTTCCTCGCGCTGGAGCGGGTCCCGCGCATCACCCGAGCCCAGTCGATGGACGTGCTGAGCTCGCAGGCCACCGTGGCCGGCTACAAGGCGGTGCTCCTCGGCGCGGCCGAGCTGGGGAAGATGCTCCCCATGCTCACCACCGCCGCGGGCACCCTGGCTCCGGCGAGGGTGCTGGTGCTCGGGGCCGGGGTCGCCGGGCTGCAGGCCATCGCCACCGCCCGCCGGCTGGGAGCGGTGGTGTCTGGCTTCGACGTCCGGCCGGCAGCGGCGGAGCAGGTCCTGAGCCTGGGGGCCACCTTCGTCGGACCGAAGGTGGCCGCCGACGCCGAGGCGGCGGGTGGCTACGCGCGCGCCCAGACGGCGGAGGAGCAGGCCGCCACCCGTGAGGCCCTGGCCGCTGCCATTCCCCAAAACGACCTCCTGGTATGCACGGCGCAGGTGCCGGGTCGCCGGGCCCCGGTGCTGGTGGACGCCAAGGCGCTCTCCACCCTGCGGCCGGGCTCGGTGGTGGTGGACCTGGCGGCCGAGACCGGAGGCAACGCAGAGGGGACCCGGGCAGGGGAGCGGGTGGTGGTCGGCGGGGTGGTGATCCTCGGGCCGGTGCAGCTCGCAGCCACCGTGCCGCTCCACGCGAGCCAGATGTTCGCGAGGAACGTGCTGACCCTGGTGCAGCACCTGTCGACCAAGGAGGGGGCGCTGAAGATCGACCCCCAGGACGAGATCACCCGGGCCATGCTCGTCACCCTGAACGGGCAGCCGGCGGGAGGGACCGGACCGTGATCAGCATCATCGAGCTGTACGTGTTCGTGCTCGCCGCGTTCGTGGGCTACCAGGTCATCACCCGCGTCCCGCCGCTGCTCCACACGCCACTCATGTCGGCGACCAACGCCATCTCGGCGATCAGCCTGGTGGGGTCGCTGGTGCTCGCCGGCGCGAACCACGACACGGTCTCCAACTGGCTGGGCTTCGTGGCGGTGACCGCGGCCAGCATCAACGTCGTCGGCGGGTTCCTGATCACCGACCGGATGCTGAAGATGTTCAAGCGCGAGCCGAAGCAGGCTGCCCCGGCGCTGGAGAAGGGCAAGGAGAAGGGCGGGGCGGCCCGATGAGCGCCCGCGAGCTGCTCATCGAGGCGATCTACCTGGCCTCGTCGGTGCTGTTCATCCTCGGCCTGAAGAGCCTGACCCACCCCGACAAGGCGCGGCTGGGCATGCAGCAGGCGGCGCTGGGAATGGTCCTGGCCATCGTGGGGACGATGTTTCACCACGAGATCATCCGCTTCGACTTCATCGCCGTGGCACTGATCCTCGGGACCGTCATCGGCTACCCGCTGGGCATGTTCGTGCCGATGACCGCGATGCCGCAGCGGATCGCCATCAGCCACATGTTCGGCGCGCTGGCCGCCACCCTGGTGGGTATCGCCGAGTACCGGATCAACCAGCACGGGCTGCCCCGCTCGACGATGGCCGCCCTGGGCTTCGAGGTGCTCTTCGGCGCGCTCACCGTGACCGGCAGCTTCATGGCCTTCGGCAAGCTCCAGGAGTTCATCACCGGGAGGCCGGTCACCTACCGGGGCCAGAACACGGTGAACATCACCCTCTTCGGGGTGGCGATCGCCATGTTCCTGTACCTGATCTTCCGCCCCGAGACGTCGATCGTGTTCTACGCGATGATCGGGCTCGCCCTGATGCTCGGCGTCTTCATGGTGCTGCCCATCGGGGGCGCCGACATGCCGGTGGTGGTGTCGCTGCTCAACTCGTACGCCGGTCTGGCCTCGAGCGCGACCGGCTTCGCGATCCAGAACAACGTCCTCATCATCTGCGGCGCGCTGGACGGGGCCTCGGGCTTCCTGCTCTCGATCCTGATGTCCAAGGCGATGAACCGGAGCTTCGGCAACGTGCTCTTCGGCGCCTTCGGCTCGCCCCCCGCGCTCGTCCCCGGGGCCGAGGCCAGGGACCTCACCGTCCGCAGCGTCACGCCCGAGGACGCCGCGATCCGCATGGCCTACGCCGGCGAGGTCATCGTCGTCCCCGGATACGGGATGGCCGTGGCCCAGGCCCAGCACGTCGTCCGCGAGCTGGCCGATCTCCTCGAGAAGCGGGGGGTCACGGTCAAGTACGCAATCCATCCGGTGGCAGGAAGGATGCCCGGGCACATGAACGTGCTCCTCGCCGAGGCCAACGTCCCCTACGACCGGCTCTACGACATGGAAGAGATCAACTCCGAGTTCCCCCAGGCCGACGTGGCGCTGGTCATCGGGGCCAACGACGTGGTGAACCCCGCCGCGCGCAGCGACCCTTCGAGCCCCATCTTCGGGATGCCCATCCTCGACGTGGACAAGGCCAAGGGCGTCATCGTCCTCAAGCGGAGCATGAATCCGGGCTTCGCCGGCATCGAGAACCACCTCTTCTACGCCCCCAACACCTCGATGCTCTTCGGCGACGCCAAGTCCTCACTCACCCGGCTGGTGACCGAGGTGAAGGCGGTCTGAGAGAGCCCCCTGGACGGGGGTGCCCCGGGTCCGGCCGGGATGGCAACTGCTTGACGGATTGACGGCGTTCCTCCTAGTGTCCGCGCACTTTTTCGACCCCATCGGGAGCGCCCGCCGGGGGGCTTCCGTTCCACTCCGGGCGGTGGTGGTCGTTCCCTGGAAAGCCGCCGGAGTTCCCCGAGGAGCACGCACGTGATGTCGTCCCGTCGCCTGTTGGTGGCCCTGGCCGCCGTCGTTCCATTGACCCTCTCCGCCACCGCGCGCGCGGACGCGAAGATCGGCTTCGTCAGTTTCCAGAAGGCCCTCGGCGAGCTCGACGAGGCCAAGGCCGCCCGGGCCCGCCTCGAGGCCCTCAAGGACCAGAAGCAGAAGGACCTGGACAAGGCCCAGGACGCGCTGAAGAAGGACAAGGATACCTTCGACAAGCAGGCGGCGACGATGACCGAGGCCGCCCGGAACGACAAGGCCGAGGCCCTCCAGAAGCGGTTCATCGATCTCCAGCAGAGCTTCGAGAAGGGCCGCCAGGAGCTGGCGCAGAAGGAGACCGAGGAGTTCCAGCCCATCGTCCAGAAGATGCGGAACGTCATCCAGGCCCTCGCGGCGAAGGAGCAGTTCACGATGGTGTTCGAGGCGGGCGGGATCGCCTACGCCCCGGACTCGCTCGACCTGACCCCGCAGCTGGTCCGCACCTACAACGAGCAGAACAAGGTCAAGGCCAGCAGCAGCGCGCCGGCGGCCGCGGCCCCGGCCAAGAAGAAGTAGCCTCGCGGGAGCGGATGGAACGCTCCCTCACAGAGCTCGCCGCCGAGGTGGGCGGCACCGTCGAGGGAGACGGTCGGCTGCGCATCGTGGGCCTGGCCTCGCTCGAGGAGGCGGGCCCCGGCCAGCTGTCGTTCTACGGAAACCCGCGCTACCGCAAGGAGCTGGGGACCACCCGCGCCTCGGCGGTGCTCCTGCCCCCCGGTGAGGCGGTGACCCGCACCGACGTCGCCTGGGTGAGGGTGGCGTCACCGCATCTGGCCTGGGCCCGGCTCCTGGCGCTGTTCCACCCCGGTCCGCGCCCCGTCGCCGGCATCCATCCCCGTGCCGAGGTGCACCCCTCGGCGCGGGTCGACCCCTCGGCGACGGTCATGGCGCTGGCGGTGGTCGATGCCTCCGCGGTGGTGGGCCCGCGCAGCGTGCTCTGGCCCGGGAGCTACGTCGGGGAAGGTACGCAGCTGGGCGAGGACTGCGTGCTCCAGCCGGGGGCGGTGGTTCGCGAGAAGTGCACCCTGGGCGACCGGGTGCTGCTCCAGCCGGGGGCGGTGGTGGGCTCCGACGGCTTCGGCTTCGCCTTCGACTCCACAGGGCTGGCCCACGTGAAGGTGCCGCAGGTGGGCACCGTCCGGATCGAGGACGACGTCGAGGTCGGCGCCGGGAGCTGCATCGACCGGGCGACGACCGGGGAGACGGTCATCGGCCGGGGAACGAAGATCGACAACCTGGTGCAGATCGCCCACAACGTTCGGGTGGGGCCGCTCTCCATCGTCTGCGCCCAGGTGGGCATCTCCGGCTCCACCGAGGTGGGCGAGGGCGTGGTGCTCGCCGGGCAGGTGGGCATCGTCGGGCACGTGCACATCGGGGACGGGGCCCGCATCGCCGCCCAGTCGGGCGTGCCGCACGACGTGCCCGCCGGGCAGACCTTCTCGGGGTATCCGGCGGTGGAGCGTTCCCTCTGGCTGCGGCAGAGCGCCGCCCTGAAGCAGCTGCCGGAGCTGCTCAGGGAGATCAGGCAGCTCCGCGCCCGGGTCGCTGCGCTCGAATCGAGGAAGGACGGCTCCACCTCATGATGGACGTGCTGGAGATCCAGAAGCTGCTGCCCCACCGCTACCCGTTCCTGCTCGTGGACCGGGTGGTGTCGATCGAGCCCGGCAAGGCGCTGCGGGCATACAAGAACGTCTCGGTGAACGAGCCCTTCTTCGAGGGTCACTTCCCGGGCCACCCGGTGATGCCGGGGGTGCTGGTCCTCGAGGCCCTGGCGCAGGCGAGCGCGATCCTCGCCTACCGCTCGACGGGCTTCGACCCCACACAGAAGGTGACGTATCTCATGGCCATCGACGCGGCGAAGTTCCGCCGGCCCACCGTCCCGGGCGATCGCCTGGAGCTCGAGGTGGAGGTCCTGCGCTTCAAGGGGTCGATCCTCAAGACGCGGGGGGTGGCCAAGGTGGACGGAGAGGTCGTGGCCGAGGGCGAGTTCCTGGCCACCGTGGTGGACAAGGACCGATGAGCGTCCATCCCACGGCGGTGATCGCCCCCGGAGCCCAGCTGCACCCCACGGTCGAGGTGGGCCCCTACGCGGTCATCGGGCCCCAGGTCACGATCGGCGCCGGGACAGTCGTCGGTCCGCACGCGGTCATCGAGGGGCGTACACGGATCGGTGAGCGCAACCGGGTCTTCCACTTCGCCTCGGTGGGCGCGCAACCCCAGGACCTCAAGTACGCCGGCGAGGACAGCGCGCTCGAGATCGGCGACGAGAACCTCATCCGCGAGTTCACCACCCTCCACAAGGGCACCGCCGGCGGCGGCGGGGTGACCCGGATCGGGGACCAGAACCTCTTCATGGCCTACGCCCACGTGGCCCACGACTGTCAGGTGGGGAGCGGCTGCGTGTTCGCCAACGCGGCGACCCTCGGCGGGCACGTGGAGGTGGGAGACCACGCCATCCTCGGCGGGCTGGCGGCGGTGCACCAGTTCACCCGCATCGGCCGACATGCCTTCGTGGCCGGTGGGGCGATGGTGGTGATGGACGTCCCGCCCTTCTGCACCGCACAGGGTGATCGGGCCGAGCTGGTGGGGGTCAACAGCATCGGGCTCGCGCGACACGGCTACTCGGAAGAGCAGATCGCCCGGGTGAAGGAGGCCTACCGCATCCTCTTCCGGAGCAAGCTCCCGCTCGAGGAGGCCATCGAGCGGCTCCGCACCGAGCTCGGCGACCAGAGCGAGATCCAGACGCTGCTCTCCTTCGTCGCCACCAGCCAGCGCGGGATCACCAGGTAGTGTTCGGGCGCATCGGGCTCATCGCCGGCAACGGCGCGCTGCCCCGCCTCTTCGCGCGGGCGGCGCGGGCGAAGGGCCTGGCCGTCATCGCGGTGGGGCACACGGGCGAGACCGATCCCGCGCTGGCCTCCGAGGTCGATCGGCTCGACTGGGTGAAGGTGGGGCAGGTGGCGCGCATCGAGCGGCTGCTCCGGGACCAGGGCGTCACCGAGGCGGTGCTCGCCGGAGGCTTCTCCCGGATGCGGGCAGTGCAGCAGATGCGCCCCGACGTCGGGCTGTTCCGCATCGCGACGCGCCTGCGGAGCTTCCGCGACGACGCGCTCCTCCGTGCGGCGGCGGACGAGTTCGAGGCCGCCGGGATCCGAATCGTCGCCCCCACCGAGCTGCTCCGGGAAATCCTCGCCCCGGAGGGCCAGCTCGCCGGTCCTCAGCTCGAGGCCGCTCAGGAGCGGGACGTGGCGCTGGGCGAGGAGGTTGCGACCCTGCTCGGCCGCGCCGACGTGGGGCAGACGGTGGTGGTGAAGAACGGGCACGTGCTGGCGCTGGAGGCGGTGGAGGGGACCGACGCCTGCATTCGCCGCGGAGCCGAGCTGGGCGGGCCGGGCGTGGTGGTGGTGAAGAGGAGCAAGCCGGGACAGGACGAGCGGTTCGACCTGCCGGCGGTGGGTCCGGCGACGCTCGAGGTGCTCCGGTCGGTCGGGGCCCGGGTGCTCGCGGTCGAGGCAGGGAAGACGCTGCTCCTCGAGGGCGACCGGCTCGTCCAGCTGGCGAACGAGAGCGGCATCGTGCTCGTCGCGCGCCGCGTGGCGCCTCCGGCCCGGCCGTGAGCACCTGGCTCCAGCGCACCCGCCAGGAAGCGCGCTTCTACGCCGCGGCCGCGCTCACCGTCGCCTGTCTCCTGCCAATCGCCTTCACCGACACCGTCTCGGAGTGGCTGGGCGTGGAGGAGCTCCTGGTCGGGCTTCTGTCCCTCGGGCTCGCGGTGGTGGGGCTGGTCGTCTTCGGTCGCGCGGTCCGCTGCCCCCGCTGCGGAACGCGGGCGGTCTGGCAGGTGCTCCGCACTGCCCCGTCGGACCGCTGGTTCGGTACGCTGAGGAAGCTGCAGGCCTGTCCCCGCTGCGGAGACCGCGCGGAGAGGACGCCGGCGAGCCACACTCCCCGACGCTGAACGGCGTCCTGCCGGTGGCATCGTCCCGCCCCTCGTCCGTTCACTCCCGGGCGGTGCCCGGGCCCGGAATGTCGTCGGTCGTTCGCTCGCATCGGCGGGCCGGCACCACGCCCGGAGCCCGCGAGCGAGCGAGGCCCCACCCTCCCATGGAAGGGAGCACCCTCGCCATGCGTTCACATCGCATCTTGCTCGCCGCCGCCGTCCTCCTCGCGGGGGCGTCGCTCGCCCAGACCAACCGCGCCGGCACCGAGAAGGTGAACCCGCAGGGGTGGAGCACCGGGAGCACGACCGCGCCCCCGGGGAAGAGCGGCCTGCACGCGCCCTCTGACGTGACCCCCGAGGGCCCGCAGCTTCCACCGCCGGTGTCGAGCGCGCTCGGGACCACGCCCGCGCCGGAGATGGTGCTCGCCGAGCTCCACGCGGCGAACGCGGCCGAGATCGAGCTGGGGACGCTCGCCGAGCAGCGGGCCCGGAGCGACGCCGTGCGGAGCTACGCCCGGCACGTGGTCCAGGCCCACACCGAGCTCGATCGCGCCGCGCAGGGCTGGGCCAGGAAGAACCACCTCGCCATTCCGCCGCTCCCCGAGACCCCCGAGCGTCAGGAAGCGATGGCGAGGCGCGAGGCCACGGGTCGCAGGCTCCGGTCGCTCTCCGGCGCGGACTTCGACCGGGCCTACCTGCAGGTCATGGTGGACGACCATGCCCGGGTCCTGAGCGAGGTGCAGACGCTCGAGGAGCAGGTCACCGACGGGAGCCTCCAGGAGCTCCTCCACCACGCTCGCCTGGAAGTCGCCGCGCACGGAAAGACCGCGGACGACCTCCTCCGGAAGCTCGGCAGCGCCTGATCGCTAGCCGGGGAGCGGCGGCATCCCCACCAGCTGCCGGCCCCCCTCGGCGATGAACTGAACGGCGATGGCGGCGAGCAGCAGCCCCATGACCCGCTGGACGATGGCCACCCCCGACTGGCCGAGTACGCGCTGGACCAGCGCGGCGCCGCGGAGCAGGAAGAAGGTGACGGCCATCGTCAGGAGCACGCTCAGCACCACCGCCCCCGTCGCGAGCCAGCCTCCACCCCGCGACATCAGGACCATCACCGTGGCGATCGCCCCCGGTCCCGCCAGGAGCGGGATGGCCAGCGGCACGATGGCGACGTCCTCCTTGTCGGTGGCCTCCTGCGCCTCCTCCGGCGAGGTGCGGGTCTCGGACTGCCGGGCCCGGAGCATGTCCAGCGCGGTGATCAGGAGCACGATGCCGCCCGCCACGCGGAAGGCCGCGAGGCTCACCCCCACCACCTTGAAGAGGAAGGTCCCGAAGAGGGCGAAGAAGATCAGGAGGCCCGCGGCGACCAGCGACGCCCGGCGAGCGGTGTCGCGGATCTTCTCCGCCGAGTCGCCGTGCGTCATGGCGATGAAGATCGGCACCACGCCCACCGGGTCCACGACGAAGAAGACCGCCGAGAGCGAGACCAGCGCCGAGGAGATCGCCTCGCTCACCGGATCTTCCACACCATGGCCAGGGCCTCGAGGACGATGGCGCGCGACATCTTGGACTGTCCCACCCGCCGGTCCTCGAACACGATGGGCACCTCGACCACGCGGAACCCACGGCGGATGGCACGGTAGGTCAGCTCGATCTGGAAGCCATAGCCGGTGCTGGTCACGGTGGGCAGGTCGATCGCCCGCAGCACGTCGGCGCGGAAGCACTTGAAGCCCCCGGTGAGGTCGCGGATGCCGAGCCCGAGGATGGTGCGGGCGTAGAACGAGCCGCCGCGACTGATCAGCCGCCGTCCGAGGCCCCAGTTCCGGGTCCCGCCGCCCTGCACCCAGCGCGAGCCGAGGACCAGGTCGGCGTCGGAGGCGGCGCGGTCGAGCAGCGTGGGGAGGTACTTCGGATCGTGGCTCCAGTCGGCGTCCATCTCCAGGACGTAGGCGTAGCCCCGCTGGAGGGCCCACTCGAAGGCGGCGAGGTAGGCCTTACCCAGGCCGGCCTTCCCGGCGCGGTGGAGCACGTGGACCCGGCTGGACTCCCTCGCGAGCGCATCGGCGAGCGCGCCCGTGCCGTCCGGGCTGCCGTCGTCGACCACCAGCACGTCCACCCGCGGGTCGGCGGCCAGCGCCGCGCGGACGATGGACTCGACGTTGTCGCGCTCGTTGTAGGTGGGAATGCAGATCAGGGCTGGATTCATCGGGCGATGGCGCCTGGCTCCTTAGCATGCTGCTCGAGCACCTCCAGCACCTCATCGGCCACGCGCGAGGCGGTGGGCCCGCTGCCGAGCTGAGCCCGGATCGCCCGGAGGCCCGCGAGCTGCTCCGAGCGCGCGTCTCCCGGAGCCCAGAGCCGCCGGACCTCTGCCGCCACCGCCTCGGGGCGGAGATCGCCCTGGAGCAGCTCGGGCACCAGACGCCGGCGGCTCAGGAGGTTGACCAGGCTGACGAAGGCGACCTTCACCAGGAGCCTCCCGATGGCCCAGCTGATGGCCGACATCCGGTACACCACCACCATGGGGCGGAGCATCAGCGCGGTCTCGAGCGTGGCGGTGCCGGAGGCGACGACCGCCACGTCCGCGGCGCCCACCACCTCGGCCGCCCGGCCGTCGACGAGGACGGGGCGGAGGCCCTTCGCCGCGAACTCCCGCTCCACCGCAGCCCGGTCCAGGCCGGGAGCGACCGGCACGACGATCTGGATCTCCGGGCGCTCGCTCCGGAGGAGGGCGGCGCTCTCCACCATCGTCGGGAGGACGCGGTGCAGCTCGGAGGCGCGGCTCCCGGGGAGGAGCGCCAGGGTCAGCCGCGACGCATCGAGGCCCAGCGCGCGGCGGAATCCCTCCGGTGGACCGGGCGGCGGAACCTGCTCCACCACCGGATTGCCCACGTAGCGCGCCCGCACGCCGTGCTCCCGGTAGAACTCCTCCTCGAACGGGAGGATGCAGAGCATCCGGTCCACGTTCCGGGCGATCTGCCGGACCCGGTAGCGGCGCCAGGCCCAGACGGTGGGGCTCACGTAGTACACGACCGGGATGCCCAGGCCGCGGAGCTTCCGCGCGAGCCGCAGGTTGAAGTCCGGGACGTCCACCAGGAGGGCGGCCGCGGGGCGGCGCTCGCGAGCGGCGCGAACCAGGGAGCGGAACACCCGCCAGATGCGCGGAAGCCGGGGCCACACCTCGGCGATGCCCATCACCGAGATCTCCCTTGCGTCGAAGAGCCGCTCCAGTCCGGCGGCCTTCAGCTTCGGCCCTCCCATGCCGAAGGCACGAAGGCCCGGGCGGCGGCGGCGGAGCGCGGCCAGCACGTCCGCGGCGTGAAGGTCCCCCGAGGCTTCGCCCGCCACCACCATCAGCTCGCCGTTCGCCATGGACGCTCGGAGGCAGGATGGTACACCTCCGTTCCCAGGTGACCACCGCGGACAACACCGGCCGCCGCTCGGGGTGGCGTGCCCTGTGGAGGCTCGTTCCCTACGCGCGGCCGCATCTGGGACGGCTGGTGCTCGCCACCGCTGCGATGGGCGTGCTGGCCCTGGCCACCGGCCTCTACGCCTTCCTGGTCGGGCCGGCGCTCCGCTACCTGCTGACCGGAGGGGCCTCGGCGCTCGGGCGGGTGGCGAGCTGGGCCCCGGCCCTCGAGGCCGCCGGACGGGAGCGCATCCTGCTCGTGCTGCCGCTGGTGCTGGTGGGCGTGGCGCTGGTGAAGGGCGTCGCCTACGCCGCGCAGTTCACCTGGACCGGACAGTTCGGGCAGCGGACGGTGGCCTGGCTCCGCCGGGCGATCCTCGACGCGCTGCTGCGGCAGTCGCCGGTGCAGCTCGCCCGGAGGATGAGCGGTGACCTCCTGTCTCGCTTCGGCGCGGACGTGAGCGCCGTGGAGACCGCCGCCATCTACGCGGTGGGCTCGTGGATCCGGGACGGGCTCCAGGTCCTCGTCCTCGCCGGGGTGGCGGTGGCGCTCGACTGGCGGCTGGCGCTGGTGGCCCTGGCCGTGGTTCCGCTGGCCGGACTCCCGGTGGCGCGCCTCACCCGCTCGGTCCTCCGCCGCACCCGCGAGGGCCAGGCCCGGCTGGGGGGCATGGCCGGTCAGCTGCGCGAGGCGCTGGAGGCGATCCGCACCGTGCAGGCCTACGGGGTCGAGGAGGCCGAGGCCGGACGGTTCTCCGCCCGCGCCGAGGCCCATGCCTCGACGCTGGCCCGTGCGGCCTGGGCCCGGGCGGCGGTCCCCGCGCTGACGGAGGTGCTCGCCGCGCTGGCGGTGGCGGCGGTGCTGGTCTGGGCCGGCGGCGCGATGGAGGTGGCCTCGGAGCGGCTGCTCTCCTTCCTCGCCGCGCTCATCCTCCTCTACCAGCCGGCGAAGGAGCTGGGACGGGCCTCGCAGTTCGCGACGCAGGGAGCGGCGGCGGCGGAGCGGCTCCTCGAGGTGCTGGAGACCCCGCCGGTCGTGGTCGACGCTCCGGGCAGCAAGCCCGCGCCGCGCCTCGCGCGCGCGGCGCACCTGGAGGCGGTGAGCTTCTCCTACGGAGACCGGCCGGCGCTCCACCGCCTGGAGCTGGAGATCCCGGTGGGGAAGATCACCGCGCTGGTCGGCCCGAGCGGCAGCGGGAAGAGCACGGTGGCCGCGCTCCTGCTCCGCTTCCTCCGCCCCGAGTCGGGCCGCCTCCTCTGGGACGGCGTCGACGTCGAGGCCTGCACCGTGGCCTCGGTCCGTGCACAGGTGGCGCTGGTGACCCAGGAACCCCTCCTCTTCTCCGGCACGGTGCGGGAGAACCTCCTCGCCGCGCGTCCGGACGGGACCGGCGGCGAGCTGCGCTCGGCACTGCGAGCCGCCCGGGCCGAGGAGTTCGTCATGGGCCTGCCGCGGCAGTGGGACACGCCCCTCGGCGAGCGCGGCGCCCGGCTCAGCGGCGGACAGCGCCAGCGCCTCGCGCTCGCGCGCGCGGTGCTCCGCGACGCCCGGCTGCTGGTCCTGGACGAGGCGACGAGCAACCTGGATCCGGAGGGTGAGCGCGAGGTGCAGGAGGCGCTCGACGTGATGCTCCCGGGCAGGACCGCGCTGGTCATCGCCCACCGGCTCCAGACGGTGGCCCGCGCGGACCGCATCCACGTGCTCTTTGAAGGCCGGGTGGTGGAGGAGGGCACGCACGAGGACCTCCTGGCCCGCGGCGGCTGGTACGCCGAGGCGTGGGGGCTGCAGCATCCACCCGCCGCCGCGACGGGGACCGCACGGTGAGGCGACCTGCGATGGTGCTCCGGCCCATCCGGCGCCGGAGACGGACGCCGGGGTGGATCCGCCTGCTGCGCTGGGCACTGGGGCTGCTGGTGCTCACCCTCGCCTGGTTCGCGCTGCTCGCCGCGGTGCGGCCGCTCCCGCTCGGCCCCCCGACCGCCACCCGGGAGCTGCGGGGGGTGTGGCACGTGCACACGACGCGCAGCGACGGGCGGGCCAGCCCGACCGACGTGGCCCGCGCCGCCCGCTCCGTGGGCCTCGACTTCGTCGTGCTGACCGACCACAACCCCGCCGAGCTCCCCACTCCGGCGCGCGAGGATGGGGTGCTGCTCGTCCCCGGCGAGGAGTCGAGCACGCCCTTCGGCCACCTGGCCGACGTGGGCACCCGCCGCCCCCTCACCGACGCGGAGAAGGTCTCGACGCCGGTCCGCACGGTGCTCGAGCTCGGGGGCATCGCCGTCCTCGCCCACCCCCTGCACCCGCAGCGCGGCTGGACCGACCTCGCCCAGGCCAGGCTGGCGAGCGGGGTGGAGGTCTGGAGCGGCGACTCGGCGTGGGGAGGGCTGCGGCAGCATCCACTGACCCGCCTGCTTCCGGCCCTGGGGACCGCGCTGGTCAGCACCGACCGCGCGCTGGTGTACGCCCTTGCCGAGGCGCGCCCGGTGGAGGACTGGATGCTCGCGCTCGACGGGCCGGAGCCGAAGCTGGCCTTCTGCGGGCCGGACGCGCACGGCTACCCGAGCTACGCTTCGGCCCTTCGCTGGATGTCGCTGCACCTCGCCGGAATCACCGCGCTCCCCGAGGCTCCGGCCGAGGGCGCGCAGGCGGTCATCCAGGAGCTGCGCGCCGGCCGCTTCTACTGCGCGGTCGACGCCCTGGCCCCGGCCGCGGGCTTCGCCTTGCTGCCCGCCGATCGACGGACGTTCCGGGTGGGCGAGGTGCTCGAGGTCCGGCTCCCCGCGGTGCGCCCCCCCGGCGTCCAGGTCCGGGTCCACGGGCCGGGGCGCATGGTGGACGCGAGCCACCTCCGCCTGGAGGCTCCCGGGCAGGTGCTGGTGGAGGTGCGGGTGGAGACCCCGGGTCTGGGCCTCGGCGAGGCCTCCTGGCCCTGGCTGCTGGCGCAGCCCGTTCTCGTGAAGGCCGAGCCGTGAGACGGGCGCTCTACGTCGCGCTGAGCACGCTCTTGTTCCTGCTGCTGTCGCCGGTGCTGCTCCTGGCGCGGAAGACGCGGGCCGGGCTCCTCGAGCGCTTCGGGTTCTACCGGTCCGGAACGCTTCCCGAGGGAGGGTGGCCGCGGGTGTGGCTCCACGGGGCGAGCGCGGGCGACCTCCAGGCCCTGGCGCCGATGATCGGCCGCTTCCGGGAGCGCTTCCCCGACGCCCGCATCGTCCTCTCCACCATCACCGACACCGGGCGGACGATGGTCGAGCAGCGGCTCCGCTCGCAGGTGGACGGCGTCGTGTATGCACCCTGGGACCTGGCCGGGGCCACCCGCCGGGCCCTCCGGGCGATGCGTCCGGATCTCCTGGTCCTCGAGTACGCGGAGATCTGGCCGAACCTCATCCACGCCGCGCACCGGGCCGGCAGCCGGGTGGTGCTCACCAACGGCCGCTTCTCGCCGGACCGCCTGCGGGGCTACCGGACCCTGTTCACGCTGTTCGGCAATCCGCTCGCCGAGCTCGACCTGCTCCTGATGCGGGAGGACGAGGAGGCGGAGCGGGCGCTGTCGCTGGGCGCCCCCCTCGACCGGGTGTGGGTGACCGGGAACACCAAGTTCGACGGCCTGTCGGTGCCCGTGCCCTCGACCGAGGACGATGCGCTGCGGACGGCCCTCGGCCTGCCCGGGGACGCGCTGGTCCTGATGGGCGGGAGCACCCACGAGGGCGAGGAGGAGCTGCTCCTCTCGGTCTGGGAACGGCTCCGCGCGACGCACCCCGGGCTGCGCCTGGTGCTCGCCCCGAGGTACGTGGATCGCTCGGCGCGCGTGCAATCGCTCGCCCAGGCCCGCGGGGTCGAGGTGGGCCGCCGGACGGTGGGGCCGGCCGGGGCGCCGGTGATGGTGCTCGACACCATCGGCGAGCTCGCCCGCGCCTACCGGCTGGCCACCGTCGTGTTCGTGGGCGGGAGCTTCACGCCCCGAGGCGGGCAGAACATTCTCGAGCCGGCGGCGCAGGGCCGGCCGGTGCTCTTCGGCCCCCGGATGGAGAACTTCCGCGACAGCGTGCAGGTGCTCCTCGGCCGGGGCGGCATCCAGGTCGCCGACCCCGAGCAGCTCTACCGGGTGCTGTCCGAGCTGCTCGGCCGTCCCGACGTCCTCGCCAACCTCGGGGCCCTCGCCGCCCACTCGGTGCGGCAGGTGTCGGGGGCGAGCCAGCGCAACGTGGACCTCGTGGCCCGCCTGCTGCTCGGAGCCGGCAGCCGGCCCACCGCTCGAAGGACGGGGTCCATCGGATGACCCGGGTGGTGCACCTCCACTTCCATGGACGGCGCACCGGAATCACCCGCCACGTGGAGGACGTGGCGCGCCTGCTCCCCGCGGAGGTGGTGGGGTGGGGCCTGCCGGCGGAGGTGCCGCGGCTGTCGTGGAGGGCGCTGCGGGCGCGCATCCGCTCCGGACCGGTGGTGCTGCACGCACACCGGAACCTCGAGCTCCTCGCGGCGCTGCTGCTCCGGGCGCCGTCGCCGTCGGTCCGGGTGGTCTTCACCCGGCACTCGGCGGGGCGGCCCTCGGCGTGGACCCGCTTCCTCGCCCGGCGTGCCGACGCCCGGGTGGTGATGACCCGGGGGGCGCTCGGCGAGCTCGACCTGCCGGCCGAGGTCGTCCCTCACGGGGTGGACACGCGGCGATTCGGCCCCGCGGCGGCGGACCGCGCGTCCGGGCCCCGCGCGCTGGGAGCGGTGGGGCGGCTCCGGCCGGACAAGGGCCAGGAGGACCTGGTTCGCGCCTGGGCGGCGCTCGCGCCGAGGTTTCCGGGCTGGCGGCTCGTGCTCGCCGGGGCGGCGACCCACCGCTGGAGGGGATTCGCGCGGCACCTGGCCCGGCTCGCGCCGGTCGATCTGCTCGGCGAGGTGAGGGACACGCCGGCGCTCTATCGCCGCCTCACCGTCATGGTGCAGCCATCGCGGCGGGAGAGCTTCTCGCTCGTGCTGCTCGAGGCGATGGCCAGCGGCTGCTGCGTGGTGGCGGCGGCGCTCCCCCACTACCCGGAGCTGGTGGAGGACGGGGTGACGGGCTTCCTCTACCCGCCCGGGGACGTGGACGCGCTCGCCCGGCTCCTCGAGCCCCTCCTCGAGAATCCCGCCCGCGCCGAGGAGGTGGGGCGGGCGGCGATGGTGGCGGTGAGGGCGCGCTGGACCCTGGAGGCGGAGGTGGCAGCGCTTCGTGGCCTGTACGCGCGCCTGGAGCGGCCGGGATGAACATCCTCCACCTCCTCTCCAGCCCGGTGTGGAGCGGCCCCGCCGAGCCGGTGGCCCTGCTGGCCGAGGCCCAGCGGTCGCTGGGGCACGCCGTCTCGGTGGCCATCGACTCGACGCGGACCGGAACCGGCTCGGAGGAGCCGGCGGCCCCCCACCTCGAGCGGCTCGGGCTCCTCGATGGCCGGGGGCTCCGGCTGTGCACCCGTGACGGGCCGCCCGGAGTGTGGCGAGATGCGCGCCGGCTGGCGACGCTGGAGGTGGACGTGGTGCACGCGCACTTCAGCCACGACCACTGGGTGGCCGCCCTGTCGGGTCATCGCGGCGTGCGGGTCCGCTCGTTCCACGCGGCCCGCTCCCTGCGTGGCGTCCGTCCCGGCGCGGCGGCCTTCACCGTCCCCACCGCCGAGCTCGGGGTGGGGCTCCGCCGCCCGTGGACGGTGCTCCCTCCGCTGGTCGGGCCCGGGTTCCGCCCCGCGGAGGATCGCCCGGCGCTCCAGGTGGCGCTGGGGCTCACGGCTCCGGTGGTGGGCATGGTGTCGACGTTCCAGCCGTCGCGCCGGCACGCCGTCGCCCTCGCCGCGTTCGGGCGTCTCCACGTGCGCGAACCTCGCTCCACCCTGGTGCTGCTGGGCGACGGGCAGCTCGGGCCGGCGCTCCGGGCCGAGGCGCAGGCGCTGGGACTCTCCGCGGCGGTGCGCTTCCCTGGCTACCAGAGCGGCGAGGCGCTCGTGCGCTGGATGCAGGCCCTGGACGAGGTGTGGGTGCTCGGGCTGGGGAACGACTGGGCCGGTCGCGCGGCCCTGCAGGCGCGGGCGGTGGGGGCGCGCGTGGTCGGCGTGGACGAGGGGGCGCTGCGGAACTGGGTGGACGAGCTGCTGCCCGAACCGACGCCGGCGGCGCTCGCGGCGGTCGCGCTCCGGGGCGCGCGCCGGACCCTCGCCCTGCCCGACGTTCGGAGGGTGGGGGAGGAGCTCGTCGCCCTCTACCTCAGCGCGGGGGCCAGATCGTGAGCCGCTGGGTGGAGCGGCTCTTCTATCCGGACCATCCGGAGGGGCCGCTCCGCGAGCTGGTGCTGTCGCCCCTGGCCGTCGTCGAGTCCGTCTTCGCGGCCGGAGTCCAGGCACGCACCGCGGCGCGGACCCATGGGTGGCTCCGCGCCCAGCGGGTCCCGGAGCTCCGCGTCGTCTCGGTGGGCAACGTCCTCGTCGGCGGGACGGGGAAGACGCCGGTGGTCCGGGCGCTGGCGGAGCGGCTGCTCGCGCGCGGACGGCGGGTGGCCGTCCTCAGCCGCGGGTACGGGCGGGTCTCGACGGGACAGATCCGGGTGGAGGGCCCCCCGTGGCCCGAAGCCTCGCGGTGCGGAGACGAGCCGCTGATGCTCGCCCGGAGCCTGCCGGGGGCGACGGTGTGGGTGGGCGAGGACCGGGTGAACCTGGCCCGGCTCGCGGCGCGCTGCGGAGCCGCGGTGGCGATTCTCGACGACGGCTTCCAGCAGTGGCGGCTCGCGCCGGACGTGGACGTGGTGGTCGTGGACGAGGCGGTGGGTCTGGGGAACGGCCACCTCCTGCCCCGTGGCCCCCTGCGCGAGTCGCCGCGGGCGCTCGGGCGGGCGAGCCTGCTCTGGGTCCGCGCCGCCGAGACGCCGGTGTCCGTGCCCTGGCCGGAGGGAGTGCCGCGGGTGCGGGCGCGCCACGGCCCGAGGGACGTCCACGCCCCGGACGGCGAGGTGCACCCGGTGGACGTGCTCCGCGGCAGGCGGGTGGTCGGCTTCGCGGCCATCGGGCGTCCCTCGGCGTTCCGGAGGTCGCTCGAGTCGCTCGGGGCGGAGGTGGTCGGGTTCACCGGCTTTCCGGACCACCACGGGTTCGGCGCGACCGAGCTGCGCGTGCTCGAGCGCCAGGCCGCGGACGCGGGCGCGTGGCTGGTGACGACCGAGAAGGACGGGGTCCGCTGCCCGGAGGGAGCGCCGGTCCACGTGCTGAGGCAGGGCGTGGAGGTGCTGGAGGGCGAGGAGCACCTGGACCGGCTCCTGCTCGGCTGAGAGCAGCGCGTCTCGCGAGGAATTGGCGCCCGGGGGTCGGGGTGTGGGACAAGCGAGTCCCAGATTGGCGTCCGACCTCTCGCGGCTGCTGTCCGCCTTCCGCACCCGGAAGCTCGTGGTGCTGGGCGACCTCGTGGCCGATCACTACGTCTACGGGCAGTCCGACCGGGTGAGCCGCGAGGCTCCGGTGCTGGTGGTGCGCCACGAGTCGTCCGAGGTGACGCTGGGCGGGGCGGCCAACGCGGCGGCGAACGCGCGGGCGCTGGG